>C687J26845_10002078_pt1 | contig 11776 bp, 10 predicted proteins | sample RifCSPlowO2_12_FD_26845 | JGI IMG/M metagenome (IMG submission 26845) | reverse complement strand
TCGAAAGATCGATAAAACGGCCGGTCAGCACCGAGCCAGGNTTGAAACAAGCAAAGGTGTAGGAAGAAANAGATAAATTAAAACGATCATGCTGGTTTTAANATGTCGGTACACTTGATCGACTGCCGACTCAACTCAGTTCGGAGAATCCNATGAATAAGAATAAAAAAACGAAGGTGGAGAGGTTTGTCAGGGTGCACCTGGCGACGGCGATCAGTGCGGCGGCGCTGGCGCTTGCCANCCAGCCAGCCAGTGCATTCAGCATCGACGTNGGTAACCCGGACCTGGCCGTGCGTTGGGACAACACCCTGAAGTACAACGCTGGCTGGCGGGTTGAAGGGCGCGACAAGAACCTGGTGAACTCCGCCGTCTTCAATTCGTCGACCCTGTCCCACGACAAGGGCGATATGGTGACCAACCGTGTCGACATCTTCAGCGAGTTCGACTTCATCTATAAGGATAACCACGGCTTCCGTGTGTCGGCGGCGGGTTGGAACGACTTCGAATACGATGACAAGGTCAAGTTCAATCCCGTGTTCGGCGATTCGCCCTACCCGAACAACAGGTTCACCAGCGACGTGGAGCGCTACTACAAGCGCTCCGGCGAAATTCTCGATGCCTTTGTCTTCACCAGGCTCGATCTGGGCAGCGTGCCGCTCAACATTCGCGCGGGTCGCCACAATATCTATTGGGGCGAGGCGCTGTTTACCATTGGCGATGGTATTTCCTACGGNCAGGGGCCGCTGGATCTGCGCAAAGCCGTTTCGACGCCGGGCATCGAGGTCAAGGAACTGTTCCTGCCGCAGAACCAGCTGTCCGCTTCGGCGCAGCTGACCGACAAGATCAGCGTGGCGGCCAACTATTACATGGAATGGGATCCGCACCGTTTTCCCGACGGNGGCACCTACCTGGGCGTCAGCGATGTCAGCCTGTTGGGCGGCCAGGTCCTTGGCGGTCTACCCTANGTCGGCGATGTGGACAGCGGGCCGAACAAGACCCCAGACGACAAGGGCAGNTTCGGCCTCAATGCGGTGATCCAGTCCGATATCCTGGGCGGCAGCGTNGGTCTGTACTACCGCAAGTTCGATGACCGCATGCCCAATCTGGTGTTCGATCCGGTCACCGGGGTGCTCTTCAACGACTATGCCGAGGACGTGAAACTCTACGGCTTGAGCTACAACCGCCTGGTCGGTTCGGTCTCGGTCGGTGCCGAACTGTCACGGCGTGAGGACACCGCCCTGGCCGGTAACGCGCGTGGCGACACCTGGCACGCCTTGGTCAACATGATTGCCTATATCGGCCAGACCCCGCTGTTCGACGCGGCACCGCTGCAAGCCGAACTGACCTACACGCGCCTGGACAAGGTCAGCCGTGCGACCAAGGCCCAGTTCGAGGCCCAGCATGAGGATCATGGCTGCACCCTGGGCAAGAAGGGTGGCTGTGTGAGCGATGAGGCGTGGGGCATGAACGTCGCCTTCACCCCGACCTGGTATCAGGTCTTCCCGGGCATCGACATGACCCTGCCGCTGAACTTCGGTATGGGCCTCAAGGGCAATTCGCCGGCACCCTTGGGCGCGGCCGAGAACGCCGGAGCCTGGAGCGTCGGCGTGGGACTCGACATTCACTCGCAGTACAAGGTCAACCTGGCCTACAACGACTATTTCGGCGACTACGTCCAGGCGCCAGGCACCGATCAGATCATCGGTTTCAATGGCAGTGGCACGCTGAATGACCGTGGCTGGTTGTCCCTGACGCTGAAGACCACCTTCTGATGACAACAATAAAAGAGGTGAACAAGATGCAGCGCACAATCAAACTGCTCTCTGCAGTCATCGGTATGGTCGTCAGCGGTTCGCTGCTGGCCGCCGTGTCCCCTGAAGATGCCAAGCAACTGGGCACTACCCTGACCCCTTGGGGCGCCGAGATCGCCGGCAATGCGGAAGGTACCATCCCCGCTTACAGTGGCGGTATTCAGCCACCGGCCAACTATGACTCGAGCAAGCCGGGTATTCGGCCCGACCCGTTTGCCGACGAGCCAGTGGTGCTGACCATTACCTCCGCCAACATGGCCGAGCACGCGGACAAACTGACCGAGGGCACCAAGGCGCTGTTCGCCAAGTACCCGAATTTCCGTATTGATGTCTATCCAACGCATCGNACCGCGCGCTATCCGGACTTCTACCAGGAAAACAGCAAGAAAAACGCCACCGAGTGCCAATTGACCCCGGAAGGCTTGTCCGTCAGCAACTGCTGGGCCGGCGCGCCGTTCCCGATACCGAAGAACGGCCAGGAAGTGATGTGGAACCGCATCTTCAAGTTCGAGCAGGCTGCGTTTCGTGCCGACGATCTGATGACCACGGTGGTCGATGCCAACGGTACCGTGATCAACACCGCGGGTTGGAAACAGTGGAACCAATATCCGCTGTGGATCGACAAGCAGAACGAGAAGCTGGTCGGTGACGAACTCAATGAGATGTACCGGGCGGACTACAACGCACCGGCGCGCAAGGCGGGGGAAAAGCTGGTGCTGCACGATGGCATCAACATGCTCACCAACCCGCGACGTGCCTGGGTTTATGTAGCGGGGCAGCGTCGGGTGAAACTATCGCCGGACGTAGGCTACGACACGCCATCGCCGACCGGTGCGGGTATCGGCACGGTGGATGATTCCTCGGTGTTCTACGGCGCGTTCGACCGCTATGACTTCAGCCTGGTCGGCAAGAAGGAAATGTACATCCCCTACAACATGTTCAAGATCCAGGATCAGAGCAAGTGCGGCAAGGATGTAGTGTTTACGGCGAACTTCATCAATCCGGATTGCGTGCGCTGGGAGTTGCATCGGGTCTGGGTGGTCGACGCCAAGCTGAAGCCCGGCAAGCGTCACATCTACCCGACTCGCACACTGTACTGGGATGAGGATTACCTGGGCGTGGGCATGGCCGACTCCTATGACAGCACCGGCAAGGTCTACCGTGTGGTGCAGTCGGAATCCTTCCCGTTCTACGAGTCGGCCGGTCATATCAGCGGCCAGTTCGCCGTGTATGACCTGGCCAGTGGCGCCTACACCCGTCAGGCCTATTCCACCGGTAAAACCGGCTGGTATACCGCCGATCCGGTGCCGACCAATACCTTCTCAGCCTCGGCGCTGACTGGCGGCGGTATTCGCTAAGGCCCGTGCAGTGGCGTGGCGGAGTTTTTTGCCGCGCCACATGCTGATGGGGTGAGGTGTATGGGCAGCGGATGGAGAGTTTCGATGCGAGTCTTTGCTATTTCTGATTGCAGGGCCTTCTTGCTGAGTATCTGGCTGATGACCTGTGGCTATGTTCAGGCGTTTGAAGATCCGACGCGGGTTGCTGCGGCAATGAGCGAGAAATTGCTCATGAGCCCGCTGATAGCCGTTGCCATGGCTGGCGAGCGTAGGGTAGCGGTGGGGCAGCGTGGGCACATTGCCCTTTCCCAAGACGCTGGCCATAGCTGGCTGCAGGCACGGGTGCCTGTCAGCAGTGATCTGGTGGCAGTGAGTTTTCCCAGCGCGCAACACGGCTGGGCCGTGGGTCATGGCGGGGTGGTTTTGCATAGCGAGGACGGCGGCTTCAACTGGGAGTTGCAACTGGATGGGCAGCAGGCATCCAGGCTGATCCTCGATTACTACACGGACAACGCGCGCGGTGGTGCGCTGGAGAACGCGCAGCTGTATATCGAGCGCGAGCAGAGCTTGATTGGCTATGGCGGTACGCAGCCGCTGATGGCGGTGCATTTCATCGATGAACAGGTCGGATTTGTGGTGGGGCTGTTCAACCGGATTCTTAAAACGGTCGACGGGGGCAAGACCTGGGAACCCTGGCTACACCGGGTCGACAATCCCAACGAGCTGCATTTCTATTCGCTCAGTGCCGACGCGCGGGCGCTCTACATAACCGGCGAGCAGGGCATGGTTTGGCGCATGGGCCACGATCAGGCGTCATTCGCCGCCATCCCCACCGACTATGCCGGAACGCTGTTCGGTGCGACCAGTAACGGTAAGAGCCTGATCGCTTTCGGCATGCGCGGCAGTGTGTTTCGTTCCACCGACGAGGGCGTGAATTGGGCGCGTATCCCGGTCGATACCCAGGCCGGCATCACGGCTGGGGTGTTTTTACCGAGCGGGCATCTGCTACTGACCAATTTGGCCGGCGAGGTGGACTTGAGCATGGATGAAGGCCGGACCTTCAGCCGGGTGCAGCTCAAGCAATCGATGCCGCTGTTTGGCTTGGTGGCCGGGGTGGATGGCAACCTGACCTTGGTGGGCGCCAGCGGTGTGCAGCGCGAAACGATGGCGCTGGCGGCCATCAAGGCCAGGGAATCGAGTGCCGTAGTCGATAGCACCTCCGATCCTATGTCCACCTTGCTTGGAGCTGGCTATGGCTACCGTCACTGACGCCACGAAAATGGCTGTGATCGAAGACCTCAAGGACTTCGATGGCCGCTCCGGCAGTTTGCTCGAGCAGCTGATCTTCAATAGCCGCGTGCTGATAATCGCCAGTTGCGTGCTGTTGACCCTGTTTCTCGGACTGCAACTGCGCGATCTGAAGATCGCCGCCAGCTACGAAAAAATGCTGCCGCACGGGCAGGAGTACATCAGGAATTTTCTCGACAACCGCAGCGAGTTGCGGGGTCTGGCCGATTCGGTACGTATCGTGGTGGAGGCCAGGGACGGCGATATTTTCAATGCCGAGTACCTGGCCGAATTGGCCAAGATCAATGATGAGATCTTCATCCTGCAGGGAGTCGATCGGCCCTGGATGAAGTCGATCTTCACTCCGGTGGTGCGCTGGACCGAGGTCACCGAGGAGGGCTTCACCGGTGGGCCGGTATTGCCCAACGATTACGACGGCTCGGCGCGTTCGATCGAAGATTTGCGCCTCAACATCGGGCGTGCCGATGCGGTTGGTAGCCTGGTGGCGCATGACTATCGCTCGAGCATGATAGTCGTGCCGCTGATGGCCAGGGATGCCGAAGGCAAGGCGGTGAATTACCAGGCGCTGTCGCAGTCGATCGAGACGATCCGCCAGCGCTATGGCGAGGGCGAGCAGGCCAAGGTCAACATCTATGTGATCGGCTTCGCCAAGATGATCGGCGACCTGATCGCCGGGCTGGAAAAGGTCGCGCTGTTCTTCCTCGCTGCCATGCTGATCGCCGCCGCCATCATCTATGCCTATACCCGCTGCATCCGCAGTACCGTGCTGGTGCTGTGCTGTTCGATCATGGCGGTGGTCTGGCAATTGGGTCTGATCGCGCTGTTCGGTTACAACCTCGATCCATTCTCCATGCTGGTGCCGTTTCTGGTATTTGCCATCGGCGTCAGNCATGGCGCGCAGAAAATGAACGGCATCATGCAGGACATCGGCCGCGGCACCCACCGTCTGGTCGCCGCTCGCTATACCTTCCGCCGCNTGTTCCTGGCCGGCGTGACCGCGCTGTTGGCGGACGTGGTGGGCTTTGCCGTGTTGATGATCATCGACATCCCGGTGATCCGCGAGCTGGCCCTGACCGCCAGTATCGGCGTCGGGGTGTTGATCTTCACCAACCTGATTCTGATCCCGGTGCTGCTGTCCTATATCGGCGTTACGCCCAAGGCGGCGCAACGCAGTCTGGCGGTGGAGCAGGCCGACTCCCAACAGGCTTCCGGTTTCGGCCATGTATGGTCGACCCTCGAGCGCTTTACCGAGCGACGCTGGGCCCTGGGTGCCTTGCTGGTCGGCTTGGCACTGGGCGCCTGGGGTTTCATGACCTCGCTGCAGCTGCAGGTCGGCGATCTGGATGCCGGTGCGCCGGAGCTGCGCCCGGACTCCCGCTATAACCTGGACAATGCCTTCATCACCTCGCACTACAGCATTTCCAGCGACGTGTTCGCGGTGATGGTGAAAACCGGTGACGATGGCTGCCGCACTTATGAAACGCTGACGGAGGTCGATCGCCTGGGTTGGCAGCTGGCGCAAATCCCCGGCGTGCAGCGCACCGCCTCGCTGGCGGACACGGTACGCGGTTATACCGCCGGCATGTTCGAGGGCAATCCGAAGTGGTCCACGATCAGCNACAACCAGGGCATCATCGATGCGCAAATCGGCAATGCGGTGTCCTGGAACTCCGAGTACCTGAATACCCGCTGCACGCTGACGCCGGTGGTGGCTTACCTGGCCGACCACAAGGCTGAAACGCTCGATCGCGTGGTCAAGGTGGCCAGTGAGTTCGCCGCAGAGCATGACACCGAGGACCGCAAGTTCCTGCTGGCTGCCGGTAACTCGGGCGTGGACGCGGCGACCAACATCGTGGTCAAGGNCGCCAACCGGCAGATGTTGTTCTACGTCTATGCGGCNGTGGCATTGCTGTGCCTGATCACCTTCCGCAGCTGGCGTGCGGTGATCGTGGCCCTGGTGCCGCTGATTCTCACCTCGATTCTCGCCGAAGCGCTGATGGTACACCTGGGCATCGGCATCAAGGTCGCCACCCTGCCGGTGGTGGCGCTCGGAGTGGGGATCGGCATCGACTACGCGATCTATCTGCTGAGCATCCAGTTGGCCTTCCAGCGTACCGGCATGCCGGTGGCTGAGGCTTACAAAAAGGCGCTGGCGACCACTGGCAAGGTGGTGGCGCTGGTCGGCGTGACCCTGGCCGCCGGCGTGATCACCTGGGCCTGGTCGCCGATCAAGTTCCAGGCCGACATGGGCATCCTGCTGACCTTCATGTTCGCCTGGAACATGCTCGGCGCGCTGATTCTGGTGCCGGCACTTTCCCACTTCCTGCTCCAGGGCGAATCCGCGCGCGCTCAGCACTCGACCCGCAAACAGCCCAACGCCAATGCAGTCGCAGAGGGCNCTGTCTGATGAGCAGACTTCGAGGCAAGGTCGCACTGATCATCGGTGCCGGCCGCGACAACATGGGCCAGGAGATCGCCCGCCGCTTTGCCGCCGAGGGGGCGAGGGTGGTGCTGGCGGGGCGTAATGTGGCGCAAATATCGCGTCTCGCCGAGGAGGTCGAGGGTGCGTACTTTCCGTGCGACATCACCTGCAAAAGCGAATTGGCGGCCTTGACCGCCCATGTTCTGGCCTGGGGCGGTGCGCTCGATATNGCGGTGAATAGCGTGGGCTGGGGGCTGAGCAAGGGCTTTCTGGAAACCACTGAGGACGACCTGGAAAAGATCACCAGCTTGCAGTTCAAGGGGCCTTTCCTGTTCTTCCAGGCCGTGATCGAGGTCATGCGCGACGGTGGCTCGATCATCCAGATCGGCTCGGCCACTACCCAGGCAGTGATCGAGAACTACGCCGCCTACATCGGCACCAAGGCCGGCATCGATCATGTGCTGAGGTGCGTGGCCAACGAGTTCGGCAGCCGCGGTATCCGCGCCAATTCGATTTCGCCGGGGTTGACCGAAACACCGATGACGGTAGAGGCGCTGGCCACACCGAGGGTGCGTGAGTGTTTCGTCGGGCGCTATCCGCTGGGCCGTATCGGTACCAAGGCCGATATCGCCGCGGCCGCCGTGTGGCTGGCCAGTGATGAATGTTTCATGACCGGTGAAAACCTGCAGATCAATGGTGGTCTGCTGCTGCGCGGTAATCCGACCCGTGCCGATGTAGGGGCCGCGGTGGCAAAGGCGCTGGCTGCAACAGCCAGCGCCTGAGGATTAGTCATGGAACAGGGTGTCGACATGGAAATTAAACAAACAGGCAGAATTGATTGTGTTCTTGTGGCGGCCGGAAACTACCACGATATCGATTTCGCTCGTCTGCAACTGCTCAAGCTGCTCGGCGAAAACCAGCGCATCCGCGTGCGCGTGTTCGAGGACTACAGGGATCTGGAGGCCATTCGCGCCGCTGACTTTCTGCTGACCTACACCTGCGAGGTCATCCCCAGCCTGGAGCAGCAGATCGCCCTGCGCCAATGGTTGGAGCAGGGCGGGCGCTGGTATGCGCTGCATGGCACCAACTCGATTCTGCGCTTTCTCGACAACGGCCTGGTGGATACCCCCGCCTGGGCGCCGCATTTGATGACAACGCTCGGCTCGCAATTCGCCGCGCATCCACCGATCGGCCCGTTCTGTGTCGACGTGGCCAAGCCCGAGCACCNGCTGGTACGCGGCATCGAGCCTTTCGAGGTGACCGACGAGNGCTACCTGATGGACATGACGGCCGAGGTCGAGGTGCTGCTGGATACCGCGTTCGAGGGCGAAACCCCCGGTTTCGTCCGTGACCAGTGGCCGGCCCAGCGCCATCCGGTGCTCTATCTGCGGCCCCTGGGCAAGGGCGCCGTGCTCTACCTGACCCTCGGCCATTGTCGCGGCCATTACGACTTGCGCCCGCTGATGGATTTCTGGCCGCAGGTCGATCGCTGCGCCTGGGACCACCCAACGTTCCATGAATTGCTGCGTCGCGGCCTGAACTGGGCGGCACGCCTCGATCAGCCTGCGAATTAACCCTGTCCGGCGTGCGTCGGTCGATCAAATTACGATGAGGAGCTAGCTCAATGGATCTCGGACTTCGCGGGAAAAAAGTCATCATCAACGGCGGTAGTCGCGGCATCGGCCGGGCCGCGCTGGAGCTTTATGCGCAAGAAGGCTGCGACATCGCCTTTTTCTCCCGCGATGCCCAGCGCGTCGCGGACACGGTGAAGGCGCTGCAGGTGTATGGCGGCGCGGTCTACGGCGATGCCTTCGACATGAACGACGGCGCGGCCTACGAGGCCTGGCTGAATTCGGCGGTGGCGCGTCTGGGCGGCTGCGACATCTTCATCCACAACGCCAGTTCCTCGGGCGCCCAGGGCACCATGGATTGGGATATGAGTTTCCGCCTCGACATGATGGGCGCGGTGACCGGCTGCCAGATGCTTGAAGAGGCGCTGAGCGCCAGCGATGCAGGCTCGGTGATCCTGATGTCGAGCACCGCGGCGGTGGAAACCTTCATCTACCCGCAGGCGTTCAATGCCATCAAGGCGGCGATCATCACCTACGGCAAGCAGCTGTCGCAGCTGTGGGCGGCGAAGAACATCCGCGTCAATATGATCTGCCCCGGCCCGGTCGAGTACCCGGGCGGCAATTGGACGGCGATCAAGGAAGCGATGCCCGAGTTGTACACCAAGACCCTGGCGGAAATGCCCCTGGGGCGCTTCGGCAAGGTCGAGGACGTGGCGCGCTCGATGGTCTTCCTGTCCAGCCCGATGGCGTCGTACATCACCGGCAGCAACCTGGTCATCGATGGCGGCTACACCAAGCGCGTGCAGTTCTGAGCCTTTGACCGAGGGAGTAGGGTGGATGAAACTTTACAGTTCGATCGGGCCCAATCCGCGCTTGGTACGCATGTTCGCTGCGGAGAAGGGCATCCAGTTGTCGACGGTCGAGGTCGACATCGTCGGCGGCGAAAATCGCCAAGCGGTCTTTCTCGCGCTCAACCCGACCGGCACCACGCCGGTTCTCGAACTCGATGACGGCCAAGTGATCAGCGAGACCGCGGCGATCTGCGAATACCTGGAGGAGGTTTTTCCCAGCATCCCGCTGATCGGTGCGACAGCCTCGCAGCGAGCGCAAACGCGTATGTGGTGGCGCCGGGTCGAGCAGTCGGTGGTCCAGCCGATGACTGCTGGGTTCCGCGCCGCCGAGGGCTTCGAGCTGTTCAAAAACCGCGTGCCTTGTTATCCGCAGGCAGCCGATCAGCTCAAGCTGGCCGCTGTCGAGGGGCTGTACTGGCTCGACGAGCAGCTAGGCGCACAAGCCTTTGTTTGTGGCGAGCGCTTGAGCGTGGCCGATTTGCTGCTGTTCTGCTTTCTGCAGTTCGGCGCTCAGGTCGGGCAGGGGCTCGACAGCGAGCGGTGCGTCAATTTAGCTCGCTGGCAGGCCGCCATGGGCGCGCGTGCCAGCGCCCTGAGCTGACAGTCTCATGCATTGGCAGCTCAGCGATGTCTGTGCGAGGGCGGCAGGTGCTGGCAGATGTCGGCGATACCAGCTATTGATTGTTAAGGCTTTTGAAAAACAGACAAATCTGTTTCTATAGTGTTTAGGTCAGGTTGCCGAAATATCTCCGACGGGAGGAGAAACCATGGAACAACAACAAGAAATCCATAACCGGATCGCCGCGCGTTTGCTCGATCACATCAAGACCCGCAGCACCGACCAGGTCGACGCCAATCTGCGCATTCCCTCGGCGAGCTATACCGACCCGCAGCAGTTCGACCGTGAGATGGAGGCAATCTTCAAGCGCCTGCCNATCCTCGCCGCGCTGTCGGGCGAAATCCCCCTGCCGGGGAATTACAAGGCCTTCGACCTGATGGGCACGCCGCTGCTGCTCACGCGCCTGAAGGACGGCAGCGTCCGCGCGATGTTCAACGTCTGCGCGCACCGCGCGATGAAACTGGCCGAAGGCAGCGGTAAGTGCGACAAGTTCGCCTGTCCTTACCATGCCTGGGTCTATGGCAACGACGGCAGCCTGATCCGCATCGCCGCACAGGACACCTACGGCGATGTCGACAAGGCCGCCATGGGCTTGACCCAACTGCCGGTCTACGAACGCGCCGGGCTGATCTTCGTCGTGCTGACCCCGGGGCTGGAGGTGGATTTCGCCGGTTTCCTCGGCGGCATGATCGAGGACATCGAGCAACTGGGATTCGCCGACTGGCACTACTGCGGCAACCGTGAAATTTACGGTGCCAACTGGAAGGTGGCCTACGACGGTTATCTGGAGGGCTATCACTTCGCCTCGGCGCATCCGGAGACGATTCACCAGCGCACCTTTTCCAACATGATGGCGTTCCATTTCTACGGCCCGCATCAGCTGATCGGCTTTGCGCAGAAGGACATGCAAGCCAAGCTGGGCGCGGTCGACCCGCAACAGCTGCATCGACATGAAAATAACGGCTACGACTTCGTTCGCACGCTGTTCCCCAACGTGTCGATTTTCGTCGCGCCGGAAATCACCCAGGTTGCCCAGCTGATCCCCGGGCCGACAGTGGGGGAGAACCGTACCGTGCTGCATTTCATCCACCGCCAGGCGCCGCAGAACGAGGAGCAGCGTCAAGCCAACGAGACCATGATGGACTGGCTCAAACAGGTGGTGGACACCGAGGACTACAGCCTCGGCCTGAAGATCCAGCAGGGGTTGGCCAGCGGTGCCTACGAGCACGTCACCTTCGGCCGCAACGAGGTGGGCAACCAGGAGTTCCATCGCTGGATCGATCACTACCTGAACCCACAGCTGCCTCTCGGGCCATTACAACAAGAGTAAGGAACCGCTATGAGCCTCATTGCAATCAGTGCGCGGCTGGAAATAGAAGCCGGCCGCATCGACGACTACCTGGCGGCTGTCGCAGACATAATCGAGCGGACACGGGCCGAGGCCGGCTGCCGCGTCTATGCCTTTGCCCGCGATATCCAGATCCCCAACGTGTTGTGGATCAGTGAGGAATGGGACTCCGACGCCGCCCTCGACGAACACTTGAAGTCGCCGCACATCCGCGCCTTCTTGAAGCAGGTCGCGGATATCGGTCTGCCNAGTGTGGATGTGCGTAAGTACACAGTGTCTGCCGTCGGCACCGTCGAGCATCCGCACCTCGACTGATCGAGGCCTGGTGGCTACGCGTTCACCAGGCCAGGCCCGTGCATCCCGTTCCCATTCAGCCTACTGCCCCCGGGCGTGATTTGACCCCCGGCGCATCGCTGCGGGCTGTTGCACGTCTCTGGTCATGGGGAAGAGTGGCCCTGCCTGCAAGGGCCGCAATAGGTAGGGTGCGCGGCGCGCACCAAAGAGCCTGC
>C687J26845_10002073_pt1 | contig 11802 bp, 4 predicted proteins | sample RifCSPlowO2_12_FD_26845 | JGI IMG/M metagenome (IMG submission 26845) | reverse complement strand
AGCACTTGGAACAAAGCGGGGGCGACGACGGCCACTTTGCTGAGCCCGGTATGGGCTCCAGGCCGTTCGGTCTTTTCGGTTCGGGCGGCCAACAGGGCATCTCTCAGTTGGGCACGGGCAGCGGCCAGCAATTGAAGGCGCTCGCGGGGCTCAAGGAGGGGTTGGAGAGGCTGGGGTGTTAACGGGCTATAGCATGCAACTGTCGCTAGACGGCAGTGTTGAGGGAGAGATGAGCGTGATTTATTTCCATGAAAGCCCGCGTGATGATTGATTCATGCGCCTTCGACGCAACTCGCCTTTTTGATGAATCATTTGTAGGAGCGGGCCATGCCCGCGAGCCTCTTGATCGCGGGCAGCACCCGCTCCTACAAGTTGCAACCGCTTTTTTGAGTGGCAGGATCGCTACGTGGCAGCGTGGCTGCGCCAAGACCGACAGAAGGGCGAGTGTCTGGCGGCGTACCCTTTACGGGTGCGCCCATCGGCGCACTCCTTGCGTGTGCAACGACACGCGCCTTGATGGGGATATACCAGTCGCGCCATCAGGCAGAATGCATTTCCTTGCGGATGGCTTCACGCACCACATCAGCCAGAGACAAACCCAGCGCATACTGTTTCAGCGCCTCGTTCATCATGGTCTGATAACTGCCGCCGCTGGTTTCGGCGCGCGCCTTGAACACGGCCAGCACTGCATTATCCACGCGCATGGTAATGCGTGTCTTCCCCGCCAGCTCGGCTTGCAGCTTGGCCAGATGGGGCACGTCCCTGGCGCGTTTTGCGCCCGTAAAATCATATTCCTTGCGCATAGATTTTCTCCTCTTTCTTCGTGGCCTCGCGCGCCGAAATCAAACGGACCGCTTCCTCATCGTGCAAGGTATAACACGCCGTCAGCAATCGCCCGACGTGACTCATCCCCAGTAGCACCAAACGCACCTCGCCTCCTGCATCAGGGTCATCGCGCACCAGCGCCAATGGGCCAACAAGCAACTTGCCGCTTCATCAAACGACACGCCGTGCTTTTTCAGGTTGCTGGCGGCTTTTTTCGGATCGAACTCAATCTTCATGCGATTATGGTATGTACAAATGTACGCATTGTCAATGGGTGGATACAACTGCCGAATCCACCAAGAACGGTGTTGGCAATGACTTGCTGGGCAACCTGTGCCGACACACAGCAGCCAACGATACGTGTTTTGCCAAGAAAGATATGGGGGTGAAGCCCAATGGCACGCTGAACCGGAGGAGTTTTTCATGCTAACGCTATTGGCGATCATCGAACTCCTGCACTCGCTCATCCATTGCATCGCGCGTTGGATGCGCGCTCCTTATCGTTCGTACTACCGCAGCAAATTTGCGCAACCGGCTGACAGGCACAACCACCGCTATTCCCCGCAAAAACCCGAATGGCTCAAAGCCGAAATCATCCGCCTCAAAGCCCTGATGCCCCAAGCCGGATGCCGCAGCATCGCCGACCTCTGCAACCGCCGCTTTGCAGCCAGCCGCAAAATCACCGTCGGCAAAACTTTTGTTCACCAAATCCTGCAGCGGCACAATTACGAAATCCAGAACCTGCGCCGCAACCTCAAACACGCCAAGCCAAAACCCGTTCCGCGCAACCTCATCTGGGGCATCGACCTCACTGGAAAAACCGACACGCGGGGTAGTCTTCATTTTCTGCTTGGCATTCTGGATCATGGAAGCCGCGCCCTGCTGCACCTGCAAGCGCTGCACAACAAAACCTCCCGCACCTTGCTCGCTTGCCTCAGTGAAATCATCCGCACTCACGGCAAACCCAAGATCATCCGCACCGATAACGAAGCCATCTTCACCTCAAAAGAATTCCGCTTCGGGTTAAAGCTGCTCGGCATACGCCACCAACTTACCGACCCAGGCTGCCCTTGGCAAAACGGCAGAATCGAACGCCTGTTTGGCACGCTCAAAGAAAAACTAGACCAGTGGCAAGTACCAAACTTTGCGCAACTTAACCGCGACCTCAACACATTCCGCTACTGGTACAACCACATTCGTCCGCACCAGAACCTCAACGGCAAAACCCCGGCAGAGGCATGGAGCGGCGACAACCCATACACAAAATCGCCCAAGCAAGAATACTGGTTCGAGGCATGGGACGGGCTGCTGATGGGGTATGACTTGAGGCGTTAACGGAACTATTCGCCCTGATGTATAGAAGGGCGAACACTTGTAGTTGAAGGCACGTGAAGTGTCCGCGACAAAGCATGCCTGATGCGTGAAACGGACAGATGGATGATGAAAAAACGAGCAACACGGACAGAAAAATGATTAACAAAGCGAACGACAGTAGTAATAACTGACAGGAGACGCAAAAAAAATGAAGAAATCGACACAGGAAATAGTACAGCGGACGCGCGGACGGGACAACGACAGGATGCGACGGCGAACCAGTGCGGACAACCTTCGCAACGCAACGGCGGCAAACGATGAGACAACCTACGCAGGGAGGAACGCAGCATGAAAATGAATCATGGACTGATGAAGCAAATGACGAAACTCGGATTGATCTTGATGATGGGGGTAAGCATGAATGCAGGAGCGGGGTTATTCGGCCACACGATGAACTGGAAAGAAGAAGTGCTATTGCATGACGGCAGCAAGATTATTGCAGAACGTCATTACAACCTTGGTGGGTATCCCGCGATTGAAAGCCAGGAGCGTGCGGCACTTGATGAAACGGTGACATTCAACCTGCCCGGTACGAACAAAAAAATCACTTGGAAAACCGATTATGACCAGGCAAAACCCGAACCGAACAGCCTGAACCTGATCCGTCTCGATGTAGTGAAGGGCGTGCCTTACATCGCCACTTACCCGGCGGGGTGCATCGCATACAACAAATGGGGCAGACCCAATCCGCCGCAGATATTGTTCAAGTATGAGAACGAGCAATGGCAGCGCATTACCCTGGCAGAACTGCCGTCAGAGTTAATCAACACCCATGCCAATGTCATCGTAGGCCAACCTGCGGCTAAATTGCTGAAATCCTTTTATACCGTGGAAGGCGTGAACGCAGAAAACCATGATATTGATGAAGGACCATACAAAACCATTCTGCGGGAGGCTTTGCCGACGGCGCGGATAAATGAGATGTGCGAAGAGCGTGTTTTTTACAAAGGCGCATGGGTCGGGCCGGGTGATTCCATTGGCAAAAGAATGATGGACAGCAGGACAAAATAACTTTCGCAATTTACTTTTCCAGGGAGTAAAACATGACTACTGCAATCGAATACGCATTGCTCGCAGGTGCTTCTTACTACGATACTCGTGCCGACATGAACCGCTTTCCTGTACCAATAGGTTGGGCAAAAATCACAAATCCAGATTCTCATTTTAGCGATACAGCCACAGGCTTCGAAGCCATCTCTTTCACCAACGGCACCGAAATCGTCATCTCCTACGCAGGCACCGGACCAGGATCTTTGCTGTCTGCGGACTGGGTACATGGCAACATCCCCTTGGCATCAGGCAACCTGTCCGACCAACTCCGCCAGGCAGCGGATTATTACCTCCAAATTAAAAATGATCCTGCCAACGCTGGGAAGACCATCAGCTTCACCGGGCACTCGCTCGGTGGAGGTCTGGCTTCATTGATGGCGGTCTTCTTCGGCGAAAGCGCATTCACCTTCGACCAAGCACCCTTCCGCGCCTCAGCGCAAGGTTACGCTAACGACTTCAATAGCATGACCGACTCGGTCGCAAAAAATCTGCGCGCTTACCTCGCAGACCACATCCCTGTAACCAGCCTGGCCAAGCTGGATGCCTACATCGCCGCCCTTGAAATTTTTAACAACCCCAACCCGATTGCGGCAGACACACTGGCGGCACGCGAAGCACGAGTAACGGACATCAACGTCCAGGGAGAAATCCTGTCCTCATGGTTGGTTCCATTCAGCCGGATCGGCACACAGGCAAACATACCCGACAGCGCAAACGGCGTAGCGGGCACAGACCTGCACTCCCAAGCATTGCTGGCGGCATTCCTGCAAAGCAACCAGACGGCAGCGCCATTCAAGAACCTGAGTGACGTGACCGTCAAACTGCCTGATTTGTTGAAGATGATTTTTGATCCGCAGCTTTTCTATCGCGACCCGAATAAACTAAATAATCCGGAACGCAACCTCCTCGAACACCTCGTCCGCCACGAAGCGGGTGTGCAGGATTCTATTGCCGCCGACGCCATGGTCACCCGCTTCACCGCCGACTTGTGGAAACTCGCGCAGGACGGCGGCCTCACCATGAGCGACCTCAACGGCCAGCCCAACAACTACAACACCTGGAACAACGTCAGCAAAGCCCTCACCGCCTTCGCGATGCAGAAGTATTACGACGAAAAGACCGGCAGCGTGGGTGTAGGCGGAACATTGTTCCAGGACGTGAGCGGCGGGGGCGGCATCCAGTTCGACACTGCTGCCGTGGTCGGTACCGGCAACTCGATCACCCAAGCCAAGGGCTACACCCAATACTTCCAGAACTACCTCGACACCACCAGCACCTTCACCCTGCCAGAACGCACCCTCATCAAATCCTTGTTGCACAACATGCAAGACTGGTACATCCAAGCCGGAACAAATGGCATGAACGCCACCGACACCCTGAACCGAGGCGCCTTCATGCTCGGCGACACCGGAGCCGATGCGCTGGTGGGCGGAACAGGAGCCGACCTCCTCGTCGGCAACGCCGGAACCGACACCCTGCAAGGCGGAGGCGGCAACGACACACTGCTCGGCGGCTCTGGCAACGACACCTACAAATACAATGCAGGAGACGGCCTCGACACCATCCTTGATTCAGACGGACAGGGCGGCATCGTCATGGATGGTGCTACCCTCTCGGGCGGCGACCAATACGGCGACGCCCGCGTCCACAAAGACGCCAACGGCCACCTCTACGTGGATGTCGGATCAAACCGCCTGGCGATTGACGGCAACATCGTCATCGAAGACCAGCAAGCGGGCGAGCTGGGGCTCAACATGACCGGCGCGGTTGCCGATGCCAACCCGGCCACCACCAATACCATCAACGGCGACCTCACCCCCGGCGACCCCGACCCCGCCCACCAGCAGCCGGACGGCGCAGTCCATGCCTGGACGGACGCGTTCGGCAACCTGCTGGTTACAGCCGCCGCTTCACCCGACCGCGCCGACACCCTCTACGACAGCGTGGGCAACGACCACATCATCAGCGGCGGCGGCGACGACCACATCTACGCCACACGCGGCGGCGACGACCTGATCGAAGCCGGGGCGGGGCGGGACGACGTCAACAGCGGCGAAGGCAGCGACGTCATCATCGGCGGCTCGGGCGGCGACATCATGGCGGGCGGTGATGGAAACGACCGCATGTATGCCGATACGCAAATGGATGCAGCCACCGCTATAGCTCAAGGCAATATCATCAACAGCGGCAGCGGCCTCCAGGGCGACTGGCTGGCGGGTGGCGCAGGCGACGACACCTTAATCGGCAGCGCCGCCAACGACGTCCTCACCGGAGGCGCAGGCACCGACCTGCTCATCGGCGGCGCGGGCGACGACAACATCATGGGCGACACCGACTGGGTGGCGACCAATTTCAACTGGACGGTCACCGACCAGCCGGACGGCACACGCTACTTCTACCCTACAAACAGTAACGCACAACCCACCAGCGGTGCGGCGGACGTCATCTATGCCGGAGACGGTGCCGACCATGTCTGGGGCGAACTCGGCAACGACGTCATCTTCGGCGAAGGCGGTGCGGACAAGCTCCAGGGCGGCTCGGGCAACGACATTATTCTGGGCGGGGCGGGGGCGGACTTTATCTACGGCGAGGGGCAAACTACCGACACGGCGGGCAGCGACTACCTGGACGGCGGCGCGGGCATTGATGTCATCTCCGGCAACGAAGGCGACGACATCATCGTGGGCGGCACGGAGAACGACACCTTGTATGGCGGCGCGGGGCAGGACACCTACATTTTCAGCAGAGGCGACGGCAACGACACCGTTTACGACATCAAGAGTGAAAATAACATCCTGCGTTTCGGCGCGGGCATCAGCTCAAACGATGTAAAACTGCGTCTCGGCTCCCTGATGCTCGATCTGGGCAACGGCGATGCCATCCACATCAAGAACGTTGAGCACCGTGCGCCCACCCAACTGGAACTGGATGCCGGGATATATCAGCCGGGGGATGTGATTGACGTCCTCACCGACTTCGACCGCAACGACGTGTTCAACAGCTCCTCCATCGACCGCTTCGAGTTTGAAGACGGCACCGTCCTCACCCATACCGAACTGCTGGCGCGCGGCTTCGACCTCGACGGCAACAACCTCGACGACACGATCAACGGCACCAACACCACCGACCGCATCAACGGGCAGGGCGGCAACGACATCCTGTCTGGCAACGATGGCAACGACACCATCATGGGAGGTGCAGGCAACGACATCCTGAACGGCGGCAACGGCAACGACTGGCTGGAAGGCGGCGCGGGCAACGACACGCTGGGGGGTGGGCTGGGGGCGGACATGTACATGCTCAGGCTGGGCGCGGGCCGGGACACTATTGTGGATTCGGACTATATGGACAACATCGTCTTCGGCGCGGGCATCGCGGCATCCGGCGTGACCGCCATTGTCTCGGCAGAAGGGCTGACCCTGCATTACGGCGACAGGGGCGACTCGGTGCTGCTCGTAGGAACCTACCCCGATGAATTGCGCTTCGCCGACGGGACGACTCTCCCCATGAGCCAATTTTTAACGGCGCAAAGCAGCACGCCGGGCTACGCGGTGGCGGGCACTGCGGCGGGCGAGAGCCTGGCGGATACCCACTACTGGGCGACCTCCTTCACCGGCGGCGCGGGCGACGACACCCTGATGGGCGGCGGCAGCGACACCACGTATTACTTCAACCAAGGCGACGGCAAAGACAACCTGATCGACCTCGCCGGACAGGACACGCTGGCTTTCGGCGCGGGCATCACGGTGGACGACATCACCCTTGCCTATGAGGACTGGGGCGACTACTCGCCCAAGTTCAAGATTTATTACGGTGCCACCGATACGATCTCCATCCTGAATGGCGAGCGCGGCGCCATCGAGAAATTCAGCTTCGCCGACGGCTCGACCTACAGCTTTGCCCAGATGACCGCGCTGAAAGGTTTTACGGCACCAGTGGAGCCGCCCGCAGCAGGTGCGCAGATTTATTCATCGTGGGGGCATATCGGCGACAAACGGCTGATCGTCGGTACGGCAGGCAACGACATTATCCAGGCCAACAACGACGCGGTTCCACACGCCATTTATGCCGCCGGCAAAGGCGATGACCGGATACAAGTGAATGAGAACGACGGCAGCGGCGTCGCCAGCCTGCTGTTCAATGTGGGCGACGGGCACGACACGATCAACATTGTTAAGAACTCATCTTTCAACAACCAAAGCCTCAATACCTCACTGGTATTTGGCGCCGGCATCAACCCGGATTCGCTGAGCTTTGGCAAAACCAACCGAACCTATCAAGACTACCGACCTTTTGGAGGCGGATGGGTGACCATTACCGTCACCGACCTGACCATTCACTATGGCACACAGGGCGACAGCATCCTGGTCGAGGGCGGGCTGGATTCCAGCGCGAATTTTAAATTTGCCAACGGGAGCACCTATCGCTACAACGACGGGAGCAACTACAGCTACGACCTCAACGGCACGCCCTATCTCGGCTTCGGGAAAAACCCGGGCGGCGGGTCGGGTGGCGTAATAACCGGCGGCGGGCAGGCGGTGGCAACCTATCAATACAATCCAGGCAGCGGCTCACAGGTGATCTACGGCACGTCGGTGGATGTTGGCGGCAGACGGATTGATTCGGTGCAGTTCGGCTCGGGCATCGCGCCTTCGATGCTGAGCCTCGGGTTAGGTTCGTTGCTAGTTCGCGTAGGAAACAGTGGCGATGAACTGCACATCGCCGATTTCAACCCCAACGATGCGTATGCGCCCAACCAGATACAGAGTTTCAGTTTTGCCGACGGCACCACGCTGTCTTACAGCCAGTTGATCGATCTGGGCTTCGACCTGAAGGGCAGCGCGCAGGACGATGTGATTGCCGGCACCAGTGCCACAGATCGCATTGACGGGTATGAGGGCAACGACACGTTAAGCGGCGGGGCGGGCAACGACATTCTCAACGGCGGCACAGGCAACGACACCTATTTGTTCGGCTATGGCGATGGCGTTGACCGCATCTACGATTACGATTTGTCCGCCAACCTCGATACGGTGTCGTTCAAGGCTTCGGTGAGCCCCGGCAATGTCGAAGCGGTGCGCAACGGTGATGATCTTGAGCTGCATCTTGCCGGGTCTGCCGACGCATTGGTGTTATCCAATTGGTATGCGGACAATGCTTACAGGATCGAGCAAGTACAGTTTGCCGATGGGACACTATGGGATTGGGCTGACCTGGCGGGCGTTACCAACAGCGCACCGACTGTGAGAAATCCGATCCCGGATTGGTCTGTCGCGGCAGGTCAGGCTTCCAGCTTCAATATTGCAAACGGTACGGTAGCTGCCGATAGCGCCATGACCGATCTTACCGACACCGGTACGCCGGTTAGCGGCGGAACGAATTATTCCTATACATGGGGTGGGGTTGGCAATGATACATATTCATTTGCGAGGGGCGGCGGCAATGTGTATCTCTACGACTGGGATGCGACGCCAGGCAATGTAGATGTTGTGCAGTTTGCCGCGGACATATTACCGGCTGATATCTCCGTCAAGACGGATCAATGGGGCAGCGTGGTGCTTTCTGTTAACGGCACGAGTGATAACTTGACGTTGGGAAATTGGCTTTCTTCGGATGGATACAAGATCGAGCAGCTAGTTTTTGCGGACGGCACGGTGTGGGGCGTGAATGACGTCCAGTCCAGGATTTCCATCACACCAACGACGGGCAATGACTACATTACCGGTACGGATGGGAACGACACCATCAAGGCATTGGACGGAGATGATGCTGTATTTGGCGGGGCGGGGAACGACACCCTGTTAGGCGGAGCGGGAAATGATAATCTGGAGGGAGGCAGCGGAAGTGACATCATCGACGGCGGCAGCGGTGCGGATGAGCTAAATGCGGACCGGAGCTATGTGGATACCGGCAACGATTTGCTGTCGGGCGGTGCGGGCGATGACAACCTCTATTCGACCATCGCGAACGACTTGTTGATCGGTGGAGCCGGTGATGATTACGTTGAGGGAGATGACGGCAACGATGTGGTGCTGTTCAATCGCGGCGACGGCAACGATTGGTATGGGTCGGATTATTCTTCCAACGGCGTACCGTTGGCGCAGCGCACCGATACAGTCTCGTTGGGCGGCGGCATTAACTATGCTGATTTGTCGTTAGAACGGAGTTGGGACGATCTGATCCTGCATGTCGGCAACGGCGAATCTATCAGTTTTTATGAGTGGTTTAATACGGATTGGCAGGACAACAAGGCGATCAGCACGCTTCAGGTTGTTGCCAAAGCTATGACCGGTTTCGATCCACAGTCCGCCGACCCTTTGCTGAACAAGCGCATCCAGCAGTTTGATTTCCTTGGGCTGGCTAACCAATTCGAGGCCGCGCTGGCTGCCGATCCGACCATCACTACCTGGCAGCTTGCGCCGCACTTGGCGGATTTCTCGCTGGGTGGTTCGGATACCGCCGCCATCGGCGGCGACATGGCCTATTTGTATGGCAAGAACGGCAATCTGGATGGCATGAGCGAAGCAGAAATACGCGCGCAGTTGACCGATGCGGCATTCGGCACGGCAAGCCAAGCATTGACTATAAACAATCCTGTCGTTGGCTTGGGCGTGTTCGATGACATTGATTTCATCCACGGCGACAGCCTAAGTTACAGCGCCAGTCTGGCAGATGGTAGCGCGTTGCCCGCATGGTTGACGTTCGATGCGGTCACGGGAACCTTCAGCGGCACACCGGGCAGCGGCTATGCGGGCATCTTGAATGTGGCGGTAACGGCGACCGATACCGGCGGACTTTCTGCGACCGCGAATTTTGCACTGACTGTTACGGGCAATGGGCCAATCAATGTCGCGCCTTTGGCAGTAGCTGACACCGTGAGCGTGAGCGCAGATGCTGCGCAAACCACGATTGCTGTCGCCGATCTGCTGGCTAACGATACCGATCCCAATGTTGGCGATACCCTGAGCATGACGGGTTTTGATGCGGTGACCGCGCTGGGCAACACGGTTGCCTTGGATGCCAACGGCAACCTCGCGCTTGACATCGGCAATAACTATCAATCGCTGGGCGCAGGGCAAACTGCAACGGACAGCTTCAGTTACACCATCGCCGATGCGGCAGGCTTGACTTCGACTGCGACGGTGGCTGTCACCATCGCCGGGTTGAACGATGCACCGGTCGCAGCAACCGCTATTGCGAATCAGCAAACGAACGAAGATGCGCCGTTCAGCTTCACCGTTCCGGCCGGAACCTTCACCGACATCGACAACGGAGACACGCTGTCCTACAGCGCAACTCTTGCGGATGGCACGGCGCTGCCTGGCTGGCTTAGTTTCGACGCAGCCACACAGACCTTCAGCGGCATACCGAGCAATTGGGATGTAGGCAACTTGAACGTGCTGGTGACGGCGACCGATACCGGCGGACTATCCGCCAGCAGCACCTTCGCCGTCGATGTCGCCAACGTCAACGATGCGCCGACCGTGAGCATGGCGCTGCTCGACCAAGCCACGCTTCAGGATGCAGTGTTCAGCTTCACCGTTCCGGCAGGAACATTCAACGATGTGGACTTCATCCATGGCGACACGCTGAGCTACGGCGCGACGCTGGCCGATGGCACAGCGTTGCCAAGCGGGCTGACTTTCGATGCCACCACGCAGACCTTCAGCGGCACACCGGGCAACTGGGACGTGGGCAACTACAGCATCACCGTTACGGCGACCGATACGGGCGGCCTCACGGCAAGCTCGGTGTTCGCCGTCGATGTCGCTAATGTCAACGATGCGCCGACCATGAACATGGCGCTTGCCGACCATGCCGCACTTCAGGACGCAGCATTCAGCTTCGCCATTCCGGCGGGAACCTTCGACGATGTGGATTTCATCCATGGCGACACGCTGACCTATGGCGCAACACTAGCGGATGGTACGGCGCTGTCGGGCTGGCTCAGCTTCGACGCAGCCACGCAGACCTTCAGTGGCACGCCAGCTAATGGGGACGTGGGCAACCTGAACGTGCTGGTGACGGCGACCGACACGGGCGGCTTGAGTGCTTCCAGCAACTTTGCGCTCAACGTCATCAACGTCAACGACACCCCGACCGCCAATGCCGATAGCAGTGCGGCAATCGAGGACGGCGGTGCGGTGCTGCTCGATGCCGCTACCTTGCTGGCCAACGACACCGACCCGGACTTCATCCACGGCGATGTGCTCAGCATCGTTGGTGTATCGCAGGCCGCTTCCGGTGCTGTTGTGTCCTTGCTCAATGGCAGCGTGCAATATGATATTGGTGCCTTGTATCAGTCGCTGGCTCAAGGCCAGACCACCACCGACACCTTCAGCTATACCGTGAGCGACATGGCTGGTGCGACCAGCACCGCCACGGTCACCATGACCGTCACCGGCGTGAACGATGGGCCGGTCACCGTAAACGATGCCGTTGCCGTGCAGGAAGATGCCGCCCTCGTTGCCACCGGCAACGTGCTGTCCAACGACAGCGACGTGGATCAAGGCACCGTATTGAGCGTCGCCAATGCGGGCACGCTGCAAGGCA
>C687J26845_10002072_pt1 | contig 11802 bp, 20 predicted proteins | sample RifCSPlowO2_12_FD_26845 | JGI IMG/M metagenome (IMG submission 26845) | reverse complement strand
GGTCCGGTTCCTGGTAATTGATCGTCGGCGGCAGAAAACCATAATTCATGCCGAGAATGGCGGCGATCACACCGGCGGCGCCGGAGGCGCCTTGCGGATGACCGATCATCGATTTGATCGAGCTCGTGGGGATGGCGTAAGCTTGCCGCCCGAAACAGAGCTTGACCGCGAGGCTCTCGGTCTTGTCGTTTAATTCCGTTGCCGTGCCGTGCAGCGCCAGATAGCCGACCTCGTCCTTGGCGACCCCGGCGTCTTCAATCGCCACGCTCATCGCCCGCGCCGGCTCCTCGCCGCGCGGGTCCAGGCGCACGCGATGATAGGCGTCGCAAGTCGACCCATATCCCAGCACTTCGGCGAATACGCGGGCGCCGCGGGCAAGGGCGCGCTCGCGCTCTTCGAGCACCAAGATCCAGGCTCCTTCACCGAGCACAAAACCATCTCTCATGCGGTCAAAGGGACGCGAGGCCTGCCGCGGGTTTTCATTGTTGGACGTCGACACCACGTGCATGACGCAAAACCCCTGCATGATTCCCGGAGTGATGGTTGCGTCCACGCCTCCGGTAATCAAGTGATCCGCCAGGCCGAAGCGGATCATGTTGAACGCATAACCGATGGCATCCGTAGAGCTGGTGCAGCCGGTGGAGATCATGTGGCTCGGCCCGCGCAGATCGAAATAAAGCGAAATCTCGCTGGAGATCGTTCCAAGCGTCGAGCTGGAAACGTTATAGGCGCTCACTCGCCGCACCTGATCGCTGAAGTAGAGCCGGTACTGCTCTTCGATGAAATCCGGCGCGCCGCCGCCGCTGCCGAGAATGACGCCCCAGGAACGTTTGGCCTTCAGATTGGCTTCTTGCAGCGCGACTTCGGCGGAGCGCAGCGCTTCGCGGGTCGCGGCGATGGCCAACGGCACGGCCCTGCCCATGCGCTTGAGTTCCTTTTGCGGCAGAAACTCTTCGGGCTGGAAGTTCTTCACTTCGCCGGCGATGCGGCAAGGAAGCGCCTCGGGATTGAAAAGCGAGATCGTGTCGACGCCGCTCACGCCGTTGCGCGTGGATTCCCAGAAGGCGTCGACTCCCTTACCGTTGGGACTGACTGCGCCCAATCCACTCACGACGACCCGGCGCCACGCCGCTCGACCGTTATTCGCGCTCATCTTGACACGACGACGTCAAAGTCAGTTTCACCTTGATGAATTGATTTCACAAGGGCCGTTTTTCCAAAAATCCCCCCTTCCCCCCTTTTCCAAAGGGGGGACTTGAAAGTCTCCCTTTGTAAAGGGAGATTTAGAGGGATTTTTAATTTGCTCAAAACGACTTTAACGACACCTGCGCTCATCTTGACACTTGGAACCAGAAGTACCATTAAGGACCATAACACCTGCGTTATCGTCCGTTAAGGCGTAGTCGGGAGAAAGCTGCGCGATGAAATTGGTGGTCACAGGAGCGTCGGGCTTCATCGGTTCGGTCCTCTGCTCGCGGCTATTAGAGAAAGGGCATACGCTCACGCTGCTCACCCGCTCGGCGCCGCGCGAGACCAGCACGGGTACCAAGCGCTGGCTTCACTGGCGCCCAGGCATGAGCGGAGATTGGGAAAGCGCCTTGGCAGGGGCCGACGGCGTGATCAATCTCGCCGGCGAGCCCATCGCAAAAAAGCGCTGGACGGTCAAGCAAAGACACCGGCTCCGCGTGAGCCGCATCGACACCACCGTCGGCCTGGTCAGAGCGATCGCAAAGGCGAAACAAAAACCGAAATTCCTCCTCAACGCCTCTGCGGTCGGCTACTACGGGTCGCGCGGCGACGAGACGATCGGCGAAGAAGCTCCGGCCGGAACGGACTTTCTTGCGGCTCTTTGCCGGGACTGGGAAAACGAAGCGATGAAAGCGGAAAAGCTCGGCGCGCGCGTCATCCGCCTGCGCACCGGCATCGTGCTCGGCCCGGGCGGCGGCGCGCTGGCAAAGATGGCGCCGCCGTTTAAGTTCTTCGTCGGCGGGCCGCTGGGATCGGGAAAACAGTGGATGTCGTGGCTCCATTTAGAGGACGAAGTCGGGCTGATCGTCCATCTGATCGAGCACCCTCAGGCCAGCGGCCCCGTCAACGCCACTGCGCCCAATCCGGTGACGATGAAGGAATTTTGCCGCACCCTCGGCCAGGTTTTGGGCCGCCCCTCATGGGCGCCGGTGCCGGGATTCGCTCTGCGGCTCATGTTGGGAGATATGGCCGAAATGCTTTTGACCGGGCAACGCGCGATTCCAGCNGCGGCGGAGAAGTTCGGCTACCGGTTTCGTTTTCCGAATCTACTCGAAGCGCTGCGGGCCTGCATGCCGCTCTGAAGAACGCTAAGCGCGCGGCGGCAATCAAATTGAAAACATCGAACGGAGGATCAATGGCAGCGAAACTGTTTGCGGTGCTGATTTTCCTGGCGGCGTTGGCCAGTGCGCCGGCATCCGCCCAACTCGGCCCCAAAGACGGCGGCGATCTACGCGCCACCGAGCTCGAACGCGTCAAGGTGGGTCAAGCGGCGCCGGATTTTATGTTGGAAGACGTGGACGGCAAGAGCATCACGCTTTCCGACTTCCGCGGCAAGAAAACCGTCGCGCTGGTTTTCTACCGCGGCTACTGGTGACCCTTCTGCGTCGAACAGCTCGGGAAGCTGAAAAGCCTATTGACGAAACAGCAGAAAGAGAAGACCCAAATCCTCGCGGTCAGCGTGGACAGCCATGAGGAATCGAAAAAATTCGGCGACATGCTGCGCAAGCGCTTCGACGGCGAATTCGATTTTCCACTGCTGGAGGACAAAGAATACAAGGTCATCAATCGCTACGGGGTTTTCAACCCGGATGGGCGCGGCTGGCCCCACGCCTCGACTTTTCTGATCGACCCCAAAGGCGTGGTGCGTTGGAAGTTTATCGAGGTCGACTACAAAAAGCGGGCTTCCAACGAACAGATCCGCCGGGAACTCGCCAAGATCAAATGGTCCCCTCGTATTGCAAACACCACCGCAGTTGCTTGATAGATCGGTCCTAACGGCAAGCGATGGCCGCACCCGTCCACTTACGTCGTAATCGATAAACTGGGAATAATTCGCTGGACGTTCGTTGAAACAGACTACAGAAAGAGGCCGACAAACGAACAGATCTTGGAGGCGCTGAGAAGAATCAAATAAACCCGCCTATGACCATTTCCCATCTCAACCCTCCGGACGTCAAGATGAGCCCGTCCAGGGGCGGGAACTTTCGAGCAGGAACTCTCGTTTAACACTTAACGGAGGGTTTCTTAGCGATGAGGCTCGTTTCACTGGCTCTGGGGGCTGTCCTTGCACTCAACCCTTTGGCATCAGACGCGGCTGACCTTCGCCCGGAAGCGATCGTCACCGTTTTACCCAAAGATGCTATCCCGGCAATCCTCTCTCCGACATTTGAAGAAGGACAAAAAGTCTCCTGGCTCGGCCCTAGGGACAGAGTGGTCGGTGTGGAGATTGGCGGCGACAGTCGGGCTTATCCGGTGGCAATTTTGAGCCGCCACGAAATCGTCAATGACAAAATCGGCGTCCTACCCTTCGCGGTCACCTGGTGACCTCTCTGCTATACGGCCATCGTGTATGACCGACGCACAGGAAACAAGGAGCTGACGTTCGGAGTGTCGGGCAAGCTGCACGCGAACTCCCTGGTCATGTACGATCATCAAAGCGACAGCCTCTGGAGCCATCTCGTCGGCGCGGCCGTCACTGGTCCCATGAAGGGACGAAAGCTCAATTTTCTCGAATCCATGTTAACCGAGTGGCAAACATGGAAAAGGCTCCATCCCAATACAAAGGTTTTATCCAGGGGTCGAGGCGGCTTCCTTGCTTCTCTACGAGATCCTTACGAGTCTTATTACCGCTCAAGCGATACCGGAATTATTCCCCCGCGTGTTTTAGACAAGCGGATTTATCCCAAGGAATATGTGCTGGGGCTGGTGATTAACGAAACGGCCAAAGCCTATCCGTTCTCCGTCCTAAGCCGCCAGCCCGTCCTCAACGACAACTTCCAGGGCATACCCCTGCTTGTCGTCTTTGACTCGGAGAGTGCCACCGGCGTGATCTTCAAGCGAAGGCTGGAAGGCAAAGACCTTATTTTCAAAAAGACAACTGGCTCGGACAAAACAGGATTGTTCCTCGCCGATGATGCCACGAAGTCCGTATGGGACGGCCTTTCAGGCAAGGCCGTTCAAGGTCAGTTGAAAGGCAAGAAACTGGAACTCGTTCCGATGACACCCTCCTTTTGGTTCGGCTGGGTTGACCATTATCCGAATACGGAACTCTTTGCCCTGGGCAGGTGACTATGCCGAGCTCATCGCGGATACATCCAGCAAGACGATAGAGATTACTCCGGAAGCTCGATGCGGCCCGGCCGGGGCCCTTGTTTGAGCCGTTGCTTCATGGCCCGGTCAAAATCATCAACGGCTTGCTGTCCCGCACGAACCAAGCCCTCTTGGAATTTCCCAGGATCATTCCAGCGGTAGCCTACAAACTCGGCGTAAAACGGCGCCAGCCTGAGTCCCTCGCGGCGGCGCGCCCTCGAATTGAGCACATAATTTATGGCGTACTCGATGGTCCGCGGATCGGTCCAGTCAGCTCGAAACAGCACCCTTCCGCCGCGGCCGATTAGATAGGTCATGTTAGGAAGCGAACCATAGAGTTTGTGCGCAGTCCCTGTAAGATCATCGACTAGAATTGGTCTCTCGACGTTAAACTCTGCTTTGAACGCCCGCGCGTGTTCAAGCTTTTGCTCGAAGCTCCGATGCGCCGGATANTTTTCACCCGGGTGCGCCTCGCGCGTGTAAAGAAAAACAAAGTTGATGCCTTTAGGCGCGAACTGTCGTGCCATCGGTTCCAGCGCCGGCGCCGCCAGCGCGCAGTAGGGTCACGTAAGTGAGCCGAACTCGATCAGTACATCGCCCTTTTTCCAGTAATCGCTGAATTGAACCCGCTGGCCAGTCTCAAGCAATTTCGCCTCGAAGTCGGCAGCGGAAGAACCGACCGGCAATAATGTCCGGAAGGCCATGAACTCTTCCGAGCCTACGAAGACGGAGTAATTATAATCCTCAATTTGAGTTCGATGGGTCATACACGCTCCATTCGATCAAGAAGCTTATGTTTTGTCTCGTTCGGCATCGGTTGCATACGGAAGATGCCCTCTTGCGTTGAAATAGTCTCGGATCGCCTTTTCGCCGGAGCGCCGGTAGATCCTTTCTCGATGCTGCGGATCCATGGGAATCCAGTGGAGCCTCTCCGAGACGCCTTTTCGGATGATGGGGACTTGGCGGGCTTTCATGTCGTCTAAACGGACGAGACTTTCGCACATCCCCTCCAGCTCGTGGGCGTCAGTCCAATCGGACTTGTAAACGACGGTTCTGTCCCTATCGATCAGGTAAATCATGTTCGGCAGCAGCCCGTAGGCCACGTGAGCCGCGCCTTTCAGGTCATCGATCAGAATCGGAATCTTTACGCGTTCTAGATCGCGGAGCTGCCGTGCATGGGCGAGCTTTTGCTCAAACGAGCCGTGATGAGGGAAATTTTCACCCGGATGGGCCTCGCGCACGTAGACGATGAAAAATGCGAACCCCTTGTCCCGGTACTTTTCGTGGAGCTTTGTAAGTGGAGGAACCTCCCCCACGAAGGGAGGTCAAGTGATGCTGCCGAACTCAAGCAGCACATGTTTTCTTCCCGTAAAATCCTCCAGAGAAATCTTTCTGCCATCGAGATCCGAGAGCGTGAAATTCGGTGCCTTTGTGCCCACTTTCGCAACGGCGCCAAATTCGGGCGCATCGATATCACATTGCCCGAAAGACGCGTGGTTATAAGAATCCATCGGCTCCCTCCTTGACCCGATTCATACTTTATCTCCGGGCAAACTTGTAGACCGCGACCGGGGCGCTAAATATCTTGGGGCCGTGCCCGATCTGTTTACGGTTTAGGAGAACCTAGCGGACGACGCGTTGCGAAGCTCGCGTTGCTAGGGCTTCTTTGTAGCGCAAGGATTCTTCGCGGCGCATGGATTTTCCGCGCCCGCTTTGCCTTTGGTGGTCTTCTCCTTCGCGCCCTTCTCGGCCTTTTTTTCCGTCTTCGCGGCGCATGGATTTTTGGCTGCGCAGGGGTTCTTAGCCGCACAAGGATTCGCCTGAGCAAATGTCAGACTTGGGGATAGCAAAAATGCCGTAGCCACCAGGGCCAACATAAAATGCACGTACTTTTGTCTCATCAGATCCTCCTTCGTACCGCTAGTCGCGGTTCTTTTAGACTTATAGACTTAGAACTAAATTGCGTGAGCAAAAGTTCCCGATATTCTCAAATGTAACGACTTTTCGGACACTCAATGACGTCTTGGAGAGTCTTGCACTCGCACTCCTAGTACAACACCGATAAGAATACCGCCTGTTGCTAGGACACTGTTTAGCGAAAGGATTGAAAGGCCAGTTAGCGCATTACCAATGTTGCACCCGCCGGCTACGGTTCCCCCAAATCCCATGAGCATCCCGCCTACGAAGCGCCGAGGGAGTTCTTGTGCCGCAGGCAGCTGCCAGCGTGCCGTCCCTTTTGATCGCGCGCTTAGCCACGATCCAAAAGGAACACCGAGAAGCATGAATCCTCCCCAAGTCATCGGATGGTTGGCTTTGTCCACAAGCATCCCCAGAAGAGTGCGGCTCGGCCCGGTCATTGACAATCCCCAGTGCCATCCAGATGGCGCCCCTAGAATCCAAGCTAGAGTGCCCAAAACCCCAACCGCTATGCCAGTATGGCACCAAGACCAGCTCTCAGCCGAGGGTGAAGGTCTTGGTAATATCCATAGCAGAAAAGCGATTGAGACGACGCCTCCCAAGCTGATCCATGTAGCGCTCATTCCCAGTAGCGCCGGAATCGAGACCACATCTGCGCGCGCGAAGCTCGGCTGGGTAAGCCATGTAGTAACGAAACTGAAAAGACCTTGTGCAGCGAGTAGACCGCCAATAGCGAAACCCAGCACGGCAATCGCAGCACCGAGATTTCCAGTCCCGACCCGGGACCAGATGGAGGTTGCTCAGCCCTTGGCCCATATCATTCCAAAGCCAAACAGGAGACCACCTACGACGGCAGCAAGCCATGCCAGCGGAGGGACTGGAACGATTAGTAATCGAGCTTCGGCGAGGGCGTTCACAAGGACCAGTTGACAACCCAACGCTAATAAGTAGGCAAGAAACGATGAAGAGCGCTCGGCCTTAAGAACCTGGCGAAAAGCGCTGTGCATGCAGAATCCACCTCGGTGAATCACCACGCCGAGGGGAATACCAATCAGCAAACCGAGACTGGCCGTCAGAAGCATCGCTGTCTGCGTTTTCTTCCTATCGAGCTACGGAAGCAACATTTGCTTCGGCCTCATTCCTCGCCATAATTAGAAGTCAATATCCACTCCAAGCGAATCGAGAAACTTGTTGAAACCGGTGAAAAGTTCCATCACACCTTGCGCCTCGACGATCTCGCTATCCGACCAGCCTAGTTTGCGAAGCTCTTCGATGTCATTAACAAGTGCCTGGCCACACGCATCGGCAAGTCTTTAGGTGGAAGAAACGGCCTAAGCGGATTCTTTGAGCAGCGCAGTGAATAGGACTTTGCTTTGGTCGTTATGCCAATCTCGATAACCGATAACTTTCCCCACGATATAACCGCGCTTATTGATCAGGAAAGTCGTAGGGAGGGACCATGTTTGGTAAAGCTCGGAGGCATCGCCGTTGTGGTCTAATAGTGCGGTGAAAGACAGATGATGTTCCTTGTAAAAAGACTGAACGTCATCAGCGCTTTCGCGCAGGGCAACAGCTAACACGGCCAACCCCTGCGAGCTAAATTCTTTATGAAGCGCTTCCATTGAGGGCATTTCGACGCGGCACGTGGGACACCATGTGGCCCAAAAATTCAGCAGCACTATTTTTCCGCGCAAATCATGAAGGCGAATTGTATTCCCGTCGAGGTCCTTTAATAGGAAGTCAGGCGCCAGTGTCTTTTCGACAGGTTCGATATTCAGCGTCTTTAATTGACTTTGCTGAAGAACCGTTAGCTGGCTTTCTCTCCGGGCCTGCCCCACGCGCTGAAAAATCCAACTGACAACCGATATGATTACAATTATGATTGCGGCCCTGAGTCTCATGGTCGAAACAGCCTCAAAGAATTACTCAGACTCCCAAATCAAAGTTAATTTAGTCAGACAATCAATCGTCACCGGATAAATTGACTCACCAGCCAGATTATTGCTAAGGCCGCTCCTACCAGGAGGGCTCTCCAGGGGTTACCGGATCACGTCGGCGGATGCTTATTTTCGGCCATTCCAGGTCTCCTCCACTACTTTTGGGAAAACCATTGGGACACGCCAAAAGTTCCCGTTGCGGTAGTGCAATGTTTGATTTTGCGGCGAATCAGCCGCCATCGCAACGGGGAACTTTCTCAAGCGGATATTTGTTAATGAGTTCATCGACTCTGCAACCGACCAGCACCTTGAGCGTTCTGAGACATGGTTGGCCCCTCACTCTTTCTTCACCCTTTCGGTTCGTGCTATGGTCACCTACCTCTGCACGGTATGTATGCCTAAAGCGGGTTCTGCGGCACCGGAGGAGGAAATGGCCCCATGTCGGTAGTGGCGAGTCGATCGGGGAAGGAAGGTTTCAAGGAGGAGGCGGCCTCTTACATCGACCAACTTTATCGTGTTGCATACCATCTAACCAAGCAGAAAGATGATGCCGACGATTTGGTTCAAGAAACGTATCTGAAGGCAATTAACAATTACGCCCAATTTGAGTCCGGCACAAACCTCAAAGCGTGGCTCACAACAATCCTGTACAATTTATTTGTCAACCGATATCGCCGCGACAAAAGGACGGTTTCGTTTGATCAACACTCTGCGGACACAGAAACTTCGTGGCTCGACAATATGGAAGGTAGAAACCCGGGGCCGGAGGCGGAGTTTCTACAAACGGAACTCAAGGATAAGCTTAAGGAGGCTTTGGAGAGCCTTTCGGAGGAATCTGCAACCCCGATTGTACTCGTTGACATCGGCGGATTCTCCTACGCCGAGGTGGCGGAAATTATTTCGTGCCCGATCGGAACAGTGCGATCGAGGCTGTTCAGGGCGCGAGCCGTCTTGGCCGGCAAACTGAGGGAATATGTTCGGCATGAAAAATAAATCGATGTCGTGCGAGCAAAACCGGGAGAAGATCAGCTCTCTGCTGGATGCTGAACTTTCATCGCGAGAAAAGAAGATGCTTGAAAAGCATTTGTCTGTGTGTGTCACCTGCCGCACACTTGAAGAGTGGCTCCGGTGCGTCAAAGAGGGGATAAATAGGTTAGCCGGTGAACCGGCAATTTCTAAGAGCGCGCGCGAAAAAATCTTGGCTACGCTTAATCAAATACCCTCCGACATGCCGTCGAGGCCCTGGTGGAAACGACTGCTGAAAAGGATTTGAGATGAGACCCTTGATTACTTCGGGTTCATCGCCACGGCCGCCAGAGCTGATCCCAAGATTCGGGTTTTAAGACCCTCATCCGGAAGCTGCCGGATTCCGTCTTTCTTTTTCCTCATCGCAACCGCTAGCCTGGGAAATCCAGGAGAGCCGAGCCCCACCGCCTCCTGGTAGAGATGCCCCCCGACCGCCACGGAAATTTTTCCGGTTTCCTCCGAAACGATGAACACCACCGCATCGCTCACCTGAGTTAATCCCACGCCAGCACGGTGCCTTGTTCCCAGTCCTTTGGCCTTAAAAGCGCCATGATCGGCGGAGAGGGGCAGGATACAACCTCCCGCAACGATCTTCTTTTTGCGTATGATGACCGCCCCGTCATGGAGCGGGTTTCCTGGGTAAAAAAGACTTAACAGGAGTGTGGCGTTCAGTTCCGCGTTGATCACGGCACCCGTCTTCGTATAATCCTCGAGACTCATCTTCTGCTCGACTGCAATGAGCGCGCCGATCCTTTTAACGCTCAGCTGTAATGCCACTTTGCTTATCTCTTCGGCGCCACTGATCTGGGGAAACACACAGCATCTTAAGTGTTTCTCCTGAAGCGACCTTTCGATCTCTCCGAGCGCGGCTCGCAGTTGGCTGACGCGCTCCAGAAGTGAACTGCTCAGTTCACAACTAGGGGAAGGCTCCCGCATCATGTTCGGCTCCTTTTGAGACTCGACGAGTCCCTCAAATCGTTGTTCTCACCCGTCACCCACCTGAAGGCTTGTAAGTGACCCCTAATACTACGCCGTAAAGCAAATGGGCCATCAGGCTCATAGCTTGCGGCGACACTCCGCCAGAGGATGCACTCGCACCGGCTCCACAAGGATTCGCGGCGGCACAAGGATTGCGGCTCGACGCGCAAGGGTTGGCCGCCCCGACAGAACATGGATTCGCTTGGACGGCAGTGCACGGATTTACCGGGCGCACGGCACATGGATTCGACACACTACCGGGATTTGCCGCAACCGCTTCTCTTCCCCTGAAAAACTCGTTGGCTGTCTGAAGGATCGGACCCAAAAGGGTAATAGCGAAGATCCAAGGGATGATGGAAAACAAAGCCCCGCGCAACCACCCTGGTCCCGGGAGCCAGGGCTCAAACAAAAGCGCATATACCAATCCCAAGGAAACCCCGATCCCTACATGAATCAATGCCCCCACAAGATAGGGCGAGATATGCAACGGAAACACACCTCCCAGTGCAGCCAAAATGTCCATCCTGGGAAACCCGATGAATGGCCAACCATACATCAGCAAAGTCATGGCTCCCGTTCCTAAAACACCAGCCAAGAGTACTCTTCTAAGCTTTGGCGACCTAATCACAACAATTCTCCTCCTGTAAATTTGATTTCTCGGATGCTATTCGACAGACTCAGTTCCACGTTGCGCCTCCGTGGGTAACGACTCGCCGTCCGTATTCGTCCAATTCCAGCGACGGCTCACGCCATGTCTCATTCACATCGACAGAGCTGGGTTCCTCCTCGTCGAGGATTTCAATTTCGAAGGGGTATACGTAGTCGGTGACACCGTTCTCCCACCCGACACTCAAGAGGTGACGCCCGATGTTTTCGAGATCATACTGAATCGTCCCTTCGGTCAATCTCCTGGTTAGACCTTGATGGCTTCTGATCTCTTTCGTGGCGCGACATCTCCTGCCCGTTAGGTTCGTATCGATCGTTGGCGAACGCCTCCTTCCAATGAATCTAGTCAAGAACTGTCCTCGCAGCGTTTTCGGGACTCCCTGGCTTCGCGAAGTGAAAATTTCCTTTCACTGAGCTTGGTCTTTACGTCCGATCCACCCATTACAACAAAGCATCGATGAAAAAGTTCCAAGGCGTTTCCCGGCTTTGGCCAGAGCCAAAAACAATGAAGTCCGGCTATGGACTTATCATTTGGGGAACTTTTGAGGTGATATGTTTGTTTTTAGTTTCAGTATGAGCGAGAGGATTTCACTTCGTCACAAACAGGAAAAATCCGCCGGTGTACGCGCGCTTCCTGAGAGATCGCGTCAACGGGACTCTCTTCTCTGGTGGATGCCCCTGTCTTTACTTTTGGTGCTCATTTCTCTTCGTGTTTCCCCTGCCTTCGCCTGGGGCCCCCAGGGGCATGAAGAGATAAATAAGAGCGCCGCGCTGAATGCTCCGATTGGAATAGATGCCTTTCCTTCCTTCTTTCGGTCCGAGGAGAATGTCCAACTCCTTGTTTTTAACGGTCCGGAGCCTGATCGGTGGAAAAGATTTCCGGGGTACGTTCGAAGTCAAGGCCATGGCCCCTCCCACTACGCTAACTTTGACTTACTTC
>C687J26845_10002065_pt1 | contig 11811 bp, 15 predicted proteins | sample RifCSPlowO2_12_FD_26845 | JGI IMG/M metagenome (IMG submission 26845) | reverse complement strand
ACTCTTAAACCAATTTTGTCTAAATTTATTTCTGTCATATTGCTAACAATCTATTAAACTCTAATTCGTTATTTCAGACGCAATATTTTCCAACATTAAACTTTTCATTTCATCAATATTTTTTGTATTACCAAGAGCCCACATGGCTTTTACTAGTGCTGTTTCAGGAATCATATTGTCCAATGGAATAACACCAAGATTGAGAAGATCTCTGCCACTTTCATATACTGTCATTCTAACTCTACCATCAATACACTGTGAAGTCATACCTATGAACAAACCTCTTTCTTTTGCCTTTTTCACACTTTCATACAGGGTTTTTCCTATATGACCAAGACCTGTACCTTCAAAAATTATTGCCCTGTAGCCTAATTCTATTATTGTCGTAAGTAACTTGGGATCAAAACCTGGATAATATTTTACTAAAGTAACCTGTGTGTCATAATTTATTTTCGGACTATAATTTTTATTTTTAAAATATTCATGCTCTAAATTTTTTTGTATTTTTTTATCTAAAATAAGAAAAGCCGGATCCCCACCTATTGTCTGAAAAGCGCTTCTTTTACTTGTATGAATTTTTCTTACACGTGTGCCTAAATGACACGCTATGAGATCATCACTTTCATTATGATGCATTACCACATAGATGCCACGAACATTACATTCTATAACAAATCTGACAGCTGAAACTAAATTTAAAGTGGCATCTGAAGATGGTCGATCTGATGACCGTTGTGATCCAACCAATGCAATAGGAATAGGAAAAGATGCTAATGCAAATGAAAGAAAAGAAGCTGTATATTGCATCGTATCTGTTCCATGTGCAATAATGATTCCTTTGTAGTCAGATTTTGCATATGAATCAAGTTTTTCAGCAATTTTCTTCCAATGCTCCGGTAGTAAATTTTCTGAATATTCTGAAAACAATACCTCAGTATCGATGTTTGCTATTTCAGATAGTTCTGGAATGGTACCATGAAGTTCTGATGCTGTTAATGCCGGAGTAACTCCTCCTGTTCTATAATCGATCTTACTTGCAATAGTGCCACCTGTTGATAAAAGCAATACTTTGGGAAGTGAAGAATTTCTTGGGAGTGACTGAGACCCATCTTTTTTTATTTCATTTAAAGAAAGAACTTCAATTTTTTTAATTTCGTTAATTTTTATTCCGACATTATAACCACTTTTTAGTTTTAACACTATGTGTTCATCATCATTGTATTCATAACGTGGCATCAAGATGCCAGTATATGTCAACTCACCTGTAATCTTAACTGTATCTCCTACTTTTGCTTTACAATCTTTCAAAAGTGTAAGAGACTTGCCACTATAGCCTCTATACTCTGACATTTAGGTGAATTATCTTAATTATTGTATTAAAACTACCTGTAGTAGGAAGCCACGACTTTTTGACCAATTTTCAAGTCTTTTTGATCTTTAACCTTCTTTACTGCTTGTTCAAAGTGGTTCATCGTTACTCTTGCGTTATCAGCAGTTTTTTCAATTTCTTTTTCATCAGGAGTTTTATCAAGATATTGATGTATTACCAGTGAAACGGCAGTGTTAGATATAGCAGCTACATCTGCTCCACTCAGCCCATCTGTCATTTCAGATAATTTATCTAGATCAACATAATCTGGGTTTTTCTGGCCATTCACTATTTTTCGATTATCTATGGGAACTTTGTTTTTTTGTGTGAATTTTTTACCCTCACAAATTGTACCAGGGCTAACTTGAAGTTTTTGTGCTATCTCTGTTGATAAGGGTTTACTACAAATCAAAATTTCTTTTGATTCATTTTCTCCTTCTAAGAACTTTCTACGTATATTCTCCTTAGTATCCTTCTTGGCTTTATCAAGTGTATCCTTAGCTTTATTTATTTCTGTTATATCTTTATTATCTCCACCTTTATCAGGATGAAGTTGTTTTACCAATTCGTGGTATCTATCTTTAATTTTTTCTTCAGTTTCATATGGTAATAGCCCTAACCTTTCATAAGCTCTAATTATCTCCTCTTCATCAGAATTGAATTTTTCATTCTCAATATGAAACTCCTTAACAATATTTTCATGTTTAATTCCCGGACCAATCAACGCCTTAGGATGCGTGCTCTCGCTAAGAGTTTTTTTAATCTCTGCTGGAATTAATTCGCTAATCTGATCAAATTTGTATTCTGCTCCGCACTTGATACACTTGTACGCAATTGAAGGATCCCGTACGTTGATTTCTAATATTGATTTTCTACTTTCTTTGTCAGGCATAGGTATTTGTATAATCTTATCAAATCTTCCAGGACGTAATAATGCAGGATCAATCATATCTGCTCTATTAGTTGCACCTAAAACTACTACACCACGGAGATTCTCCATACCATCCAATTCCGTTAAAAGTTGACTTACTACTCTCTCTGTTACTGCAGTTTCTCCACCTGCACCTCTTACAGGAGCAATGGAATCTATTTCATCAAAGAATATTATACATGGTGAGGCCTGTCTTGCTCTCCTGAATATTTCTCGAATGCCTCGCTCCGATTCTCCTACCCATTTTGATAAAAGCTCAGGACCCCTTACTGAGACAAAGTTTGCTTCACTTTCTGTTGCTACAGCCTTTGCTAGTAATGTTTTACCTGTACCACTTGGGCCATGTAACAAGATTCCGCGTGGCATCTTATGCCCTAGTTTCTCATACAACATTGGATATTTCATTGGCCATTCTACTGCTTCCTGAAGTTCCCGTTTAACATCAACTAATCCACCTACCTCGTCCCATTTTACATCTGGGTTTTCAATGAATACCTCGCGCATTCCAGACGGTGTTATTTCTATGGCAGCTTTGCTGAAATCCTCACCCTTAACAATAAGTTTTCTAATGTCTCAGGAGGTATTTTTTCTTCTTCAAGATTCAGTTCAGGTAGCAGTCTTCTTATACATTTCATAGCTGCTTCTTTACACAGATATTCTAAATCTGCCCCTACATAGCCATGTGAAATTGCAGCATATTTTTCTATATCTACATCGTCTGATAATGGCATATTTCGAGTATGAATAGCAAGGATGTCCTTTCTGCCTTTTTTGTCAGGAACTTTGATTTCAATTTCTCTATCGAACCTACCCGGCCTTCTAAGTGCAGGATCTATTGCGTTTGGTCTGTTAGTTGCTGAAATAACAATTACTTTTCCTCTGGCTTCAAGTCCATCCATCAAAGAGAGCATTTGTGAAACAACACGTCTTTCTACTTCACCAGTAACTTCCTCTCGTTTTGGTGCAATAGAATCAATCTCATCAACAAAAATTATTGATGGCGATTTTTCTCTAGCCTCTTTGAAAATTTCTCTTAAACGTGCTTCACTTTCACCATAAAACTTGCTCATAATTTCTGGCCCAGATATACTTATGAAGTGTGCATTGCTTTCATTAGCAACTGCCTTTGCTAGTAGTGTTTTACCAGTACCTGGGGGTCCATACAACAAGACTCCTTTGGGCGCCTCGATTCCTAATTTTTCGAAAATCTCTGGATGTCTAAGTGGAAGTTCTATCATTTCTCTTACTTTTCTGATTTCATCAGTAAGACCACCAATGTCTTCATACGTTACCTGTGGTACTCCCCTAAGCGTTTCTCCCTTTTCTGCTATATGAAATACAGTTTTTTGTGTAACAAGTACCGCATCAGCTGCAGGAGTTACTCCAATTACTTGAAAAGTTAATCTTCCACCAAAATAAGGCACCATAACATTATCTCCCTTGATTAAGGGTACACTTTCTAGCGCATCTGCCAAATATCGTTCATCAATTGGAGGAATTGCTTCTAGTGGAGCAACCACTACTTTTTCAGCTGCAACTGCTTTTATCTTTCTGACAGTTATGGTATCACCTATAGCAATACCTGAATTATTTCGTCCTAGTCCATCTATTCTTATGATTCCTTTGCCTTCATCTGATGGATAAAGTGGTAAACATTTTGCAACAGTCCTTCTCTTACCTTTAATTTCTATAACATCTCCAGTTGAGGCATTTAATGCATCCATAGAATCATAATCGATTCTAGCTACCCCTCTTCCAACATCTCTGGTATACGCTTCTAAGACTTTGAGTGTAAGAACATTCTGGCTCATAGCTAAATTTTCTCCATCTATGTTTTATATCTTTGGCGTTAGAATTTTAACAAAACTGTATAATCAATCATAAGCTTAAAATCGCCATCAAAATACAACCCATCAACTTGGGTAAAAGACCATTAGTTAGACGACGTGGCCGTGGAGGAAGGCAATTTAGAGCTACTACTATTGGAAAATTTGCACCAGCAAAATATCCATCATTTGCGTTATCAGAACAACATGAGGGAAAAATAATAGATCTAGTTCATGAACGTGGCAGAGAAGCTCCTTTATCTAAGGTTAGATTTGAAAATGGCTCAATATGCTATATGCCAGCAGTTATTGGCACAAAAGTTGGTTCCAAAATTCAAATCGGGCTTAATGCAGAGATCGCTAATGGAAATATAATCAGTATTCAAAATATACCAGATGGAACAATTGTATGCAATTTAGAAAAACACTTTGGAGATGGTGGGGCAATTTCCAAATCAGCGGGGAATTATGCTACCGTATTCTCACATGGAACTGATGGTGTTACGGTAAAACTTCCTTCTGGTAAATTTACAACACTTAATCCAAAAAATAGAGCTATGATAGGCACATTGGCAGGGGGAGGTACAACAGAAAGGCCTTTAATGAGAGCTGGTACAAAATGGAGAAAATTCAGAACTAAGGGAAGAAAATATCCAATCGTAAGAGGAGTAGCTCAAGCCGCATATGTCCATCCACACGGTGGTGGAAGACATCAGCATGTTGGCCAGAGCTCTACTGTTTCACGAAATGCACCGCCTGGCGCCAAAGTAGGAAGTATAGCCGCAAGAAAAACTGGTAGAGCAAGAATAAAAGAAAGAACCAGTTAGTCTTTAGTCCATTTAACCTAAACTTGATTAATGACAAGCTAATTCAAATTTTTAATTGTCAAAACAAAGAGTACATCTTTTTGTAAAAGGAAAGGTACAAGGTGTATTTTTTAGACAAGCCCTAAAAGTTATGGCAAAAAAGAAAAATGTTTTTGGATGTGTAAAGAACCTTAAAGATGGAAGAGTTGAAGCCATTCTAGAAGGTGAAGATGTCAACGTTAGTTCCTTAGTTGAATGGTGTCATGCAGGTCCAGCCAATGCAAGAGTAGAAGACGTTGAAATAGAAATGAAAAATATAAAGGCGAATTTTCAAAATTTGAAGTTTTGTATTAATGAATTGTATTATAGGCATTTTGAATTAACTCTTTTGCATGTTCAATGTCTTTATCGGTTTTAATTAGTAAAGTTTCTTGAGGCTCCTTTCTGTCTTTTTGTATTTTTATTTTGATTGATTCTCCTTGTGGCTCCATGTCTACAAACCATCTAAATGTGATTGATTTACAAAATACAATTCTATGCATTCGTATATCTTCTACAACATTTTTTCCCAACAAGAAACAAAAGTTTCTAAGGGAATCAAAGAGTGGAAGCATCGCTGGTGATAATTGTTTTGTAAAATCTTCATAATTTCTTTTTTCACCAAACGATATCAAATTATTCAAATTATACTATACAAGTTATTTAGGTAGTAGCTCTGCTAGTTCCAGTCTAAACTGATAGCCACATTTCAAAGTAAGCAAGATCCGCCACGTTGACGAGGAAGCGTGAATGTTCCACCTTAGGATTGCTCCCTCCCGGACCTCATCCCTTTCGATGGTTGGGTCTTAGGAATTATCCCTTCGGACAATCCCAGTCCTACATCCACCCGCCTCGGCGTGATTTCATTTCAGCCTACTAAGCGAGTACTATCTGTCTAGAGATTTACCCAGCAGTTACTGATCTCTGCATATAGCCGGTTTCAGAACAGGGCACGGCTAGCGCCCCGATCCTACCTACTACCATAGTATTGTTAACCTAAATGTTATATTTGCATTAGGTTTGTTTTTCTTTTAGCATCAAAATCAGGTTACATACAGAACAAATTTTTCCAGTACACTCGCTACCACAATTCGTACAGAGTTGTTTTTGGTTAGAGTTTGAATCTTTAACAATTTGTGATACTCTAAGAATTGATTTATACAAATTATTTTTAATCCCAAAATGCTGATTTTCTAAAGAATTGAGAAATTCACGAATTTCAGTTCGTATTCCTTCATTCATGTGTGGACATTGCTCTGATTGAAAAGGAATCTCATTAGTAAAAGCGTAAAATACAATCTCTGATTCGTAAATCTCACAAAATGGCTTTATTTTTCTGATAGTATTATTTGAGGTGTCTGGATCCATCCATCCAATTTTTTTGATATCNCCAGAAAGCATATTGATGAGAAATGTTTGAAGTGTATCGTCAAGATTATGAGCAGTAGCTATTATATTTGCACCAATATCTTTTGCCGCATAGTCCAAGGCTCGTCGTCTTAATGTTCCACAAATAGAACAGGAAGAAATTTTTTCATTTTCTCTCACATGAATTGCNTCATCAAGTGTAAGACTAAATAAATCATTATAGGAGTATACAGAATAATCTACATTTAGTTTTGCACAAAATTTTTTGACTATTTCTAATGCTTCATTTCGGTATGTCGGTATTCCTTCATCTATTGTTACAACCTTTATTCTAAAATTATGACTTTTAGACATTTTATCAAGTATGTGTAACAATACAAGTGAGTCTTTGCCGCCAGATACTGCTACGCAAACAAGTTCATTGTTTCTTATCATATTGAATTTTGAAATGGTTTTTGCAGTTTTTCTAAGAATGGAATTTGAAAAACATGGTGAGCATAGCTCTTCACCGGAATATTTTCTTGAAAAAACCGCATCATTTTGACATTTGTTACACTTCATGCTTGTTTTTTTTAATAGACTATAATTAATTTTTAGATTGTAAACCAACCAGATTTGATATAAGATAAGGCAATGTTTAACCCAAACAGTGCAAAGGTGAAAGCGTAAATACCCCACATGAGTCCATTAACAGATTTTTCTGAGATCCTTTTTTCAATAATACTATGAATGAATTTACCTCCATCAAGTATTGGAAGTGGCAACATGTTGATTATTCCTATAAAAAAGGAAATCATCCATAACCAAAGTAAAAACATCGAAAGTTGTGGATTGTTCCATTCTATTACATTGTATAGTGGTTTGTAGGCAAAAGAATTATCTCTCATTATGCCAATTAGTCCTCTTTCAGGATCATCAGGAGCGGGAGTAACTATTACCGGAAATTGTAATTCTTTTTCTTCTCTAAGAACTGTCACAGTAACAGTTTCTCCTGGGGTCATCTCAATTTTTTGAAAATCAAGTGGGGTTATAACAGAAACATCATTTATAGCTGTAATGATGTCATTTGGTTCTAGCCCTGCTTTTTCAGCTCCACTTCCTTGAATTATTGATAAAATTAGAACTCCTTCGGGTGATTCATAAAACCAACCTAAAAGTGGNTCTGGTACTATAATTGCAAAAACTGGATTAGTAAGTAAAATTGCTCCAAGCGCAAATGAAAAAATTACGTTTGAAGTAGCTCCNGCACCAATTACTCTAAGTTTTGAAATTCTTTTTGCTTTGTTAAATTCTTCTTCGTCCGGTTCGACAAAGCCTGCAAACATTGCAATAAAAATCGCAAAACCACCTGTCTTGATCTTTATTTTTTCTAGTGTAGCAACAATACCATGTGCACCTTCATGGATTACCAAAACTATTGGTATTGATAATAGAAAATACGCAATTGCTGTAGATGATGTCAAGGTGACTCCAGGTATTAATACAGTTAACTGTGCAAATTCTGTTGGCTTTACAAAAAAATTAGATATGTTAGAAAGTAAAAACCAAAAGGCAAATCCCATCATCAAAAAACCGGCAACAACACTTACATCTGCAAATATACGAACTCCTCTACGAGTCCTGTTTAACATCTTTGTTAGAGCAGATTGTACTTGATAATTTTTGTATGTTAAACTATAAGGTTTTATCTCAAAACCACGCTTATCTAATTTTAGGCCTTTTGCTACTAAAACAATGATAACCCATGCTATTAGTACATAGATAATCGAATTATCTGATATAAAATCAAGTTCCAAAGTAATTGCTACTTTTTTTAATCACGTACATTTATCAGTTACTGTGAAACCTGTAGTAATAATTTCAACATATCCAGACAAAAAATCAATCACAAAAATTGCAAATATGCTAGTAAAAAGGCAAATCGTAGCATGTGTTAATTTTGTTAAAATTAGCTCAGTTTATAGCTGGAAGAAAAAAATTGAGAATACTTCAGAATATCTTGCTATTTTTAAAACAACCAAAAAAAATATTAAAAAATTAAAAAATGAGATAAGAAAAACACATCCATACAAAGTTCCAGAGATAGCTGAGATTACAATTAGATCTCTAAATAATTCATATCTAAAATGGTTAATTGATTCAACAAACTAGTATTCCAAAGCAAATCTCAACAGAGATACTATGCCACCTAGGCCAGAAACTCTCAAGCCTGCATCAGTAGTTGAATCTACACCATATACTTTAGCTCCCTTACTTTCTATATCATTTAGTAANTCGATTACTTTCTCTTCATCTTCAGTTTGTATTATCTTTTCAGAAAATACAAGAGATTCTATGGAACCATATTGACTAGCTTTTAATGTCTCATCAAATCCCATCGTGAATTTTCTGCTTTTTTTGTTAGCTCTGAGCATTATCTCATCAATAATGGACAAAACTTTAGTTAGTTTGCTATCAGACATTATCTCCTTCATTGACTGTGACTTTGTGAATGTGTATAGCCCATCCTCTCCTCCAGAATCTATTCCATCTATAACTTTGTATTCATTACCAATTGATGTTTTTTGTAGAAAATTACCAAATCTTTTTTTTGTTTCACCGGGGCCAAAAATTATAATTTGATCTCCTTTATTTATTAAGGAGGAAACAGCTTTTTGAACACCCTCAAAAAATCGTTCAATGTTAAAATCAGATTTGTATTGTTTTCCACTTGATCCTGAGTAAATATTTGGCATAATCTGTAAATGTGTCCCTTTTAATCTTCCAATACCACATACACTAGTATCCAACGCAACAAGTAAGAATCCAACACTTTGATTATTTGTTTGTAGTAATTTTTTTTCTATTGGGATCCATTGTTTTTTAATTAATTTGAAGCTCTCATTCATTGTTATCATAAAAGAATGGTGGGATCCTTTTGGGACAGATTCATTATTTGATTCGATAATTATGCCATGTATACGTAGTCTATCCAAAACATTATCCAAGGATATCTTTTCTACATCTAGTCCTATTCTTATTCTAACTCGCTCTCCTTTATCAGGTCTTGAATAATCCTTTTCAAGTTTGATGATCCGAGTGGTATCCCCAACAACTCTATCTCCTTTTTTGATTATCCGGCGCAAAGTTATGAGATCATCTGGTTCTTCAGGTATTAACGCAATTGAATGTTGGTCTAAAATTTTGGTAATCACGTTAAAATCATAATTTTAAAAAAGAGAAAAGAATGTTAGCTTGTTATTTCATTAACTTTAGTCTTATTTTCTTCATTCTTTTTTCGTAAGTAATTTTCTACCCATTCCATCGTTATAACTCCACTTTCAGCAAGATTAACAAGCGAATTTGGTGATGCTTCACCAGTAACTTTACCACCATGTCTTCTAATCTGCCTCCACTTTAAACGAGTATTCCCACTTTTTGAATTATAGATTATTCCTAAAACATCNCTGGCATTTACAAAAGTTATTTCGCGAATTTTTTTTAAAGTTACTTTATCTGCGGCTTCCACATAAATTGAACCATGTTCGTCATCTCTTTCTGGGAAGAACCATGTTCGTCATCTCTTTCTGGGAAAACCTCATAATCTTCCAAATAACTACTAGGCGTAAATGAGCTACATGTGCTTGCTATTATAAATCGCCTAAAACTTTCAAGTGATGCTGGTGTATCTATAGTGACCATTTGTGATCGATAGGTCTAGCTTATTTATCAAGCTTCGTGAAAGACTCAATTACTATTTTCGTGAAGTTTGTGTTACAGGCGTTGATGATTCTATCCATTTGATTTAATGATGTGGATCTTGAGTTCTGAGCCTGCTCCTTAACCTTCTTGCTATAAAATGAATTTAATTTTTGAAATAACTCAATCTGTTTTTCTTGTAGTATTTCTGAATTCATCATCATGATTTTGAGGACCATGACCACATTTAGTGCATGCAACTTTGAAACCATTTGGATCTTTTTCATAAGTTTCACAGCCACAAAAACACGTCATATTATTACCAGCATTTTATTATGATTTAATTATTGCAGCAATTTCCACGAGGAATGTCATGTTCATGTGGACATTTTCTTGGATGTTTTAGCATTGTACAAAGAGCATCAGTGAATTGTTTATTCATATGATGTTCTATACCGCAGACCATTTCTTCATCTATTTCCACTTTTAACGCACTATTCATTAAAACTTCCAAAAGCCTGCTATTTCTCATCATACTAGCTCCAATTTTTTCTCCTTCATCTGTTAATTCTACTCCAGCTTTGTTATAATTTACAAGATTTTTCTCATTCAGTTTTTTTAACATTTGGACAACGCTTGGTTGTCGTACGTTTAACATTTTTGCGATGGTACTAATTTTTACAGGCTCCCCCCTTTCTTTAATATGCCAAATTGCTTTTAGATACATTTCTACATGTTCTGCTTCTGCGGTTCCTACAAATAAGACCTCTTCATCTAATGTATCCATATTATACCTCCTCTGAATCTTTTAATAAGTATTCAAAATATTCTCTTGCAAATCCTGCAAGACCTGCATGATCAGCCCAAATCGCAACCATATCCAAAGAAGATGAATCACCAATTTCTGGACCAAGTAATATAACCACATAACGTTTATCAGAAATTATTCCTCCGCCAAACAATCCTTTTTTTAGTTTGACCTTTGCCACTCTTGAAATTGCAGTTAAAGAGTCCTTGTCTATCTTATCTGATGTTAATATTGTAACATCAACTCCTCTGTCATGAAGGGAACGAAGTTTTGGCAATGCCTGCTTAACTAACTCTTCACTAGCCTTTGGAACTGCGATAAGGACCTCATTTCTACAAGACTCTATTATCTCTAAAATTTTTGCAACAATATTAACGGCACCTGATAAAACCCAAATGTCAGGGCGTTCACTAGAACCACTTTTTTCATATAGCGGAACAAGTTCGTTTAAAATAACATTCTGATTCTCCTTAAACACCACATCTGCTTTTTGCTTAGTAACTTCAAGACCAGTTGTAGGCGATTTGGCCAAGTATTTGGTAGGTCTTGAGTCATCAGAACCTATCCACCCTTTTTCTTCCAAGGTACCTAAAACCTCATAAATTTTCGANTATGGCACGCCTGATTTCTGACTNAGNTCAGATGCAGTAAGCTCACCTGATTTCAGTAATGATCAGATGCAGTAAGCTCACCTGATTTCAGTAATGAAGTAAAAGTTTTGATTTCATAACTAGTAAGCCCTATTTGCTCTAGTGCTTTTCGTGTCTTGTCAGAAATACTCATGCGATCTACTCGACGCTTTTTGCTATTTAAACCACATACGAATATCTCTACTGAATACAACGGGGGCAAGTATGAAATCTATTAAATACTAATTTCCAAGTGCCAACTATTAGGAATGGCACTAATTCAGATTGTTAATCAATCTACAAAGAAGGTAGGCAAGAAATCAACTATTAGATTTACTCAAAGTATTTGTCCAGATT
>C687J26845_10002064_pt1 | contig 11816 bp, 7 predicted proteins | sample RifCSPlowO2_12_FD_26845 | JGI IMG/M metagenome (IMG submission 26845) | reverse complement strand
ACTCTTCTGCCTCCAATACCTCGGTTCGCTGCAAGTGCCTCAGCTCAGTAGCAAATTTGTCTATTGAGGTAGCAATGATGGCCAGAGCAGATAAGAACTCAGCGTGCCTATCTCGTTGGATGATCTGACTGGAGATAGGGGCGGGCTTCAGGCTACAACGCTGGCAGACATATTCCTCCACCTGGGGTGGGACATGAGCAAAGGTACCCACCGCGCCAGAGAGCTTACCATAGCTAATAACATCCTTGGCCCGCACCATCCGCTCATAATTCCGCCGGGCCTCTTCATACCAGAGGGCCAGTTTCCAGCCCAGGGTGATAGGTTCAGCATGAATCCCATGGGTACGGCCAATCATAACCAGGTCTTTATATGCCATGGCCTTGTCCCGCAAGACCTTTTTTAACCCAGCCAGGTCATCCAGTATAATATCAGCCGCCTCACGCAACTGCATAGCTAAAGCAGTATCTAATATATCCGACGAAGTCAAGCCCAAATGCAAATAGCGAGAGTTATCGCCAATATACTCACCTACATTGGTCAGGAAGGCTACTACATCGTGTTTTACTATCTGCTCAAGCTGATCTACCCGTTCTGGCTCATACCGGGCCCCGGTTTTGATTTGTTCCAAAGCCTCAGTTGGTATCTCACCTAATGCGGCCCACGCTTCACATGCCAGTAGTTCAATAGCCAGCCACTTATCCAGCTTGTTTTTCTGATCCCAAATGCGGGTCATTACCGGCCTGCTATACCGCCCGATCACTTTGCCCTCCTTCAAATAGCGTTCAGCTATCAGCCGTCAGCTTTCAGCTAACTTAGATAGAGACTTATTGAGACTGGTAGAGAATAGTGTTGATAGAGTCTCAACAAGTCTCCATCAATCTCTATCAGTCTCTTGTCATTTGCTGACCACTGATGGCTGACGGCTAAACGCTTACTATTTTATGATATTTTGGGGTTAAAGTCCATCACCCAGGGTTATCAGGGTAGTGGGCTTATCCTGGCAGGAGACAATTACTTCGGAGGTATGACCCATAAGGGAGTTTTCCGCAGTTAGCCGGGCCAGGGCGGGGTCGTTATTTATCTCGCTTAAATGTGCCAGGATTACCCCCACTAACTGGCCATGGGCTATCTCAGCCAGCAGGTTACTAGAAACCTCATTAGATAGATGTCCTAGTTTACTACTGATACGTTGTTTTAGGGGCCAGGGATAAGGGCCGATTTTCAACATCTCGGCGTCGTGGTTAGACTCAAGAATAATTAATCGAGCTCCTTGCACCCGCTCTTTGACTAATTTAGTCACATACCCCAGGTCTAAGGCGATACTGATCTTGATTTGACCCATATAAAAATTGAATCCTACTGGATCGTAAGCATCGTGAGGAAGGGAGAAAGGTTCTACAGTCAACTCGTTCAGGGTAAAAGGCCGGCCCGTAGAAAAATATTCTATTTGCGGAATATTGCCTAATATAGTTTTACTGGCCTGGTGGGTAGCGGGGTTAAGATAGATAGGTATGTCATATTTACGGGCTATAATTCTAGCACCGCGGATATGGTCAATATGTTCGTGAGTAATGAGGATAGCGGTTAAATCTTCCGGTCTTTGGTCAATGCTTTCCAGTCTCCGGGTTATCTCAGTGGCATTAAAACCAACGTCAATCAATATCTTGTTATTGACGGTTTCCAAAAATATAGCATTACCGCTACTGCCACTGCCTAAGACACTGGCCCGAATAATATGCTCCCCTCCTCTATAATCAAGCGCAAATCTTAAAGCGAAAAGCGCAAGACTAAGGTCAGATCGTAAGGCGTAAGTCGTGAGAGCATGAGGGGATAATAAACAAGAATAATTTCTCCTTATGCCCTAATCCATACCTTTAGGTTTTGCGCATTACCCGGTTAGCTTTCTTCGGTAGATATGGGCACATGAATATCATATAATCCCTTTGCTGTCAATCAAAAATCCTCATCGCTCTTTGTTGCTTGATAAAACTATTTGCCCAGTGTATATTTTGTTTCGTATTATCAGCAAGGAGTGGAAAAACCACAAAGGCACAAAGTTCACCAAGAAAAATTATTTTTAATTCATTGAAATATAGGTACTTTGTGATCTTTGTGACTCTGTGGTGATATTTATTCTCCACAGGATATTGAGCAATTACGATAATATTATGAAGAGTAGGCTAATTAATATATTATTAGTAGTAATATTAGTTGTTTTAGCTGTATTTCTAAAGGTATACCTGAGCTCCCGCATGGAGTACCGGAAGGCTGAGGCCGCTTTCCAGCAACAGGATTATCATAAGGCTATTACCCATTATGAGCGTAGTATCCAATGGTATACACCAGCTAGTAAATATGTGGCAGGGGCAGCGCAGAGGCTCTGGCAGATAGGCGAGTTGACTGCGGGGCAGGGGAAGAGTGACCTGGCCCTGGAGGCATATGAATCACTCAGGAGTAGCTTTTATGCCGTTCGGAGCTTCTATACCCCGTATCGGGAATGGATAGATAAGTGTGATGAGAAGATTGCTTCATTAGTGGCGGCTAAAGGGCCCACGGTCAAGAGGGATATTGGCAAATCTTATGCCCAGCGGAGGGCCGAATACCTGAAGCTACTAAAGAAAGATGCAGCGCCTGATGTGACCTGGTCAGTCCTCTTGGAAGCAGGTTTTATTGGTTGGATCGGCTCTACCATAGCCTTTATCTTCCAGGCCTTTAGCCGGGATGGTAGTTTTTATAATAAGAAGGCCTTATTTTGGGGTAGCCTTATAATAGCCTTCTATACCCTCTGGATCATCGGCATGCTGAAGGCCTAGATGGGGAAAAAGTCTAGCTATAACGAATAGAGGACTATTTTATACTTCATACTTCGGATACTTATTAAGTCAAAGATACTTTTCTCTCCCGGGCTTCCCTGGCCAGCATCTCCCGAAAATCGGGATGGGCCAGCGAGATAAGGGCTTCTGCTCGCTGCCGCAGGTTTTTCCCATGGATATTTACCGCACCATACTCGGTTACTATCCAATGGACATCGCCTCTAGAGGTAGTTGCTGCTGCACCAGGGTCTAGTTTTGGTACGATGCGGGATACCTGGCCACTCTGGGCCGTGGAAGGTAGGGCGATAATTGGTTTGCCCCCTTCTGCCCGGGCAGCCCCCCGGATAAAATCTAGCTGTCCCCCTATGCCACTAAATTGCCTGGTTCCTATGGTATCGGCACAGACCTGTCCGGTTATATCCACCTGGAGGGCAGAATTTATGGCCACCATATTTTTGTTTTGGCTGATGATAAAGGGATCGTTGGTATAGTGGGAGGGATGGAGTTCAATGATGGGGTTATTATTTACAAAATCGTATAGTTCTTTACTGCCCATCAAAAAACTGGAGACTATCTTACCCGGGTGGAGGGTCTTTTTTTCGTTGGTGATCGCACCGTTTTCTACCAATTCCATTACCCCATCAGAAAACATCTCGGTATGGATACCCAGGTCTTTCTTTTCTCCCAGGTAAGATAAGACAGCATCGGGTATAGCCCCAATGCCCATCTGTAAGGTAGCACCATCCTCAATCAAGTCTGCTACATGGCGCCCGATCCTCTTATGTACCTCCGTAAATTCTGTCCTGGGAAGGTTTAGGATGGGAGTGGATGTTTCTACGATGGCTGAGAGCTTGCTCACATGGATAAAGCTATCTCCTAAGGTGCGGGGCATCTGGTCATCAACCTCAGCAATGATTATTTTGGCACTCTCGGCAGCGGGCTTGATTATATCTACCGAAACCCCATAGGAACAAAAGCCATGTTCATCAGGGGGTGACAACTGTACCAGAGCCACATCAATAGGCAGTAATCCATTTTTAAATAGCCTGGGAATCTCAGATAGAAATATAGGTATAAAGTCTGCCCGACCTTCATTCACCGCGGCCCTGGTATTGGCACCCACAAAGAAGGCATTATGTCTGAAGATTCCTGAATACTCCTTGGCCGTATAATCGGCAATACCCATAGTAAGTAGGCTCACAACCTCGACGTCCCTTAATTCCGGTGCCAGGTTATTCAGGGCTTTGACCAGGGTCTGCGGTTCCGCACACCCTGAGCCGATAATGATCCGCTGGCCCGGTTTTAGCAACCCAATTGCTTTTTCGGGAGTAGTAATCTTACTTCGATAGATAGTAGGCCAATCCATCTCAAATACCTTCTACTAGGCTGTATTCCCTGCCCAGGAGCCGGCCCAGTACCGGGCTGATAATCTTACCCCGGTGGGTATAAGTCCCCCGGGCTAAATCCGGCATGTGCCTCAAGAAATCATCCCCCCACTCTCCTATTTCAAGGATATAGGGTAATAATACATGGCTGATGACAAAGGAGGCGGAGTTTGCTACCAGCGAGGTCAGGTTAGGTACACAGTAATGGATTACTCCTTTATAATCATAAATTGGATTGATCAGCGTGGTAGGTCGGCTGGTAGCAACACACCCTCCTTGATCAATAGAGATATCTATTATGACAGAACCCTTTCGCATAGATGCTACCATCTCCTCGGATACCATGAGAGGTGTTTTCCCTCCCGGGACATAGATGGCACCAATAAAGACGTCGGCCGTTTTTATCCATTCCGTGAGCCCGTGAATACTGGCAAACCCAGTAGCAATCCTTTTACCCAACTGCTGTTCTACCAGTCGCAGCTTTGCTATATCTCGGTCCAAAACCAGGACATTGGCTCCTAGAGCGGCAGCGACCTGTGCGGCGCTCCTACCCACCGAGCCTGCCCCCAGGATCAGTACGTTTGCCGGGGGGATACCTGGTGTCCCACCCAGGAGGATACCCCGGCCTCCCAGGTTGCTTTGCAAATATTGCGCAGCTATCTGGATACTAAGCTGTCCGGCAACCTCACTGGTAGAAGCCAATAGAGGTAATTCTCCATTTTCGCGGGCTATTACCTCAAACCCGATAGCGGTTATCTCATTCTTAAGGAGTTCATCAATATAGCTCTCGCTGGCTACGGCCAGGTGCAAGAAGGCTATGAGGATACTTCCCCGGTTCAATAACGAGATATCCTGAATGGGCGGGGCAGTAACCTTAAGTAAGAGCTTGGCTCTTTGGTAAACCTCATCACTAGAATAGACTATTGTTGCCCCTCTAGCCCCATAGTCTTCATCGGCAAAATTGCTGGCTGCACCAGCCCCTTTGAGCAGATAAACCCTATGATTATGCCGGGTAAGAGAGCTTACTGCCCCGGGGGATAGGGGTACTCTAAAGTCCGGTTCTTTTGGATCATAGACAATTCCAATATCCATCATGAAATTCCTTCTTTAGCGGTCTTATAATAGGTATTCCAGGCCAATACCGATACCGCAATACCCATAATGGTATCACCTATTCCGGCATGTTGCCCCAGGGCATAATAGTAAATGGGCACAGGCGGATAGGTTTCTGCTACTTATTTCTCTTTTAATGAGAACTTTAGGACCGGTGGGGTTACTAAAGTCGTTACAATAACCATAATAACTATGGCCGAAAAGACAGCTTCGCTTAACACTCCTAGCACTTTTCCAATGCTGGCAAAGATTAAACCTACCTCTCCTCGAGGAATCATAGCCAATCCGATTAAAAAACGGTTATACTCCTTCTTGACTGTAAGTCCACAAACCTGTTTTCCAACTATGGCGGCTAAAGTCAGGCCGGCGGCAATACCTAAAACAGAAACATCTGCGAAGGTCTCGAGTCTTACCTGGATGCCGATCAGGACGAAAAAGATAGGCACTAAGAAATAAGAAATAGGTTTGATCAATTCCCTAACCTCTAAGTCCCCTCTAAAATTCTCGAAATGACCCTCTTCTAGAATCAGACCAGCGGCAAAAGCCCCTACAATGGTAGATAATCCTACTGAATCTGCCAGGTAGGATAGAACAAAGGCGAAGATCAAGGCCACAATTGTCTTCACCCCTTTAACCTGCATCATTGCCGCATACTTTCCAATAGTGGACGCAGAATATGTCCCGATACCAATAGCCAAAACTAAGAAAAGGATAGCCTTAAGAGTAACCCAGCTAATTGACAGAAGTCCAATACTTCCAGTGTTGATGATTCCACTAATTATTGCCAGTATAATCAATCCTAAAACATCATCAATGACAGCAGCGCCTAAAACAATCCTGGCTTCCGGTATTCCAAGTTTTCCCAGATCCTTAAAAACCCGGGCAGTAATTCCCACCGAAGTAGCACATAAGGTGGCCCCGATAAAAAGATGCGTGTTCGTACCAGCCGCAGGTAAAAACCATCGACTAACCATATATCCTAAGATAAGAGGGGCGATCACGCCAGCGATGGCAACCAACAAAGAAGGTATTCCTACTTGCTTCATTTCTTTTAAATCAGATTCTAACCCCACCTCGAAGAGTAGGATTATTACGCCTACCCGAGCAAAAATATCGATAAAATCATCTGTTCTTAAAAAATCAAAGAAGTTAATATTGGCTAGGGCCAGATTTCCGAGGAGCACACCAAAGATTAATTCCCCTAAAACTGAAGGCTGCTTAAATCTCTCAAAGACCTCTCCACCTAATTTAGCGGCCAGTAGAATAACTATTAAGCCATATAGCACTGGGGCGATTGGGTCTGCATGACCTACTTCGTGTTGCTCGGTTGCCGACACCCCCACAGGGGCCGTTAGGAATATTAAAGCAAGCCATAGCATTAAAAAGACCAACTTCTTCGTTTTCATAGAAATTTCTTCCCACCAAAATTTAGGAAATGGAAAATTTAAAACAAAATAAAGTGTAACTGCTTAGCCACGGATGGATACGGATAGGCACCGATGTACAAAAATCCGTCTCAATGCAAAAGGTAAAATTAGCAATTAGCATTTCAAATCAATTCCTCATTGTTAATTGCGCATTTTTCATTGCCAATTTTGCAATGAAGGCGGAAATTGATCAGTGTTCATCCGTGTGTATCTGTGGCAAATATTTATAAAACTTTATTTGGCTAAATTGTTACAATAAAGTCTTCGTAATTATTATCTTCCATTTTCTAGTTCCTTTAAAAGGGCCTTTAATTCCATTGTTTGTGGGAACAATTTTAGCCCCCTATCTATGCCATCCTTTAGTATAGCCTTAGCTCGCTCGGTAAGATTTAGCGCAAGAGAACAACTCGATAAATGGCAAACGGCTTCAGCATCCAGGGGGTTCAGTTCTAGAGCTTTTTCAAACTGGGTGGCAGCCTCCTGGTATCGTTTTTGTTCCAGATATACTCTACCTAGGAGAAAATGGGCACTAGCATGGTTAGGATAAAGCTGCAGGGTTCTTTCAAATCTGACTCTGGCTTTATCTACTTCACCAATTTGCTGATATCTTTTAGCTAGTTCCAAACTAGCCGCTGCATGAGAAGGAACAAGTCCTAATATCTTCTCAAAGATATTAATAGCCTTATATATCTCTCCCCTTTGATAAAAGATAATCCCTAACAGGTACATAGCACTCACATAAGTGGGATTTATGCTGAGGGCACTCTCAAGATGGCTAATAGCACGATTCAGGTCAAACTTTATATGGGCAATTGAGCCCAGATAAAAATGGATAGAAGGTGAATTAGGATTTTTTAATAGGGTTTTTTCAAAACAATCTTGGGCTTCATCTAATTCTCCGTGGTCATATAAGGCTACCCCGTAACGGTAGAGGACCGCAGGTGCTTCCGGAGTTTTAGCCAATGCATTTTTAAAGTATTCACAGGCCGTATCTATTAAACCAATATCATAATGGACCATGCCTAGATAATAATCTGTCATTCTCATTTCAGGATATAGATCTAAGGCCTCCCTCCACTTTTCTATGGCCTGCTGCCACTCTCCTCTGTGATAGCAATCAAGGGCCACTCGGTGTAAGTCATGGGCCATTACCTTAATGTTTCTTTGGGTTACCATATTTTGAATTTCCTCTAGTTTCGAAAGGGGATTACTCTTTCCTTTGACTCTCCCTATCATTAATTAATAGTTTCATTAGCACACTCGCCTATACTAAATTTTAAATTATTTATAAACTATATTCATTATATAGTACAACTAATTACTTTCTAGAGATTAATTTTATGTTTTTACGCTATTTTGTGCTATATTAGTGATAAATAGAGTTATAATGTATGGACTTTACTTTAGCTTTTCTTGCATTGTCGCTAAATAACTTAATATATCGGCCATCTCTCCTTTCTGGAACTGGGGCCAAGGGATTTGTTGCGTGATTGTCTTTTTATACATGATCGGGGCATGGTTCCACATGATGCCCGCTATATCTAGGAGAGTTCCACCGATACTAACCTTGCCTAAATCAGGCCCGATAGCCCAACAGGGGTAATGCTTGTTGTAGGTAGACTACAGGGAAGAATCTAAGGGTCAGGGCCAGGTCAGTAATGGTTAGGTTATGGCTAAGGTCTAAAATAGACTCCAATCCTCTGAGTAGCATCGGCATTTGATAACTCAGCGCCACTCCATAAACAAACGGGATAAGGGATAGGCTTATCCTTACGAATCTATCGGCTACCGACCTATCCTCTTTGGTAGTCCGAAGGACACTAGCTAGCCAAATCATACCGGAAGTCAGCAAGATGAACCGCAATAATATCACAAAAAAGGCTAGCTTACTATCTCCATACCTTTGAATCAGGTCAGAATAGCTGTGGATGTGGCTACCTAGCTGGGCATAGATGGTGCCCAGCAAAACCGGCACAAAAAAGGCTAAAGAGATATTGGTCGTTCTTGGATTAAGCAATTCTAACCAGGGGAACCGGAGATTCAATCGGACTGAGTGGTGGTCACAGCTCTTGATGCAGTTGCCACACACAATACAATTTTGATTACTGGTGAGGGCAAAGGCCGGCTGGGACATAGGGCATCCCCCTATTTTCTGGGTACCCAGGAAGCATTCGGGTTTCTTACATTCATTAGTGCAGACATTGCTATTAGCCCTTATTTCTACGCTGGAAACGGTAGCATATACTCCCGCCATAGTGCCCAAAGGGCAAAGATAGCGGCACCAGGCCCTCCTTTCGAACAAGATATTCCCTATTATGGCCCCTAGCAATATAACTATTAAGAGGTATGCGGTAGCTATAGGAGAATGGATCATATCGAATACCTGCTCGGCCCAGATGATCCCGATGAAACCGACTATACTTAAAGGAGGTCCATATTTTTTGAGGTACTCTGGTACCTTTAAGTTAAACCCTCCCATACCCTCCTTCAGCCAACAACTGGCTGTGCTTAAAGGGCATATGCCGCACCAGAACCGCGCCAAAAACGGAAAACTCAATATCAGCAAGGGCCACCAGATAGACCAGGTCATAACCAGACTNAAATTAAAATCCAAATACTGCCATTGAGAAAAGGCCCCTACCAGGATAAGGCTGAAGAGACATACTGTTCCCATTTGAATGGTTTTAGGAAAGAGGTCACTTTCTATTACCTTTCTTATCCCGGGAATTTTTAAAAGATTAAACCGACCTGCCCCTTCAAAGGGGACTAAACCAATAAATATCTGTTCTGGTGTTAATAGATGGCCAGCGCAGATGGCCACTGCCCGACGAATAACCCCTCCTAGTTCTTCCAGGTTATGAGGCCAGTCGTATTGCAGGATGAGATTCAGGGCATCGGGAGTAATTCCTTGGATTTGTTTGCCCATAGATTGGCTCTGTTTTTGGATGAGGCGCTCTACGATAGTAGCAATATCCCTTTTCCTGAGCCGTAGCGGCGGTATAGAGATATTCCTTTCGCTTAGGATGGCATATAGTTCCGGATTAAAGCGGCCCTCGTCCTTTTCGGCCGCTAGGTCTATACTGGTGGTGGCAATAATCCTGATATCTAGCCCGAGGGGCTTGGTTCCTCCCATCCGGACAAACCTGCCCATCTGGATAGACTCGGTCAATTTTGCCTGCAAGCTGGGGAGCAGTTTTTCTATATCATTAATCACTAATGTGCCACCTTTTGCCGCTTCCAGATACCCCAAGCGCCTGGTCTTGGCAAAAGATAGATAACCCGGCTCATGACCGAACAGGGCTGTTGCCTGCGAGAGTTCTAACACCAGCGGGCTCGATTGAGTATTTCCATCGTCCTCACCTGGTAATATCTGGGGTACATTCCCACATTCCATTATAAGTAAGGTATCATCCTTACGAGCACTTTTGCTATGGATGAGCTGAGCTACAACCCTCTTCTCGGTCCCTATTTCTCTCTGGATAAGGACAGAGGTATCTTCCTGGGCCAATTTTTCCACATTATTGCGCAACTCTTTTATGGGCCTGGAGTTACCGATCAGCTCTGTGGGAGCTCGGTCTTCCCTAGTAGAGAGTAGATGCCTAAGGGCCACCTCCCGGCTTGACTCTTCCTCTACCTGAGTATCAGCATGCTGCAACCTCTGAGATAATATCCTTAATAGAAAGTGCGTAATCTTAGAATCCCCTCCCAGTAATTTATCAAAATCTGCCTTCTCAAGCACTAAAAGACGGGTCTCTCCTATTGCTTCTACTGAGGCCGAGCGGGGTTCGCCTGTCAATAGGGCCATCTCACCAAAACATTCTCCCGGGCCAAGATAGGCCAGGGTGACCCTAGCACCCTCCTCATTGTGCCTAAAGACCTTTACTGAGCCCCTCAAAAGCATATAGAAGGCATCCCCAGGGTCGCCTCTTTGGAAGATCAAGGTATTGGAGGAGAAGGTCTTAGTCTGGGCGAATTTTGCTAACTCGGCAGGGAGGTTTTGATGTCCATCTGTTAAAGAAGAAAAAATAGGAGTTCTCCTTAACAGTTCTAGTTGTTCCTGTTCATCCTGGAAGTTTCCATAGAGAGGGGTTCTATTATTATCTCTAGCCTGGAAATCAAGGGCATGGATTAATTGTTCTTCAGAAAGGAGGCCAGTCTCTAGTAGAATTATCCCCAGGAGTCTATACTCTTTCCTATTCTTCAGCAGCACTTGATGCCTTAATGCCTCAGCAATCTGCTCCCTGGTACATATACTTTCTTTTACCAGGTATTCTCCTAGAGGTTTTTCCATCTCTCTCCTCGGTTGAAATATTTAAGGATTGAGGATGCAAAAAGGTAACAGTTCAGGTTCTTTGTCATTTCGAGCGCAGCGAGAAATCTTTCCGAGACCGAAGGTAAATAAAGATTCCTCCCTTCGGTCGGAATGACATTCATTTTCGATAGGGGCTGAACGGTTACCTTTGCTGTAAACCTCGTTTCATACTGCCTAAAGCCCTGGGTGCCATTCGGGATATATGGTGACATCTTGATAGATTCCGGAGCAGATGTTTTTTGTCGGACAGGATCAATTGAATATCGGTGTCTAGGGATTCAGAATGGCACCATAGATGACAATATTTGCTTTAGCCCTGAGTTGTTTCAACAGGTCAGTTAGTCGTTGATCTAGATATTTATCTATCAGGGCTTTTCTGGCGGCCTTTTCTAATCGCTCTACCTCTGAGGCATCGGTCAATTGGAGGATTTGATACCCGTGAGGGGTCTTAATTATGTCACTTACCTCTCCCGGTCTCTTCAACTGAAANGCTGTCTTTGCTATCTCGATTCCCAGGTCTTGCTGGCTAACATAGCCCAGGTCACCACCTTNANNNCNGGTCTTTTTGTCNTCNGAATAAACCTGGGCCAATTGGGCAAAATCTCCTCCGCTGGAGAGCTTCTTGAGAATGTCCTGGGCGATAGATTCCCTGGTTACTAAGATGGAGCGCAGCCGGAGCCTGGCCGCTTCCCTGGCGCGGACAAAGCTCTTTGCTATATAATCATCTATCTCTTTTTGAGGGATTTGTAGCCTCGCCTCCTCATCC
>C687J26845_10002063_pt1 | contig 11820 bp, 9 predicted proteins | sample RifCSPlowO2_12_FD_26845 | JGI IMG/M metagenome (IMG submission 26845) | reverse complement strand
ATTACCGATTTTGCTCTGAGCACTGTCTTGTCAAATTTAAGGCTCATCCTGAAGATTATCTCAAAAAAGAGAGTTCTGATACGCTTATAACAGATAAAGAATCAATCTGCACTAATGAAAATCTCTGCCATGTAAACACCCAGACGCCTTACATTGATGAAAAGGCGACAAAATACACATGTCCGATGCATCCTGAAATAGTTCAAGACCATGCAGGAACTTGTCCTAAATGCGGTATGGCACTTGAGCCTATTGTCGTAAAAGCAGTTAAAGAAAAAAATGAAGAACTCATAGATATGAGTCGTCGTTTTTGGGTTAGTACGGCTCTTTCTATTCCGGTGTTTGCTTTAGCAATGATTGCAGACTTACTGCCTTCATTATTGCCGAGTTCATTAAGCATGAAGATAGTTCAATGGATAGAGTTTTTACTAGCTACTCCTGTTGTTTTTTGGGGAGGCTGGCCGTTCTTTGTCCGAGGTTACAAATCTCTGCAAACAATGAATTTAAACATGTTCACGCTGATTGCCATAGGTGTGTTCGTTGCTTGGGCTTATAGTTTGGTCGCCTTGTTTATGCCGCATATTTTTCCGCCTATGATGCAGATGAGTGATGGTATGGTTCATGTATATTTTGAAGCGGCAGCGGTAATTACAACGCTTGTACTTTTAGGACAGGTGCTTGAATTGCGCGCTCGCTCTCAAACCAACGCAGCAATCAGACTTTTGCTAGAGCTTGCTCCAAACACGGCACGAATAGTTAGAAAAAACGGCAATGAAGAGGATATAGCGCTGGAAAATGTTCAAGTCGGAGATGTTTTGCGTGTTCGTCCTGGCGAAAAAGTTCCGGTTGATGGAGTGGTCATAGATGGTGAAAGCAATGTTGATGAGTCGATGGTTACGGGTGAGCCGATTGCGGTAAAAAAGTTTGCAGGTGAGAGAGTTATAGGTGCTACGATTAATGCTAACGGAAGTCTGCTTATGAGAACCCAAAAAATCGGCGCAGACACGCTGCTTTCACAAATCATAGATATGGTTTCACTTGCACAGCGTTCCCGAGCACCTATACAAAAACTGGCTGATGTCGTATCTGGATATTTTGTTCCGGCTGTTATCGGTATCAGCATAATATCGTTTTTTGTTTGGTGGATATGGGGGAGCGAACCTCGTTTGGCGTATGCTGTCGTCAGCGCTGTTTCTGTACTTATTATTGCCTGTCCGTGCGCACTTGGTCTTGCTACGCCAATCTCTATAATGGTAGCAACAGGACGAGGTGCTACGAGCGGAGTATTAATCAAAAATGCCGAAGTTTTAGAAATAATGGAAAAAGTTGATACTCTAGTAGTCGATAAAACAGGAACATTGACAGAGGGAAAACCTAAACTGGTAAATGTACATGTAGAAGATGGATTTAGTGAAAATGAACTCTTGCGTTTAGTTGCTAGTTTGGAGAGAGCGAGTGAGCATCCGCTCTCAGAAGCTATTGTAAACGGTGCAAAAGATAGAGAAGTAGAGTTGGTTAAATCTGATAATTTCAAATCTATAAGCGGCATGGGAATAATAGGCGAAGTTGATGGGCAGACAGTTGCAGTCGGTAATTTAAAACTGTTTGAAAGTTTAAATATAAACGCACTTGAATTGTCAAAAAAAGCAGATATAGAACGCTCTGATGGCAAAATTGTTATGTTAGTTGCCGTTGACTCAACAGCAGTCGGTTTCATCGCCATTACCGACCCTATCAAAGAGAGCACGGCAGAAGCTATTAATAATTTACATGCACAAGGCATAAAAGTAGTGATGCTAACGGGCGACAGCCGAACCACGGCAGAAATTGTTGCAAGAAAACTTGGCATAGATGAAGTACATGCTGAGGTGTTGCCTGAGCAAAAAGCAGAGATAATTAAAGAGTTTCAGGCAAAGGGACGAATAGTTGCTATGGCAGGTGACGGTATAAACGATGCACCTGCACTTGCTCTTGCACATGTTGGCATTGCCATGGGAACAGGAACTGATGTCGCGATGGAGAGTGCCGGTGTTACCTTGGTAAAAGGCGATTTAAGAGGCATAGTCAGAGCAAGAGTGTTAAGCAGAGCAACAATGCGAAATATAAGGCAAAATCTCTTCTTTGCTTTCTTTTACAACTCTGTAGGAATTCCAATTGCCGCAGGCCTGCTCTATCCGTTCTTCGGGATACTGCTCTCGCCTATGATAGCAGCGGCGGCAATGAGTTTTAGCTCCGTATCGGTAATTACCAACTCACTTAGGCTTAGAGGAATAAAACTCTAAGCTTTGCAAGTCCTTAGTCAGTTATATTATAAACAATCTCAGTCTCGTTTTTTATTACTTTGATTTCTTCAATACTCAAACCTTCTATCTCCAAGGACATAAACTCTTTCATGGAGTTTATGTTGTTTTGCGCAACTGCTCTTAGCACCAAACCTCTGTAAGCCTTTGCCCAGTGACTTACACTCTTGCCCTCTTTTAAAAATTTCAGTGTCGTGTATGGTTTTTTGATTTCGTAGAACTTATCATAATATCCGGCACGCAAATCTAAAATATCACTATTTGCAAGATATAAATCAAGTTGATANGAAAATCTATCTCTGTAAAANTTATCAGGTACAAAANCGCCGATGTTATTTCCCTGTTTTACTTTGTAGTTTGCTATTGTATCTCCGCCGAGCAAGGGTCCGTAAAGGTTTGAAAATATTATCGTGTTGGATTTTGCATACTTTTTGGCTTTTTCATCAAGTAAGTCAAAATTTAGATACTCATAGGCAACTCCGTCATACCGCTCAATAGCGCACATAAGGGGAGAGTTGAAGATGTCGTTTATATATGGCTTGCAGTCGCTAAATTTTTTAAACCCGAAAAGTTCTTTTATCCTGTTTTCATCGTTATTTTTTACTACATCGTTGTACTCATTTAGNATATTATCTCTTGCACTGTTGGAACCAAAAAGCTCTTTTTTTGCTTCATTACCACCGCTTTTTTTACTCTCGGCGGGGGAAAATAATATCTTTAACATATGAACACATCCTTTAAAATATGTGGAAATCAGTAAATTATAGAAGCAAATAATAGCTGATTTTACATAAAGAGTTAGATATTATATTTTTTTAGATAAAAACTCTTGACATTGGATATATATTGCACTATAATTCTGGCTCAAATTCGATGCCGACATAGCTCAGTTGGCTAGAGCAGCTGATTTGTAATCAGCAGGCCCGGGGTTCGAATCCTCGTGTCGGCACCATTGAATGCGAGAATATTAGAAACAGTGTTAGACCAGATAAAACATTAAATTGTATAGATGGTGAGATAGTCAAGTGGCCAACGACGGCGGACTGTAAATCCGCTCCCTACGGGTTCAGAGGTTCGACTCCTCTTCTCACCACCATTTCAATGGCACATGCGGGCGTAGCTCAGTTGGCTAGAGCGTCAGCCTTCCAAGCTGAGGGTCGAGGGTTCGAGTCCCTTCACCCGCTCCATTGAAACATTCTGGAAGCTGAAGTACAATTTCAACCTACTTCATACTAGTCTTATTGTTTATATTTATAATATATGCACGGCTATCTACACAAAATAATCTGATATTTAAAAATTATGCAATTATTGCTTGTTGTTTTTTACTCTATTTTTTCACTCTGCTCTCGTGGCTCAGGGGTAGAGCACTTCCTTGGTAAGGAAGAGGTCGGCGGTTCAAATCCGCTCGTGAGCTCCATTAGATAAAAAATAGGTAAAATTTAAGCAATAATTGAATAATTTTTGGGTATAATTCCATTTCTATTCACAAATTAAGTCGGAGGACACTATGGCAAAAGAAAAATTTGCGCGTAATAAACCACACTGTAACATTGGTACTATCGGTCACGTTGACCATGGTAAAACTACATTAACAGCGGCAATTACGGCAGTATTGGCAGTAACAAACGGTGCAAAAATGATGGATTACGATCAAATCGATAATGCTCCAGAAGAGCGTGAGCGTGGTATTACAATTGCTACATCACACGTAGAGTACGAAACAAATAATCGTCACTATGCACACGTTGACTGTCCAGGTCACGCGGATTATGTTAAAAACATGATTACCGGTGCTGCACAAATGGATGGTGCTATCTTAGTTGTTTCAGCAGCTGATGGTCCAATGCCACAAACTCGTGAGCACATTCTTCTTTCTAAGCAAGTTGGTGTTCCATATATCGTTGTTTTCATGAACAAAGAAGATATGGTTGACGATGAAGAATTATTAGAATTAGTTGAGATGGAGATTCGTGAACTTCTTGACATGTATGATTTCCCGGGCGATGATACTCCAATCATAGCTGGTTCTGCTAAAGAAGCATTAGAAGAAGCAAAAACTGGTACTCTTGGACCATGGTCNGCGAAAATTCAAAAACTTATGGCTGCNGTNGATGAGTATATCCCACAACCAGTTCGTGAAGTTGACAGAGATTTCTTAATGCCGGTTGAGGATGTTTTCTCAATTTCAGGTCGTGGAACAGTTGTAACAGGCCGTATTGAGCGTGGTACAGTTAAAATCGGTGATGCAATTGAAATCGTAGGTATCCGTGATACTCAAAAAACTACTGTTACTGGTATCGAAATGTTCCGTAAAGANATGGATCAAGGTTTAGCAGGAGATAACTGTGGAATTCTTGTTCGTGGTATCGGTAAAGATGATGTTGAGCGTGGTCAAGTACTTTGTAAGCCGGGTACGATTAATCCTCACACTAAATTTACAGCTGAGATTTATGTACTAAGTAAAGAGGAAGGTGGTCGTCATACTCCATTCTTTACAAATTACCGTCCACAATTCTATGTTCGTACAACAGATGTTACCGGTGCAATTCACTTACCTGAAGGTACAGAGATGGTTATGCCAGGTGATAACGTAAGTATTACTGTTGAGCTAATTCACCCAATCGCTATGGAAAAAGGTACTAAGTTCGCTATCCGTGAGGGTGGAAGAACAGTTGGTGCTGGTGTTGTAGCTGAGATTCTTGCATAATTCGCTTTTGCGAATTTGCACTAATCCTTTAATAAGGTTAATAACATGAGAGAAGCAATACATTTAGGATGTGAAAAGTGTACTCGTCGTAACTATCACACAACTAAAAACAAAAAAACTCACACTGAAAAATTTTCAGTAAAAAAATATTGTAAGTTTTGTCGTGAACATACTCTTCACAAAGAGATGAAACTCTAATATAGTTGCAATTTAAGCTTAAGTCTTTCGACTTGGCTTTATTGTTTTTAAATAGGCGTGTAGCTCCAACGGTTAGAGCACCGGATTCCAAATCCGGGTGTTGGGAGTTCGAATCTCTCTACGCCTGCCACATTAATTATTTGTAAAGCTTTAGAGCTTTATCTGTAATTAATGACTATTAGGAAAGTTAAATGAATTTAGGTACACATATTAGAAATGCAAGATTAGAGCTAAGCAAAGTNATTTTTCCTACTAAAGGTCAAGTTAANCAAGCTTATATCTCTGTTATAATNGTTGTAACAGCAATAGCTGCTTTTTTGGCTCTAGTTGATTTAGTTATGTCATCAGTTATGTCAGCAATCTTAGGTTAAGGGGTGGCAATGGAGAAGAAAAAAAGTAATCATCANTGGTACTCTATACAAACATATGGAAATGAGAGAACNGTTCGTTTAGCAATTCTAAATATGATAGAAGANATGGGATTACAAGATAAAATAACAGATGTTATAGTTCCTACAGAAGATGTTATTGAAGTTAAAGACGGTAAGAAAAAAATAAGCGAAAGATCGCTTTATTCAGGTTATGTATTTGCTAGAATAGATCTTACTACCGAGGTTCAACACCTTATACAGTCTATACCAAAAGTATCTGGATTTATTGGTGAAGCAAATACGCCTACACCGCTAAGCGAACATGATATAAATGTAATATTAGATCGCGTTCAAAACCGAGCAGCACCAAAGCCAAAAGTATTTTTTGACAGCGGTGAAACTGTGCGTATTACAGATGGACCGTTTGCAAACTTTACGGCAACTGTGGATGAGTATGATTTAGAGCATGGAACTCTAAAACTTAATGTTTCGATTTTTGGTAGAGCGACTCCGGTTGATATCTCTTACACTCAAGTTGAGAAGATAATTTAAATTTTAAAAAGGAAAAAAAGATGGCAAAAAAAATAATGGGCTATATTAAGCTACAAATCGAAGCTGGCAAAGCAACACCTGCACCACCAGTTGGACCAGCTTTAGGACAGCGTGGTGTTAACATCATGGAATTTACTAAAGCATTCAATGAAAAAACAAAAGATAAAATGGGATTTAAAGTTCCTGTTGTAATTACTGTTTATACTGACAANAGTTTTACTTTTATAGTAAAACANCCACCGGCTTCAGCACTATTAATGCATGCAGCAGGTCTTAAAGGCGGTTCAAGTAATCCACTTAAAAACAAAGTGGCAAAGATNACTCGTGCTCAGTTAATGGAAATTGTAAATAGAAAAATTGAAGATTTAAATACAGATGATAAAGAAGCAGCAGCTAATACAATTGCTGGTTCAGCTCGNTCAATCGGTATCGAAATANTAGACTAGTTTCTAAACATATCATCGACCACAGTGATATAAAANTTTGTGGCAGAATTACATAGGAGAATTTGACAATGAGCAAAAGATATAAACAACTAATAGAGAAAATAGATATAACTAAAGCATACAGCATGGATGAAGCATCTAATGTTGTAAAAAGCCTAGTAAGTGCAAAGTTTGATGAAACAGTTGAAGTTGCATTAAACCTAAATGTAGATCCAAGACATGCTGACCAGATGATTCGNGGTGCAATAGTACTTCCTCACGGTACAGGTAAAACAGTTCGTGTTGCAGTTTTTGCTAAAGGCGTTAAAGCTGATGAAGCTAAAGCTGCCGGNGCTGACATCGTTGGTACTGATGATNTAGTACAACAGATTAAAGATGGNATTTTCAACTTTGATATAGTTGTTGCTGCACCTGACTGTATGGGTCTTGTTGGTCAAATCGGTCGTATTCTAGGGCCAAAAGGTATGATGCCAAACCCTAAAACAGGTACTGTAACACCAGATGTTGCAACTGCTGTTAAAAATGTTAAGGGTGGTCAAGTAAATTTCCGTGTTGACAAAAAAGGAAATATACATGCAGGTATCGGCAAAGCAAGCTTTGATGCAAATAAAATAGCGGAAAACTTAGCATCTTTTGTTAAAGCTATTAATAGACACAAGCCTGCATCTGCTAAAGGCCGTTATATTAAAACTTGTGCACTTAGTTTAACAATGAGTCCTGCCGTTAGACTTGATGTTTTACAATTAATAGATATTAAATAAGCAGTAGTTTTTAGTGCTTTATTCGTAAAGCACTATCAAGTTACTACTTTGGTAACTGCATTTTATGGACTGAAGATATAGGAGCGAAAGCTTAATATGTTAATTAATAATTAGCATGCCTGTTGAAGTGTTGTCTGGAAAGGAGATATTCTATGACAAAAACACAAAAAGCTGAAATTATTGAAGTACTTTCAAATGAATTCAAGGATGCTCAAAGTGTAATCTTCTGTGATTACAAAGGATTAGGCGTTTCTAAACTTGAAAATTTGAGAAAAATGGCTCGTGCTAAAGATGCAAAAGTTCAAGTTGTTAAAAACACTTTGGCAACAATCGCATTGGCTAACGCAGAACTTACAGGTGTTGAGCTAAAAGATACTAATATTTTAGTATGGGGAGCGGATTCTGTTGCTACTTCTAAAGTAGTTGCTGATTTTGCTAAAGATAATGACCAGTTTATTATCAAGTCTGCTTATGTTGACCGTGCACCGGCTGATGCTGCTAAAGTTGAAGCGTTTGCTAAACTTCCTGGTCGCGAAGAGCTTCTTGCTATGCTTGCTGCTACTTGGATGGCGCCGATTACATGTTTTACAATCGGACTTGATGCGTTAAGACAAAAAAAAGAAGCTTAATAATTAAGCTTTTGCATTGATAACGGAACTATTTCCGATATCGTATAAATAAAAAAAATAAAATTAAGGAGCTATATTATGGCTATAACTAAACAAGATGTATTAGAGTTTATCTCAGGACTTTCTGTATTAGAACTTTCTGAATTGGTAAAAGAGTTTGAAGAAAAATTTGGTGTATCTGCTCAGCCTGTTGCTGTTGCTGGTGGTGCTGTAGCAGCTGCTGCTGTTGAAGAGCAAACAGAATTCAATGTTGTTATTCTTGATGCTGGCGATAAAAAAATCAATGTAATTAAAGTTGTTCGTGCTCTTACAGGTTTAGGTCTAAAAGAAGCTAAAGACGCAACAGAAAATGTACCTTCAACAATCAAAGAGGGTGTAGATAAAGAAACAGCTATGGATGCTAAAAAGCAACTAGAAGAAGCTGGTGCAAAAGTAGAAGTTAAATAATTTTTACTACATAGTCGTGGGCACAGAAAAATTAGTTTTTCTGTGTATTCCACGAACTTTTGGGCGCTTTTGCGAATGGATATTTATCCCTTCGTAAAAGTGCCCTTATGTCGTTTATAAGCACTGTAAAAGAGCTCTAACTTTTGAGCTAAAAATCATCTAGGGACGCCTAGATACGATAACCTTAATCTTTAAGATTAAGTCTTAATAACAACTCATCGAGGTAGCCTATGTTAAATACTTTATATTCCGGAAATCGTCTTCGTGTAGACTTCGCTAAAACCCCTCAACAAATAGAAGTACCGAATTTACTACAACTACAACAAAGTTCATATAACAAGTTTTTAATGCTTGATGAAAAAGACAGATCACAAAGTGGTGTTGAGACTGTATTTCAATCAGTTTTTCCTATTCACGATACTCAAAACAGATTGACTGTTGAGTATATNGACAGTGAAGTCGGCAAACCAAAATATACGGTCAGAGAGTGTATGGAACGCGGTCTTACTTACGCAGTATCACTAAGAATGAAAACTCGTCTTGTTCTTTGGGATAGAGATGAAAATACAAAAGAAAAATTAGGTGTAAAAGACATTAAAGAGCAAAGTATATTTGTTCGTGATATTCCGCTAATGACAGAGAGAACATCATTTATTATTAATGGTGTTGAGAGAGTTGTCGTAAATCAGCTTCATCGTTCACCGGGTGTAATTTTTAAAGAAGAAGAGTCGTCAACATCTGGCAACAAACTTATCTATACCGGTCAAATTATCCCGGATCGCGGCTCTTGGTTATATTTTGAGTATGATCCAAAAGATATTTTGTATATGAGAATAAATAAACGCCGTAAAGTTCCTGTAACAATCATGTTCCGTGCGCTTGGTTACTCTAAACAAGATATTTTAAAGCTATTTTATCCAATTCAAAAAATCAGTATTGTTGAAAATAGATTTTTAATGCCATTTAATCCAAATGACTATTCGGCAAGATTAACATACGATTTGATTGATAAAAACGGTAAAGTACTTTTAGCTTCAGGTAAGAGATTATCAGCTAAAAAATCACAAAAATTTATTGAAGACGGGTTACAAGAGGTTGAATATCCTTTAGAAGTATTGATGGACCGTTATTTGGCAAAACCAATTATAGATCCAGAAACCGGAGAAGTTCTTTTTGATACCATGACTCGTATGGACGAAACTAAGCTTAAAAAAATGAGTGAAATAGGCGTGAAGAGTTTTAGTATTGCGAACGACTTGGCAGAGGGCGTTGACGGATCAATAATTAACGCATTTAATGCTGATGTTGATTCACTAAAATTACTAAAGCAGACTGAAGATATTGAAGATGAAAATGATTTGTCAGCAATTCGTATCTATAAAGTTATGAGACCGGGCGAACCGGTAACGAAAGAAGCAGCAAAAGTTTTTGTAAACCAACTTTTCTTTGATCCGGAGAGATATGACTTAACTAAAGTCGGTCGTATGAAGATGAATCACAAGCTTGGGCTAAATATTCCTGAGTATGTGACTGTATTAACTCATGAAGATATTATAGAATCTGTAAAATATGTTATTAAAGTTAAAAATGGCCAAGGTCATATTGATGATAGAGATCACCTTGGTAATCGCCGTATTCGTTCAATCGGTGAGCTTTTAGGAAATGAGTTACACAATGGTCTGATTAAGATGCAAAAAGCGATTCGTGACAAACTCTCAACAATGAGCGGTCCAATGAATGAGCTTATGCCGCATGATTTAATCAACTCTAAAATGATTACTTCAACAATTATGGAATTTTTCTCAGGCGGACAACTTTCACAATTTATGGACCAAACAAATCCGCTGTCTGAAGTTACTCATAAGCGNCGTNTATCGGCTCTTGGTGAGGGCGGTTTAGTTAAAGAGCGTGCCGGCTTTGAGGTGCGTGANGTTCACCCNACTCACTATGGTAGAATTTGTCCGATTGAGACTCCNGAGGGTCAAAATATCGGTCTTATCAATACTCTTGCAACTTACTCNAAAGTAAATGAGCATGGATTTATTGAAGCTCCGTATAAAGTGATGAAAGACGGAAAAATTACCAATGAGATTGTTTATCTTACGGCAACTCAAGAAGAGGGCAAGAAGATTGCAGCAGCGTCAAATAAACTTGATAAAGATGGCCAGTTTATAGATAAGATGGTTGTAACGAGATATGACGGTGAGATACTGCACCGTCCAGTTGGCGATTGTGAATATGCGGACCTTTCATCGCACATGGTTGTTGGTGTAGCAGCTTCTCTTATTCCATTCTTGGAACATGATGATGCTAACCGTGCACTTATGGGTTCAAACATGCAACGCCAAGCAGTGCCTCTTATTAAGCATGAAGCTCCAATGGTTGGGACAGGTGTTGAAAAACTTGTTGCACGCGACTCTTGGGAGTGTGTTAAGGCTAAGCGTTCCGGTATTGTAGAAAAAGTTGACGGCAAGCATATTTATATAATGGGCGATGATGATGGAGATATCTATATAGATTACTATCCATTACAAAAAAATCTTCGCACAAACCAAAACACATCATTTGGACAAAAACCGATTGTTAAAATTGGACAAAAAATTGAAAAAAATCAGATAATTGCTGATGGTCCAAATATGGATCAAGGCGAGCTGGCACTTGGCGTTAATGCTATGGTTGCTTTCATGCCGTGGAATGGTTACAACTTTGAGGATGCTATCGTAATTTCTGAGAGATTAATTCGTAAAGATGCATTTACTTCAGTTCATATATATGAAAAAGAAGTTGAAGCAAGAGAGTTAAAGCATGGTGTTGAAGAGATTACTCGTGATATTCCAAATGTTAGAGATGATGAACTTGCTCATCTTGATGAGAGCGGTATCGTTAAAATAGGTACAACTGTACTAGGCGGTATGATATTAGTCGGTAAGGTTTCTCCAAAAGGCGAAGTTAAGCCGACTCCTGAAGAGAGACTTCTTCGTGCAATTTTTGGCGAAAAAGCCGGACATGTTATAAACAAGTCACTCTATTGTCCTCCAAGTATGGAGGGTGTTGTAGTTGATGTTAAAATCTTTACTAAAAAAGGTTACGACAAAGATTCTCGCACGCTTGAACTTGAAAAAGAGGAGCGAGATTATTTAGAACGAGAGCACTATGACAGACTTCTTATGATTGACAAAGAGGAGATGTTAAGAGTTACCAAGCTTCTTACAAAAGAGCCTCTTATTGTTGATATTAAAATCGGTAATACTAACTATAAAGCCGGCGATATAATCAATGGTGAAGATTTAGTTGAAGTAAACCGTTTTGCTATGAATGCAATCATTAAATCATTTAGTGAAGATATTCAAGCAGAGTACAATAAAACTAAAAACTATTTTCAAAAAGAGAAGAGACTTTTCCGCGA
>C687J26845_10002059_pt1 | contig 11828 bp, 10 predicted proteins | sample RifCSPlowO2_12_FD_26845 | JGI IMG/M metagenome (IMG submission 26845) | reverse complement strand
GGCTGGGAGAAGGCGCGGCGCTGGGCCTCGCGCATCACGATCGGGCTCGTCGTCTCGGGCGTGGTGCTCTCGATCCTCCACCAATCCTCCCTGGGGGCGCTGTTCCTCATGGCGCCCACGAAGATCCATCCCCTCTGGTACTCCCCGTTCATCCCGCTCTACTTCTTCGTCTCGAGCATCATCGCGGGGCTCAGCATGGTGATCGTGGAGACGGGGCTCTCCCACAGGATCTTCCAGGATCAGCTCAGGGGCCAGGCGCATGCAGACATCGGGGCGATCACCCTCGGCCTGGGAAAGGCGGCGTCCGTCGTCCTCTTCTCCTACTTCTTCATGAAGCTCCTGGGCATCGCCGACGGAGGGAACTGGAAGCTGCTGAACACTCCGTACGGGTACTGGTTCCTCGTGGAGCTGCTCGGCTTCATTCTTCTCCCTTGCCTCCTCTTCGCCCACGGGGCCAGGGAGAGGAGCGTGAAGCTCGTCCGGGCCGCGGCGGCGATGACGGTCGTCGGGGTCGTCGTCAACCGCCTGAACATCTCCGTGATCGCCTTCAACTGGGCGGGCCCGGAGCGCTATGTGCCGAGCTGGATGGAGCTGACCGTCACCCTCACCATCGTCACCCTCGGCTTGCTGACGTTCCGGTGGATCGTGAACCGGATGCCCGTGCTCCGGGAGCATCCGGCGCGCCGGGGGGCGCATTAATGGGACGGAGGATGCCATGACCGCCCACGATTTCCTGGCAATGTATCCGGCAAAGGCGGAGGAGTACTTCATCGCCCTGTCCTTCCTCCTCCTCTTCATTCCGTTCTGGCGGTTCGTCAACGGGACGAGGGCGGCGGAGGCCAGGGCCGAGGATGCGAGGCTGGCCAGCCCGGCGGCGGACTGGTTTGCCGTCCCCGATCACCTTTACTTCCACCCTGGGCACGCCTGGGCCAGGCTCGAGGATGGGAATCTCGTGACCGTGGGCATGGACGATTTCTCCCACAAGCTGATGGGCAGAGTCTCCGCCGTCGGGCTGCCCGAAGTCGGGGCTCATCTGCTTCAGGGGGAAAAGGGATGGAGCCTAGCCCAGGATTCGAAGTCGGTGGATATGCTGTCGCCCGTGGATGGGACGGTTGTCGCCGTGAACGAACGGGCCATGTCCAGCCCGGCTACCCTCAGCTCCGACCCCTATGGAGAGGGGTGGCTTCTCCAGGTGAGGGTGCCGAGGCTCAAGGCCAACTCGGCGAGCCTCCTGACGGGCAACTTCGCCCGGCGGTGGATGGAGGAGGTCTGCCAGGAGCTCGGCGGCAGGATCTCCCCCGACCTCGGCCTCCTCTCCCAGGATGGCGGGCTGCCTGTGGAGGGGATGGCGCGGAGCATCGATCCGTCCAACTGGGATCAAGTGGCGGGCAAATTCCTCCTGACCTGAAGCGGGCAAGGAGCTTGTTTGGAGCAAGCCGCTCCGCCCTGCGGCTCTTGCCCCGGGTGCGGGCCCCCTCCTTCCGAGAATTCATCCACGCCATAAGCCCCTCTTCGGGCGGGGATCTGCGGATTCCCCGCCCGTCTTGTTTTTCCGTCCGGCGCGGCGGCCGCTACAACAAGCCCGTCGAAGGCGGCGCCGCCATCGGAGGAGGCTTGTTTTTCTGCTACAGTGCCTTTCCGCAGAGGGAAAGGTGGCGGAGCCGGTGTAGCCCTCCCAGAGGAACTCCTTGGCGATGCCGAAAAAAATATTGGAAGGAAAGCGGACCATCGTGACTGGCGCCTCCTCCGGAATGGGCGCCGCCATCGCCCTGCGCTTCGCCGCCGAAGGGGCGGACGTCTGGGTGGTGGGCGGCGCCAACGCGCAGGCCCGGAATGAAATCATCAGCCAATGCAGGGCGTTGGGCGTGCGCGCGGATGGAAAGGGTTATGATTTTTCCGACTCCAGAAAGGGGGGGGTGGCCGTCGCGGACGGCGCCGCATTCCTCGGCGGGCTGGACATCCTGGCGAACTGCGTGGGCACGCGGAACTTCAAGCCGCTCATCGAGGTCACGGATGAAGAAATCGATGTGATGTTCGAGGTGAATGCCAAGTCCTTCTACTTCGCCGCGCGTGAGGCGGCGAAGGTCATGATCCCCCAGAGGAGCGGCCACATTCTCATGATGGGCTCGATCTCGGGCCACCATGCCCGGCCGGAGCGCACCCTCTACTGCGGCACNAAAGCGGCGCTCGANCTCTTCACCAGGAGCCTGGCCATGGAGCTCGGNCCCCATGGGATTCAGGTCAACTGCATCGCACCCGGCCTCGTGGCGAGCGGCCGCGTCAGGACGAAGATGGCGGAGGAGCCGGACTACACGGGGAAGCGCCTGAAGGGGATCCCGCTCGGACGCTTCGGGGACCCGGAGCACATCGCGGCCACAGCCGTCTTTCTCGTTTCTCCCGAGAACGCTTTCATGAGCGGCTCCATCGTCTCGATCGACGGGGCGTCCATAAGCGGATAGCCTCCCGTACATTGCCCCGGGAAGCCTGCCTCGCCAAATGACCGACTACGCGGAGTTGTGGGCCGTGTCGCGTCCCGTCTAGGGCATGAGAGACGCCCGGGATTTCGTGGAGGCGCCGGGGTATCTGATCTCACTTGACTTTTTCTCCCGCTGCGAAGATATTCTCGCGTACTTTGGGTCGTTCAGGATCTTTTCCTGAGCGTATCGCCGCGGCGAGGTAGTCGGAATTGGCAACAGGAACACAAGAAGAACCATTTCATTTCCCCCGGAGCCTCCCTTTCCTCCGGGCTTCGGGTTTCGCTCCGGAACTCATCCAGTACCCCCGCCCCGGTCTTCGCTCTCTCCGGGTGTTCCCCCACCTTCACAGCCCTCCTCTCTAGGCGCGCCTGAACCGCCGCAAGGGAAATTGTTTCTGTGATGGGGGCGCCCGAGGCTGCCTCCGGGTCCATTTCCGTCCCGGCCGGCGAGACGCGTGGAGTGGAAGGATAGTTCGTTGTCGGACGAGCATGTTTCGATGTTGCTGATCTTGACGGGCATCGCCGTCATGGCCCTGAGCGGCCTGCCCGGCCTCTTTCCCGCCGTAGCCGGCGAGAGGGGCAAGCACGTCTCGACAGCCGGGACGCTCATGGGCGGCGCTTTGGGCGTCTCGGGCCTCGCCGCTTCCATGATTGCAGGGAATTCGCCTGAGATGTCCTGGGCCTGGGGCCTTCCCATCGGCCGCTTCTCGGTGGCGCTCGACAGCCTGAGCGCCGTCTTCCTCCTTCCCACCCTGGTTGCCGCTCCCTTGGCTTCGATCTACGGCCAGGGATACTGGACCGAATCCGAGCACCCCGGGAACGCGGCGAGACTGCGCTTCTTCCTTGGCTTGATGGCCGGGGCGCTGGGCATGGTGGTTGTCGCCCGCGACGCGGTTCTGTTCCTGATCTCCTGGGAGGTGATGGCGGTGGCCGCTTTCTTCCTCATCACCGCGGAGGATGAAAAGCAAAGTGTCCGGGAGAGCGGATGGCTCTACCTCGCGGCGACTCACCTGGCCTCCCTCGCGCTGTTTGCGGCCTTCGCCCTCTGGCATTCGGCCACCGGCTCATTTGCCCTGGAGCCGGCGGGCTCCTCGGCGGGCCCATCCGGGCTGTGGACAGCCATCTTCCTCCTGTCCCTGCTCGGGTTCGGCCTCAAAGCGGGCCTGATGCCCTTTCACGTGTGGCTTCCCGGCGCTCATGCAAACGCCCCTAGCCATGTCTCCGCCCTGATGTCCGGTGTGCTCATCAAGATGGGGGTATACGGCCTTGTGCGGATGACGGCCATCCTCCCGATGCCGCCGGTGCATTGGGGAAGCCTCCTGCTCCTCCTGGGCACCGTGAGCGCGGTGCTTGGGGTCGCCTACGCCATCGCCCAGCACGACCTGAAGCGCCTGCTGGCCTATCACAGCGTCGAGAACATCGGGATTATCTTCATGGGCCTGGGGCTGGCCCTGGTAGGCCGCTCCCTCGAGCGAGGGGACTGGATCGCCTTTGGGCTCGCGGGGGCCCTCCTGCACGTCTGGAACCACGGCATCTTCAAGTTCCTCCTATTCCTCGGAGCTGGTGCGGTCATCCACGCCGCGGGAACCCGGGAGATGGATCTCATGGGCGGCCTCGCCAAAAGGATGCCCAGGACCGCGGCCTTGTTTCTCGTCGGGGCTGTTGCGATCTGCGGCCTTCCGCCGCTGAACGGTTTCGTAAGTGAATTTCTCATCTACCTGGGCCTGTTCCAGGTCCTTCAGTCCAGCCACGCGGTGTCCTGGGGATGGCCGGCCTTCGCGGTGCCGTTCCTGGCCATGACCGGCGCCCTGGCCGTGGCATGCTTTGTGAAGGTATACGGCGTGGTGTTCCTGGGCGAGCCGAGATCGGAGGCAGGCAGGGACGCCCATGATCCCCCCGCGCCCATGATTGCCCCCATGGTCGTCCTCGCCGGGGGGTGCTTTTTCATCGGCCTGGTCCCCTGGGCGGTCATGCCCCTCTTGGGAGATGCGGTTTCCGCGTGGGCGCCCGGCGCAGACCCCCAAATTCTGTCGATGGCGCCGATGGGATGGATCAGCGCGGCGGGCGGGTCCCTGCTCGGAGGCGCCGCTGTGGCTTTCGTCTGGCTCCGCCGCCGGGCGGCGGCGGCTCCGCGTGCCGGGACCTGGGACTGCGGTTGCCCCGCGCCGTCTCCCCGCATGCAGTACACGGCATCCTCCTTCGGGCAATTTCTGGTGTCCCAGTTCGCCTGGGCCCTGCGCCCCCGCGTCCACAAGCCGGAGCTGGCGGGCCTGTTTCCCGCAGCAGGCCGGTTCGAGAGCCGGGTTGATGACGTGATGCTGAAGAAGGGCGTGGCTCCGGCCTGGCGGTGGTCCCTTCGCGCGATGGGCCGGCTGCGCTTCCTGCAGCAGGGGAGGATCCAGGTCTACGTCCTGTACGTGGCAGCGTTCGCCGTAGTGCTGCTGGCGGTTTCGATGGGGATTCATCCATGATGGCGGAACTGCTGCATCCTTTCGTCTTCCTGCTGGCTTCCCCGCTCCTCCTAGGGGTGGTGGTCAAGGTCAAAGCGTTCTTCGCCGGGCGCAGGGGGGCGCCGCTCCTCCAGCCGTATTTCGACATCTGGCGCCTGCTTCGGAAGGAGATGGTGCTGAGCCGGACCACCACCTGGGTCTTCCTCGCAGGGCCCGCCACCGGGCTGGTTTCCGTGATCCTGGCGGGCCTGTTCGTGCCCATGGGGCAAGTTCGCGCCCCCCTGGGGTTCACCGGCGATTTCATCCTGTTCGCCTATTTGCTCGCCCTGGGCAGGTTCTTCACCGTCAGCGCCGCCCTCGACACGGGCTCCGCCTTCGAAGGGATGGGGGCGGCGCGGGAAGTCACGTTCGCCTGCTTCACGGAACTGACCCTGTTCTTCTCCCTCATCGTCCTCGCCCGCCTTTCGGGCGCCCTCAGCCTCTCCCGGATGATCCCCGCGGCGGGTTCGGGCCCCGTCCCGGCCGCGGGGGCCGCGCTGCTGCTGGTCGCGGCCGCCCTGTTCATCGTCCTGCTGGCCGAGACCTGCCGGATTCCGTTCGACGATCCGAATACCCACCTCGAGCTCACCATGATCCACGAGGTGATGGTGCTGGATCACAGCGGCCCGGCACTGGCGGCCGTCTCCTACGGAGCTGCGCTGAAGTTCTACTTGTTCGCTTCCCTGGTGGCAGGCCTGTTCGCGTCCGCCCTGCCTCTCTCAAGCGCCTGGCCGTGGGGAGCCCACGTTTTCGCGCTGGTGCTGGTAGCGGTGATGGTGGGGGTGGTGGAGTCGGCCGTGGGCCGCCTCCGCCTGGTTCACGCCCCCCGGCTGCTCATCGCGGGCGGCCTTCTCGCGGCCTTCGCCTTCGTGCTGGTGGTCAAGGACGTGCCATGACGACCCTCCTGGACGGAATATTCATTGCTTTGATCCTGCTCAACTTCCTCATCTTGGGGAAGGCGAGCCTCCAGGGCGTGATCCGCGTGGTTTCGGCGCAGGGTGTGATCCTTGGCCTTCTCCCCCTCCTGCTGAACGCCCATCTGGATCTTCGCTTGGGGCTGGTGGTCCTGGGGACCATCGCCTTGAAGGGACTCATCCTGCCCAGGATGCTGGTCCGGGCGCTGGAGGAGCTCAGCATCCGGCGGGAAGTCGAACCCTACATCTCGTTTCCGGCCTCACTCGTCCTGGGCGCGCTGGGGACCGCCTTCGCCATGCTGGTGTCCCATCACCTCCCCATGGCCCACGGGCTGGGGAGCGACCTGCTGACCTCCGCCTCCCTCTCCACCGTGCTGACGGGCTTCTTGGTCCTGACCACGCGGCGGAAAGCCCTCACCCAGGTGCTGGGCTATCTCGTCCTGGAGAACGGCGTCTTCATCTTCGGGCTCCTGCTGCTGGAATCCCTGCCCTTCCTGGTGGAGATGGGCGTGCTGCTGGATTTGTTCGTCGCCATCTTCGTGATGGGGGTTGTGATCCACCACATCAACCGCGAGTTCGCCACGGAAAGCACCGAGCGGCTGACCGCGCTCAAGGACTGACGAATGCCATATCTGATGGTTGCTTGGCCCGCCGTTTTCGCCGGCGTGGCGTTCGCCTGGCGTTCCAACCGGACGAGGCCCTGGCTCATCCCCCCCGCCGCCCTGGGCCACCTCCTGCTGACCGCCCTGGCCTCCGCCCGGATGGGATATCCGGGGCCGGAGGGCTGGTTGGGCCTCGACCCCCTGGGGAGGGTCGTGCTGTTCCTGGTGAGCATCCTTTTCGCCGCCTGTGCGTTCTTCTCCGTGGGCTACCTGCGCTTCCGGGCCGACCGGGACAACCGGGTGTTCTCCGCCTGCCTGCTTCTGTTCCTGAGCACGATGACCCTAACCATATGGTCCCGCCATTGGGGCCTGATGTGGGTGGCCATGGAGGCGACCACCCTGGCGGGCGCCCCGCTCGTCTACTTCAACCGGAATTCCGGTTCCTTGGAAGCCACCTGGAAATACCTGATTGTCAGCTCGGTGGGCATCGCCCTGGCTCTCTTGGGGACGTTCTTCCTGGCCTACGCATCGGTCCGCCAGGGGCTTCCCACATCGCTGCTGATAGAGGACCTGGTGGCCAATGCCCCTCTGCTTTCGCCGCCGTGGCTGCGGTCGGGCTTCGCGCTCATCTTGATCGGATACGGAACGAAAATGGGGCTTGCACCCATGCACACCTGGAAGCCCGACGCCTACGGCGAGGCCCCGGGGGTGGCGGGCGCGCTGTTCTCGGGCGGGATGACGGCCTGCGCCTTCCTCATGATCCTCCGGGCGCTCCGCCTCCTGAAAGCGGCGGGGGAGGAAGCGTTTGCGGAGCAATTGCTTCTCTGGATAGGCATCTTCTCCGTCGCGGTGGCCGCGGTCTTCGTGGTGCGGCAGAAGGATCTCAAGCGGATGCTGGCCTATTCCAGCGTGGAGCACATGGGCATCCTGGCGCTGGGCGCGGGCATCGGAGGCGCCGCCCTCCCGGGAGTGCTGCTGCACATGGTCAACAACGGCTTCGCGAAGGGGGTCTTGTTCCTGTCCGTGGGCAACATCCACAGGGCCTTCGGCAGCAAGACGACGGACCGCGTCAGGGGCGCGGTGCGCCGGCTTCCGCTTTCGGGCATGCTGCTCCTCGCGGGTTTGTTCGCCGTCGCTTGTTCCCCTCCCTTCGGCCCCTTCGTCAGCCTCCTCGTGATCCTGAAGGGCATCTTTCAGGCGGGTTGGCACTGGGTGGGCGGAGCGCTCCTCCTTCTGCTCTTCTTCATATTCGCCGGGCTGGGGACGACCGTGCTCTCCGCAGCGCAAGGAGTCCCGCCGGAGGAGAGCGACGGCGCGGAGCCCGTCTACCGCGACACCTTCCTGACGGGAGCCCCGATCCTCGCCTTGATGGGACTGGTTCTCCTCCTGGGGCTCCACATCCCCGGCTTCCTGCAGGCCTTCCTGGCGGACGCGGTGCAATACATGGAGGGAGGGCGGTGAGCCCCGCGGAAGAATTCCTCCGGATGAAGAACGGCGAGGCGGCTCCGCTGGGCCGGCTCCCGGAGTGGCCGGCGGAGGATTTCCACCGCCGCGCCCTGGAAGCGATCGGAGGCGGCCTGAGGATATCCGCCTATTTCGCCGCCACCCGGCCAGGCGAAGATCAGGCATCCCTTCTGCTTGTTCTCGCGGATGACCGGAGAGGGGACCTGTACGCGGCGAGGGCGCGGATGCTCGGTGAATCCTTTCCCTCGCTGACGCCCAGCGCCCCCCAGGCCCACCTGTTCGAGCGGGAGATCTTCGAGCAGGCGGGTCTCCGTCCCATCGGCCATCCCTGGCTGAAGCCAGTGCGATTCGTCTCCCCCGGGGCGCGGCCGGCCGGAGACGGATCCGCGGCACCAGAGATAGGGGTAATGGAGCGTTTCCGGGTGGGAGGNGAGGAGGTGCACGAGGTCGCGGTCGGGCCGGTGCACGCCGGAGTGATCGAGCCGGGCCACTTCCGCTTCCAGTGCCATGGAGAGGAGGTTTTCCACCTGGAGGTCAGCCTCGGCTACCAGCACCGGGGGGTGGAGCGCGCGCTGATCGAGGGGCCGGGCAACCGCAGGATCCACTACGCGGAAACCCTCGCGGGAGACACCTCCGCCGGTCATGCAATGGCCCATTGCCAAGCGCTGGAATCGCTGGCGGGCTGCGCGGCGCCGCCGCGGGCGGAGGCCATCCGGGGAATCGCCCTGGAGCTGGAGCGCCTGGCGAACCACGCCGGGGACCTGGGGGCTCTCGCCGGGGATATCGGGTTCCTGCCCACGGCCTCCCATTGCGGACGCTTGCGGGGTGAGTTCCTGAACATGACCGCCGCCATCTGCGGGAACCGGTTCGGCCGGGGGCTCGTCCGGCCCGGCGGCGTGCGGTTCGATCTCGCCGAATCCCTGGCCGCCGGCCTGGCCCTGAGGCTGGATGAGGCCATGCGGCATCTGTCCGGTGCCGTGGGGCTGATGTGGAATTCCTCCTCCGTCTTGAGCCGCTTCGAGGAAACGGGCCGGGTTTCCCCGCAGGACTGCGGCGAGATCGGGCTGGTGGGCCTTGCCGCCCGGGCCTGCGGCGCCGCGAGGGATGTCCGCCGCGATCATCCCACGGGCATATTCCGGGATATCCCCGTCCCGATTTCGGTCGGCGGGGGCGGGGACGTGCACGCTCGCGCCTGGGTGCGCTGGCTCGAATGCCAGCGATCCGGCGAGTTGATCCGGCGGCTGCTCTATCAGTTGCCCGGAGGGCCGATCCGCTCGCCCCTCGGCAGCCTCGCGGCCGACGCCCTCGCGGTCTCTCTCGTCGAGGGATGGCGGGGAGAGATTTGCCATTGCGCGCTGACGGACGGGAAGGGAGCTTTGGCGCGGTACAAGGTGACCGACCCCTCTTTCCACAACTGGACGGGGCTGGCGATGGCCATGCGGAACCAGCAGATCTCGGACTTCCCCCTGTGCAACAAGAGCTTCAACCTTTCCTATTGCGGGCATGACCTCTGAGGGTCCGGCATGCTGGATGTCCTGATCGAACGCCTGAAGCAAGGGCACCGTACCTTGAAGTATCCGGCGGAGCCGCCGGCACTCCCTGAACGGTACGCGGGGTTGCCCCAGGTGAACGGGTCGCGGTGCCCCGAAGGCTGCCAAGCCTGCGCCGAGGCCTGCCCAACCGGCGCCGTCCGCCTGGGCGGGCCGGAACCCAGCCTCGACCTGGGCAAGTGCCTCTTCTGCCGGGAGTGCGAAGAGGCTTGCCCGGAGGGGGCGATCCGCTTCACCCAGGACCACCGCCTCGCCGTCCGGGAGCGTCAAGACCTTCTCCTGCGGGAAAACGGCCTGCCGCTGGCCCGGGCGCTGGAGGAGAAATCTCGGCGCCTCTTCGGCCGCTCCCTCAAGCTCCGCCAGGTGAGCGCGGGGGGGTGCAACGCCTGCGAAACCGACGTGAACGTGCTCTCGACCATCGTGTTCGACCTGGCCCGCTTCGGGATCCAGTTCGTTGCCTCCCCCCGCCACGCCGACGGCTTGGTCATCACGGGCCCGGTCACAGAGAACATGCGGCTCGCCCTCCAGAAAACGTATGACGCGACGCCAGCCCCCAAGATCGTCGTCGCGGTGGGGGCTTGCGCCATCTCCGGGGGGCCCTACATCGGCCATCCCGAAGCCCACGATGGCGCAGGGAGCTTCCTTCCCGTCGACCTGTACGTGCCGGGCTGTCCCCCCCATCCCTTCACCATCCTGGACGGCCTCCTGCGGCTGCTGGGCCGTCTGGGGGAGGACCGGCGGCCGGGCGGGAGCGCCGCGGGCCGAATTTAGGGCGATGACGGCCGCGGCACACTCCGGTTGCCGGCGGCGGCGCTGGGAGAAAGCGGCCCGGGCGAAAAAAATCACTGCGGAATTCCCCGTATTATCCCGGAAACCCCCGGACAGCCTTTCATCTCTTGCGTTTTCCCTCCCCCGTGCCCCCTCTGGCCCCGCCCGGAACGCCGCCCGTTTTTCCCGCCGGAATGTCCCGGAAAACCCCGGACGCCCCCGGACATGCGGCCGTTTTTCCGGCGGAAATCCCTGGAAATGATCAGAAATTGGTAGTGGGTCAGTTTGAATCTGAGGCCCCCTTGCCCTCCCCGGCCCCATGCCCTATCTTGGGGGCATGGATAACCGCTCAGGCAAGAAACCAAAGAGGCCCCGCGACCTAAATCTTCTGGCCCAGGCCATCGTTAAGGCCGCGACCGAAGGGGAACCAGAGGTCAGGCCCGAGGACGAAGGCAAGAATCCCCACGCCGTGGCCCTGGGGCGGCTTGGGGGCCTCAAGGGGGGCAAGGCCAGGGCCGCGAAGCTCACCAAGAAACAACTGAGCGAGATCGGGAAGAAGGCGGCTAGAGCGAGGTGGAGAAATGATAATTTATAAAATATAAATCTACAAGTTATTGAAAATACTCAACTTGTCAAATTTGAGGTGTACGCTTTCAGTTGATTTTGTGGTACACGTGAGGTATATTGCAGATGGCTAGGACGTCCGTGTAGGGTTCGGGCTTCGGTCTGATCTCCTTCGACCACGGGCTAACCTAGCCCCTTTTTATTCCCCAGGTCTCCATACCCACATGCTGAATTTGTGGAACCTCTGAATCAAGGTAGTTTTGGCTTGTCCCTTCCAATATCCCAAAGTATGCCCCCCAATTTTGAATTTATCTTGAAGTTGCTTAAAGAGATAGTTACGCGTGGCAATCTTCTTTTGTCCCCTTTTCCCTTCTGGGGGCACCAAACAATTATGTACGCAGCCTGTTAGCAAGTCAGAGAGTTGCACGTCTTGATGGGCATCGTTCCAGGACGCCACTTTTTGGAATCGTGAAATTCTAGGGGGCCTTCCCATGTATGGTTTTCCAAATCTTTTCTCAAGCTCCTCGACGATATCATATCGATAAAGAACTTTTAGCTCGTCCAATTTTAGCCATGCATGAGATTGGCTTTTAAGTTCAGGCTGTAAAAGCATTTCGGCCCATTTTTTATATGCCCTCCGTTTTTTTAGGGCTTCAGTTTCGAATGCGTTGCCGAAATACTTTGGATTCCAGACCTCCCATTCAATCACAACAGACCGATACCAGCATGGATATTCCAAGAAAGAGTCAATCCATTTTTGGGCTACTCGCTCATCTCTTGGGGACGAAATTTCCTTGAAGTGCACCTCTTTGTATTTCGCCCCATGCTTACTTCCCGAGTTATAATATTCTTCCTCTTCTTTGACCTGAATAAGGCGATTATGAAGCCCCCCGGGCGATGGAACAAAAAGGGCGCCAATTACCATAAAATCATTCGAATCCGTTCCGCTCTCATCAAGCGCGATAATCATGCTCTAGTTCCGATAGGATCCGCAGGGTCAT
>C687J26845_10002055_pt1 | contig 11852 bp, 10 predicted proteins | sample RifCSPlowO2_12_FD_26845 | JGI IMG/M metagenome (IMG submission 26845) | reverse complement strand
CCTCGCAGATCGACGCGAAGTCGGTGCCGGGATTGGCGAAGAAATAATCCACGCCGCGGCTGGCCAGCAGGCGCAGAAACACCTCGCCCGCGTTGCCGATGCCCGTGTTGTTCTGTGTCATTTGTCTACTCCATGCTGTTTTGTGAATACGGTTGCCCCGATTGCTCGCAGCAGGTGAGGGCACGACCGGGCTCGTTGTCGATGGGGTCGCCGCGGCGTCCTGTTGTCGAGCGGACACAAGCTCTGACTGGAGGTTTTCAGGGGCTCCAGCCGCGCGGTCACCGATGCACTCATAGGCGCTCGACAATATGCAGACCCCGTATGCGGTCGATCAAGTAGATCAGCCCGCGATCGTCCATGAACACGTCGTTGCTGCTGACTTTGTTTGCGCCGGGCGCCGGGTCAGGCATGTATGAGGCCACCTCGCGCAGGGTATGCGGGTTGGATATGTCCACAATGCGCAGGCCCTTAGCGAACCATGCGCACGGCACTTCGGTGCCGCGAATGTTCTCCACCGGCTGATGGCATCCGGTCTGCGTTGGGTGTTCCCCGCCGTCTAGTCCTTCGACCTGGAAGCTACCCACCGGAATGGGCTTCGTTTCGTCCGTGATGTTGACCATCCAAAGGAACGCAGGCATGCGGGACGGGATGCACGCAGTGCGGGGCAGGACGTCCTCATCGGCGATCAGCATCCAGCGATGGCCATGGATCGGGAACGGTACAGGTACCAGCGAGTGCATCGGCCACGGGAAAGTCGAGCCCCAGTCTATCGATGAGAGCACCCTGGGTCGGGACAGGTCGGCGATGTCCAGAATGAATCCACCGCCGTGCCAGTAGCTTACGTAGAGCCTGTCCCGCATTCGGATGGGATGGTGGCAGCGCGGCGCGCGGGAACCCTCCTCCTTCCACGAAGGTTTCTCGCCGCCGGCGGTCCATTGTCCCGGCATCCACCAGCGTGCTGCTTCAACCGGCTTCGCCGGATCGGCGAGGTCCAGGATCACGACGATGTTGCCTCGGTAGCCTTCCATCTCCGGAGATATGTAGGCATAGCGGCCATCGAAGGTGAAGCGGTGCACGCCGGACCCGGCACATTTCCAAAACAGGATCTCGTGCGGATGGCGAGGGTCAGAGACGTCGTATATTACGAGGCCGCCCTGCGGAGCGTGTCCAGTCGTCGCTCTCGTGGCCGGGTCGACTTCGCGATTGATGAGCATGATGCCGTTTGCCACGCGTACCTTGTGCGAGTGCAAACCCGTTTCGATGCTCAATTCGGCGACGACCTTGGGATGTCCAGGATCACGCACGTCGACGATACTGGTTCCCTCCGGCCCGGTGATATGTCCGATGTAGGCGTAATTGCCTTCCACCATTATCTGGCCGCCGCCCGCGCAGTCCAGATAACCGACCTCGCGCACGCCCACACAGTGGCTCATCGCACTCCTTCAATCAAGGTTCATATTTGACCGGATGCTACGCGCTCCGCCGGGTCGATTCGACGTACTCCGTAGGAAACGAGCCGCGCAGGTCCGGGCACGAGCCGATGCCTGCGATGGCACCCCAGTTTTGGATATTAGGATGTGGGGCTGATCCCAGCTTCTCGGATAACTTTCGTCCATCGCTGCAATTGGTCGCGTACCCAGGTACCGAACTCCTCCGGCGTCCCGCCGCCCGGGTCCGCGTTCCGCGTGACCAACAGCCTGCGAACTTCCGGAATATTGAGCGCACGCACGAACTCCGCGTTNAACCGCTCGATCGCCGGCCTGGGGGTGCCTGCTGGCGCGAACAGTCCGTTCCAGTTGACCACGACGTAGTTCGGTACGCCCGCTTCGGCGAATGTCGGCACATCGGGCAGGCTGGCCACGCGCGAGCTGCTGGTGACAGCTAGCGCGCGCAACTTGCCGGCGCGGACCATTGGCACCGCGGAGGCGAGCAGGTCGATCATGGCCTGCACTTGTCCGCCGACAACGTCGTTCAGCGCCGGAACGCTGCCCTTGTAGGGCACGTGCACACCCTCCAAGCCGGTGGCTAGGCGGAACATCTCCCAGGCGAGATGCTGGGCGCCGCCGGCGCCGGCCGAGGCCACCGTCAACACTCCGGGCCGGGCCTTCGCCCATGCGATCAGTTCCGAGACGGTAGCGACCGGCAGCGAGGGGTTCACCACGAGTACCATGGAGTAGGTGGAGAGCAGCGTGATCGGGGCGAAATCGCGCACCGGATCGTAGCTCAGCTTGGGGTTCAGTGCCGGATTGATCGAATGAGTACCGGTACCGCCTACCAACACGGTGTAGCCATCCGCGGCGGCCCTGGCGACGTACTCGGTGCCGACCTTGCCCGATGCGCCCGGTCGATTCTCAACCAATACCGGCTGGCCGATACTTTCTGTAACCCGGACGGCGAGCGCGCGCGCGACGATGTCGTTCACTCCGGAAGGCGGATAAGGCACCACGATCCGGATCGGTTTGTCAGGATAGGTCTGTGCGAACGCCGCGCCCTGAGCAAGCAGGGCAGCGGCAAGGAACAGCGACCTCACCACTCCTGTTCGAAGGCGCGTCACGATAAGTGCTCCTTCGATGCGGGTGGTCAACGGCAGGACGCGCGTCTTGGCGCCGCAATTGGATATCTGAGCATGTGCCGGACGACACTTAATTGACCATGAGTTCATTATNGAGTCCTCTTCACTTGAATACACATTCGATTCTACTTTACTTAACTGCATAAAGTGATCGGAAGCTTCAATCCGATCACATACAAACGCGAATGCGCGCGGGCGCTCCTTAATCCGGTTCGAATTCGTCCCGGACAGCGCCTCCCCTGGAGGCGTGAACGCCGAAGCTGGTGTCGACTGGTGCAAGGGCTTCCGGACCCGGATTGGGCGCAAATTCTTTGGCGGAAATTGCCGGGCCGCAGTGCACGGCACCCCCCGACTGCAACCGCGCAACCGTCCTGACGTTGCTGCAAGGCACCCAATTGGATGTATATTTCACCGATCGGCATTCCGATTGCGGCGTGCAGAAGCTCCATCGCAGATACCGACCTGCTTTGGCGAGAAGATCTGCATAGGCAGCGGTACGATACGGGAGCAAAATGACGCAGGAAGCTGAATCGTATGANATGAAAGGAGCGCACATGTTTTCTTTCGCAATCCGAATTTCCGTATGGATTCTTTTCCTTTCGGCAGGACTTGTCGGCGCGCAGGGCTTCCCCCAGAAGCCGGTCCGGGTGGTAGTCCCGTATCCCCCTGGCGGGCCCGTTGATTTCACTACTAGACTGCTGCAACCGAAGCTCCAGGAACGGTGGGGTCAATCGGTCGTGGTCGATAACAAGCCTGGTGCGTCCGGAATGATAGGCGGGGATGCCGTGGCGAAGGCGCCAGCGGACGGTTATACGCTCGTGGTGGGCACGATCCAGTCCCACGCGATGAACGTGGGGAGCATCAAGAAGATGCTCTACGACCCCCTGAAGGATTTCACGCCGATTACCCAGGTCACGCGTGCAAATTGGGTACTAGCGGTGCACCCGTCGCTTGGTGTGAATACGTTTCGCGCGTTGAGGGACTACATAAAGGCCCGGCCGGGCAAGGTGTCCTACGGGTCCTCGGGTATCGGTGGCACGTCCCATCTTGCGTTTGAACTGCTGGGCTCGGCATTGGATTTGAAGATGTTGCATGTGCCTTACAAGGGCACCGCCCAGGCCCTGAACGACGTGATCCAGGGGCAGGTGCAGATGATCATCGGCGATCTGCCTACCGTCCTCCCGCAGATCAAGGCTGGCCGGGTCGTTGGCATCGCCGTCACAGGTTCGGTTCGCGCGCCGCTGGTCCCCGAGTTACCAACGGTTGCCGAGGGCGGCGTCCCAGGCTTCGACGTGCAGCCGTGGCAGGGCGTATTTGGTCCGGCTGGAATGCCCCCCGCACTGGTGCGCAAGATCAACGCGGATATTGTCGCTGTCCTGCGCATGCCCGAGGTGCACAACCGATTTGCCACCTCGGGTGTCGATACGGTCGGATCACAGCCCGAAGAATTCGCGGCGTTTCTGAAGCGCGAAGTCGACCGCTGGACCGAAGGGGCTCGCCTGGCGGGTATCCAGCCCGAATAGGCGCGTAGCCGCTGCTTAACGGGCGGCTCTCAGCGGTCTGCGATGAGGGGGAGCAGGAGGTAAGACGCCCGGCTTCCTCCTGCAAACACTGTATTTGTCGCGCAGTTGTAGTCTGCCGAATAGTGCGTGTAGGGTGCACTGCCGATGCCGTCCCGCGGCTGGATATCGAGGCGGATCCGGTGACCCTTGGCGAAGACCATGCACGTGGGCCATATTTCCACCTCGACTCTTACCGGTTCACCAGGCTTGAGCCAGAGTCGCTCGGTGTGGGCGTGATATGGCCTATAGGGCAGAGTGAGATTAGGGTCGAGCTTGCGGTGGGAGGCGCGTAGCCATCCCTTGGCAACCGGTACCGGTTGGCCTTGCTGCCCCTGTTCGAAGACGTCGTTTCCGTCTGCATCGATGTTGCGAATGGTCGCGTAGATATCCATGTCCTCTGTGCCGCTGGCGACCCAGAGCACAAGCGCTACCGGGCCGGTGATCTCGGTATTCCGATCGAGCGGTGCCGTTTCAAATGAAATGCCCGTGCGCGGACTGCTCTTTCCGATCATGCCGCTCATCCAAGTTGGCGTTCCGAGACCAGGTTGCGCCAGTCCGTTTGACCAGTAGGTGAGCGATGTTGCCTTGCGCGGCGCGAGAATCGTGAGCGTGCCGTCGGCATCTTGGCGGGCGGGTACCTTCACAGGGTTCAGGTAAAACCGGGTCCAGCGCGTGCGCTTGAGCGGCCAGTTCCTTTCATGGCGCCATTCGTAGTTGTCTTTGCCGCCCTTTCGAATGCGCAACTTTATTCGGGGTTCCTTGAGCAGCGCTGTCTCGANGCCCTTGAGCCAATAGTCGAAAAAGCGCAACTGGTCTTGTCGGCCCTCCTCGCTGTAGAANGGGCCATAGTGGGTGCCTGTATCGATTCGCAGCCACTTGTGCCGCGACGCCGCGCGTGTGAAGGCCTCGCAATTTCCGCGCAGGTGCAGTCCCATGCCGCTCCAGTTGCCGGCCGAGAGGAACGGAATGTCGATTTCACTCCAGCGCGCCTGTCTCCCGAAATACCACTCGCTATCCAGGTTCTCCCGCAGGTATTCGAGCAGCCAGGGGCTGGAGAACCCATCCGGCGACGTCGACCTGGGCTTACCGAGCCTGTGGTGGGCGACCTGTGCGTGATACCAGTTTACGGCGAACCCGAAACTGAACAGGCCGCCGTGGTACGCGAAATCGCGATACATGTCTGCCGCCCCTTCCCAGGGAATCATCGCTTGGAGGGAAGGCGGACGCAGATTCGCCACCAGCCATTGGTTCATTGCGTAGTAGGAGATACCCAGCGTGCCCACACGTCCGTTGCACCACGGCGCTCTGGCGACCCACTCAATGGCATCGTAGAAATCCCGTGCTTCGGAAGGGGACCAAGGATTGTTGAGTCCCGGGGACTTGCCCGAGCCACGTGAGTCGACTCGCACCAGCGCGTACCCTCTCGGTACCCACCAAAGTGGATTGGCCGTCTCCCAGTTCATGTGGGGATTGGCCCTTTCGTCGACCTCGTCCGGCGGCAGCCAGATCTTGTCCTTCTGGTAGGCGCCGAGATTCATGATCACCGGAGCGCGCTGTGCCGACTTCGGCCGAAACACATCGCCGCGCAGGACGGCGCCGTCGCGCATCGGGATCTCGACGTCTTTCTCGATGACTAGGTCGTACTTGGGTTTTGAACCGCGCGATGGCATTTTCATCGACCTCATATAGAATCCTCGTCAACAGTTTCGGAGNGCGCGGCACGGAAATGCTGGCCGATCGAAGACAAGAACCAGAACAGGAGCCTATTATGATCAAGAACGAAAGCGATGCAGGCGCTCTCTCCCTCGATTTCACGATTGACCGAAAAGATACCGCGCTCCTCGTCGTCGACATACAGAACGGCTTCTGCCACAAGGATAGCGCAATGGCCCGGGCCGGCATCGATACGACACGTCAGCAAGCCGTGGTCCCGAATATCGTACGAATTGTCCGACTGTGTCGCGCCGCGGGCCTGCGGATTCTCGCGTCGAGGCAGGTTCATTTCCAGAACGACGTAACGCGGCGGATTCACAAGATTCCTTCGCACATGGACAAGCGCAACTACTTCCCATGCCTGAGAGACACGTGGGATGCTGAACTCGTCAGCGAATTCCAGGCTGAACTCAGGCCCGAGGATCATGTATTCGAGAAGCACCGGCCGAGCTGCTTCTTCGACACTACCCTCGACACCAAAATGCGCATGTTGGGGATCCAGATGCTCATCGTCACAGGTGTCGCAACCAACTATTGTGTCGAGTCGACGATACGCGATGCCTACTTTCGCGATTATGACATCATCGTGCCGGCTGATTGCGTCGCTTCGACCTTTCCAGACCTGCAAGCCGCCACGCTGAAGAACGTTGAGATCTACTTCGGCCGGGTGACCAGTTGCGACGGTATAGAAATAGCACTACGCGCGACCGCCGGAAGATCGTAAGAGCGAGCCTTACCCATCAATTGAAGGAGAATCAGCGATGAGGAAGAGAACCAAGGAATTGCTGGTCACGGAACTCGATCCAAAAAAATGGCGGAACATACCGGCGGGGTTTCGGATTTATCCGCTTTGGGAAAACCCGAAAACCGGGGCGAGCATCGCGCTGTTTCATTGTCCCAAGGGCGTGGGCGTGCCGATCCGCCACAAGCATGCGTCGAACCAGTTCATGTATTGCCTGAAGGGCGAATACGAATACACGTCTACAGGTCTCGTGCTCAAGCCGGGCACGTTTTACATGAACCCCAAGGGACATGCGCATGGCCCGACGATGGCACGCAAGGAGTCCTTGCTTCTGGAGATGTACGACGGGCCGCACTATGTCAAGCGACCTTCGTATCACTCCGACGCGACCGTGGGCAGCGTCGTGAAGAAGAGCAAGCCGAGGGTGGCGAGGACGGCAAAACGGTCTGCAAGCAAGGCGAAGAAGTCCGGCTCTGCGAAGCGTGCCAGGCGCTAGGTCGCGCATCTGGCCGAACAATGCCCGGTCCCGCATGGCCGCCCGGACACGCTGTACCGGACGCATCTTAGGGCTAACGGACAGAACATGATCGTGAAAACAGGTTCAGATATCTGCATTCCGGAGGCCGAGTTAATCGAGTTTGCGGCAGCATTGTTAGTGGCCGCGGGTGTGTCGCGACCCTCGGGCAGGCTGGTGGCCGAGGCGCTGGTCGCTGCAGACATGGAAGGCCAGGCGTCGCACGGCGTGACGCTTGTTCCCCTGTATATCGAGCGCATCCGCGGCGGATCGGTTTCTCTGAGGACGCAGGCGCGCGTTGCCAGCGATCGTGGTTCCGCAGTCGTGCTGGATGCGCAAAACGCACTCGGGCAGCTTACCTCTCAGCAGGCGATCGACATCCTCAAGGAGCGGGTTCCCGAGCATGGGATCGCTACGGTTGCGGTGCGCAACGGATTCCATTTCGGGACGGCGGGGCGCTGGGCTCAAATGCTTGCCGACCACGGCTGGATTGGTGTCGCGATGTCGAACACAAGACCGTTGATGCCGGCGCCCGGGGGTGCGGAGCGCGTCGTGGGCAACAACCCCATCGCCATTGCGATGCCGTCGGAATCAGGGCCACCCATCTTGCTCGACATGGCGATGAGCGCAAGTGCGATGGGAAAGATCCGGCTCGCGCAAGCTGCCGGAGAGCACATTCCCGAGGGTTGGGCGACCGACGCCTCGGGACAACCGACCACAGATCCCGCGGAGGCTATCAAGGGAATGCTGTTGCCTGCTGCTGGCCCGAAGGGATTCGGACTGGCTTTCATGATCGACCTGTTCTGCGGGGGGTTGTCTTGCGGCGCGATAGGTGGGGAGGTGAAGCCTCTGTACGGAGATGCTTCCGAACCGTACGCATGCGCCCATTTCTTTCTTGGAATCGACGTGAAGCGCTTTTGCGAGCCCGCACAGTTCCGGGCGCGTGTGACCGGCTTTGCGGAGCGCGTCCGGCATTCAAGACGCTCTATGGGCGTGGATCGTATCTTTACGCCCGGAGAGCCCGCATGGCGCGTGCTGCAGAAGAACGGTGGTATGTGCCCCCTGGCATCAGAGGTTGTGAAGGAGCTCAAGCAGACGGCGCAGCAGCTGGGCGTTACCGGGACGGGCGTGTTTGCGGGCGAGTGATGAATCGAGGAAACAGGGGGAAACGGATGGCCAAGAAGCAGATAACGAGCGCAAAGCTGCGTCAGCCCAACGGACACTTTTCGCAGGCCACGATGATCGAGGCGCGAGGGAAACTGGTTTTCATCTCCGGCATGACCGCGCGACGCACCGACGGCTCCATAGCCGGAATCGGCGATGTGGAAGCCCAAACGCGCCAGGTGTGCGAAAACCTGAAGGCTGCTATCGAGGAGGCGGGGGGCACGCTCGACGACATCTGCCGGGTCGACGTCTACGTGCGGAACATGGAGCATTTCGACCTGATCCATAAAGTGCGCCGCGAATATTTCAAACCACCCGCACCGGCTTCGACCATGGTCGAGGTCTGCAAGATGACCTCGCCCGATTACCTGATCGAGATCAGCGCCATTGCCGNACTGCCAGACGCTTGAGCATTCGGAGGCAGATTTGGTACAAGCTCTGAGGGGCCGTCGGGCGCCTACCCATGCGCATGCGGGCGTTGCCGGATCGGCTGCTACCATGGGCTGGAGTTCCCCGGCTGCAATCACCCATCGGCGCGCAGCGCCGCCCGCGGAGCGCTTGCGCAAGGAGTTGTCCCATGGATGAAAAACGCAGGGAAAGGCGCCGCCATTCGGTCAAGGCGTANCTCAAGGAGCCGTTCCTNAAAAGCGGCGAGGCGCGGCCGCTGCGGATCCTGGCCGAGTACCTGGAGCCCAAGAGCCGCTTCGAGTACCACAAGATCGACGACACCATCGTGTTCATGGGCTCGGCGCGTTTCGTTTCGCGCGCGGAGGCCGAGGCCGGTGTGAGCGCGGCCGAGCGCGGCGAGGGGGACCCGGAACGCGCGCGCGCGCGGCTGGCGAGCTCGCGCTATTACGAGGACGCGCGCGAGCTCGCGCGCCGCCTCACCGAATGGTCCAAGCAGCTCCCCGACGACGAGCGGCGCTTCGTGGTGTGCACAGGGGGCGGCCCCGGCATCATGGAGGCGGCCAACCGCGGCGCCGCGGATGCCAGAGGCCTGAACGTGGGGCTGACGATTTCGCTGCCGCAGGAGGAGTTCGACAACCGTTACGTCACGCGCGAGCTGTCGTTCCACTTCCACTACTTCTTCATGCGCAAGTTCTGGTTCGCCTATCTGGCCAAGGCGCTGATCGTTTTCCCGGGCGGCTTTGGCACGCTGGACGAGCTGTTCGAGATCATGACGCTGGTCCAGACGCGCAAGATGAAAAAGCACCTGCCGATCGTGCTGTTCGGCACGCAATACTGGGACGAGGTGATCGATTTCGACGCGCTGGCGCGCCACGGCACNATCGACCGCGAGGACCTCGCGCTGTTCCACCGCACGGATTCGGTGGACGAGGCCTACGAGATCATCACCCGCCACCTGGTCGAGCACGCCCTCACCGAGCGCGGCGCGATTCTCTAGCTGCTGAGGGCCCGGCCCGGGGATGCGGCGGGGTCGAGCGTCTCCGCGGCGAGGTAGGCGCGCCGGAAAGCCTCGAAGGGCAGCGTGTCCGCGGCCTCGATCCGGCGCTGCTCCTCGATCGATTTCGCGGCCAGCTGCGTGAAGTGCGCCTCGATCTCGCGCGGAAAAGGCAGGCAGAGCAGCGCGGCGCGGTGCGCGTGCGACTGCGCCAGAACGAAATCCGTATAGGAATTGGCGTAGCGCTTCGCCATCGCATCGAGCATGCGCGCCGAGGGCACCGCGGCGGGATTCTTCAGTGCGGCCGCGCCCCAGGCGAGCGCATCGCGGTACAGGCGCGTGCCGCCCTGGCCGGCCGCATCGTCCAGGGCTTGCGCGATGGGGTCGCANTCGGCGAGCACCTGCCCGCCCCATTGNGCGAGCGTCATCTCCTGGCCGCCGCGCACGAGCTGCAGGNNCCGCTCGCGCCCGCGNGCGGCCACGCACTCCTGGTTGCGCGCGTTGGCGGCGATTTCCCCCGGCGTGTCGGGCGGGCTGTCGGAGAGCAGGCAGTGCAGCAGGAAGATGTCCAGCAGCCGCATGGTGGGCGCATCGATGCCCACCGGCGAGAACGGGTCCAGGTCCATCAGGCGCACTTCCACGTATTCGACGCCGCGCTCGCGCAGCGCGTGCAGCGGCCGCTCGCCGCGCCGGATGACGCGCTTGGGGCGCACCTTGCTGTAGAACTCGTTCTCGATCTGCAACAGGCTGGTGGAAAGCTGGCGGTAGTCGTCGCCCTCGCGCAGGCCGATNGCCTCGTACGGCGGGTAGGGNCGGACGAGCGCCTCGTGCAGCGAATCGGCGTAGCTCTCCAGGCTGTTGTAGCTCACCTTGAGGGAGGACTGCGCGTCGCTCTGGTATCCGAGGCGCCCCATGCGCAGCGTGGTGGCGTGCGGCAGGTAGAGCGTGCCGGGGGCGAGCGGCTGCAGGCCGTGCGCACGACCCGCGACGAAGCTCGGGCACACCGCGGGCGAGGCGCCGAAGAGATAGAACGCGAGCCACCCGTGGCGCTGGAAATTGCGCATCAGCGCGAAGTAGCCGGCGTTGGCGCCGCCCGACCAGGGGAGTTCGCCCCAGGCCTCCTCGGGCAGCGAGAAGTTGTAGTGGATGCCGGAGATGGTCTGCATGCGCCGCCCGTAGCGGTGTGAAAGACCGGTGCGATACACCGTCTTGGCGCGCCCCAGGTTCGAGCTGCCGTAGCGACCCAGGGGGATGGCGCCCTCCTCGGGCAGGCCGCAGGGCATGCTCGCGCACCAGAGTACTTCGTCGCCGATGGCGCGGTACACGGCCTGGTGGATGCGGGTGAGTTCTTCTAGGCAGCTCTCGACGCTCGCATGCACGCCGGTGATGAGCTCCAGCTGCGACTCGCTGAAGTCGGTGGTGATGCGCGCGTGCGTGAGCGCCGAGCCGAGCGCCGCCGGGTGCGGCGTCGCGGCGAGCCGGCCGTCGGGCCGCACGCGCAAGGACTCCTTCTCTATGCCGCGCCGGATGCCGAGCAGGAGTTGGGGGTCGAGCGAGCGCAGGCGGTTGGGGGTGGGGCTCAACGGCGTTCCTTCGGGCCTTGGGGTGGATACGGTAGCAGAAGATCGTCCCGGCGCGAAGATCGGGCCGGGGCAGGGAAGCCAGGGAAGCTCTGAACAATCTTGAGTTTATCATCCCCGCGCAAGCGGGAATGACGTTAATCAGCGCTTCCCCAAGTCAAACGCCGCAGGCCGGTAAGCAGACATCTTAGCCGGCGCTGGAGCAGCAACATGTCGCAGACCGGTTATCTATTCTTTTCGGATTCAGCCCATGCGCGAGCCACAGAAGCGCGATGCTGCGGCAATTGACAGCGGAAGCGCTCAAAAGCAATCCCGACTTCGCCGCTGCCGTGCATGAAAGAGAAAAGGCGGGCGTAGGGGATCGCCCGCCGGAGTGATCGACAATCCCAATGCCGTTTCGGGTGAGCCCGGCAATAGAAAACGTCGGTCGCGAGTACTTCGCACCGACGTCTTTGTGATGGAACCGCAGTCGCCAACGGATTTCTCAATCCGTCGTGGACCGGCGCTGTGTACCGATGCTGATTTTCGCCGGATTGCTTTCGATTGACATATTTTCGATCAGGTCGGCAATCCGGTAGAGCGCAGGTTGCGGACCGGATTCAG
>C687J26845_10002050_pt1 | contig 11864 bp, 7 predicted proteins | sample RifCSPlowO2_12_FD_26845 | JGI IMG/M metagenome (IMG submission 26845) | reverse complement strand
CTGTGCATTATTGTTCTCCAGCGGAACCTTGAACTGCAAAAACCTTAGTAGGAGTATGGTCTTGCCGAAGCGCTACCTTGGTCGAAGCAGTGACTCACGGGCGCTCACAGTCGGGCAGTAACCGGCCGCTGGAGACTTCTCGCCAAACTAATCATCTGCAACACACCACCGTGAAACTCAGTCTTGCCAGTCGCCAGGCGTCATCTCCGATTTCAACAACTCCTTGAACAACCGGGCGCTCGGACTCTCGTAGCTCTTACTCCAGGCCGCGACAGTTTCAATGGCGGTGCTCTCACCCTCCAGCGGCACCACTGCAATGTCCTCACGCTGGAACTTCTTCACACAGTCCGAGTAGAGCGAGATCCCCATGTTAGCCGCCACCAGGCCGAAAATACCGTTGCTGGTGGTTGCCTCCTGGATCACATTCGGGGTGAATCCCGCGCGCAGACAGACTTTCAGCACATAGGCACGGTACTCGCTCCAGCCGCTTTCCGAACCGAGGATGAATTTCTCATCGGCCAACTCCGCCGCGCGAATAGAGCTTCTGTGCGCTAGTGGGTGCCGTACCGGCAGAATCACTGTAGTGCGCTCGTAGACGACCCGGTGGGTCTCAATACCCTCAACCGCCAGCGGCCCAATAAGGAAACCGATATCGATCAACAAATCCCTGAGAGCCTTGTGCTGCTCATGGGATGGCATATACACCAACTCGATGCCCACCTCGGGATGGCACTCCTTGAATCGCTCGAGGATGCGTGGCAACACCCCATTAATCGAGAAGTCGTTATACGCCACAGTTATATGGCCAATATCACCCGCGGCGGCACGCCGAGCCAGGTAGACGCCTCGGTCTATATGCAAGAAGACCTGACGGCACTCTTCGAGAAACAAACGCCCGGACTCGGTCAGGTTGACCTGGCGCGTCGTACGCGCCAGCAGATGAGCACCGACTTCCTCTTCCAGCCCCTTGATCAACCGGCTTAGCGCCGGCTGGGTAATAAACAGAGCCTCGGCCGCCTTCTTGAAATGCAGCGCCTCAGCCACCGCGATGAAGGCCTTTATCTGGCGTAAATCGAAGCGCACATTATTGCCCATATAGATATCAATACCTTTAAATAATGAATTAGATGCTATCAGTCTTCGAGCGTATCTTAGGTTTGCAGGCACGGCAAACCGGCCAGGCCAGACCGCCACCCTGCGGTTGCCCTAAGGGCTAAAAACAACGAATCGTGGAGAGTACACAGATGTCCAATAACCTGATGGCAATGCTCGAACAAGCTTTTGAAGAGGCCACCAAACTGTACCAGGATCGCGGTTTTCAGCGCCGCGTCGGCTTCGGCAAGAAGCCGGCCCTGATCAACGTCGATCTGGCCAACGCCTGGACGCGTCCGGGCAACCCCTTTACCTGCGACAAGATCGACGACGAGATCATTCCCGGTGTACAGCGCCTGCTCGAAGCCTGCCGCGCGCACGGTTTCCCGGTGATCCACGTGACCACCTGCTACCAGGTCAACGACCGCAAAAACCCCAACACCGACATGGGCCTGTGGCACAACAAGATTCCGGTCGATGTGGTCGCCCAAAGCAATGAAGAGCTCTGGGCCATCGACTCGCGCATCGCGCCGATCGAAGGCGAGCAGGTGCTGATCAAGAAACACGCCAGCTCGTTCCAGGGTACCTATCTGGCCGGCTTCCTGCGTGCCGCCGGGGTAGATACCGTACTGGTCACCGGCGTCACCGCCTCGGCCTGTGTACGCACCACTATCTGTGACGCCATGGCCGAAGGTTTCCGTCCGATTGCGGTGAAAGAATGTATCGGCGACCGTATTCCGGGTGCCGTGGCCTGGAACCTGTTCGATATCGACGCCAAGTTCGGTGACGTGGAAACGGTCGACACCTGTGTCGACTACCTGAATACCGTGGGTAACGTTAAGTAACGATTAATACGCAGGCGGTCGCGGCCTCTATTGCTCTGGCCGCGACCGCATACTCCACCTAAGGAGACAAATAAAATGGCGCGCATAGGTGTAGATGTTGGCGGTACCAATACCGACCTTATCCTGGAAACAACGGAAAGAGACTCCATAGGTCGGGCGATCTTCGAACACAAGGTGCCGACCACCATCGAGGACCAATCGATCGCCGTGATGCGAGGTATCTTGGAGCTCTGCGACAAGGCCGGGCTGAACAAGGATGAAGTCAACCTGATCGTGCATGGCACAACGGTTGCTACCAACATCTCGATCGAACATAACGGCGCAGAAGTCGGGATGCTAACGACCAAGGGCTTCCGCGATATCCTTCATATCGGGCGGCACAAGCGACCTTATAATTTCTCCCTGCATTTCGACGTGCCCTGGCAGTCGGACCCACTGGTCAAACGACGCAACCGTATCCCGATCAATGAGCGCGTCCTGCCGCCACACGGCGAGATCGAAACACCCTTGAATGAGCAGGAGGTGCGCAAGGCGGCCGAAACGCTGAAAGCCCGTGGCATACAGGCGGTGATCATCGGCTTCCTTTACTCCTTCCTCAACCGCGAGCATGAGCAACGCGCCAAGGAAATCGTTCTGCAAGTCATGCCCGAGGCCTTCGTCTGCTGCTCCAGCGAAGTGGTCGACGTAATGCGTGAGTACGAGCGCTTCTCCACCACCGCGATGAACGCCTATGTCGGACCGCGCACCTCCCACTATCTGACCCACTTATCGAGCCAGCTACGCGACAACGGTTTCCAGGCCGAACTGCGCATCATGCAGTCCGGCGGCGGCGTGGCCACAGTTGAAAGCTGCTGCGAACGACCGATCAATATCCTCATGTCCGGTCCCGCCGGCGGGGTGATCGGCGGCCATTACTTCGCTCAACTGGATGGCGAGAAGAACATCATCACCGTGGATATTGGCGGTACATCCGCCGATATCTCCACGTTGATCGACGGCGAAATCAAGATCATGAACCCGCGCGACTCTTACGTCTCCGGACATCCCGTGATGGTGCCGATGATCGACCTGATTACTATCGGCGCCGGTGGTGGTTCGGTGGCCTATATCGACGAGGCCGGTGGCTTTCAGGTCGGCCCGCGCTCCGCCGGTTCCAACCCCGGCCCGGCCTGCTACAACCGTGGCGGCACAGAACCGACCGTGACCGATGCGAACATAGTGCTGGGCCGTCTTGACCCTGACCAGATGCTTGGCGGCGACTTGAAGATCGACGCGGAGCTATCCACCAAGGCGATCAAGGAAAAAATCGCCGACCCTCTGGGGATCAGTGTCCTAGAAGCCGCCCAAGGCATATTGCGCATAGTCAACAACCACATGGCCCTGGCCATCCGTTCCAACTCGGTGGCCCGTGGCGTCGACCCGCGCGACTTCGTGCTAATGCCCTTCGGCGGGGCCGGGCCAGTCCATGGCCCGGCGCTGGCGGAAGAAGTCAATGCCAAGGCGGTATTCGTACCACCATCACCTGGAATTACTGCTGCAGCGGGCCTTCTCACCACCGACTTGCAATACGAGGCGACCCGCTCACAACTCTGCGATCTCAATACCATTTCCAGTACCAACCAGGCGCGACTACAGCAGCATCTGCTCGACCTCGAGCAAGAGATACGCCAGCAACTGCGCAACGATGGGATTGCTGACCAAGAAATGCGGATCACCCGTATCGCCGAATGCCGTTATTACGGACAGGGCTTCGAGTTGCGCTCGCTGATTCCGGCCGGTGATATCACCCAGCAATCCGTGCAAGACATCATCGCCGAGTTCCATCGCCAGCATGAGAAGGACTACGGCTATTGCTTCACCGATGCGGTGGTCGAGATGGTCACCCTTCGCCTGATCGGCAACTCTGCAACGCGCAAATTGGCCTGGCAACCACTGGATGACGCGCAGGACGGCGACAGCGTCGCGGCCTTCATGTACGAGCGCGAGACCATCTTCGACGATGGCCAGCGACTAGTGACGCCGCGTTACGACCGTACCCGGCTGGGCGCCGGCCAGGTCATCGAAGGGCCCGCCATGCTTATGCAGCATGACTCCACCTCGCTGGTACCCCCGGGCTGGACCGCGAAAGTGACCAAGCACGGAAACCTCATCATTTCCAGAAATTAATCAAGAGGTTGGTGAAATGAACAACAACAAGGTCGACCCAATCACTCTGCAAGTCCTCAACGGCGCGTTGAAAACCATCGCCGAAGAGATGGGCCATGTGCTCTATCGCATGTCGTTTTCCTCGATCATTCGTGAATCCCAGGATCTCGGCGCCGGCTTATTCGATACCAACTACCAGACCATCTGCGAATCGGAGTCCACGCCGATGCACATCGGCTCGATTCCGGCGTATCTGCGCGGCATCGAAAAAACCCTGCAGGGCGGGGCATGGCACGATGGCGACGTGGTGATCCACAATCACCCCTACTATGGCTCCAGCCACAGCCCCGACCTGGCGATCATCATCCCGATCTTCCATGAAGGCGAACTGGTCGGTTTCTCCGGCAACACCGCCCACCACATCGATATCGGCGCGGCCACCCCAGGCCTGATTATCGATGTCGACGACGTTTATGCCGAAGGCATGCTGTTGGCCGGCATCAAGTTTTATGAGAAAGGCGTACGCAATGAAGCACTGGCTCAGATGTTCAAGTTCAACAGCCGGGCCTCGACACAACTGATCAGCGACATCGAGGCTCAGGTGGCCTCGGCGCGACTGGGCGTGAAACGCTTTAAGGAGTTGCTGGAGCGATACGGCAAAGACTTCACCTTCACCGCCATTGCCCAGCTAATGGATTATTCGGAAACCATCCTGCGCCAGAAGATCGCCGAGATCCCCGACGGCGAGTACCGCGCCGAAGGCTTGCTCGACGATGACGGGCGCAACCGCGAAACCCGCCTGCCCATAGTGGTGACCGTGAAGGTGGAGGGCGATTCGGTCACCGTCGACCTGACCGGCTCGGCGCCACAAACCCCAACTGCCTACAACGTGCCATTCGAAGGCTCGTGCAAGGTTGCCGCCTACGCGGCCTTCCGCAAGATCCTGCTGGACTCTTACACCATCGAAAGCTCGGTGCCGTCCAACGAGGGTTCGTTCCGCCCGATCAAGGTCGTGGCTCCGGAAGGTTCGATCTTCAATCCAATTTTCCCGGCGGCGTGCGAGGCGCGCTTTACTCAATGCAACCGGATGATCGACCTGATCATCAAGGCGCTTTCGCCGGTTCTACCCGACAAGGTGATAGCCGGCAGTTCGGCGTCAATATCTTTCGCCTCCTACTCAGGCATCAAAGACAACGGCGACTACTGGGTCTTCCTCGAGGTGAACGAGGGCGCCTACGGCGGACGGCCACGTTCCGACGGGCCGGACTGCATCGACAACCTGATGGCCAACACCCGCAACAACCCGATCGAGGACCTCGGTATGCACCTGCCGATGATCTGCGACCGCTATGAACTGCGCGATGACGTGATGCCCGGCGCCGGCAAATATCGCGGCGGCATCGGCGTGGTCAAGTCGCAGCGGGTGCTCACCCCTGGCTTCATCACCCATGAGAGCGAGCGCCATTACGACGTACCCTGGGGCCTCTTCGGCGGTAGCGACGGGGTGGTCGGCAAGACCGAGATCTATAACGCTGCTTCGCCAGAGATCGTGAAGGCGATGCCATCCAAGTTCTCCGGTTATGCCTCCCAGGCCGGTGACGTGATGGCCTACTACTCGCCTTGTGGTGGTGGCTACGGCAACCCGCTGGATCGGCCGGCCGAACAGGTTCGGGAAGATGTGCTGGACGACTTCTGCTCGCTAGAGCACGCCTACGCGGTTTACGGCGTCGTTCTCAACGAGAAACTCGATATCGATGCCGCTGGCACTCAGGTCCGCCGCAACTTGCTCAGGAATAACACACAGTAATTGGCTCGGGACATAGCCGAGGTGGAGCGGTATTCCCCGCTCCTCATTTTTATAATAAAAACAGCCTAAAGGTAACCACTATGATTTCCGATACGAACTCGGCGGTGTCCGCTAGCACGTCGACTAATGGCCGCCTCAATCATTTGCTCGAAGAGTCGATTCTTCCGGTATCTGTTAAACAACGGACTATCAGCGCCCTTGGCTTTGTCTGGATCTGGATCGGTATCGCCGTCATCATCGCCACCTTCCAATTGGGGGCGAATGGTGTAGCCGGCTTGCCACTGTTACAGGTCGTTGGAATCATCTTGGCGGCCAACGTGGTACTGGCCTTGTTAATGTGCCTCACTGCCGATATCGGCACCGAACACGGCCTATCATTTGCCGTGTACTTACGAGCCCCCTTCGGTGTCTATGGAACCCACCTCCCCTCGATATTTCGCGGCCTGATAGCGGCAATCTGGTTCGGCATTCAAACTTACCTCGGCGCCCTCGCGTTGAATGGTATTGTCGAATACTTGACCGGATACTCAAGCTGGCCAGTCTGGTATGTGGTGTTTGCCTTAATGCAGATTGGCAACACCGCACTGGGCATTAAAGCGGTAGAAATCCTGGCTGCTATTGCAGCGCCGGCCATCATGATCATCTCTATCTGGATGTACTACACCCTGGATGTGCTGGCACATACCAAAGGTCTGAATATCTGGACGTTCGTCGGCAATGAGAACATCACCCCGCTGACCCTGTTCCTGGCCAACGTGGCGTTCTGGTCGACTTTGGCAATCGATATTCCGAATATCACTCGCTTCGTCAAGACCAGCTCCGGCGCCAGGAGCTTCATCAAACGCAACAAGAATATCTTTGTAGCTCAGTTGATTGCCCTGCCGGCCACCCAGACCTGGATTGCGGTGATCGGAGCCGCCTCCTTTATCGCTGCGGGCGACTGGAACCCGATCAATGTGATTCAGGGGCAAAGCGAGGGTCTCAGCCTGCTCATGCTGCTGACACTGGTGCTGCTGGCCCAGTGGTCGACCAATACCGCAGCCAACCTGATTCCTGCGGCCCTTACCTTCGTGAACGTCGGGGCGCCTTATGTGAAGTATCCAATGGCCGTGCTGCTTGCCGGAGTCGTGGGGACGCTATCCATGCCTTGGGCGATTCTGGATAATCTATTTGCCTTCCTGTTCTCTTATGGCTCCTTCCTGTCGGCCATCGGCGGCATCATGATTGCTGACTACTTTCTGATTCGCCGACGCAAGCTCAACGTGCCTGACCTTTATAAAGCGGATGGTCAGTATCGCTATAGCAGCGGCGTCAACCTGGCAGGCATCATTGCCTGGATCGCCGCTGGCGGACTGGCGTTCAGTTCGGGTGCCTGGGCCTTCGTGGTTGGGTTTGGCGCAGGCTTGGTGATCTACTACCTGTTGATGAAACTTTGGGTACTGCGGGTGCATACACAACAAGAGCTGGCAGCCGGCACGGGCGATAAATTCCTTGCCACCAGTGTCGGGATGAACTGGATTTATAATAAGAATACAAATGCCTTCAGTCGTGTTCGCACCGAAGACCTGAGCACCGACATGGGTAGACCTGACCTGTAAGAGGCTACACACACTCACTTCAGCTCAATTAAAACACTGCAGATCGAACTGCCGTCACACATCGAATGTCGGCAGCTCGCTACATATCACTGAAAACACCCCAACTCACACAATCTGATCATCACGCACCTTACGCCTGTATTAACTACACATAGGCGCGGCTTTATTAAAAATAACAAAACCAAAGACAACAAAGCAATTACCCAAGACAACCAACCACATTGATTACAGCCCAACACGCGCCTTCTAGTCGTTACCCATAACAACATCGCAATGGAGATAACAATGAAAACAAAAAAATCCCTGTCGAGCCTCGGCGGCTTTCTGTTTTTTATTTCAGGCCTTCTGCAGGCTGCCGAATGGAGCAACACCGACATTCAGTTGCTATACGGGGAGGACTACAACTTTGGTTCGGCGCCCAACGGCAAAGCTGATATCCGCACCATCACGCTGGAGCACGCCAGTGGCTGGAAATATGGTGACAACTACTTTTTCTTCGACCTCACCGAGGAAACCAATGGCACTGAAGACACCGCAGTCTATGGCGAGTATTACACCCGCCTGAACCTTAACAAGATCCTTGCCCGGCCTATTCCTGTCGAGAACTTCTACCAGGGCACATCCATCGGCCTGGGTATCAATCATGGCGAAGACTTCCAAGTCGGTTTGTATGGCCTGAGCACCAACTGGAACATTCCTGGGCTGAATTACTTCCAGATGGACTTCTACGCTTATGACGACATGAAGGGGTCGTTACGTACCACCTACCAAATCACCCCTGCATGGGACGCGGACTTCAACCTTGGCGCGACCCGTTGGGTATTTCATGGCTTCGCCGACTTCATTGGCAGTCGTGGTGCCGGCACCGTCCGTCAGACCCTGGTGCAGCCACAACTGCTGCTAGATATCGGCAAGCTTCTGTTCGCCGAGCAAGATCGCTTGCTGGCCGGCGTGGAATACCATTACTGGAAGAACAAATTCGGCGTAGATGGGGCGGACGACGACGTTGTCCAAGGCATGATCAAATGGAATTTCTGAACAGATCACGCCACGGACCGGCCTGACCCAAGGTACTGTAGACCGTTCATTCCTCTATGTGCGGTCTACCCAGCAGGCAGCACTGCACATGACAATAACCTGTTTCTGGTCTTTCGAGCGGGCGACCAATGAAAACAGCAGCGGGACACACCCAGCAACAGCGCCACTTCAGCAGCCATCTGAAAGACACCAACCTGGCCTACCTCAAGAGCGACCAGGACAATGCCTCAGACAAGCCCTCCCGCCAGGTCGGCTTCCTGCTGCTCGAGCACTTCTCGATGATGGCCTTCACCGGGGCGGTCGACGCCCTGGTTACCGCCAATCTGCTCAGCAGCTGGCCGCTGTATCGCGTCAAGACCCTCGGACTGGATGGCACTACGGTGTCCAGCGATCTCAGCATCAATATCTCGGTGGATTCCTCGCTGGCCAGCCAAGTGATTGGCGAACTGGACATGCTGATAGTCTGCGGCGGCTTTCGCACCAATCTTCAGCCTACCGCCAACCTGCTCAACCGATTGCGCCAGGTCGCGGCGCAGCAGATCACCTTGGGCGGTCTGTGGAACGGCAGCTATATCCTGGCCCGAGCCGGCCTGCTAGACGGCTACCAGTGCACCATCCATCCCGAAAACCGTGCCGGGCTTGAGGAAACCTGTCCCCGGGTCCGGCTCCTCTCCCTACCTTTTGTGGTCGACCGTAACCGCATCAGTTGCGCTGGTGCCAACAGCGCGCTGGGCATGATGCTGGAAATGATCCGCAGGGAGCAGGGCGATGAAATGGTGCGCGCCATAGAGGAAATTCTAAGTTGCGACAAAGCCAGGGAAGAGCCCGATCAACCGATGCGCGCTACTGCCAATAACCCGCGACTGCCTGATCCACTACAAACCGTGCTGACCCTGATGGAGTGCAATATCGAGGAACCCTTGAGCCAGGCCACTCTAGCCAGCTATGCACAAGTATCTACTCGGCAGATCGAAAGACTTTTCAAAATCCACCTCAACACCAGTCCGAGCAAGTACTACCTCGAATTGCGCATTACCCACGCTCGTCGCCTACTGCTGCAGACCAACCGATCTATCACCAGCATTTCCGTGGCCTGCGGCTTCGTCAGCACGACTCACTTCAGTCATCGCTATCGTGACTACTTCGGCCAATCACCGACCCTGACTCGACAAACCCACGGGTTGCCTGACTCCAATTTTGCGTACATTTGATTACATCCGACGAACACTGAGCATTCCCACCTCCGCGCACAGAAGCTTCACGCATCCATTGGCAGCCTGAGCCCTACTTCGACCAAAGGCGTGACTTGGCGGTCATCGGTCGCGTCAGCATAGGCATCCCAAATCAGTTGAGCCGATACTTGGCGTGCATGCCGTGGCTCATGATGTGTTTGGCGCCATGAACCCGCTAAGCCCTTATGGGGTCTGCCTCCGCGTCGATAGCCTCATGAGGCCCGCAGCAGATGGTCTATTTGAAGGAGTTTCCGCGTGAAGTCTCGCTTACCCGTGATCGTTGGTTTTGGTGGTTATAACGCAGCCGGCCGCAGCTCCTTTCACCACGGCTTCCGCCGCACCGTGATCGAGTCGATGGACACCCGCGCGCGCCAGGAAACCCTCGCCGGCCTGGCAGTGATGATGAAGCTGGTGCAGGTTCTCGACGGCAGCTACCAGAGCGACGACGGCACGCGGCTGAGCCTGGCCGAGATCGACAGCCGCTTTGCCGAACAGATTCTCGCCTCGACCCTGGTGCGCCGCATCGAACTGCAGCACTTGGATGTCGACGCCGCCCATTGGCAGAAGAACATCAGCGTCAGTGGCACGGCGGGCGCCCCGCTGAGCTTCATCAGCAACCGCAAGCAACTGCCCGAGCCCCTGCCGGGCAACTGGTCGGTGGAGCCACTCAACGCCACCGAGGTGCGCGTCACCCTGCACGACAGCTGCGACTTCAAGGTCGACAGCTACCGCGCCCTGCCGGTGAAATCCGCCGGCCAGCTGCCCAGCGGCTTCGAGCCGGGTGAACACTACAACTCGCGCTTCCACCCGCGCGGCCTGAGCATGGCGATTGTCGGGGTAACCGACGCCCTGCGCTCGACCGGTCTGCCCTGGCAATCGATCGTCGACCGGGTACAGCCGGACGAAGTGGCGGTGTTCGCCAGCTGCATCATGAGCCAGCTCGACGAAAACGGCTTCGGCGGCATGATGCAATCGCGGCTCAAGGGTGGCCGGGTCACCGCCAAGCAGCTGGCCCTGGGCCTCAACAGCATGCCGGCGGACTTCATCAACGCCTACGTGCTCGGCAGTGTCGGCAGCACCGGCGCCATCACCGGCGCCTGCGCCACCTTCCTCTACAACCTGCAGAAAGGCATCGAGCAGATCACCGCAGGCAAGGCCCGGGTGGTCATCGTCGGCAGCAGCGAAGCGCCGGTCAATCAGGAATGCATCGAGGGTTACGGCGCCATGGGCGCACTGGCCACCGAAGAAGGCCTGCGCCAGATCGAAGGCAACGAGCAGGTGGACTTTCGCCGTGCCAGCCGCCCGTTCGGCGACAACTGCGGCTTCACCCTGGCCGAAGCCTGCCAGTTCGTGGTGCTGATGGACGACGAGCTGGCCCTGGAGCTGGGGGCCGACATCCATGGCGCAGTGCCGGATGTCTTCGTCAACGCCGACGGCTTCAAGAAATCCATCTCCGCCCCCGGCCCCGGTAATTACCTGACCATGGCCAAAGCGGTAGCCAGCGCCGTGCAGCTGCTCGGCACCGATGCCGTGCGCCAGCGCAGCTTCGTCCAAGCCCACGGCTCCAGCACCCCGGCCAACCGCACCACCGAATCGGAACTGCTGGACCGCATCGCCGCCGCCTTCGCCATCGAGCAATGGCCGGTGACCGCGGTCAAGGCCTTCGTCGGCCACTCCCTGGCCACCGCCAGCGGCGATCAGGTGATCTCCGCCCTGGGCAGCTTCAAGTACGGCGTCATCCCCGGAATCAAGACCATCGATGCGGTCGCCGACGACGTGTTTCAGGAGCACTTGTGCTTCGCCACTACGGATCGCCAACGAGAGCCGCAGCAACTCGATGTGTGCTTCATCAACTCCAAGGGCTTCGGCGGCAACAACGCCAGCGCCGTGGTGCTGGCGCCCCATGTGGTCGACAAGATGCTGCGCAAGCGGCACGGCGAAGCGGCCTTCGACGCCTACTGCAACCGCCGCGAACAGACCCGCGCCGCTGCCCGCGCCTATGACGAGCAGGCCATGCAGGGCCAGCTGGAAATCATCTACAACTTCGGCCGCGACCTGATCGACGACAAAGCCATCGAGCTGGGTACCGAACAGATCAAGGTGCCAG
>C687J26845_10002046_pt1 | contig 11891 bp, 13 predicted proteins | sample RifCSPlowO2_12_FD_26845 | JGI IMG/M metagenome (IMG submission 26845) | reverse complement strand
AAGAGATTCGTTATGGAACTATTCGCGCCGCGCACTCCCAAGGAAGCTATTTTGATATCTTGCCCCAGTGTTTGGAGGTTCTTCAAGGAGAGTCGGGAAAAGCAAAGGAATATTTATTGTGTCGAGGATATGGAAGAAAAGAGCTCGGGCCGTTTGTTGTTTGGAGAAGAGATGTGCCCTTGTTTATTCAGGCATTGGGAAATTTTCCTGGACGGGTTAATGCTGCTGATTTTGGAAAAAATGATTCAAGAAGTCACTTCACTGAGAATATGCTCGTGGGAACTGGCGTAGGCGATAACGAATACGCCAATTCTGTTTTTATTTTAGGTGCCGCAATGCGCGTGAATAAGCAAGTGGCATTATCAGACCCGGTGACTCAGGTGAAGTGGGGAACGTATGGGAAAGCATACGCCGTCACATCCGGACAGAAGCTCAAGCTGATACGATTCAAGTCTCCGTTGAAAATAGAGAAAATTGTGGTGTTACCGCAATCAATGGAACATCAGTTAGATGAGACTTTTAAAATTCTGTTCCAGCACAGCAGATACTCCCTTCCCTACATCGACAGGTCAGCGTAACCGCATACCGCATAATCTGCAGTAGTTATCATAGTGCGAGACTTGCATTCTGCATCGTGGGCAAAGTGAGGCTCGTGGTTGATAGTGCGCTTGCTGCACTGGCTTTTTCTTTTCTCGCGGGCTTAATATGAACAGGACTACGAGTTTTGCTATGCCTACAAGAACGAACAAAAGTCCAACCCATGCAAAGAGGCTTATGCTTCCGCCTATCTGTGCGGAAGCTATCGCTACAAAGAGTCCGATGCATAGGTATGCCCACCAGGGAATTGCCGCCATTATTTTCCTCTTTTTTATTGAAACTACTTGCTTTTCGCGCCCATCGTCTTGAATCCGGTGTATTTTTGCAAAACTTTGGGAATGTGTACTGCTCCGTTTTTGTCTTGGAAGTTTTCAAGGATTGCGACGACTGCGCGTGTTGTGGCAACGCATGTGCTGTTCAAAGTGTGGACAAACTCTCGATCTTTGCCTTTCTGGTATCGTATATTTGAACGAACCGATTGGTAGCTTGTGCAGTTTGAGCCTGAGACTACTTCTCTGTATGCGTTTTGAACTGGATACCAAGCTTCGATATCGTACTTTTTAGCCGCGACTATTCCAAGGTCTCCCGTGCAGATATTGACAACCCGAAAATGCAGCCCGAGTGATTCAAAAAACTCGATAGCGTTGCCTATGAGTTCTTCGTGGAATTTCCAGCTTTCTTCTGGCGTGCAAAAGACTATCTGTTCGACTTTGTTGAACTGGTGTACTCTGAATATTCCTTTTTGGTCTTTGCCGTGCGCTCCTGCTTCTTTGCGATAGCAGGGCGAGTATCCGACCATTTTGATTGGCAGGTCTTTCTCATCGAGGACTTCGTCGCGATAAATTGCCGTGAGCGGAGCTTCTGATGTCGCGATTGGGAATAGTTCCTCGCCGTCTATTTTGTAAAGCGAGTCTTCGAAATCGCCAAGTGAGGTCACGCCCTCGTATGCTTCGCGTGATATCATGTGTGGAGGAATAACTTGCGTGTATCCTTTTCCTCTCATCAGTTCAAGGGCGTATTGTGAAAGAGCCATTTCAAGCACGGCTAAATCTCCTTTCAGGAAATACCATCGTGCGCCTGATATCTTGGCCGCTCGTTCAAGGTCTGCCCAGCCGTGTTTTTGCATCAAATCGATGTGAGATAAAGGCGTGAAATCGAAAGTTGGCTTCTTGCCGACACTCTTCACCGTCACGTTTTCCGAGTCGTCTTTGCCGTATGGCACGGTTTCGTGCATTATGTTTGGTATCTTATAGAGTCGTTGTTTGATGTCTTCTGCGAGTTTAGCAAGTTCAAGTTCCGCTTCTGTGATTAGTTTTGGTATTTCTGCAGCTTCCTTTATTAGCGTTGCCGCGTCTTTGCCTGCTTTTTTTGCTGCGTTTATTTCGGCAGAGACTTTATTTCTTCGGGCCCTTGCGTTGTCTATTTTGCCTTTGAGCGCGCGCCATTGGTCGTCAAGTTTTAGCACTGTATCAAGTAGTTCTGTGTACTGCGGTATCCGTCTGCGCTGTAGGTCTTTTCTGACCGCGTCCTGATTTTCTCTTATGAAGTTAATATCAAGCATATTGGGTGTTTGAAACGTGTTGGTTTATAAAACTGACGCGAGCAGGCGAAGAATCCATCCTAGCGGGCGTTTGTAAAATGGAAGGCCGTTCACTGTTGTGCTTGCTGTGGCGTCCACGGTGTGCGCATCTCCTTTGGTTGATTCGTAATTTAATGATATGTCGAATGTCGGCTTGGCTTGATAAAGGTCTTTTGAGTTTATTGTGAAGCTTACGTGCTGTTCTGATAGTAGGTCTCCGAGCGGTATTGTTGATACTATTCCTGCGCCTTTGATGTTTACTATCAGGTTTTTTGGCACGGATATGCTTTCGCGGTTGATGGTGAATCCGATTTCGAACGTGTCTTCATACTGTACAGTTTCTGGAGCTTGGATGTCTTTTATCGTGACTCGCGGCTGGTCGTTCTTGACAAGGGTTAGCGTGGCTGTTTTGTAAATTGTTGGCGTGCTTACATTGATGATAACTGGGTGGAACCCTGGTTCTTGCGCGATTACTGGAAAGTTCACGGTTTGGCTTGTTGCCGCGGGAAGTTCATATGTTGAGCAGGTTTTGTAGCAAACAGTCGCACTTGTTGGCTTTGCTTGCCTGTTTTGTAGCAGACAGCTTACTTGTCCTTCATCGTTCCAGATGCTGTCTTGTTCGAGCCTGCAGGCAAGTTCGAATGGTTCTGGCTTTTGATATTGCGAGATTGATGTTTGGATGTCTGTTTGGGCGAATACTATGTCCCATTGTCCGATAAAGAATGAGCTTTCGACTGTGTCGTTTCGTATTGTCGCTATGTGCAGGGGTATTTCGTATTGGAATTTTGGATTTAGGCTATCGCGCACTTTGACTGTCCAGAATGCGTATCCTTTGGCTCTGGGAGGAACAATTATTGTCTGTGTTTCATCGGAGGTGATTTCCATATCTGTGACGCGTGATAGCGTGACGTCCATCGCGACGTAATGGTCTGCCCTGTTGGCAGCTTCAAGCATTATGCCGTTATGGCTCCCAAATCCTACTCGTGGGCGAAGCGGGCTTGCTTTAAGGCTTAGTTCAAGTGGTGTTGTTCCTTTTGAACTGACTTGTTCCGCGCTGATGTGCAAATCTTCGACTTCTATGTTGACATCGCGCGCTTTCCATTGGTAGACTGTTGTTGGTTCGCGCGGATCGAAACTTTCTTTGAGCTTGATGTGTCCTGGATCGACCCAGCCGTATTCGCCGAATGTGGGATCGAACGGAACCCAGCCTACGCCGGGAAAGTATACTTCTGCCCAGCCGTGCGCTCCCCATCCGGTTGGGAATTGGGGGCTGTTTGTGAATGCTATGCCTGATACGAATTTTGCAGGTATGCCTATTGAACGCAGCATCGCGATAAATAGGCTTGTGAGTTCGTCGCAAACTCCTGTTTTGTGTTCGAGCACCCAGCTGGCGTCTTGGCTGACGTCGGCGGTTAGCGTGCTTAGATTGTAGTCTATGTTTCTCTTGACCCACGTGGCAAGTTTGGTGACGACGAGGAAATAGTCGTCTTCTCCTTGTGCTAGTGCGTATGCTTGGCCGATTATGCTAGGGTCATTGCTGTCTATGTGTTGTGTGGGTTCTGTGTACTTTGTAAGTTCGAGTGGCGCTTTTGTTGGGAAGGGTATTTTCGCTCGAACTCTTGGCGCGCTGTTGGCTGTTTCTACAAGAGCTTCGTATTTGAATGGTATTTCTGGCTGCGTTGGTGTACGCCAGGTGTATGTCGCCCTGTCGGTTGTGACGACTGCAAGAGGTTCTGCTTCGAATTTGCGTAGCGCGCTGTATTCTGTGTTGATTGGTATGAATACGACTTCCGCGCTTAGGCTTTCAACGTAAGGATCTGCGCCTTTTGGCACTATTGTTATTGTGCTGCTGACATTGAGCTGTGTTTGCACGGTCTGCGCTTTGAACCATTCTGTTGGCTGCGCAAAAACGGCTGTTGAAATAATCAGCAATAGAAGTAATGTTCTCATCCTATCACCGTTCCGATGAATGGTTTTCCGGCCAATGCTTTTTCTATCTCTGACAGGCGTTCTCCGTTGATGCAAAGTACCCTGAGGTTGTGTTTTTGCGCTGATTTGGACGCGATTGGATCGAACGGTGCGTGAAGGCCTGAACTCCATTTTGAGGATATCATCGAGCGGTAATCAGCCCAGGATATGCATTTGAGTGGTTCTGCTCCTGGTTCTTTTGGGTCTTTTGTGTAAACGTAATCTACGTTTGTCAAATTGATTATCGTGTCGCTTTTGTATTTGAGCGCGAATAGTACTGCGTCGTAATCAGTGCTGCATCCTGGTTCCCATCCGCCTGCGACAAGGACTTTTTTGAACGAACTTGTTTTGGGTTGTTGTTGCACTTGCGGAGCGTTGAATATGTGCCGAAGAAGTTCTGCGTTGAGAAGTGTCGCTTGTATGCCGATATAATCGAGCGAGTCTCCTTTGACTCCGAATGTTTTCGCTGCAGCCATGTATGTGCGCGCGTTGATTCCGCCTCCGCAGATGAGTATGAATCGCAATGGAGAGTTTGTTACGAATGTTTTTAGTCGTTCAAGAAATGGAGTGTTGATTGTGCCGGGATTGATGATGCTTCCGCCGACCGATATCACCACTGTTTTTGACATCATAATGATTGAGCTTGGATGATTTATAAATGTTATTAGCCAAGTGCGCGACGAAACATACTGGTAATGAACGTTAGTGTTTGGCATAACGTTTTTATAGGGTGTAATGAACAAGAGAATGTGGCAGTCGATAGTTCTTCCACGCATTGATATGAAAAAAATACCGGTTACAATTATTACAGGGGCGCTTGGTTCTGGGAAGACTACGCTTGTGAATCACATTCTTACTTCCGAGCACGGGTCAAGGATAGGTGTTGTTGTGAACGAGTTTGGAGAGCTTGGAATCGATGGGGACCTTATACTTGCTAGCAAGGAGAAGCTTATCGAGCTTCCGAATGGGTGCATTTGTTGTGAGGTTCGTGAGGATTTGATTGGCGCGTTGGGGGAAATTTCGAAGAAGGATGTTGATGCTATTCTAATTGAGACTTCAGGTCTTGCTGAGGTTGTTCCTGCTGCTGTCACTCTTGAACTCCCTCAGCTTTCAGAAAAGCTTGTGCTTGATGGCATAGTGTGTGTTGTAGACACGATTAATTTTGATGAGAATTTGGCGCGAAACAAGACTGCTCTTGAGCAAATTCAGGCGTCTGATTTGCTGGTTTTGAGCAAAGTCGATATTGTTGATAAGAAAAAACTTGAAACTATCAAAAGTAATATTTCCAAGCTTTCAAAAGCGGGCGTTATTGAAGCTGTTAAGGGAAAAGTTGAAGTTAGCCTATTGCTTGATTTAAGCCATACTAAAAAGTTCAGGGAGTGGAAGCGTTCTGAACATAAGCACGCTCATGATTCTTCCATTGAATCTGCAAGCATTAAGGTGGGTCCGGTTGATTCTGATAAGATTCAGGAGTTTTTTGAAACTATTCCGCGGGGCATCTTCAGGGCGAAGGGTATTGTGTGCGTGAAGGAAAGCGCGCCTAATGCAGGAGATGAGCTTCGTATGGTTTTCCAGAAGGTCGGTAAGCGTTGGGAGATGGAGTTTAGCCGTCCGTTTGAGCCAAAAGAGGAGCGCAAAACTAAGATTGTGTTTATTGGTAATGATTTTGATAAGAACAAGTTGGAATCAGAGTTGCGTAAATGTCAGTAGGGAAGCGATGCGAGCATCCAAACTGATAGGCTAGCCCAGATTATTAGGTTGAGCCAGTGTTTCTTTATTACGCCTATTGGAGTTGATGGAATTTCCTTGATAAGGCTGCTCAGACTCTTTGGGTATTCAATGAATACTAACCCGGTCAGTATTGATGTGAAAAGCAATATTGGAGTTATTATCACCATTGGTATTGCTGGAAGGATTATCCAGCCTAATAACGCAGCTAGCGCAAGATATATTGCTTTTAGTACGCGAGGGTATCGGATTACTTTTGCGCCAAGTTCCTTTCGAAGTTTTGGCATGCTAACGCCGAATGCTATTTTTAGAAGTATCAGCACCGCCGTGATGAGCGTTATTAGCTTGAATGCGTCCATATTATTTATGTGCGCAGAAGTTTATTTAGCGGTTTGGTAGAGGAAGTACGGTTGTACGTAGAGCAGAAGATAACTCTGGCGCAATTGACGAAAAATAAGCGCTACCGCCCGGATTTGAACCGGGAAATCCCTTGCGGGAAACGGGATTAGCAATCCCGCGCAGTACCAGGTTGTGCCACGGTAGCATGATAGAGAAATCCCTCGGCGGATGTTATTTAAATGTTTCGCGGGCAAACATTTATAAATCATCAAAAAGCGCCTTTAAACTACAGCGGGGTAGGGAAGTCTGGAGTTCCCGATGGGCTCATAACCCATAGCTCGGTGGAGTTCAAGGAGGACAACCCTCTTTGGCGCCGAATTCAAATCCACCCCCCGCTATTTTGAGGCCGGGTCGGAACTCCCCGGGCCTCTTTTCTTTTAGCATTTGGCTTTAAAGCAGGCAGGGTCGTGAGTGTTACATCTCGCCAATGTTCATACTTGTTAAGGTGTTTAGGGCTTTGAAACCCTATTGTACCCATCCACTTTTTGAGTTGAGCGTAGCCGTAAAGATAAATTCTATGATGAATGTAATATCCCGCTTTTAATCTCGAATCAGGATAGCGATAGTCGTAATGCCGTGAAACAGTGAAACCAAAAGTCTCAAGAGTTTTCGCGATTTCTTCTAAATACGATTTGCTTTCAGACACTCCGATTATAACCGGATAATAAGGGACTGATTTATGTCGTTTTTTGAAGCATAAACAGAAGTCTGTATCTGCAAGTCCGCGAACATAGTTGATAAGAAAGCGGTTATCATAGTTTATCCAATGCGGAATTGTGAGCTGCGAGTATTTTCGATTCTTTGGCAGTTTAAGCTGCGTAGTTAAATATTCCATCAATGCCTTTGATCGTATTCTTATCCCATATGTGTGCTGGAACATTTGAGGTTGAATGTCGATATTGAAAAGACGCTTCACAAGAGGACAAACAATTTGAGAATAGAGCTCTCGTTCATCAGCAGGATTGCCTTCGATTGTCAAGTAATAATCCGCTTTGCTTTCTCTCATCGCGATATGACCATCTCCCGCCATCAACCCGCAGAAATAAGCGAGATCTTCCGATGGTTCGGTAGGAAAACGCAATTGTTTCAATCGCGCTCGTTTGCTGATAGGAATTGGCTGAAAAGAAGACATAACTAATTAAGAAATAAATCGGTTTAAATGCCTCACGTCCGAATCTGTCCAGTGGCGAAGGGTTTTTATAAGGGTTTCTAAAGCGAAAAGGTATGAAATACCTCGTCCACCTTATTCCGCCGATAGATGTTTCTAGTAGAATTGTTGATTTGCGCGCAGAGCTTGGTTTGATTGAATCTAACGCTCCGCACGTGACTCTGTACGCACTTCGGGCAAAGGAAGAAAACGAGGACGTTATCGTACGCGTTCTTGAATCGATAAGGTTCGAAGCGTTCACCGCTCGGCTCAAAGCCTTTGATAAGTTTGATGAGGACTCTCTTGTTGTTCGTCTGAACAAAGAACAGGGACTGGTTGATTTGCACTATTTGGCAATTGAAAATTTGAAATATTTCATCGACTGGTCTGTTATGAAAAAGTATGAAGGCGCTGATGAAAAAAGACAAGACGTCGCTCGAGTCTATGGCTCGGGTTATGTTGCTCAGTTTTACAATCCGCATATGACAATCGGCCACGGAAAGTGCGAAACGCCAAAAACAAGCGAGCTTGACGGGGTGTGTTTCGATGTGGATTCATTCGCGCTCTCAAAAAAGAAAGAAGGCTTGTGGGGCGTTGTGAAAGCGTTCAGCGCCCGATAGGTCTTTTCCGTCGAAACCTTTAAAAAGGGGCTTCTTGGGCGTTGAGTATATGATTGAGATCAACCTTATACCTCCTGAATACACTGCTGTGGTGTCCGAACGTGCCAGGAAAAGGAAATCCCGGAGGATGAGATACAGCGCTCTATTGCTTACAATGGGCGGGTTGGCGTTCGGAGATGTTACTGATTACAAAAAGGATGACGATGAACTTCTGAGCGCATCAACTCCTGTAGCTGCTGCTCCTGCGCCAGTTAGTGTGAGTGTCCCTTCAATAGCGCCTACCGTATCTGCCCCTCTTGAGGATGAATTCCCTCCTGCAGTGATAACTGATTTGGCAAGAGAGGTCGAGCAAGAGACATGGCAGGGGCACGAGCAGGTTTTTCTGGATTGTTTCAGGACATATCGCGTGCTTGAAACGCATCTCGATAATATGGTATCCTATAACAGGAAGAATCTCGAGTGGTTAAGTGCAGAGGATAAGAAGACGGCAGTTGAGCTTAATGACCCAAAAGAGTATTTCCGATTGCGTGATGATATGTTTCACGAGTTGAGAACAGTTTTACCGCAGGCAATGGATGATCCTGTTTATGCGCACAATCTTATTGAGGAGATAAAAGCGAAATTCCAATCACTCATCGAAGCGTATTCTGGTTTGGGTGCGCTTGAGCTTGTGCCTATTGAAAGAGAAGTTCTCCCTGCCGATTTCAACGAGCGCGTACAACGAGTTGGCGAGCGCGAGCAACAAGTTGAGGAAGCGTATGCGTCGGTTGATAGCATTCAAAGATTGTGCAGGGAAAGCGTTGGCCATTTGATGCGTGTTAAAACTGATTTAGAATCACGGCTTGAAGAGAGAGCGACTGCCAATAGAACGGCGGCAGGTCAACTGCCTCAAGAAACGCAGCTTGAACTGTATGGTCAAAATGATGTTCAGGCATATCGACAGTTACGCGCTGATATCGCTCGAGAGGTTCAGACGATCGCGGATGAGTATGGTGAAAGTGAGGAGTTTAATGTTCAAATTGAAACGCGCCTCAATTCGTTGCTCGAGCGTGTCCAATCGTATGATGGACTTGGTGATGTCGTTGTTTTCACTCAGCAAGTTCCAGCAGTTCAAGTTCCTCCTGCGGTTGATCCTGTGCCAACTCCTGTTGTTGAACGGCATGAAGAGCCTGCTTTGCAGCGTACGTATTCTCCTAGAGTTCAGCGTGAGCTTGCTGATTTGAATAGGCGGTTGGAATACACAGAATCGCAGCACAGCGCGGGTCGTTTGAATGAACGCGCGTACACGAATATGCGTGATTCTCTTAGAGAAAGGATTCGTGTTCTTCAAAACGAGTAAGTAATATAGAGATTAGCTCGGTCGAGAGACATCGGTGTGTAGCTTATGATGTATCTGGTTCATGATGTCTTCGAATGCTTTGTGCAGCGCTTTTGGCAGTTCCCAGTCATCTGAGTTTGTCGACACGAATTGCTGCTTTGTTGGCGTGTCTACGCGTACATGCATTGAGTATTTCTTTCGATTGCCGTCTTGTTGGTATGTTTTGACGTGTACTGTGAGGTTGGTTAGATTGTGCACTGATCGTTTTATCTTGTCGTAGTGCTCTGTTGTTATTTTCGAGACGGATTCTTGGTCTTCTGGTGAGAGCTCTGATACGCCTACGAACTGGATGTGTTCTGGTTTTGTTTTTGGTGTTCCGCCGGACATGTCCTTTGCTGAAGTGGCGGGGTATTTAAAGATTTCTGGAGTACATTTTTTATAGAGGAGGTTGTTGGTTCATCTTATGGAGCTATGCGGTATTGATGAAGCGGGACGTGGCTGTATTGTAGGTCCAATGGTTCTGTGCGCTGCGATGATTGATTCTGAAAAAGAGGAAGAGTTAAGAGCGCTTGGCGTAAAAGACAGCAAGCTTCTTTCTCCTCAGGCAAGGGAGCGTATTTTCAAGGAACTTCCGAAGTATGTGACGTTTCAGATAATCCTAGTTCCTCCTTCTCAAATTGATGAGTATGTTCTTGACGCGGCTGGAAAGAATCTTAACTGGCTTGAGGCTGACAAGGCTGTTGAATTGGTGAACATGATGAGTCCGCAAAAAGCAATCATAGATTGTCCAAGTCCTAACATAAAGGCGTACAGCGAGTATATTCAGGAGCGTTTGCTTCACAAGAAGGTCGAGCTCAAGTGCGAGCATAAGGCTGATTTCAAATATCTTATCGTTGGCGCGGCAAGTATTATTGCGAAAGTCACAAGGGATGCAGAGATTGAGAAGATTAAACAGCATGTTGGTGAGGATTTTGGTTCTGGCTATATGGCTGACCCGCGAACTATTGAGTTTCTGAAAAAGAATTGGAGCAAGCACGCTGAAATATTCAGGAAGTCTTGGACGCCTTATCAAGTGATTTCAGGCAAGAAAAAGCAGAAGAGTTTGGGTGAATTTTGATAAACAAGAAGCCATCTTTGTTTATCTTTATTTTTGATAACCATAATTTTTATATACTCAAGCAATGACTGAGATGTGCATGAAAGAGGTGAATTGAATGGGTTCAAGAGAAGATGCGAAGACGCTTGTGGAATGGTGCCTTAACGAAATTAATGGAGAAAATTGGGCGCATGATGAAGCTAAGGGCGACTATGATTTGCAATCAGGGCTTTCGAATGGCTTGAAAAAGGTTTTGAAAGACATGGTGGCTGAGCAGTGGACTGATGCTTATGCCGAGTTGGCTAATGTGAATGCGATTTCCGCACCTTTGGGTGCAGAGCATGCCGTGCGGCAAGCGATTCTGCGAGTTATGGAGCTTTTACAGCAAGCAAAACGATAATGATTGCTTTATGTGCTAAGTATCAACTCCTGCTGTGATTTTGATAGATTGAAGAAACAGAAGAGTTTGGGCGAGTTTTAATCTTCAATTAGACTGTGGCCGTCTGTTACAAGCGGTTGCACGAGTCTTAAAATCTCGCAGCGCAGCTCCGCTTCGTCATAGGAATTGAGTGGCAGCCGCACAGATTTGTTGAGGAGCCAGATGGCGGTTGGAAGAGTTGTGCTAAAGAATTTCAGGGTTTGCTGCGCGGGGTTTTCGTACCTGATGCTGTAGAGTCCTTGGAATGGTTTGGCGTCGCCGCGGTCGGTTCCGGGAGGGTCTACGTAGTTAAGGAGTTCTAAGCTTATGCGCAGGTTTCCTGTTGGTGAATGTTTGACGCGGTTCATCCAGTGTTCGAAGCAGGTTTTTGTCCGTTCGGGTTGGTTGCAGGTGTAGTTTTCAGATGTGCAAAAGGTTATGTTGCTGGCAAGGCCTGTTTCATCGTCAAGGTAGTAGCTGCCTTCAAGGAGGGTGTGTCCTTGTTCGATGAGTGTCTGCTCGATTGTTTTTGTGAGATGGTTGATGCGTGTTTTCGCGTGAGGGCTCCAGTTTCGCCCGTGGTGGTGTCCTTCGCAGAAGTACGCATCGTGTTTTTTGGCGCGCGTGACGTAGCGAAATTCAGCAATAAGGGGAGTTGCATTGCAGTTGCGGGCGTAGTCAAGGAATGCGAAGTCTATTTCATTGGTGAGTATTCCTTCGATGAAGGCGTTTGCGCGGGTTGTTAAGCCCTCAAATAGTGTTCTCTCAGGTTCGTCTAATGAGGGGTGTTGATTCATAAAAAACTCACTTCGCTTCTATGACTTTTATCACGTGCCATCCGAACTGTGTCTTTACTGGCTTTGATAATTCGCCCGTTTTTAGCGCGAATGCTGCGGTTTCGAATTCTTTGACCATTTGTCCTCTGCTAAACCAGCCAAGGTCTCCTCCTGATTTGGCGGATGGGCACATGCTTTTTTCTTTCGCAACAACGCCGAAGTCTTTTCCGTGTTTGACATCGAAA
>C687J26845_10002045_pt1 | contig 11893 bp, 12 predicted proteins | sample RifCSPlowO2_12_FD_26845 | JGI IMG/M metagenome (IMG submission 26845) | reverse complement strand
CGGCTATGCCGGCATCGTCACTCTCGGGCACAGCGCATTTTTCGGGCTCGGCGCTTATGTCGCCGGCATTCTCGCCGCCAAGCTCGGAGTGACGGACCCGATGTTGCTGCTTGCCGCGGCAGCGTGCGCGGCAGGCGTGCTCGGCATCGCTACCGGAGCCGTGATCCTGCGCACGCGCGGTCTCACGCAGCTTATGCTTACGCTGGCGATCGCCGCGGTCTGTCTCGAAATCGCGAACAAGGCTACACCGGTCACAGGTGGCGCCGACGGCCTGTCCGGCATCACCATTGCCCCGATCTTTGGCGCGCTCAAGTTCGACATGTTCGGCAAGACCGCGTACCTCTGGTGCCTCACCCTGTTGTTCGCGAGCTGGTGGCTCACGCGCAAAATCATTTATTCGCCGTTCGGCGCAACGCTTTCCGGGATTCGCGAGAACATCGTGCGCATGCGCGCGATCGGCGTGCCCGTCTACCGGCGCCTGCTGACGGTGTACGCCATCTCGGCGACGATGGCAGGCGTCGCCGGAGCGCTGCTCGCCCAGACCAACCAGTTCGTCGGCCTCAACGTGCTCGGCTTTGAGCCGTCGGGCGAGCTGATGGTGATGCTGATCCTCGGCGGTGTGGGCCGGCTCTACGGCGCATTCGTCGGCCCGCTCGTCTACCTGATCGCCCAGGATGTCCTCGCCAAGCAGTTTCCCCAATACTGGTACTTCGGCATCGGCCTGATGCTGGTGCTGGTGGTGCTCTTCGCCCGCGGTGGAATTCTCGGCATGGCCGACGCGCTTGTCGCGCGCTTGCGGAAACACACATGAACGCAGTGTTGGAAACACGGGACTTGTGCAAAAGCTTCGGGGCGCTCACCGTTGCCGAGAATATCAGCTTTCGCCTCCAGGCCGGCGCGCACCATGCGCTGATCGGGCCCAACGGCGCGGGGAAGACCACTTTCGTCAACATGCTTACCGGCCTGCTGGCGCCGTCTTCCGGCGAGCTTCTGCTTGGCGGCGAAGACATCAGCCACCTCACGCCGGCGGCGCGCGTAAAGCGAGGACTCGGCCGCACCTTTCAGATCAATGCCCTTTTCCGCGACATGAGCGTGCTGGACAACGTCGCTCTCGGTGTCGCCGAACGGCATGGGGTGGCTGCGCGTCTGTGGCGTTCCGCGAACAGTCATCGTGAAGTGCGCGAAGAATCGTTCGGGTTACTTGAGNCGCTCGGGCTTTCTCAGGATGCCGGCAAGCGAATCGTTGATCTTCCTTANGGCAAACAGCGGCTGGTCGAGATCGCCATTGCGCTCGGGCTTAAACCGCGGGTGCTGTTNCTCGACGAGCCGGCGGCCGGAGTGCCTTCGCTCGAGTCCGGGATGATCCTGCAGGTGCTCGACCGTCTGCCCGGAGAAATCGCCGTTCTCATCATCGAGCACGACATGGACGTGGTATTCCGGTTCGCGCAGTGCATCACCGTCCTGGTGGAAGGCAAAGTGCTGTGCGAAGGCACGCCGGCGGAGATCGCCGGCGATGAGCGCGTGCAGCGGGTCTATCTCGGAGAGCGACATGAATAAGGAGTTGAAACTCGAGCGCGTGCGCGCGGGCTATGGCCCCACCGTTGTGCTGGAGAACATGGATCTTGTCTTGCCCGAGCGCGGCTCGCTAGCCGTACTCGGACGTAACGGCGTGGGCAAGACCACACTGCTCGCTACCATCATGGGACACACCACATTTCACGCAGGCAGCATCGAGTATCAAGGCCGGCCGATTATGCGCCTGCCGGTATACGAGCGCTCGCGGTCGGGCATTGCCTACGTGCCGCAGACGCGCGACGTGTTCCCATCGCTTTCGGTCGAAGAAAACCTTCGGGTCGCGTCACTCCCGGGCCGCTGGACGCTTGACCGCGTGTACGAGCTTTTTCCGCGCTTGGCGGAACGTCGCCGGCACATGGGCAATCAGATTTCCGGTGGCGAGCAGCAGATGCTTGCNATCGGCCGCGCGCTGATGGGAAGCCCTTCGCTGTTGCTGCTCGATGAGCCGCTCGAGGGGCTGGCACCGATGATCGTTGATGTTTTGCTGAAAGTGGTGCAGCGACTGATCCGCGATGAAGCGCTTGCCGTCATGCTGGTGGAACAGTCGGCGAAGCTCGCGCTCGGGGTCACCGAAGAGGCGCTGGTGCTCAACCGCGGCCGCATCATCCACCATGGGCCGAGCGCGGAGTTACTACGCGATCCGGCGCGCCTCACAAGTCTGGTGGTGGTGGGGTAGTACCACATTGCAAAGCGCAGGGCGCAAGGAGCCAAGCGCAAAAAGAGGTTCTTCTGGGATGAGAGTCTTCTGGGATGAGGGTCAGGATGAGGGTCATCAGGATGAGGGTCAGGCCCGAGTCTGGACTTATTCCCACGAGATGGGATTTAGCCTCGATATCAGTGTGGTAGCTGGTCCGATCCAGCGGAGTGGTTAGGCCGGGTCTTAATCGGGACAGGTTACTATTCCAAGTTCTGCGTTCTAAAAATTCAGTCTGTCCCCTTTTTCCCCCAACTCCCTTTGAACTCCGCTCCCGGTTCCTTGTTTGAATTCACCTCAAACCGAAGGTAAGGTTTCCTGCCGATTGTCATGGTTGCCATCCTTCTTGGTCTGTTCGGCTCCTTTTGGTTCGCGGTGGGGATGATCTTTATCAATCGCGGCGTCCTTTCCATCGATTTTTTCCGTGGACTGCTCGTCAATCTCGGCATCAATACTCTCTTCTTATGGATCTATCTCCTGTTATTTTCCGAGGGCCTCGATCTTTGGGCGCCGGCCAACCTCATATTCGTGGCCGTCGGGATCTTTGTCCCCGGCGTGGCCCGATACTTCATTTTCAAAGGCATGGAGCGCCTGGGCGCTTCGATCTCATCCTGTTTGACCAACAGCACGCCGCTATTCGCCATCCTGTTCGCCGTGTCGTTTCTCCAAGAACGCCCGAGCGTCACTAATCTCGCCGGCGCTTTTTCCATCGTCGCAGGCATCGTGTCGCTCTCCTGGCGGGGCTCGACCAAGAGCTGGCGCACCCGCGATCTGTTGTTTCCGCTCACCGCCGCATTCCTTTTCGCCGCGCGCGACAACCTGGTTCGCGTCGGCCTGCTCCAGATTCATTCCCCGATCCTGGGCGCGGCCATCGCCTCCACCACCTCTTTTGTAACCATGAGCCTCCTGTACGTGGTATTTGAAGAGAAGAAGCCGCTCGGAAAGGATGCGCCGCGCGGCCTCGCCCTGTTTACGGTCGCGGGGATTATGAACTTTCTCTCCTACGTCTTCGCCTACACCGCTCTTAGCATGGAAAGAGTTTCGCTGATCTCACCCTTGGTGAATTGTTCCTCCCTCTTCGTCGTGCCGCTTTCCTCGCTCTTTCTTAGGGATGTCGAAACGCTTACGGCGCGCAAGATCGGCGCCACCACTTTGGTGATTCTAGGGGTGTTTCTAATCTCGTGGGAAAAACTGTGAGTCAGGCCGGCTCGCGCCCTCAGGCAGTATTCTCATGGTTCTCAATGCAGCGTCGGCTTATCATCCTCATCCTTGAGCCCTTGGATTAAATGGAAGCGACGTTTGAGGCGCGCCAGGCGGCGTTGGTCGAGATAGAGTTTTACGCGGTCCCAGGGATTGCCGCCGCGGAGATACAGATAGCCAAAAAGCATACCGCCAAGGTGAGCCAGTTGGGAAACGCCTTCTATGCTCCGGCGCCGCAGGTCACCAACCCGACCGGGGCAAGCAAGCAGGTCAGACAATCACAGTAACGCAACCAGCGCCAGCGAACGCGTTGGTCAACACGAGTTTCACCGTGGCGGCAACAGCGGGTTCGGGTCTGCCGGTGTCGTACAGCTCGGGCAGCCCGAGTGTCTGCACCAACGTCGGTGCGACGTTTACAATGGTGAGCGGCACGGGAACTTGTGTGGTTCAGTATAACAGCCGGGCAATGCGAACTACGCAGCCGCCCCGCCGGCGACCAATTCGACCACGGCAACGTCATCGGCAATCGCGGACCTCGTCGTAACCGCCGTAAGCGACCCACGCGTGGTGGCCGCGCCAGGCAGTAGCTCGTCGATCACGGATACCGTCAAGAACCAAGGAGCGCTGCGTGCGAGAACATCGGCGACCCGGTACTACCTATCAAAGGTAAGCGAGAGTGACGAGACCAACAACTGTCGTGCGTCAGCTGGGACAGTGCAGATCACGCGACCGGACCTCAGGGCGACGGCGGTCAGCAATTCGCCGGCGGCGGCCGCGCGGAACAATAGTTTTTCGGTCACGGACACGGTCACGAACCAGGGTCTAGTCCCGGCCGGCGCGTCCACGACAAGATTCTATCTGTCCAGCGATCAAGTGAAAGGAAGCGGCGACAAGCTCTTGAGTGGAACCAGGTCGGTTTCTACGCTCGTGCCGGCGGGAAGCTCTACCGGCACCCCGACTGTGAAGATTCCAGCGAACACGGTTGTGGGACTGTACTACCTGTTGGCGTGCGCTGACGATACGACCTTTGTGACCGAGACCGATGAGACCAACAACTGTGCAGCGTCAACGATACGGGTGAATGTAACCCCGTAAGGAGCGGCGCCCGCGGCATCAGAACGGGCGTGCAACCTCGCTCGCGCCTCGGCGCCGCACTCTTACCGCCACCTCGATCCTCGCCCCGAGCCGGTTGATAATCCCCATGAGCCGCTCAACGCTCATGCGCCGAAAATCGGCATTACGAATGCGCGAGAAGTCGCCCGCATCAATGCCAGTGAGGCCTTGCGCCTGCCGTACACTGAGACCCTCTCGATCAATGGTTTTGATGATCTCCGCGGCAAGAATCGCTTTCAACTGACGCACGTCAGCGTCGGCGATGTCCAAATCCCGGTAGATATTTCCGCTTCCCCGGATAAGTTCAAGTCGTTCCTTTTTCATCGCAACATCTCCTTCAACCGTTTCAGTCGGTCCTTTATCAAATCAATTTCGTGCCGGGGCGTCTTGATCCCATGCGTCGACTTCTTCTGGAAGGCATGGACGATCCAGAGGTCATCACCAAGCTGCACCGCATACACCAGTCGAAACGCATTGCCCCGAAACGGCAGGGCAATCTCAAACACGCCCGAGCCAAGCCCCTTCATCGGCTTGGCTATCACTGCCTTGCCGCCTTCAGCGGCGACGCTGAGCGCATCAATAATTGTTTCCCGTGCACCTTCAGGAAAATCATCAAAGGCTTTTCGCACTGGCGAAAGCCAGGATATTGGTCGAATCAATTGCATCGGTTCCTGTTCGCTTATGTTGGCAGTACTGCCAACATCTGTCAAGCTTCAGTCTGCTATAATCACTGACACCGATTTCAGGGCTCTTGCGGGTTTCCTGTGAAGGAGGATTCACCACAGAGGCACAGCGCGGCGCAGCCGCAACCGAAAGAGAGTTTTCACTACGAAGGCACGAAGGACACGAAGGAAGAGTTTTCGCGTAAAGACGGGTAGGGTGCGCTTGCGCACCGTTTAAAGAGCCCACGGAGAACCCAGCGTGGCCGCGCCGCAACCAAGATTCGGAATATCTCGCGCAAAGACGCAAAGGCGTAAAGGTAAAAAAACGAATCCGAACTTCGCGACTTGTAACGACGTTAAGGGTCACCCATTAGCCGGCAGGTCTGAGTCTGGACTTATTCCCACGAGGTGGGATTTAGCCTCGATATCAGTATGGTAGCTTGTCCGATCCAGCGGAATGGTTAGGCCGGGTCTTAACGGGGACAGGCTACTTTTCCAAGTTCTGCGCCCTAAAAATTCAGCCTGTCCCCTTTTTCCCCCAAAGATGTCGAGGCTCTCACGCCGCGCAAGATCGGCGCCACCGTTTTGGTGGTTCTAGGGGTGTTTCTAATTTCGTGGGAAAAACTGTGAGACGTGGGCCATGGCGCTCTCCCAACGTTTTAACTTGCGCGAAAATTGAGGCGGACATAGGCTAGAGATAGCCAGAGCAAGATTATGAGAAAGATCGCCCTTTTTCTTATATCGATCCTTGTCCAGTTCGTCTGCCACCAAACGGCACTTTCTTTAGCTCAGGAAAAAACCGTTAGCGCCGAAGAACTTTATAACGCGGGCTATCTTCTAACTCTTCTCGGCCATCATGAGGAGGCACTACGCCTTTATGATCAGTCGCTGGCGATTCAACCCACAGCCGAAGCCTACACCTATAAGGGATGGACGCTCAGTCATATGAGGGAGCACAAACGCGCCATTGAAGAAGCAGAAAAAGCAATCCGGATCGACCCTGATTTCGGCAATCCCTACAACGACATTGGTGTCTATCTGATCGAACTTGAAAGAGAGGATGACGCAGTCGCCTATCTCGAAAAGGCAAAGGCTGCCAAGCGGTATTGTTGCTATCAGTTTCCCCACTTCAATATGGGTAGGATTTACCTGAAAAAGAAACTTTACGAAAAGGCACGCGACGAGTTCAAAAAAGCTTTGGAAATCGACCCTGCCTACGAGCCTGCCCAGGTTGGCTTGGAGCTTCTGAAGGAACTGGGAGTTGAGCAAACCTAGGGAAGAATTTCCACCGAGATCCTGCCGTTGTTCGACGATTTTTGCCCCTGCTCAATGCATCGTCGGCCCGGAGTCGTCGTCCTTTCCTCCTTCGATCAAGTGGAAGCGACGTTTGAGGCGCGCCAGGCGGCGTTGGTCGAGATAGAGTTTGACGCGGTCCCAGGGATTGCCGCCGCGGAGATAAAGATAACCGAAGATCATGCCGCCAAGGTGAGCCAGGTGGGCGATGCCGCTCTCGCCGGAGGTGATGGAGGAATAGAGTGCAATAGCGCCGATGATCCAGACAAAATGTTTCATCTTGATGGGAAAGAGAAAATAGATGTAAATAATCTGATTGGGATAGATCAAACCAAAGGCGAGAAGGATGCCGTAGACGCCGGCTGACGCTCCGATGCTCGGCCCCATTTGATCGGGGACGAGAAGAGTGTTGAGGATTCCGCCGCCGACCGCCGAGACAAAATAATATTTAAGAAAAAACTCGCTGCCCCACCGGCGCTCCAAGGCGCAGCCAAACATCCAGAGCGCCAGCATGTTGAAGAGCAGGTGGAACAGCCCGCCATGGAGAAACTGATAGGTAAAAAGCTGCCAGAGATAGAGATTTTGCCAAACCAAGCGCGGCACCAGGCCGAAGATCCACGTAATATAGTTATCGAAAAATATCTGAAGGATGAAGACCGCAGTATTGACGATCAGCAGGAATTTGACGGCCGGCGTAACGCCGCCGCCGCCGAAAGAAAAACTACGGGTTTGATAAAGCATGGCTACTTAGCTTAACCGCTGGGTAGTTAAATTGAAAGCGCGCCGCGCCTTGCGGCGGTTTAATGTTCAAAGTTCCATGCCTTGAGCTTGGCGAACGGGTTCAAGGTTCCGAGTTTTAATCCGAAAACATTGAACCTTGAACATTGAACGGCAACTACCCTCCCAAATACGCTTGCCGCACCAGATCGTTGCCGGCAAGTTCCTTGGCGCTCCCTTCCAGGATGACCGAGCCGGTCTCCAGGACGTAACCCCGGTGGGAAATGGCGAGCGCCATCGCGGCGTTCTGCTCCACTAACAAGACGGTTACGCCGGCGCGATTTATGGCTTGGATATTCTCCAAAATCTGCTCGACGATTTTCGGCGCAAGCCCCATGGAAGGTTCGTCCAACAACAAAAGCTTCGGTTTGGCCATCAGCGCCCGGCTGATAGCGAGCATTTGCTGTTCGCCGCCGGAGAGCGTCTCGGCAATCTGCTTTTGGCGCTCTTTCAAGCGCGGAAACATTTCGAAGACAAACTCCAGTTCCGGCCCCAGGCTGCCCTTGGCGCGGCTATAGCCGCCGATTTGAAGATTTTCCAGCACCGTAAAGCGCGGAAAGACTTTTCTCCCCTCGGGCACATGGGCGACGCCGCGGCGCACAATCTCATGGGGCGCGATTTTCTCCAGCGCGGCTCCATCCAACGCCACCGTGCCGCTGCGCGGCCGCAGCAAACCCGACAGGGTTTTTAGCGTCGTCGTTTTCCCGGCGCCGTTGGCGCCCAGCAGCGTCACCAGATCCCCTTTTTCGACGCTGAACGAGACACCCTTGAGCGCATGGATCGTGTCGTAATAGACGTGCAGGTCGCTAACCCTTAGCATGTTCCGTCCATGCTCCCTGACCCAGATAGGCTTCAATGACTCTCGGGTCTTGACGCACCTCGTCGGGATGCCCTTCGGCGATCTTCTCGCCGTAATCCAGGACATGCACCCGGTCGGAGATGCCCATGACGACTCGCATGTTGTGCTCAATCAGCAGGATCGCCTGGACATACCGTCCGATAAGTTCTTTAAAGAGCGTCATCAACGACTGCGCCTCGCTGGTATTCATCCCCGCGCTCGGCTCATCGAGCAGCAACAGTTTCGGCGCCGCAGCGAGCGCGCGGGCAATTTCCAGCCGGCGTTGCTCGCCGTAGGAGAGCTGATGCGCCCATTCGTTTTCCCGGCCGGAAAGACCGGCAAGCTCGATCAATTCCAGCGCTCTTTTCCGCGCTTCTTTCTCACGCTCCTGATAGCCCTGGGTGGACAGGAGAATCTGCCAGAGCTTGGTGTTCAGGCGCGAATGCATTCCGACGAGCACGTTGTCGAGCACGGTCATGTGGGAAAAGAGACGGATGTTCTGAAAGGTCCGGCTGATGCCGGCGCCGGTGATCTGGTCCGGTTTCAAGCCGATGAGCGAACGGTTTTGAAAGCGGATCTCCCCTTCGTCGGGCCGGTAGAGACCCGTGAGCGTATTGAACAGCGTGGTCTTGCCCGCCCCGTTGGGGCCGATCAGCGAGGCGATCATGCCATCCTCCAGATCGACGTTCACACGCGCCAGCGCCTGCAGACCGCCGAACCGTTTGGAGACACCCCGGAGTTCCAATAGCGCCATGCTATTTCCGTTGCTCCCGCCGCGGCGGCAAAACCCCCTGCGGGCGAAAAATCATCATGAGAATCAAAATCAGACCGAACACCATGCGCTCGTACTTCGCCGGCTCGAACTGCACCGGCAGTTGACTCAAGGAATAGCTGCCGAGCAGCGGGAGCGAAAGCACGGCGCCCGACTGGCGCAGCCCATTGAGCCAAAGCGACAACCCTTTGAGCAATTGCAAGTTGAGAATCGTCACGCCGGTGGCGCCGAGAATCGCGCCCGGAATCGATCCCATACCGCCCAGAATCACCATGGCGAGCACGCCGATGGATTCCATGAAGGTGAAGCTCTCGGGATTGATAAACACCTGCTTGGCAGCAAACAGCACGCCCACGGCGGAAGCGAAGGATGCGCCGACGGCAAAGCCCAATAGCTTCATGCGCACCACTGAGACTCCCATGGCCGCCGCGGCGATTTCATCCTCCCGAATCGCTTTCCAGGCCCGGCCGATGCGCGAGCTTTCCAACCGGCGCGTCACCAAAATAATGACGAAGACCACGAGGAGCACGAGGAAGTAAAAATAGAGCGGATAAAGCTTGGCGTCGGTAACTTGCAGGCCGAAGAATTCCAATACGGGACGAAAAAAGAGCGGCGGCTTGACGATGGGACTGATGCCTCTCGGACCGTTGGTGAGATTGATGGGCTTGTCGAGATTATTGACCAGGGCGCGCACCACCTCGGCAAAACCCAAGGTGACGACGGCGAGATAATCCCCGCGCAGGCGCAGCACCGGCAGTCCGAGCACCACTCCCGTGACGGCGCCGACACCGATGCTCAGCAAGAGGAAAACAAAAAACCAGTAAGGCGCAAGCGGAAACCCGCCGCCGGCGATAAACTCGTTGGCCTGGGGCGATCCGAAGATCGCCCAGAAGTAGGCGCCGATGGCGTAGAAGGCGACGAATCCCAAATTGAGCAGGCCGACGAAGCCGACGACTATATTCAAGCCCAGCGCCAGCGCCGCGTAAATGCCGATTTGAATCGCCACTTCCAGATAGTAGCCGTTGATGGCGCCCAACAACGGCATCAACAGGACCAGCACTAAGGCTGCCAAAGCAGATTTTACCTTGGCGTGGGCTGGTATGTAGTAGAGCAAGAGCAACGACGCTTCAAAGAGCAGAAACGCCAACACCGATTGAGGGTAAAGAATCGCGAGCAGGCAACTGCCTGAGATATAGGCGAGCAACCCGATGGGGGCCAAGGAACGAGTCACGCGCGGTCCTCCCGGACCTTTTCGCCGAGCAACCCTTTGGGGCGAAAAATCAGAATAAGGATCAACGCGGCGAAGGCGAAGACATCCTTGTACTCGGCGCCGAAGGCGCCATCGGTGGCGAGCGACAAGTAGGACGCGGCCAGCGCTTCCAACATGCCGAGCACCATGCCGCCCAGCATCGCGCCCGGAATGTTGCCGATGCCGCCGAGCACCGCCGCCGTAAAAGCCTTGAGGCCGGGGAAAAAGCCGGTGTAAGGATTGACCAGGCTGTAATGAAGACCGAACAGAACGCCGGCCAATCCGCCCATCGCGCCGCCGACGAAAAAGGTCGTCGCGATCACCCGNTTCACCGGGACGCCCATTAGCGAGGCGGTGTCGGGGTCCTGGGCCACGGCGCGGATCGCGGCACCGATGCGGGTGCGGTTGACGAAGAGGTTGAGACCCCAGAGCATGACGAGCGCGGTCACCACGACCAGGATCGACTTCACCGGCACGACGACGTTCGCCCCCAGCGGCACGGTCCGGTCGAGGAAATCGAGTGTCGGATAGGTGAGATAGAAAGTGTTGCGCCAGAGGCTTTCAAACAGCCGCAGACCGTCTTGGAGCAGGAACGACGCGCCGATGGCCGAGATCAACGCGACAAGCCTGGGGCTGCCTCGGAGCGGCCGGTACGCCACCCGCTCCAGCGCCATGGCAGCGAGCCCGCTGACGACCATGGCCGCAAGGATTATTAATAATAGCACCGCCGCCGGGTGAAGCACAGCCAGCAGCCCGGCGCTCTGGAGCATGAGCAGGATTTCCACGCCGACAAAAGCGCCGAGCACGAAAATTTCGCTGTGCGCGAAGTTGATAAACTCCAACACGCCGTAGACCATCGTGTAGCCCAGGGCGATCAACGCATACATGAAGCCGAGGACGAGACCGTCGACGAGCACCTGCGGCAGGATTTCCAGTGCGAGATCCAAAGCGCTTGTAACCCTTCAGGGGTCGGTATGCTAACAAATCCTTCTTACCGTCGCCACTCCCATCCCATGGGAGGGCGCTTTATCGTTGAATCCGCTACCGTTGGCGTATACTCTGCGTGTCAAATGACTCGCAAGACGACATGGCCAATGCCGGCAGCGCCGCGCGCGTCACGCTTCGGAGTTGGACGATGAAGAAAGCCGCATGGATCGGTGTCGGCGTCGTTGGTTTCTTAGCTGTAATCATCCTCGTCGTGCCGGCATGGGTCGATCTGGGGATGTTCAAGAGCACTTACCTCCCGTTCATCGAAGAAACCCTGCATCGGCGCGTGGACGTGGCCGAAGTGCGGCTCGCGCTCGTTCCCGCCCCATCGATTCGACTCTCCAATTTGAGAATTTCGGACGGCCCGGCGTTCCCGGACAATACCTTTTTTGCCGCGGAACGAGTCCAGTTGCGGCTAAAATTCTGGCCTTTGATTCGCGGCCGATTTGAAGTCACCCAGTTCGTCCTCGAAAAGCCGGTCATGAACCTGCTCAAGCAGCCGGACGGCACTTTCAACTCTGCCGACTTGGCGGATAAAAAACTCCCATTGGTGAAGAAACCGGAGCGCAGCAGTAAAAACCCGGCGGCCAAGTCCCAAGAGCCGGCTGCACTTCCCCTCGTGCTGCCGAGCCGCATGAGCATCAGAGACGGTCAGCTGAACCTGGAGACCAAGGGACAAAGGCCGTTGAGCATCAACGGCATCGATCTCTCCTTGGAAAACTTCGCGGGCGGC
>C687J26845_10002043_pt1 | contig 11909 bp, 7 predicted proteins | sample RifCSPlowO2_12_FD_26845 | JGI IMG/M metagenome (IMG submission 26845) | reverse complement strand
GGGGCGAGCCGGCCGCCGCGCAGTTCGCCGCGATCGAAGACGACCTGCGGAAGCTGCTGGAACAGTTCGGGCCCTCCAGCGCCGCCTCTTCGAGACACTATCCATTCTGGCACTTGAGGACCGACGGCCTCTGGACGCTTGACGGCCCGGCGCGGATTCTCGATCGCCCGTCGGGAGCGACGCCCAACCTCACCGAACTTCGTGACGGGCAGGTCGCTGGGGGCTTTGCGCCCGAAGTCGTCGAAATGCTGCGGCGCGATCCATTGCTCATCCCGCGCATCGCCCGAAGGATCGTGGAAGCGCACTTCCCTGAATCGCTGCAGCAGGACGTGCTGGATGCCGTCGGACTGGATGCCGGTGAAGCGGGGATTGTCCGCGCTCCCGAGCGACCGCGGCGCGACCCGTCATTCAGGGCGCGTGTTCTTCTCGCTTACGAGTACCGCTGCTGTGTCTGCGGGCATGACCTGCGGCTGGGAGGCGAGGTCGTGGGGCTCGAAGCCGCACACATCCGGTGGTTCCAGGCCGGCGGACCCGACATCGAGCCGAACGGACTCGCGCTGTGCTCACTCCACCACAAACTTTTCGATCTCGGCGTGTTCACCGTTTTGTCGCAGCAATATACGATGGTCGTCAGTCAGCATGTGACCGGCAGTGAACAGACAAGAAACCGGATGCTGACCTACCACGGCGCCAGCCTGATCCTTCCCCAGAGCGCAGGCTATCTGCCGCGCCCGGAATTTCTGGCGTGGCACACAGAGCAGGTCTTCAAGACACCGCCTCGGGAACTCTGATCGGCACGGGGTTCAGGCTCCCTCTCCCGATCTCACGCACTCCCGGATTAGCGAGCCCATCACCTCAATGGCGAGTAGAATCATCCGATACCACCGCGCCGGGGAGAGGTAGGTCTTGTCCAGCGAAGAAGAAGCCCGGGCAATGATCGATGCTCTGCTTGGTAAAGCAGGCTGGCCGGTCGCGTGGGGCAGGCAGGCGACCAGTTTGCGCGGCGTGCGGAGGAGCTTCTTGATGGCCATTGCTGGGGTGGCGAACGCCTATACCAGGAGCTCTGTGGGTTTGCTGCGTCGCGTCAGCTCAAACAATACTGTCTGCGGGTGACGGGGATGACGGACCCGCCGACTCTTAGCAGCAACTTTTCTTGCCTCCAGGAACACGACGCGCAGCTCGTGCGGTTGGGCATGCTCGCGGAGCGGTACTTCCCTGACGATCCGAATACCTCTCTCCTGAAATTGCGCCAGCTAGCTGAGCTGCTGGCACAGCTCGTGGCGACGAAAGTGGGGCTATACGTCGCACCGGAGGAGGCACAATACGAGATGCTTCGTCGTCTGCAAGACGGGGGGATTCTGCCGCGCGAGATTGCTCAGCTTTTCGGAGAGGTGCGACGCGCCGGGAATGCTGCGAGCCACTCGATGGCGGGAGATCACGGGGCTGCATTGGCCGCACTGAAAATCACCTGGCAGCTCGGACTCTGGTTTCATCGCACGTTTAAGGACCCGTCATACAAGTCGGGGCCCTTCATTCCGCCCGCTTCCCCAAAGCACGAGAACGAGGATCTTCGAGTTGAGCTCGATCGCCTCACACGGGAGCTAACTGATTACCGCGCTGCACACCATGCGACGGCGCAACGCTTGGAATTTGCGGAAGCGAAACTCAACGCAGCTAAGGATGAACGCTCCTTCTGGGAGCAGATGGCATCTGAAGCCGACCAGGCGAAGAATGCGTTACAAGCACGTCTGGCTGCGGAGCCAGCGCAGGCTGCCACGCAGGTTAGGGAAAACGTCGCGCACTTCGTCTACGCGGCCAACGCCGCGGCGGAAGCGCTTCACCTTGACGAATCCGAGACCCGTAAGCTCATCGACCAGCAACTGCGTCAGGCAGGCTGGGAAGCCGATTCGGTAGTACTTCGATACTCGGAGGGCGCGCGGCCCACGCGAGGGCGGAACCTCGCTATCGCTGAGTGGCCTACGGCTACCGGACCGTCAGACTACGTTCTCTTCGCTGGCCTAACGGCGCTTGCAGGGGTCGAGGCCAAGCGCAAGCATACAGATGTGTCTGGCGCCCTCCAGCAAGCTAAGCGCTACAGCCGTGGCTTCGGCGCCGACGATGGTGTTCAGTCGCCTGGCGGCCCGTGGGCTGAATACCATTTGCCCTTTGTATTCTCTTCGAATGGACGACCTTTCCTGCGTCAGCTCGCGACGCGCAGTGGCATCTGGTTTTGTGACGTCCGCCGGCCAGACAACCTGGCTCATGTGCTCGACGGTTGGTACACGCCGGAGGGACTGACTGCACTACTGAAGCGCGACGAAGCTCGCGCCCACGAGCAGTTGAAGACTGAGCCGTTTGCCTACGGATTCTCGCTACGTCACGATCAACAGGCTGCAATTCAGGCTGCGGAAACCGCCATCGCTAACGGCAAGCGCGAAATGTTGCTTGCAATGGCTATGAAGCAGAGCTTGCCATCGGTCAAGAGTTAAACCAACTCGGACGAGTAGGTTTTCACGTTTTTCATGATTTTCCCGCAAAGGACTTTAGTATTGATCATGTAGCCGTCGGACCAAGCGGTGTATTTGCAATTGAAACCAAAGGGCGTGCGAAATCCATGGCAGGTCCCAATAGAAAATCCGGCTGGGAGGTCGGGTATGATGGCAACCGCCTCGAATTTCCTGGCTGGCGTGAAACTAAACCCTTGGAACAGGCCGTGAGGCAAGCAAAATGGTTAAAGGAGTGGCTCTCAAGCGCGGTTGGAGAGCCCGTGCGAGTGCATCCAATCCTAATATTGCCGGGCTGGTTCATACGGAGGACCTCGCCGTCCGGGATTCCGGTACTTACGGGTACGACTAAGCAAATACTTTCTTTTTTCCCAAAGGCGGGAGACGGTACGCGCTTAAGCGATCAGTTTATTCAGCGCGTCGCTCACCAGCTCGATCAACGATGTCGAAACGTTGCGCCCCGCGCGTATAGGGACGTGCAGCAGAAAAGCTAAGAACGGCGAAGAGGCGCGGCGATTCGCCGAAGGACGTGAGATCGAGTTGATTGGTGGACATCAGTTGGTGGAGATGATTGGCGCTCAGTCTGCGCACGGTGAAACAACTGTTGCCCCTCACCCCAACCCTCTCCCCGCACGCGGGGCGAGGGAGTCATCTACCGGGGTGACGACCTCGGCCACCGAAGCGCCCTCTTGCCCGCAATGCGGTTCAACAATGGTCCTCAGAACCGCACGCAAAGGCAGCAACGCGGGGAGTTCGTTTTGGGGATGTCCGCAGTTCCCGAAATGTCGCGGCACGCGGCCGGCGTGAACGCTGGACACGTCTCGTTTGTTCAAGGTGAAACCGGGTCCCCGCTCCCCGATTGAAGCATTCGGGGACAAGCTTCGCGGGGACGAAAGGCGACACTGGGGTAAACTGACCACATGGCTGCCGCAAAGCTATTTAAGCCTGACGCCGCTGCGCCGTTCCTCTTGAGCCGATCCAAGGTCGAGCTCTTCGCGGATTGCGCGCGCTGCTTCTACCTCGACCGGCGGCTCGGCATCGCGCGCCCGCCCAACTGACAGGGCCGGAGTGACGTTTTTGTCAACGATTGCCTCGCGGCGCCGGCTCTGCGCTGACCTGAACCAACTGTTTCCCCAGATTCTCGCTCTTCAGCAGGCGGAGAAACGCTTTTGGCGTCTCCTCGAGTCCCGTCGCGATATCGAATCTCGACTTCAGAGCGCCGGTTTGATACCAGTTCGCAATCCGACGGCGGGCCGCGGCGTAGCGATCCTGGTAATCGCCGACCAGGAATCCCCGCACACTCGCGCGCGCGATCAGGAGCTGCCGCAGGAAACGCGGGCCGATATCGGGCTTGCCGAACTGGCCCGCGAGGCTCACGGAGCCAACGAGCGCGATGCGCGCGTGCGTCGCCAGGTTCTGCAGCACGGCGTCATGAATGGCGCCGGCCGTGTTGTCGATGAACACGTCCACGCCCCGTGGGCAGGCCTTGGCGACCGCGCCGGCGAGGTCGGATTCCGCGCGGTAGTTGATGACTTCTTCGTAGCCGATCTCGCGGCACCATGCGGCCTTCTGCGGCGAGCTCGTAACGCCGATGGCGCGGCAGCCGCCTATCCTGGCGAGTTGCCCGGCGATCTGCCCGACGGAGCCGGCAGCAGCCGAGATGACAACCGTATCGCCCGGCAGCGCACGTGCTGCATCGAGAAGGGCGAAATACGCCGTCATGCCGTTCATGCCGAGCGCGTCGAGCCAGTACGGCAACGGCGCGAGCTGCGGGTCCACCAGGCGCACGACAGAGGGTCGTAATACCGCATGCTCCTGCCAGCCGAACGAATGATCGGTGACCACGATGTCACCCGGCTTGTAGTCCTTGCAGTTCGAGCGCAGGACTTCGCCGATCCCGCCGCCGATCATCACATCGCCGGGACTGACGCCCGCCGCATAATTCTTCTGCGGGCTGATGCGCCCGCGCATGTATGGCGCCACGTCGAGATATATCGCGCGCACCAGCATCTGATTATCCCCGGGTTCGGCAACCGGAGCTTCCGACAGCGTCCAGTTGCCTTCCGCGGGCATGCCTTCCGGGTAGAAGGCGAGCCGCCACTGCCGGTTCATGATTTCCATCTATCCTCAAACAACATTGGCGTGTGCGCCGCGCGCGACGACGCATCGCGGGGCGCCTGAGCGCCGGGTTTGCTGAGCGTCCCGATGCGCACGCCGAGCAGCCGGATGCGCCGGTCGAGCGGCACGCGCTTCAGGCATTCGCCCGCGGCGCGGCGTATGGTGCGGGCGTCGCGCGTCGGTTGAGCGAGCGTGCGGTCGCGGGTGACGGTCTTGAAGTTGTCGTATCGCAGCTTCAAGCCTATCGTCTTGCCCTCGTAACCCTTGCGCTCAAGATCGTCGGCCACCCTCACGCACAGGTCGGTGAAAATGCGCGAGAGCTGTTCCCGGTCGCGCACCGGGTGCAGGTCATCTTCGAACGTTGTCTCGCGGCTGATCGATTTCGGCTCGCTCCAGGTTATGACCGCCCGTTCGTCGCGTCCGTTCGCGGCCTCGTGCATCCAGGCGCCGTAACTCTTGCCGAAATGCCCGACGAGCAACGCCCGGTCGGCCTTCGCGAGTTCGCCAACGGTGCGGATGCCGATCGACTCCAGCCGCGCGCTCGCCTTGGGGCCGATGCCGTTGACCTTCCGTGCCGGCAGCGGCCAGACGCGTGCAGGGATATCGGCTTCGCTGAGAACCGTCAGCCCGCCCGGCTTATCAAGCTCGGAGGCGATCTTCGACAGGAGCTTGTTCGGCGTAACGCCGATCGAGCACGACAAACCGGTCGCCTCGCGCACGGCGCGCTGGATATCCGTCGCGACCACTCGCGCGCGGGCCCAGGGGTCCGGCGCGCCCTCGGCTGCGCTGGACTGCACGAGGCTCGTGAGGTCGATGTAAATCTCGTCGATGCCGCGGTCTTCGATGTGCGGCGCCACCGCGCGCACCGCGTCCTTGAACATCCGGGAGTAGCGCCGGTACTCGTCGAAGTCCGCCGGCAACAGCAGCGCATCCGGCGCGAGCTTAGCCGCCTTCATCAGCCCCATGCCCGAATGAACGCCGAGGGCCCGCGCTTCGTAGGTGGCCGTAGTAATCACGCCCCGGCCGCTATACTCGCGCAGGGTTCGGACCACCGTTCCCTCCGTGGCACGCCGCCGCCCGCCGATCACCATGGGCCTGCCGCGAAGCTGCGGGTAGCGCAGTAATTCAACCGACGCGTAGAACGCGTCCATGTCGAGGTGGGCGATGAAGTGTGGAGCCATGCTGGGGCATGATATCAGCCTGAGCCGCGCAGTAAACCTATCGCGGGCGGCTTGCACAAGAACAGGCGGGATCGGCCTCGAATCAACTCGAAATCGAAGTGCGATCCCATTTTTTCGCCGCCGGGATATCATGGCTTTTTGGCGACATACAACTTAGGGTCTTGGAACCATGTATGAGAACACAGACGATGTTCGCGTCCGGGGAATTGAGGAGCTGACGCCGCCCTCCGAGATCGTGCGCCAATTCACGATCACGCCCATGGCGAAAAGCGTTGTCGCCGAGGCGCGGCACGCAATACATCGCATCCTTCATGGAGCGGACGACAGGCTCGTTATTATCATCGGGCCATGTTCCATACACGATGTAAAGGCCGCGAAGGAATACGGCGGCCGGTTGGTTGAGCTCAAGCAGCGATTGGCCGGCGAGCTGCTCGTGCTGATGCGCGTCTATTTCGAGAAGCCGCGCACGAGTGTCGGGTGGAAGGGTCTTGTCAACGATCCCGGCCTGGACGGCAGCTTCCGCATCAATGAAGGCCTGAGACTGGCGCGTCAGCTCCTGCTCGATCTCAACGAGGCGGGCATGCCGGCGGGCTGCGAGTTTCTCGACATGGTGACGCCCCAATACATTGCCGATCTGGTCTCATGGGGCGCAATAGGCGCGCGCACGACGGAAAGCCAGATACACCGGGAGCTCGCGTCCGGTCTATCGTGTCCTGTCGGTTTCAAGAACGGCACCGACGGCAATGTCCGCATCGCTGTCGAGGCGATTCGGGCCGCCCGGGCGCCGCATCATTTCATCGGCGTCACGAAGGCCGGACACTGTGCGATTGTGTCGACGATTGGAAATGAAGATTGCCACGTCGTGCTGCGCGGCGGCAAAACGCCCAACTACGACGCCGCCAGCATCGACGCCGTGTGCAAAGCTTTGGGCGATGCGGGATTGGCGCAGAACGTGATGATCGACTTGAGCCACGCCAATTCGTTAAAGCAGTTCGAAAAGCAGGTCGATGCCGGCATGGACATCGCCAAGCAGATCGCGGCGGGGGACGCGCGCATCGTCGGAGTGATGGCGGAAAGTCATCTTAAGGCGGGCCGGCAGGATCTTATTCCAGGCAAGCCGCTCATCTACGGGCAAAGTATTACCGACGCCTGTATTGGATGGGATGCGAGCAAGCAGCTGTTGGAGTCGTTGGCTGATGCGGTGACTCAGCGCAGGCTGAAAAAGGCGCAAGAATAATCGCGTCCTGCGCCTGCTTTTCTATGGGGCGTACGCGATGGCGTAGGCATAGCCGCCCGCGTCAGCTTTTTCCCTGCTTAGCCGCCTGCATGACGTGCCACAGCCTGGAGGGCGTCAGCGGCATGTCGAGATGCTGCACGCCCAGTGGCCGCAGCGCGTCGATGACCGCGTTGGCGAGCACGGGCAGCGAAGCGGTGCAGCCGGATTCGCCCATGCCCTTGACGCCGAGCGGGCTGACCTTGCTCGGCGTGGGATGTTCCGCTCCGCGCAGGCTGCGCAGCAGCCCGGCGCGCGGCATGGTGTAGTCCAAGAAACTCGCGGACAGCGGCTGCCCCGATTCGCGGTCGTACACGATGTGCTCGCCGAATACCTGCCCGGCGCCCTGCACCACGCCGCCGTGCAACTGGCCCTCGACGATCGCGTGGTTGATGACGACGCCGCAGTCATCGACCGCGCAGTATGAAACGATTTGCGTGGCGCCGGTCTCGGGATCGACCTCGACTTCGGCAATGTGGCAGCCGTTGGGGAAGGTGGAGCCGAACTTGCCTTCGGCGGTAACGCTCAGCGTCTTCGATCGCGCCAACTCGGCCAGCGTGACGGTGCGCTGCGATTCGTCCGAACGGAATTCGCCGTTGGCGTAGGCTATCTGCGACGGCTCGAGTTTCAGTTCGAGAGCGGCAAGCGCCTTGCCCTGCTCGATCAGCTTCTGCGCCGCAAGATAGCACACGCTGCCGGCGCCCACCGTGGTGCGCGAGCCGCCGGTGTGATTGCCCTGCAGCCGCGTGTCCGGCGCGCACTGCACCACTTTGACTTGCGCGTGCGGCACGCCGAGTGCATCCGCCACGATCATCGCCAGGGTCGTCTCGTGGCCATGTCCCTGTGCTTTGGAAACCGTATAGGCGGTGATGGCGCCGCTCGCGTCGAGTTGCAGCTCGATTTCGTCTTTCGGCGCGTTGCCCGCGCCGGTGGGCTCGATCACGGTCGAGATACCGATGCCGCGGAGCTTGCCTGCCGCCGCCGACTGCGCGCGGCGCACGGCAAAGCCCTGCCAGTCGGCGAGCTTCAGCGCCTGTTCCAGCAGGCCCGGCAGGTCCGCATTCTCGTAGGTTGAACCGGTCGGCGTCTTATACGGGAATGCCCCCGGCGGGATGAAGTTGCGCCGCCGCAACTCCGCCGCATCGAGCCCAAGCTCGGCCGCCGCCTGATTGACCAGCCGCTCGACCACGTAGGCGACGTCCGGACGCCCGGCGCCGCGGTACGCCCCAACCGGCGTGGTGTTGGTGAGCGGAACCCGGTACGTCGCATACAAAGCGGGAATGCGATACACACCCGTCATGCAGGTGGTGGTGTTGCGGATATGGCCCATCGCCCCCGGCGCCAGATAAGCGCCCATGTCGTTCACCCAGTCCAGCCGCATCGCCAGAAATTTGCCGTCGCGGTCGAGTGCGAGCTCGCCGCTGATGATGTTGTTGCGCCCGTGGTTGTCCGCCAGGAACCCTTCCATGCGCGACGAAACCCATTTCACCGGCCTGCCGGCCGCTTTCGCCGCGATCATCAACGCGCAGTACTCGGGATAGGCCGGCGTGCGCTGGCCGAATCCGCCGCCGACATCGCGCGCTTCAAATTTCAGCTTGTCTTCCGGAACGTTGGTGTAAGACGACATCATCTTGCGCAAGGTGGTAACGCCCTGCATGCACACGTTGAACGCGTACTCGCCGCGCGCCGCGTTATAGGCGACCAGGCAGGCGCGCGGCTCCATCGGACTGGGCGAGACGCGGGTAGACTCAACCTTGAGCCGCGTCACGTGCGCGGCGCCGGCGAGCGCCGCTTCGACGGCCTGCGCGTTGCCGGCCTCGGCTTCGAACGCCAGATTGCCCGGCACGTCGTCGTGCAGTTGCGGCGCTCCCGGCGCAAGCGCCTCTTCCGGCCGGACCACGCACGGCAGGTCGCGGTACTCGATCTCGACCAGCTCGGCCGCGTCCTGGGCCGCGACGGCGCTCTCCGCCACCACCAGCGCCAGCGCCTCGCCGACGAAACGCACCTTGCCGTGCGCGAGCGCCGGCCGCTCCGGCGCCCGCGCCTTCATGCCGTTACGCCCGGGAAACGTCAGTGAATGCGGCATTTTGGTGTAGCCGGCGCGCACCGCATCGACGCCGGTGAAGACGTGTTGTACGCCGGGATATTCGAGCGCCCGCGCCGTGTTCAGCGCGACGATTTGCGCGTGCGCCCGGTCCGCGCGCACGAAGTATCCATAAAGCTGCCCCGGCGCATTCCAGTCGGCGGCGTATTTGCCGGTGCCGGTGATGAGACGGAAATCCTCCACCCTGTTGCCGTGATGGTGATGCGAAACGTGTGTGTCCACGATGATTGCGCTCCCCGAATCCGATTGAACCATAATCACGCTGCCTTGGCGAACGCGTCCTGCACCTGCTTTTCGTAGGCGAGGACCTTGTGCACGCTCGGGCGCAGCTTCATGCGCTCAAAATGGGCCACGCAGTTCCTGAACGCCGAGACGTCGAGCTTGAAGGACATCGCGCGCCGGAAACACCAGAAGAAGTAGGCGTCGACGGCGGTGAAGTGGTCGCAGAACCACTCGCGGCCGGCCAGCAACCCGTCGGCGATTTCGAAATCCTCGAACAGCATCTTGTTGGCAACGCGCTTCACGCTTTCCTCCGAACCCGGAAGATCGCAGTAACTCTGGGGCCGCGCATTGGGCGTCAGGTGCGGGTGGATCCCCGAGGCGCACCACGCCATGAGCGAGATGGCCTTGATCTCCGCCGCGGGTTCTGCCGGCAGGAGCCTCGCCTTGGGGAACCGGCGCGCAATCCAGATCTGAATGGCGACGTTCTCCGTCAGCGGCGCGCCATCAATCACGAGAACGGGGACCTTGTGCTTGGGATTGAGCGCCAGGAACTCGGGACTCCTGTTCTGGCCGCTGCGCGTGTTGACGTTCCGCACGTCGAAATCGGCGCCGGCCTCGGTGAGCGTAACGTAGGGCACGAGCGCACAGGTCATCGGGGCGTAGTAAAGCGTCAGCTTCATCTTTCGATTTCCTCGTGTATGGGTCCTAATGCATGATATGGGATCAATGCGGTCGAATCCAGATGCCGGACTTTCTTTCTGGGTTTTGGCGGTGGCATGAGTTAGAGCCTGTCCCGGCAGGTTATAATCCGGAGCGGGAATCCAGTGGTTGGTCTTACGCGCGCGCCCATGGCATTGTCGCTCGGATTGACGAAGTTTTCGACATTGCCTGCATCGAGCGCCGCGCCCTTGGCAAAAATCGTGACGGCGCATCGCGCGTTTCATTATGTTAGGCGCTTTCAATCATGATCGAGGTTAACGAGCAAATTGAAGTGACATCGGCGCCGCGGGTCGTATGGGACCTGCTGTCGGACCCGCGCGCCGTGGTCGATTGTGTGCCAGGGGCGGCATTGGGGGAGCAGCAGGAGGATGGGTCGTTCGATGCGGCCCTGACTGTCAAGTTCGGACCGGCCAAGGTGACCTTTCACGCCAGGGTCGCGCTGGAGCTGGATACGGTGGCGATGGCCGGACATGTCACAGCAAAAGGCAAGGATAAGCAGGGCGGGACACGATTTCGCGCCACGATGACCTTCAAGGTCGCGGAGCAGGCAGAACCGCCGGGATCGACGATCCCGATCGAGGCCCAGGTCGAAATTTCCGGTCGGCTCGCCTCGCTGGTGGAGGGGGGCGCGAAGCTCGTGGTGAAGCGCATGACCGCCGAGTTTGCGGAGCGGCTTGCTGCCCGCTGCGCCGCCGTGAGTGTGTAAAACGTGACGTGATACGGGTGACGAGATACGGGTGACGAAGTAAGCGTGACGTACAACCTGCTAGTGTTTTTCGTCACCTTTAATCGTCACCTTTAATCGTCACCATTATTCGTCACCCGTAATCGTCACAGTTTTTTAAATGGGAGAGGAAGCATGAAGGTGTACCAAAGGCTGGCAAACAATTTCGTGACGGAAGGCGTATCGCACATCTTCGGCATCATGGGCGACGGCAACATGTACTGGTTGCACGAGCTTGACAAGCTCGGCGGCGTCAAGATGCTCGAAGTGCGCCACGAGGGCGCCGGGCTCGGGATGGCGGATGGCTGGGCGCGGGTGACACGCACCCCCGGGATCGCCACCGCAACCTGCGGTCCCGGCGTGTCTCAACTGGCAACCGCGTTGCTGACCGCCAGCCGTGCCGAATCACCGCTCGTCGCCTTTGTCGGCGAGCACCCCACGAACGACGATGAGTACAACCAGCGTCTGGACCAGGCGCGATTCGCCGCGGGATGCGAAACCGGTTTTGTGCGCGTATCGACACCCGACGCTGCGGATGACGCCGTCCGCAAGGCCTTCTACCTGGCCAAGCTCGAGTCCCGGCCGATCATGCTGAGCGCGCCGATGGACATACAGCAGAAGGAATTCGACGACGACGAGCCGTACAAGCCGTCTTCCACGTTGATGCCGTCGCGGGCCGTGCATCCGGACCCCGACGCGCTCGAGAAGGCCGCCGACATCATCGCCGGCAGCAAGAAGCCCGTGATCATCGTCGGGCGAGGGGCGAAGTGGTCGGGCGCGGGCGACGCGGTGCTCAAACTGGGCGACCGTATCGGCGCAGTGATCGCCACCACGTTGATGACCAAGACCTGGCTCAGCGAATCCGAGTACCACGTCGGTATTTCCGGCACCTACGCCAACCGGACCGCCATGCAGCTGTTCGAGGAAGCCGACTGCGTCATCGCGATCGGCGCGAGCATGAACCGCTACACGACCGAGCATGGCTACCTGTACCCGAACGCCCGCTACGTGCACCTGGATTCCAAGCCACACCTGATGATGAGCGGCGGCCGCTCCGCGGATT
>C687J26845_10002042_pt1 | contig 11909 bp, 12 predicted proteins | sample RifCSPlowO2_12_FD_26845 | JGI IMG/M metagenome (IMG submission 26845) | reverse complement strand
AAATTTCTACTGCTCGAATCGGACGTTGGCGAAGGAATTTTCTTCGCGGGGATGAAGCACGTCGCGATAAAAATTTTGGCGTCATACACGGAAGATCAAATCATCACCTCCGACCCGTCCCAGCTTCTCGCGATCAAAAAGGCGAAAGAAGATTATAAGGAATCTAATTTGAAATAAAGTGGCGAACGGAGTCGCAAGCACAATTGAAAACGAACGCTTCATGTCCTTGCACGGAGCCCGCCTTTCGCATAGGCGGAACTCTCCTTTGGCAAAAGCCAGAAAATCAGCGCCTGAAGTCGTAGAAAGCGTCGTCCGGAAGTTAAAAGAGGAAATCGAAAGGGGTCACGCGACTGTTACTTTTATAATCGCTTTTTCTTTCGGGCTCTTAAAAGATTTCGGCTTGGACGGGATGAGGATTCTCATCAGGGCGACGGTAGGCGCAACGGCGGGCGGCACGGCGCGCCTGATAAGTTCAGGATTGGATTTGATCAACTACATTCCTCTCCCTGCTCGCGCTGGCTCTGGCCCGTTGGGCTGGTTGATACAGGGAGCGGCGATGGGCGGTTCGTATATAGCAAGCGCGATCGGTGAAGCGCAGTCCAAAGCCGCCATTCAAGCAGTCGATTTCACCTTTATGGCTATTTCTCTAATGATTTCCGGCGCCATTTTTCTATTGATGTGGGGCAAGGGTTGGTTTATGAAAACAAAAGTGATGCTTGCTTGGTGGGGGTTGGGATTCTTTGTAGATAGCCTTCCCTTGGCAAGTCTGCTTCCGTTAACTTCTATTTCGATTTTATACGCTTGGAGGCACGTGAAAAAACGTTCGCGGGCCGCCGAGAAAAAACTTGCGGATCTTGAAAAATTAACTCAAAATGAGATTGAGGATCTAGATCAAGATATTTCTATTCTGGATAAAGAAAGCTAAATTATGAAAACATTTTTCTTAATAATTTTTATGGGAATGGTATCTGTCGCCTCCGCTCAAGTGACACCCCTTAAACAGGTGGAGGTTAATCTCCTTATGGAGCCGGGAAGCAATGTGCCGAGCTGGTACAGAGGGGCTCCTTTGCCGACGCTCGAGTCAAAAACCAGAGTTTCGGCTTTTATATTCTTAAACGGCAAAAAACTCCCGCCCGGAAATTTTACATACAGCTGGACGATAGATGGGAATTTAGATAGAATCGCTTCCGGCAAGGGCAAAGAAAGTATTTCTTACGCTTTTCCAAAAAGCAAGGGGTCCGCGAGCGCGATTCAAGTTGAAGTTTTGGACACAAAAAATAAGCTCCGCGGCAAGGGCGAAATTTTAATTAACCCTAGGATTCCCGAAGTGCTGATTTACGAAAAAAGTTCGTCTGGCCCAATAACTGCCCGCGCTATTAAAAACAAAACGATGGGGCCGGGAAGCAAATTTGAGATAAAAGCTGTGCCGTTTTTCATGAATTTTGTCGCAAAATCGGATTTGCAGTTTATTTGGTTCCAGGATAGCTCGCCTCAAAACGCAGTGGACGGCCAACCGGATTCGTACGTCGTAGAAGCTATGCCTGGATCGGGAGGGCAAAACGCAACGTTTAAGGTTATTATTACCAATACAAAAAGTCTTTTAGAGAAAGTCGAAAACTCTCTTTATGCCGAAGTTAGGTAAAACAATATTTCTATTTCTGTTAGCATTTTCTCTGTTTTTTTCTATCGCAAGCGCGGCGATCGAGCCTCCGCCTACGCCGGCATCAAATACGGATTTTACCGGCTACGCAAAATTTATATATCCATTCGCGATATCAGTCGGGGCGATACTCGCCGTAATAATGCTTATCGTCGCGGGCTTGCAGATGATGACGGCTTCCGAGGGACAGCGCACTGCCGCGAAAGAAAGAATACAAAACGCCTTATTGGGCCTTCTGCTCTTAGTTGGAGTGTTTATAATTTTGAAAACAATAAATCCCGCGCTATTAAATTTGCAAATTGATACAAGCGGGTTGAAAGTTGAAGGGGGAAGTGCTGCGGGAGATGTCGACAAGCCGAAACCGCCATGCGGCAAGCCCGCAAATGCAGTCTGCCTCCCAGGGGCAAGCCAATGCGATAGCTGTAATGGTATTAGTTGTAGCTGGAATGGGATATGTAGAAAAAATTAAATCTTATGCAAAAAATCTAAGTAGTAAATAAAATGCAGGAACTACTGACAACCAAAAGAATAATAATCGCCCTTGCGATTTTGTTTGTTTTGTTTTTCGCTGCGGGGGCGGTTTGGTATTATTTCCTGCGCGATGACGGTAGCGGAAGCGACGACCAGACAGTAACGGAGTCACCTGCAAATTCTTTTCCGGAAGGGGGCGGGAGAGAGCCAGTTGATGCCGGCGGTCAGCCCGGCAGAAACACGGATCTTGGGTCGGTTCCTCAAAATCTGAACGCCACACAAGGAGATGTTTTTCAGATCGTTTCGGATGCCGTTTCGGGCGCGTCTTTTTATAATAATAAAATTCGTTACGTTGAAAAATCTTCCGGAAATATTTTTGAAGTGGGTTTGGACGGGAAAAACAAAACCAACCTTTCCAACAACAAAATTTCCGGCGTCTTTGACGCGATATGGTCCCGCCAGGGGACTCGGGCAATAATCAAATACGCCTCTGGAGATAAGGTCATAACGATGTCCGCGGCGATTACGGGCTCAAGCACAAAGACTATAATTCTGCCTTCTGGAACAAGGGGTGTCGCGTTCTCACCCAAAGGAGATAAAATCGCTTATGTCCTCACTTCGGGAGACGACGGCTCTGTAATAACCGCGACGCCCGAAAACAAAAGCCAAGTTATCAGGCTCAAAATGAAATATTCATCGTGGAAAATCTTATGGGCGGAAGATAATGGAATCTATCTCCTGTCCTCGCCTTCGGCGTATCTAGATGGATTTCTATACAAAATAACATTATCTTCCGGAATTTTCTCGAAAATACTCGGCCCGTATCCCGGGCTCCTGGCCTCTGTTAATAATCCGAATATAATTTTTTCCGAAACAAATCAAGAAAGTAAGTCCGTCGATACGTTAATTTCAAATTCTTCGGGAGGAAATATAGGCCCAATGCCCGTGAAAGCCCTTCCTGAAAAATGTGTTTGGTCAAAAAAGGTTAAGGATATCGTATTTTGCGCGTCTCCGCTCATCATGCCCGGGGCTCTTTATCCGGACGATTGGTATGTGGGGAAAGTTTCTTTTGGAGACGCGGTTGTGAAAATAAATATAGCGTCTCGGGCGATAATTTCTTTCTTGCTTCCGGAAACGATTGATGCCACGAAGCTTTTCTTGTCAGATGACGAAACAAACTTGTTTTTCATAAACAAGGGAGACGAATCGCTTTGGAAGTTGAGAATTCCCTAGCTTTTCCCCTCGAATGGTTTTATCACAACTTTTCTGTTCGGCTCCTCTCCGGTGGACTGCGTCATTATGTCCGGATATTCAGTCAAGATCGAGTGCACTATTCTGCGCTCATACGAACTCATTGGTTTTAATTGTATTTCTTTTTTGAAATATCTGACTCGCTGGGCGGAAAGCCTGGCTAAATCTTTTATTTCTTCCGCTCTTTGTTTTTGGTAATCGTTCACGTCTATAGAAAACGGCGCTGGAATTCTCCCCAGCCTAGCTTCCGTAATTCTTTTTACAAGATGATTGAGCGCTATCAGATTTTCTCCCCCTTCGCCTATAAGCAATCCGGCTTCCTGTGTTCGTATTTGAAATTGCGTGTTGTCTGCTGTTTCTAAAATGGAAACTTCGCCAAAAGTTCCTATTTTAGCCAAAAGTTCTTCAACTATTTCTTTTATTTTTTCCTTCTCCTCGCCCATACATAAGCCTAGCGCGGGAGCGCACTATAGCTTCATGTAAAGTAGCAAAAACGTTTGAGGATGTCCAATAAAGAGCGAGCGCCGCCGGGAAACGAGTCGATATATAAAATATAACTAGCGGCAAGACGTATGTGGCTTGAATGGCCATAGCCCTTGCCATTTCTTCCTTCATATTTGGGCTCTTTTGAGGTATTTTCGGGTTAGAAAGCTTCATTTGCAAAAACTGCGAAAATCCCGCGAGAAATGCCAAAACGTAATTCGGCGCGCTCAAATTAATGACCCCCAGAAAATTTATTGCTATAACTTCGGGCATCAATACGAACGGATAAAGAGCGACGCCTCCGGTTAATATTCCATTTAAAAAGAGTCTGTATAATGTTATTAAAATTGGGAGTTGAATTAAAAGCAGCAGACAACCCGACAAAGGATTTACTCCGTGTTCCTTATATAGCTCCATCATTTTTTTATTCTGCTCCTCGGTGTTATTTTTATAGCTTTCTTTGATTTTCTTTATTTCAGGCTCGAGCTCTTTCATTTTTATCTGCGTGACAAGCCCGCGATGCGTAAAAGGAAAAATAATTACGCGCACTAAAATAGTCAGCAGTATTATCGCGACCCCGACATCATGCCCCGGAACAAGCCCGGTCAAAAACACAAGCGCGTTATAGAGCGGGCGGTAAAGCGCTTCGTTATAAATAAAAGAGAACGTCATTGTCTAAATGGGTCAATAATATTTTTCTGCCATGGGTGGCATTTTAAGATTCGCGAGGCCCATTTTTTCAAGCCATAAAAAACGCCGCCATATTCAATCGCTTCCTTCGCGTACTGGGAGCAGGAAGGCTCAAAAACACAGTATTTTCTGCGTGAAGAAAAAATCCCTTGGTCGGGAGAGATAATATTTTGATAAAAATTTATTAGCAGAACAAAGAATTTTTTCATTTTATAAGCCCTTTCTTTTCAAGCGCGCCTGATATTTCTTTTTCCAGTTTGTCGTAAGCCTGCTCTTCGGCGCCTTTCTTAAAAATAAAAGTGAGATCGTTCCCGATTTTAATTTGCCCCTCTTTCTTCCTTAAAATCTCCCTTGCTCTCCTTCTTATTTTATTGCGTGACACTGCTTTCTTTATTATTTTCCCCGGGATGATGAAAATAATCCGATTTTGGCCGATATTGTTCTTGGAAACCCTGAGATGAAAGCGCTCTTCGTCGTCCATTATCCTATACAACAAGTCGCGCTCTTTTTTTTCTCCTGCGGCGGCGGAGCACGTTTTGACCGGACGCCGTCCTCTTTCTCTTCAAAAAACCGTGACTTTTCTTCCTTTTCCGCTTTTTGGGCTGATAGGTTTGAGACATTAAAACATTTTAACACAGATCAATATATTTTCAATATTAACAAGAAATTCATAGTTTATTAACATTCTAGTAATGTTTTGATTGATTAGTAAATTTTCTATTTAGACAATAAAATTATCTCTATAACCAAGTTAAACATTTATTGACATGACTAATGAAGAATTGTGGCAAACGGCGTTAAATGAGCTAGAATTGGCCGTTTCGAAAGCTAATTTTATGACTTGGTTTCAGAATACCTCCGTCGCCGATCATCAAGATGGGTCTGTTGTCCTAAACGTGCCTAACGCTTTTGCGAAAGAATGGCTTGAACACAAATACCACAAGTTTATTCTTAAGGCGCTGCGAAACCTCGCCCCGGATGTGCGTAACGTAGAATATGCAATCTCTTCTGAACTAACCCCGCTTTTGCAGAAAAGAAAACGTGAACGCAGCATTCTGCCACAAGAGGGCCAGCTTGAATTTAAAGAACTTCTAGTCGACAGGGAAACAAATTTAAATTCTCGCTATACATTCGATTCTTTTATAGTCGGGCCGTTCAATGAGCTCGCCCACGCTGCATCGATTGCCGTAAGCAAAAACTTGGGTCAAGCATATAATCCGCTTTTCCTTTACGGCGGAGTTGGGTTAGGCAAGACTCATTTACTGCAGGCCGTTGGAAATGAAATTAAGAAGAGTTCGCCGCGTTTTAAAGTTTTATACACCACGTCGGAGCGTTTTACGAGCGATCTTGTAAATTTTATGCAGTCAAACGAGGCGCCGGTTTTTAAAGAGAAATATCGATCTTATGATTTGCTTATAATAGACGATATACAATTTATAGCCGGGAAAATAAAAACACAAGAAGAGCTTTTTCACATATTTAATTATTTATATGAGGCNGGCAAACAAATAATTTTTTCGTCAGATAAGCCTCCGCACGCGATAAATGACTTGGANGAGCGCCTTAAAAGCCGATTTGAGGGAGGCATGGTGGCTGATATCGGACAGCCGGAATACGAATCGCGCCTTGCGATTTTAAAATCCAAGTCTCAAGGGAAAGACAATTATCTAAATCAGGAAATTTTGGAATATATAGCTTCAAATGTCCAAAAAAATGTGCGCGAATTAGAGGGCGCCTTAAACGCGGTTGTGGCTAAATCAAAACTTTCTGGTAGGGCGCTTTCTATCCCTGAAGTTAAGGAAATCTTGGATAAAAATACGCAGCCGAAAAAGATAGTTACCGCAAACCACATAATAAAATGTGTCGCGGAATTTTACGACGTGAACGAGAGAACTTTATTTGAAAAGACCAGGAAAAAAGAGATAGTTAAGCCGAGGCAGGTGGCCATGTACTTATTAAGAGAGGATTACAGCGGCTCTTATCCTTATATAGGCCAGCGTTTTGGCGGAAGAGATCATACAACCGCGATTCATGCTTTTGATAAAATCTCAAAAGAGTTNAAAAAGAATGCGCAACTTGTGGAAGAGATGAAGAGAATACGCGAACTATATGAATATAATTCTTCCGTATAGAAAAAATAATTTACAGCCACCTCAAACTGTCCACACATTATTAAAAATAAATCTTTAAAAACAGCCTTAAAATAAAAGTGAAAAAACATTTCCACACATATAGCAAAATTTAATAATAATTATGAAATTAAACTGTAATAAAAATGAATTATATAAATTAGTNGCCTTAGCAGANAGGAATACTGGCAAAAATCANACCTTGNTTGCTTTATCGTCTATCCTCTTGCGCGCAAGCAAGAACCGCCTTTTTGTGATAAGTACAAATTTAGAGGTTGGTTTTGAAGGAAATATTGCGGCNTCAATAGAGGAAGAGGGGGAAATATTATCTCCATCTAAAACCCTCCTTTCAATTTTATACTCAATATCAGATGAGGAGATTAATGCACAANGTGCCGGCGGGAATTTAAAAATAATCTCAAAAACATCTTCGACCAACTTAAAATGTCTGCCNGCCGACGAGTTTCCNGTAATCCCAAAAATAAAAAAAGAAAACCATTTTTTAGTGTCCGCCAATTCTTTAATTGAGGCTCTAAAAAATACAATATCAGCTTCAGCCACAACCTATACAAAACCAGAATTAGCCAGCGTCTACATATTTTCCCAAGGCCGCTCCCCGCTAACTTTCGTAGCCACCGATTCTTTCAGGCTTGCAGAGCAGAAGGTGGATGCTAATTGCCCGCCATTTTCCCTTCTTTTACCGCAAAAAACGTGCCAAGAAATTATAAAAATTTTTGAGGATACTAATGACGACTTAGAAATCACATTTAATAAAAACCAAATACTCTTTCAAGGAAAAAATATTTCATTGCTATCGCGGCTGACGGAAGGCAAATTCCCAGAATACCATACAATTGTCCCTAAATCTTTCGATACGCAAGTTTTTGCCGAAAAAAATAAAATATTAAGCGCCGTCCGGGCGGCTGGGATTTTTGCATCCAGGCTTTCAGAAGTCACGATCGCCGCCGATAGCGGCAAAAGCGTTTTAAGCATAAAATCTGCGAGCTCAGAAACCGGAGAATATGAGTCAAATTATCCAGCGAAAATATCCGGCCCCTCGGTCGAAGCTAATTTCAATTACCATTATTTACTCGAGGCGCTCCAAACAATCCCAAGCCAGAAAGCCTTTCTAGGGTTTAACGGCCCGCAAAAAGCAGTTTTGATTAGAGGTGCGGATGACGCGAGATATCTTCATCTGGTTATGCCCATGAGGGGGAATTAAATGGCGCTAGTTCGCGTAGGGAATTTTTTAAACAAGTTTAAGAAATTTGAAACGGGGGATGGCCGCGAGAAGAAAGTTTACGATATTTTGAAGGGAAGCGTTCCCGGCTTGGAATGCAAGCTGGCCGTCCGAAGAAAAACAATTTATTTCTATGATCTTTCCCCCTCAGCCAAGAGTGAAATCTTTTTACGAAAGGCGGAAATATTAGAAAAAGCCAAAAAAGCCATGAGAGACGCGGCGCCAAACGAAATTAGTTTTCGGAAACCCTAATCACTTTTTCAATCTCAGTTTTATTTTTGGCGTAGTCGTATATCAAGGCGGTTATTTTTATTTCTTGTCCCGGGGAACCCGCAATATCTACGGGGAACTCATAAGGCGCTATTTTGTAGGACCCGCTATATTCAGAATTGATAAAAATATCTACCTGCTCAACTTGAAAGCGCGCTTCTACATTAACGGCGGCCGTTATTCTTGTGCCGATTGGGAAATCATTTCTTTGAGGGTTTATTATTATTTCTCCCTTCGGAAAATATTCGGGGATATGAACATCGTCGTATTGCGTTGGAATTATGCTGTCGCTTTGGTCATATAGGCCGCGCGAAGCCGCCCATTCTCGAACGATAGTTTCCCAATTTTTAAATTGAGGATCACCCGATGGATTTTGCGGCGCAGGCCCCAACGGATTATCTTTATCAATCCAATATAGGATGCTATGAACTTCCGGCACAACTTTTTTTTCTATGAGTTCCTCTGGCGTAAAATCCGTAGCCAGCTTTCCGGACATTTTATCTATTTTATAAATGCGTCCACCTCTCCATTCGCCGCGCAGAACGGCTTTATCCGGTTCCGGGACGGATGGCTTTTCAAAAGTTTCAACCGGCAGATCATTAAATATCAAATGCATGGCGGAGTTCCATATTGGGGCTACAATTAATCCCGCCACTTTTCTTTCCATCTTTGAATTATCATTATTGCCGGCCCAAACGCCTATTACGATATTTGGGGTGTAGCCGACGACCCAAGTATCCCTCGTATCCTCAGTTGTGCCAGTTTTAACGGCAACCGGACGTTCCGGGATATAAAGCGCAGAATTTTCCGTGAATGCCGGAGCGCGCGCGGCGTTATCGGAAAGTATATCGGATATTTCTCTCGCGATATTAGGATCGAGCGCTTGCGTTTTGTTCTCGGAATATTCTTCCAGCACGCTCCCGTCGGCGGCCTCTACTTTTAATATCGGCGTGTACGGAACATAGTAGCCGCCATTCGCGAAAGCTGAGTATGCGCCTGTAAGTTCGAGGGGCTTTACCTCTCCTCCACCCAAGACAAGAGTAAGGCCGTAGCGGTCCGGGTCGTTAAGCGTTGTAATGCCCAGATCGCGGGCCGTCTTCAGCGAATCGCTTAAGCCCGCAAGATAGAGAACTTTTACCGCGACTATGTTTACAGATTGCGCTAACGCTTCTTTTAAAGAAATGGGACCGCGAAATTTGTTGTCAAAATTTTCAGGACGGTAGCATTTTTCCAGGTCAATTCCAGGATCCGGGATGCCATACGGGGAACAATATACGCTGAACTCAGTTCTTAAGTCAAATAGCGCGGTATTTGGCGTATATCCTTTGGCGAACGCGGCCGCGTAGACAATAGGCTTGAAAGAGGAGCCTGGCTGCCGCGAGCGCAACGTCATATTCACCTGAGGGTCGAATTTGCAATCTAGTCCCGGCGAACACCCTTCCGGAAGGGGATTTGCAAAATAATCCCGCGAACCAACCATGCTCATTATCTGCCCCGTGTTCGGGTCGATCGCGACAAGTCCAGCATTATACGCGCTGAAGTTTTTTTCATTTTCTGCGGATCTGGTCCGCAATAAATCTTCGAATTTCTCCTGCCATTGCCAGTTGATGGTCGTGGTAACCTTTAGGCCGCCGCGCTCGACGATNTCTTCCCCGTATTTTTCAACAAGGTATTCTTTAACAAAAAGAGAAAAATGCGGNGCCTTTATTCCCCTNACAGCTTTTACCGCGAATTTAACTTGTTCCATTTTTGCCTCCTCGTGTTCCTNTTTNGTGATNTGGCCATTATCTAAAAGCCTCCCGAGTACTATATTTTTACGCGCCTCAAGCTCATCGCGNTGAGAGCCGTAAGGAGAATAACGGGTTGGCGCCTGCAACATTCCAGCAAGATAGGCTGCTTCTGCGATATCGAGATTCTCGGCGTGTTTGTCGAAATAATTTTGGCTCGCCGCCTCGATGCCATATGCGTTTGATCCAAACGGAACCTGATTGAGATAAAAACCTAGAATCTCATCTTTGGAGTATTTAAATTCAACTTTAACCGCGAGCACCCATTCCTTAATTTTACGCGAAACGGTTTTTTCCGGGGTCAAAAAGGTGTTTTTTACCAACTGCTGGGTTATAGTTGATCCGCCTTGCTTAAATTGTCCAGAGAAAATGTTTACGAAAACAGCGCGTATTATGGACGTCGGGCTTATTCCGAAATGCTTATAGAAATTTTGATCTTCCATTGAGACCACAGCTTCCTTTAAATGAGAGGGAATCTTGCTAAAAGGGATAACGGTGCGCTTTATATCCCCATGGATGTCATAAAGAAGAATTTCTCCCGTACGATCATAAATTTTTGTCGACTGAACTATATTTCTAGAATCTAGAGCTTCAAAATTCGGAACAGTTATTGTCGCAAAAACGGCGCCAAATATAAAAAGCGCCGATATCGCAGCCGTAAGGAAACGGAAAAGAAATTTGNGTTTTCGCCTCATTCTTACCATAATGCGTTCTTTAAGGTATCCTATTATTATACGATATGAAAAAGATTTCAAATGAGGACATTAAGGACATCTTGGAGAAAAACGTTGCCGAAATAATCGAGCGCAATAGTCTTGAGAAAAAACTCCTATCTGGGCGTAAGCTCCGAATTAAGCTCGGGGTAGACCCAACGAGCCCAAACATTCACATCGGTCGAGCGGTAGTTTTGCGAAAGCTCCGAGATTTTCAAAAATTAGGCCATACGGTTATTTTTATAGTCGGCGATTTTACAGGCCTCNTTGGAGACACGTCCGATAAGGAANCAGAGCGCCCCATGCTTACGGAAAGACAAGTCAAAGAGAATATGAAAACTTATTTTGAACAGGCATTCAAAATTTTGGACAAAAAGAAAACTGAAGCGCGCCATAATTCAGAGTGGCTAAAAAAATTGGGATTTAAGGAGATCGCGGCAATCGCTGATCTATTTGGCCTTCATGAGTTCGAAGCTCGAGATGTTATTAACAAACGCTTGAAAGAAGGCAAGCGCGTTTCTCTTCGCGAAGTGTTGTACCCATTAATGCAGGGCTATGATAGCGTCGTTGTTAAGGCCGATGTCGAAATAGGGGGAACCGATCAACGCTTCAACCTTCTTTCAGGACGCGTAATCCAGCAACATTTCGGGCAAAAACCGCAGGATATATTAATGACAATATTTCCATTGGAGGGAACAGACGGACGAAAGATGTCTTCCTCTTGGGGGAACGTGATCAATATAGACGATGAACCAAATAATATGTTTGGCAAAATTATGTCCATTAGCGACAGATTAGTTGAAAAATATTACAAACTTGCCACAGATTTAGCAGAAGGCGAGATTGCTAAAAATATGCAAAAAGGGATGCTTGAAGCGAAAGAAGCGCTTGCGTTCGAGGTGACGAAACTATATAACGGAGAAAAAAAAGCTCTCGCTGCGAAAAAATTTTTTAAGGAAACATTCCGAGAAAAAAAACTGCCTGAAGAAATACAGGCGATTAAATATAACAACGCCAAGCTTTCAGATATCTTGCTTGCGGCCGGGATCGTGGAATCTAATTCGGAATTCAGGAGGCTTATCCGCTCCGGAGCGATTGAAATCGATCAAAAAGTCATCCGTGACCCATTATTCAAGCCGGTGGCGCCCGGGATACTTAGAATCGGCAAAAAGAGATTCGTAAAATTAGAACCAAAATAAAAACAATCCCGACGCA
>C687J26845_10002036_pt1 | contig 11939 bp, 11 predicted proteins | sample RifCSPlowO2_12_FD_26845 | JGI IMG/M metagenome (IMG submission 26845) | reverse complement strand
TCCCTTACGACATCTTTCGGCAGGCCTTTGAGATGCTCGCGCATGTTCTTTCCAAGCACGGGCCCGATATCGCCGTATGATTTCGCATCGTGATCATAGACATGCTCCGACACGCCGCCGGAGAAGACGATATGCTGGACCTGCTTCAAGCCCTTGTAGTTAACGAACGGCGAGGTGACCATGAGCTGCTTGGCCATTGGAGCATTTGGCCCTTCCTCAATGGTCTCGAAGAGAATCTTCGCCATGTAGGCGCCGAAGTCTTCTTTCATTTTCTCAGTGATCTTCTGGCCGAGCTCGACTCTGTAGCCAAGCTCTTGCATCATCGTGCGGCCGCCGTCTTCGATTCGAGTAATCTTATCGTCTTCGTCGAAAGCGATCAGCCGGGCGCCAACGTTGATCGCGGCGGTCTGGGTAACCACACCGTCCTCGATGAGGGATAACTTCGTCGTGCCGCCGCCCATATCGACGTTCAACACAGTCTTATGCTCGGTCTTGGATAGGTCCACCGCGCCGCAACCGTACGCTGCCAGCAATGCTTCATGGTTGTGGCCCGCCGCCGCGCAGATAAATTTGCCGGAGTACTTGGCGAAGTTCTCGACGATGGGCTGGGCGTTTTCCTTTTTTAACGCCTCGCCGGTGATGATCACCGCGCCGGTATCGATATCCTCGGGCGTTAAGCCCGCATCTCGGTAGGCCTCATGAATGAATTCGTTGACCTTATCGGTGTCGATCTTGGTTGCCGACAGGTAAGGCGTCAGCATGATCGGCGAGCGGTACAGTACTTCGCGATTGGTCACTTTAAACTTGCCGGAAAGCGACGCGCCTTGGCGCCTGAGCGTGATATGGGAGAAAATCAGGTGAGAAGTCGAGGAGCCGATATCGATGCCCACGCTCTTGAGCGAGAACATCTCCAGCCCTTCGATGTCGGTAACAATCTCATCCTCTCTAATGATGAAATTATCCGGATGGTCGTGATCGTAAATATCATCGTGCATTGGCTTGCCTCTATCCATGATTCCTTCTGCCGTTCATGAAGCTCCACGGGCTTGCGCCCGTGGTATCTTTAATTTCTTCGGCGGAATCCGCCGAAGCACTTACCCTCCTTCGCTCTTTGAGCTACGGAGGGTCCGTCCGACCCATTCATCCCAGGCTCACGCCGGGGATTTCTGTGTAGGCGGATATAAAGGAATCCCCGCGCTGGGCGGGGATTCCTAAATTTTACCCTAAGAGAGCTGTGGGGTGAAGTGCTTATTGCTTCCCCATCGCCTTGGACCACTCGTAGTCCGGATTGGCGTAGCACTCCGGAGGCATCTCGCTCTTGATGCCGTGCCTGGCGAGTTCCTCTTGGAACTTTTGGCGGATATACGGATCCTCGTTGGGGTATTCGATCTGGTCTTTGGCGCGGTCTTCGACCTTCTCCGCGTGGCCGTGGAACTGCATGGGCGGATGGAGCGCAAGGTAGCGCGCCATGTCGCCGCCGGCATTGAAGTGCTGGTGGAACCATTTGTTGGGCGGTGTCACCATGCTGCACTCATGCCACGGGCAGACGATCTTCTCTTTGCCCTCTTCCCACATGATCGAATAGCCTTCGCCCGCTGGAATGATGATCGCGCGCCCCGGTCCATGCCGGTGCGCCTTCTTGTAGGTCTTGGGAGCGAACACCGACATATGGGCGGTCAATTCTGAATTCGGGAATTGAATGAACACGCTCTTGCCGCCGGCGCCGCGCCGCTCGTTGGCGTCAAGCTTGTTCCAGGCGCGCATGTCGGGGAAGAAGTTGCCGTACCAGAAGGCCCGCATGCCCAAACCTTCGTCGGCGTTGGCCGCCTGGACCATCTTCGCCTCGGAATAAAAATCCCCCTCCAGAGCGCCATTCTTCGCCTCGAAGGGGTTATTGAAATACAGATCCGGGTCGGGCAAGGCCGACATCGCCATCGGCATATAGCTGTAGTGGAATAGGCGCACCGGCTTATCGCCCTGCATGTTGCTGAAGACATGGTGGTGATTGCGTGGGACCAAGAATAGGGAATGCTCTTGCCATTCAAAGCTCTTCTTCGGTTTATCACCGCCCCAGACGGTGGTAAGGCCGCGCCCGGAGAGGACATAAACGATCTCATCCAAAGCGAATTTCACCGGCGGCAACGATTTCCCCGGGGGGATTTCGGTTACGCGCGAGGCGCTGACGCCTTCTTGACCCAACAACTGAACGAACGCCCCCTTACATCCGCGCTCCTCCCACCATTCAAGCTCGATGGTGCGCAAATCCGGTATGAAATAACCGGTGTGAATCGGGATGCCCTTGGTTTTCATCCAGCGATCATAGGTGAACTCTTTGCTCCACATCGTGATGACGGGTTCCTGCTTCGCTGCCGTAGCCATAAAATCCCCCTTATCTACTATTTTCTCATTTCTTTTCCCGCGACCTGTAGCCGCACCAACGCGCGGCGCAGAGCCGCTTCCGCGACGTCGAAATCCTTTTCACCACGGTTCAGCTCTCGCACGTGTTTTTCAGCCCGCTCTTTCGCTAGTTGCGCGCGTGCCGTATCGATCTCGGCGGCGAACTCCGCCGCCGGAACGAGCACGGTCATGACATTATCCAAAACCTCGCCGTACCCGCCACTCACCGCCAGGTAGCGCTTCGCGCTTCCCTGTTTATAGCTCATCTCGCCGGGTTCCAAAAGGGTCAGGAAAGCGATGTGATTCGGCAGCACGCCAAACTCGCCCAACGCGCCTGGCGCGGTGACTTCGTCTACTTCCTCGTCGAGCAGCAGCCGGCTCGGCGTTACGACTCTAAGCCTGATTTTATCCGCCATCTTATCTCAACTACTTGAACGTATGGAACGGCTGGAACGAAAAGCGGCGATTCGTTCAAAAAGTTCAAATCGTTCAAGACGTCGCGCAATTCATCGTACGGTTAGCTCGCCGCCATCTTCTTGGCTTTTTCGACGGCCTTCTCAATCGTTCCGACCATGTAGAAGGCCTGTTCGGGAATATCGTCATGCTTGCCGTCGACGATTTCCTTGAAGCCGCGGATCGTATCCTTCAGTTCAACGTACTCGCCGGGGGTGCCCGTGAAGGCCTCGGCGACGTGAAACGGTTGCGACAGAAAGCGTTGAATCTTGCGCGCCCGGGCCACCGTGAGCTTATCGTCTTCGGATAGCTCGTCCATGCCGAGAATCGCGATGATGTCTTGCAAATCTTTATAGCGCTGCAGGATCAACTGCACCTGGCGTGCGGTATCATAGTGCTCGCTGCCGACGACATGGGGATCGAGAATACGGGAAGTGGAATCCAGCGGGTCCACCGCGGGATAAATACCCAGCTCGGCGATCTGACGGGAGAGAACCGTGGTCGCATCCAAATGCGCGAAGGTCGTCGCTGGCGCCGGGTCGGTTAAATCGTCGGCCGGCACGTAAATCGCCTGCACGGAGGTAATCGAACCCTTGCGCGTGGAAGTGATGCGCTCCTGAAGCTCGCCCAAGTCGGTGGACAGTGTCGGCTGATAACCGACGGCGGAAGGCATGCGTCCGAGCAAAGTCGAGACCTCAGAGTTGGCCTGGGTGAAACGGAAAATGTTGTCGATGAAGAGGAGCACGTCCCGGCCCTCGTCGTCGCGGAAATATTCCGCCACCGTCAGCGCGGTCAATGCGACCCGGGCGCGCGCCCCGGGCGGCTCGTTCATCTGGCCGTAAACCAGCGCGGCTTTATTGATGACGCCGGACTCTTTCATTTCGAGCCAAAGGTCGTTGCCCTCGCGGGTGCGCTCGCCGACGCCGCCGAAGACAGAATAGCCGCCATGCTTCATCGCGACGTTGTTGATCAGTTCCATCAAAATGACGGTCTTGCCGACGCCGGCGCCGCCGAACAGGCCGACTTTGCCGCCGCGCGCGTAGGGAGCCAAAAGGTCGACGACTTTGATGCCGGTTTCGAAAGCCTGAACTTTAGTTTCCTGATCGACGAACTCCGGTGTCGGCCGGTGAATCGGATAGGATTTCTTCGCGTTGATCGGCCCCAGTTCGTCGACCGGCTCGCCGATGACGTTAAGCACCCGCCCCAAAGTCTCCGGACCCACCGGCACGCTGATACCGGCGCCGCTGTCCATCGCATCCATGCCGCGAACCAGACCGTCGGCGGTATCCATGGCGACGCAACGAACGGTGTTTTCGCCCAAATGCTGCGCCACCTCCAAGATGAGATTACCTTCCTGGTCGCTGATCGCCGGATTGCTGACTTTCAAGGCGTTGTAGATAGGTGGCAGCGACCCGCCCGGAAACTCGACATCCACGACCGCGCCCAGCACCTGGGTGATTTTTCCCATGCTCATATTAACGATTCCTCCGTTCAATTCCTCACTTCAACGCTTCCGCCGTGCCGACGATTTCCATCAGCTCGCGGGTGATCGAAGCTTGACGCGCCCGGTTCATCTGCAAGGTCAGACTGCCCATCATTTTGGACGCGTTGCTGGTTGCCGAATCCATCGCCGTCATGCGCGCGCCATGTTCGCTGGCAATCGCCTCCAATAGCGCCCGCTGCGCCGCCACCTCGGTAATCCGCGGCAAGAGGCTGGCCAGGAGTTCCTGCACTCCGGGCTCGTAAAGGTATTCCGTTGGTTGTTGTCCCGCCGTCACGTTCGCGTCCGTCAACGCGACCGGCAAAAGCTTTTCCAGCGTCGGCACCTGCGACAGCGCCGAACGAAAACGGCTGTAAAGAATGTAAACCGCATCGGTCTCACCGCCGACGAAACGGTTGATCAGTTTCCGGGCGATCTCCGCCGACAATTCTTCGGCGGGCGTGGCAAGAATCCCGATATGGCGGTCGGCGATGCTCGCTCGGCGCCGGCGAAAGTAATCCGCGCCCTTGCGGCCGACCAGAGTGAGTTCGATTTCCTTATCGCCGGCGTTTTTCCGCATAAACGCCTCGGCGGCGCGAATGAGATTGGCATTGTAGCCGCCGCACAGGCCGCGGTCGGAGGTAAACAGAACCAGGTGCAGTTTTCTCTCCTCGCGGGCNCNTAATAAAGGATGGGCCTCNCTGGACACCCGCGCGCCGACGTTTTTGAGCAGCTCCATCATTTTCTCGGCGTAGGGCCGCGCCGCCACCGCCGCTTCCTGGGCGCGGCGCAGCTTGGCCGCCGAGACCATCTTCATGGCCTTGGTGATCTGCTGCGTGTTGCGGATCGAGCCGATCCGCTTCCGTATCGCTTTGAGTGTTGCCATGACTTAATCGCCAAGAGCTAAGCGCAAAGGACTAAGCTTCTTTAACTCTTTGCGCTCTGCTCCGTGCTCTTTGCCTCACGCTTTAAATGTCCTCTTAAACTCTTCCAACGCCTTAGTTATCGTGGTGCGCAAGTCGCCGTCCAGTTCACGCTTCTTAAGTATGTCGGCAAATATATCCGGATGCTTCGATTCGATGAAAGAATAGAGTTCCTGCTCGTATTTTTTGAGCGCGGCGAGCGGCAGCTCATCGACGAAGCCGTTGGTGCCGGCGTAGAGGATTAGAATTTGTCTTTCCACGGCCAGCGGCTCGTACTGCCCCTGTTTGAGCAGCTCGACCAGACGCGCGCCGCGGTTCAACTGGCGCTGCGTCGCCTGGTCCAAGTCCGAGCCAAACTGCGCGAAGGCCGCCATTTCCCGGTACTGCGCCAGCTCAAGCCGCAGCGTGCCGGCGACCTGCTTCATCGCCTTCATCTGCGCGTTGCCGCCGACGCGGGAGACCGAGATGCCGACATTGATCGCCGGGCGGACGCCGGAATAAAAGAGGTCGCTTTCCAAAAAGATCTGGCCGTCGGTGATCGAAATGACGTTGGTCGGAATGTAGGCGGAAACGTCACCCGCCTGGGTTTCGATGATCGGCAGCGCCGTCAGCGATCCGCCACCGCGCGCGTCGCTCATCTTGGCCGCGCGCTCGAGCAGCCGGGAGTGAAGATAGAAAACGTCCCCAGGAAAAGCCTCGCGTCCGGGCGGGCGGCGCAGCAACAGGGACAACTGCCGGTACGCCACGGCGTGCTTCGAAAGATCGTCGTAGATCAGGAGCGCGTGGCCGCCGTTATCGCGGAAATGTTCGCCCATGGTGCAGCCACTATAGGGCGCGATGTATTGCAGCGGGGCGGACTCGGAAGCCGTAGCCGCGACGACGATGGTGTACTCCATGGCACCAGCTTCTCTGAGCCTATCGACGACCTGGGCGACCGTGGAGCGCTTCTGGCCGATGGCGACGTAAATGCAGATCACGTTGCCGCCTTTTTGATTGATGATCGTATCGATGGCGACGGCGGTCTTGCCGGTCTGGCGGTCGCCGATGATCAGCTCGCGCTGGCCGCGGCCGATGGGGATCATGCCGTCGATGGCTTTCAAACCGGTCTGGAGCGGCTCCTTAACCGGTTGGCGCGCGACGATGCCGGGCGCTTTGATTTCGATGCGCCTTCTGTCCTTGGTATCGATTGGCCCGCGCCCGTCGATGGGTTCGCCCAGGGCATTCACCACCCGTCCGACCAGCGACTTGCCGACCGGCACCTCGGCGATGCGGCCCGTGCGCTTCACCGTATCGCCCTCTTTGATCATATGGGTCTCGCCGAACAGCGCGGCGCCGACGTTGTCTTCTTCGAGGTTGAGCGCGACGCCGAAAATCCCATGGGGAAATTCCAGCAGCTCGCCGGCTGCGACCTTATCGAGCCCATGGACCCGCGCGATGCCGTCGCCGGTCGAGAGCACCGTGCCGATCTCCTGGATCTCGACGCTCTTTTCGTAATCGCGGATCTGCTCTTTGATGATTCGGCTGATCTCCGCTGTCCCTATCTCCATAGTTCGCTCCTCAGATACTAACTAGAGAATTGTTTCACAGAACGAGTTTAAGAAATTTTATCGCGCCAAGCACGCTAAGCTCGCAAAGGCCCCGCCCAATCCACCTTTTTTATCGAATTCATCCTTTGCGTTCTTTGCGCGAGACATGGTCTTATCCGATCTTCCGTTAATCCCGAATTTTCAAATATCTTTCGCTAGTATTCGCGCGCGATGCGCTGTTTCATTTTCTCAAGCTGGGTGCGCACGCTGCCGTCGTAAACCTTGCCTTCCAACTCGACCAACAGGCCGCCGAGAAGACTTGGGTCCGTCTCTTGCTGCAACACGACCTCTTTGCCGGAAATTCCTCTAAGCTGCTCGCGCAGCCGCTCCAACATCGCCGCATCAAGCCCGGCGGCGCTAACGACTTTCGCCTCGACTCGCCCCTTGGCCTCGTTGAGGAGACGCCGATAGCAGTTGACGATGCCGGGCAGATGAGCGAGACGGTCGCGCTCTAACAGAAGCGACAGAAAGTGAATCGACAGCACCGACAGTTCCAGGCCGTTGGCCACCTGAATGAGAATTCTCTTGCGGCTATCCATGGGGAACGCCGGATTCGTCAACGCCGCTTGCAGCTCGGACCCGCTAAAGGCCGCGTAAAACTGCTCGATCTGCCGGCCGATTTTTTCTTCCTGGCCCGCCTCGCACGCCAGTTGAAAAAGCGCCCTGGTATATCTCCGAGCTAAACTACCTTCAATCACCGCGTCCGTCCGATACTTTGAATGAAGTCTTCCGCCAAACGGTCCTGATCGCCGGAGGAGAGATGGCGCCCGAGCAGTTCGCGCGCGGTGGATTCCGCTTCGACGGCCATGTCGTAACGGATTTTCTGCCGCGCGGTTTTTACTTCTTGATCGGCGAGAAAGCTTGCGTCTTCCTTGATCTTCGTGGCCAGCGTTTCGGCTTCGCCGATCAGTTTGGTCTTTTCTCTTTCGCCCTCGGCCCGTAACTCCGCTTGAATCGCATCGACCTCGCGTTGGATACCGGCGAGCTTCGCTTGATAGCTGCTCACCACCGCCTCGGCCTGTGTTTTACTCTCCGCCGCGCTTTCAATCGAAGTTAAGATTCCCTCGCGCCGCGAGCGCAGAAAGTCGCGCACCACCGGCAGAGCGAATCTTTTGATGATATAGGCGTAGATGAGAAAATTCCCGAGCGGGAATATGATTTGGGTGATCGAAGGCGCGTGGTGTTCGGCTTCGGCGGCCGAGGCCCACGCCTGGGCGACATTCAAGACCTCTAAGTAGCTCACGCCAGGTTCCTTCCGAGAATCTTGCTCGCCATCTGCCGGGCCACCGTCGCGGCCTCGGTGGCGGCGAGCTGCCGCTCCCCCGCCACCTGGCTCGCGACATCCCGGCGCGCAAGCTCCAGGGTGGCGGCCGCTTCCTGGCGCGCCTGGCTCAATACCTGCTCGCGCCGCTGCCGCGCTTCTTGAAGGATCGACTCCTTGGCCGCTCCGCCGCCGGCTTGGGCCTGAGCGATCCGCTCTTCGTACTGCGCTTTGAGGCGAGCGCCCTCCCGCTCCAAGTCGGCGGTGTCGTGGATGGCGCCGGCAGTCTTGCCTTCGCGCTCTTCAAGCAGTCTTAGGTAGGGGCGAAAAAGAACCTTGCTGAGAACGAACCACAAGACGAGAAAAAAGACGATTTGATAGACGACGCTTATGTCTAGGGAAATCATGCGCTAACTTTCACCACCGCGTAAACTCCCGTCAGTATTGCAACCGCTTGGACCCTGAGCAGCGCCAAGCCCAAGATAAAAACCTACCTTCTATTTAGGAACGTAGGAACCTGGATATGGGGTGAACGGCGAACCGAAGTTTATTTCTCGGAATCAGCCTGCAGCTTGGGCGCTTGAGCCACCACAGCCATCTCGGCAGTCACGGCCTGAAAACCCGCGACTCCACCTTTTTGTTTTGCCACTCCCATGGAACAGTCACCATCAAAAACCACGCCCTCCGTAACAGTCAACCGAGGGGTAACAATATTGCCGTAAAGCCGCGCCGGCGCCACGAGATCGGTTTTCTCTTTGGCCGTCACGTTACCTTCCACCCGACCGTGAATCACCACAGTTTGGCCGGATATTTTGGCTCGCACTTCAGCTCCCTCTCCGATGACCAGCCTACCCTGGCACTGGATTTCCCCATCTACGCTGCCGTCGATTCTAGCGTCCCCTTGAAAATTCAGCTGGCCGCTTACCCGGCTTCCCTTGTGCAGAGACGCCACCAATCCCGACTCAGTCCGCCGGGGCGGCTCCTTCACGGGCACGGGCTCCGACGACATGGTGGTTGCAACTGGACGTGGTTCCCCACCCACGGGCCGCTCGGTTTCCGATTCTTTCTTTCCACCGGGGTTTCGATCAAACCAAGCCATAGATATGATCCCCTATTTTGGGCAAATTGTGCTATAGCATCCATGACTGTCATTGTCAAAAGTGGAGTGCCACGGGCTTAGCCTTGGCGCCTCCTAGTATACCCCCGGGGGTGGAATCCGGAGCGAGAGCCGGGGCGCGATTCGAAGGGTCGATTTAGCTTGCCCCAGTTCCAAGTATCGGCTACGTACGGTTGCATCGCCTACCTTATAAACTTTACCTCCCTACTGCCGCCGATGCCTCGAGTCGACCGACCGCAACCCACCGAAGAGTGCGCGTGGTATTTGTCCGTCCTTGACCCCTGCTCGGGGTTTGTTTAGCTTAAGGCAGGAGGCTCGGTCATGACTTACGCGAGAAACGCTGCCGTCCTGTTTTTTTTCTTCCTGTTGTTAGCCACCAACCCGCTCGCAGCGCAGACGCTGCTTCGAGTGGCGACTCCGGGCGCGCTCACCGGGGCGCTGCCGATTTATCTCGGCGCGAAAAAAGGAGTGTTTGCCAAGTATGGGCTCACGGTCGAAGTCATTGCCACGCGCAACGAGCAGATGAACATGCAGGCGCTGATGTCGGACAGCGTTCAGTTCCTGACCTCGAGCACGACGGGGCTTTTTTACCTCGGCAAGCAGGGATTAGATGGTGTCGGAATCGCCTCGTGGAACAACGCCTCTCCCTACAGCCTCGGCAGCCGGTTCAAAATCAAAGATCTTAAAGAACTGAAAGGCAAAAAAATCGCCTCCAGCGGCGCCGGCGGCCGCGCGGATGCGTTTATACGCTTCATGCTCGCCAAGGCCGGGCTCGACCCCAAGAACGACGCGCAGATCATCCCGCTCTCGGGTGGCTCCGCCGTGCGCCTTGCCGCCGTCCTTTCCGGGAATCTCGACGCCACCCTGATTTCAACGTTGCAAGGGCGCCACGCCGAGAAGCTCGGTCTCACGGTGATCGAGATCCCGCTCGAATACACGTGGGGGATCAATTTGACGCGCAGATCGTTCATGGCAAAAAACCGCGAGATCGTGAAAAATTATCTCCGGGGGCTTTCGGATTCAGTGCGCTTGATGATGGCGGATAAGGCTACGACTCTCGCCGTCATGTCGCAGGTTTTGAAAATCGACGACCAGGAGAGCTTGGAGTACTCCTACCGGATCATGCGGGCGGACTCCCGGCCCGATCTGTTTCCCACCGAGGAATCGATCGTCAACGTGCTTAAAACCATGAGCTACGAGGACCCGGCGTTCTTGACCATTCCGCCCTTCAAGTTTTTCGATCTCTCATTGATCCAAGAACTCAAGGCGGAGTCGCGCTAGTGTGGTGTCTCAGAAGTTCATTAAAGAACTCCAATCCATGGCATCTGCTATAGTCGTACTCAAATCCCCCTTGATCCCCCTTTTTCAAAGGGGGAATTTTGTCCGGAGGACCTTAACCCCTCTTTGGAAAAGAGGGGAAGGGGAGATTTTTGGGCGGAATGAGGCGGCAATTTTGTCGCGAATTTCTGAGACAGGACGGTCGCACGTTGCTGAAAAAAGGTATTCCATGCTTTGATGGGCCGCGCTTGAGCGGAAATTGTTAATGAACCCAAAGTAACTTGCTAGCAAAATCAGAAGGAGAAACCATGAGGCTAGTCCTAATCATTCTGACATCGCTAATGATCCTCAACGCCGGGCAGACCGGAGCCGAGCCGGTGCGCGGAGCTTATCCGTCCGCCAACGTCCAGTTTTTGCCGGCGTTCGTCGCGCTGGAGAAAGGTTTCTATAAGCGTGAAGGGTTGGACGCCGAGCTGATCTCCGTGCGCAGCGCCGTCACCGCCGTCCAGGCGCTGATCGGCAACCAAATCCATTTTATTTTCTCCGTCGGCCCGCAGATGCCGTCGATCTGGGAGGGCAGCGATATCATCCTGCTGGCCCAGCAGGTGGGCCGGCCGACGTTTTCGATGATCGTTACTCCCGACATTCAGAAGGTCGCCGACCTCAAAGGCAAAAAGATCGGCGTGAGCTTCGGCGGCTCGACTTTCTCCGGCACCAAGGCCTTGCTGGAACTCAACAAGATGAACTCCGACAAAGACGTTCAGTACGTCAGCATTCCCGGCAGCCAGCCTAAAATCGCCGCTATGCAACAGGGCATTATTCAGGCGGCCTTGCTCGCGCCGCCCGCCGATTACATCGCGATCAAGGCGGGCTTCAAGCGTCTGGTCAACCTCGCTGACGTCTTCAAGGACACTTCGTTCACCGGTCTCGCCGCCACGGGGAAAACCATCAAAGAGAATCCTCAATTCGTCAAGCGCATGGTGCGCGCCATCGTCCGCGCCGTCTATCATACGCGCGACAACCCCGAAGACGCGATTCATACGATGGTCAAACACTGGCGCATGGAGCGCGAGGCCGCGGTCGACGCCTATCAGTTGATCCGCGAGGCGCTGAATCCCGTCCCCACAGAGAAAGGCGTGGAGCTCATGGCCCAATGGCAGGCGGTCGCCTTGAACGTGAAACCGAAACGCGCTGCGCGCGAATATATGGACCTGAGACTCGTCAACGAGGTGGTCGCCGAATTGGGACAAAAGTGAGAAAAAAAATGTTTACCAAACTTCTTTTCGTTGCAGCATTGTTAATCAGCGCACCGAACGGCTTCGCCGCTGACTCACCTGAGAAAAAAGGGCCGCTCTACGCGACCTTGAAAACCAGCATGGGCGACATCGTCATTCAATTATTCGACGACAAGGCACCCAAGACCGTCGCCAACTTCGTCGATCTC
>C687J26845_10002035_pt1 | contig 11943 bp, 10 predicted proteins | sample RifCSPlowO2_12_FD_26845 | JGI IMG/M metagenome (IMG submission 26845) | reverse complement strand
TGAACCCAAGCCAATAGAAGAGTTAGAAGCTATTTTAGGTATTCAGGGAATCCTATTTGCAGTCTCTAATGCAGAAGATGCGATCAAACAAACAAAAGCTCTATTAAAGCAAGGTTCTTATGCAGTAAGGCTGATAGCAGCCTCTAATAAGATAGGGATTTGGTCAAACCTTATGGATGAGTTAGGTAAAACAGTAAGAGGCATACATATATTAGTTCTACAGATATTGGATGTTGGGGTAACTATCAAAATCGTATTGCCCAGAGATAAGTTCTTTAATGCAGGGATTGAGGAGTGGGTGAGGGATTTAGAGGGTAGAGGAAGGATTGAGAGAAACGGGAGAGAACTGACCATTCAAGGTGTTGAGTTAGAACCTCCTTCCTTTAAAGAAGATCACCAACTCCATACACTCTTTAGCTCGCAAGCTTAAAATTTATTTTTATTTTGCGCTTTAGTGTTACTCAGATTCTTTTTTAACTTTAAAGTATCATTCTTAGACATATATGGTTTCTTTTAGAATTTGATTTTTGGCGTATGGTTTTAAATATTTTTCTCTGGCTAGATCAATGGGGCGGTGAAAATGATCGTAGAAATAACTACGCATTTCATTTTTTAATTCGTAAATATGAGGGGTGTTAGGTTCTAATTCAATGAGAAGATCAATATCGCTGTCAGAATGATTAGCTCCTCTAGCGAAGGAGCCAAAAAGCCCAATCTTACTAAGATGGAAGCGTTCTTTTAAATAATTCTGATGATCTCTAATAAATTTGAGGATGTCATTCTTATCAATCATAATAATAACCCTCGAAAAATAGAATTTTTATAGCTTAATTAAATTAACAAATTTTAGCCTAACTGGTCAAAAAAATGTTACAAAAAATTGAAGACGATATAATATAAATTTTTACTTTCTTGGTCGGGATGCCGAGATTCGAACTCGGACTACATGCTCCCAAAGCACGCGTGCTACCGTTACACCACATCCCGAAAAAATTTTAACCCCAAATGTGCCCGAATAATCACTTGCTTCTCACTGCCAAATGATTATTTGGGTTAACTGTTTGGGGTTAAAAAATAACAAACTCTTTTAAAACTTATTTTACTTCTACTGTAGCTCCAGCGTCAGTTAATTTCTTTTTAATCTCTTCAGCTTGAGCTTTCGGAATAGCTTCTTTCACATTTTTGGGCGCGCCTTCTACCAAATCTTTGGCTTCTTTTAAACCAAGACCAGTGATTTCTCTCACCACTTTAATGATAGGTATTTTTTTATCCGCAGGGGCGCTTGCTAGAACTACGGTGAAATCAGTTTTTTCTTCACCAGCTGGAGCAGCTCCAGCTTGAGCTCCGCCGCCTTGAGGAGCAGCTGCCACTGCCACGGCTGCGCTAACTCCGAACTTCTCTTCAATTCCTTTTACTAACTCTGCTAATTCCAGAACCGACATTTTTGAGATCGCTTCTAGGATTTCATCTTTTGTTGCCATTGGACTTTCCTCCTTAATTATTGATTAAAAAATATTTAAGCTTTTGCTTGTTTTTGTTCCAAAGATTTTAACACCATTGCCAGTTTCTGTAAGGGAGCATTCAACACTGTGGCTAAATTTTGCAAAGGAGCATTTAAGCTGATCGCTACTTTTGTTATCAACACTTCTCTAGACGGCAGTGTTGCTAAAACTTTAATTTCTTTGTCGCTTAAAATTTTCCCGGCCAAAAATCCTGCGATAATTTTTAATTTTTCATTGCTTTTTGAAAACTCAACTACAATTTTTGCAAGAGAAGCAGCATCCCCTTTTTGAAAAGCCACTGCGGTTGGGCCAGTAAAATACTTTGTAAAATCTTCTAAGCCGGCATTTTTTAAAGAAATGCGGGTTAAAGTGTTTTTAACAATGTTGTATTCACATCCCACAGGTTTTAGTTTTGACCTTAACTCATTTAATTCAGGAGTTGTCAAACCCTGATAATTAGTTACAACTAAGTTGGGATTCTCTTTAATTTTTTCTTCTAATTTCTTAACTGATTCCTGATTTTTCTGATTTGGCATTCTTCATCCTCCTAAAAAAATAACACCTTTTTCAAGATCAAAAAGGTGTTATCTAAAAACAAATTAAACCCTTCTTGTCTCGGTAGGAAAATTTAAGCCGCTTTACAATTTCTTACAATAACTAAAAAAAGCGACACCTACTGTCTCTGACTAAAAGTTTTCTACTACTTAACCTAACTTTTAATTAAATCTTTAACCCTGGCACCGACCTACTCTTGCGGTCACTTACGCGACAACTACCATCGGCCCTGGAGGGCTTAACTGCCGTGTTCGGAATGGGAACGGGTGTTGCCCCTCCGGAATAAGCGCCAGGGAAAAATATCCAAATTCTTTATCTGGACTATAGAAAACTCTATACAGAATTTTCTATAGCCAGCTATAAGAATTTATATGTTAAAAAGCCACTCTAAAAAAATCGAGTGATGCGGTTAAGACACACGGCTGATTAGTAGTGATTAGCTCCACGTATTACTACGCTTCCACATTCACCCTATCAACGGAGTTATCTTCTCCGAGCCTTTAGGGGTCTTGCGACCACGGGAATCCTTATCTTAGGGTGCGTTTCACACTTAGATGCTTTCAGCGTTTATCGCTGCCGAACATGATTACCCAGCGATGCCCTTGGCAGGACAACTGGTACAACAGAGGTTCGTCCATCCAGGTCCTCTCGTACTATGGATAGCTCCCTTCAAGATTCCTACGACCACGGTAGATAGAGACCGTCAATTCTGTTACTTCATCCAATCTTAAAAAATTGGATTACTAACCCTTCCGGGCGCCTTAGTATTTCTACTAAGATCTGCATGTTACCATGCAGTTCGGACTATATCTTATCTCCAATTTTCTGGAAATCTTAGCGTATAGTCTCTGAGGTTCCCTGCCAAAAAGGCAGGTTACCTGCGGATTGTCCTCTAAGTTATCTAAGCTTAAAGGAGTTTCCCGCATATAGCTAAGTTTATAGACAGCAGGTTTTGTTTACTGTCTCACGACGTACTGAACCCAGCTCACGTACCACTTTAATTGGCGAACAGCCAAACCCTTCCCACCTACTTCAGCGGGAGGATGTGATGAGCCGACATCGTACAATAATCCATAATTTCTTATGGTGCAGACTATATCTTCATCCCATACTCTAGATTTAGGTCGAAACCATATCCACGAGATCTCCTTCAATTACTTTGAAGGTATGGGAGTCGGCGTGTTAGCTTATCTAAAATAATAAGCTCTTTCCTTTCGGATCAGTCGTTACAGGGTCATCCATCAGTTTATATTTAAAACACCCTAGCACATGAGGAAGTATAATCTGCTTCATTTTTATTGTGCTTTGAGTATTTACGCGTAATCTATAGTAAGATTTGTCTCGATTCAAACGACACTCTATTTGAAATGTCTTATAGAGCAAACTTATCAAGAACTCTTGTTCTTTCAAACTAAATTGCTGTGTATTTAAGTAGATAGAATTTCTGCTCCTTGCTCCATCATCCATAAACCAAACCGCTAGCGCGATTGGATTTATTTCAAGATTTGAAGGAATTGATTTTTTTCCATCCTTATAAAACCAACAATAGTAGTTCGTAAAGATTGGGAGACTTCTCGTTGTGAACCGATAGGCTATTCGATTACCTTTGCCTTTGCGAGATTTAGGTGGAGTGATTACATATTCATGAAAGTGCTTCCACTTCCAATCTACATAATCTTGCGATCTAAAGGAATGATTCACTTCAAACAAAGCATTTGTTCTTGTACCTTGTTTTCGAAGGGTTCCATCCCCTAGCAGACTTCCCACTAAAACTGCATGTTGTACTGATGTTAGACTTCCCACGGTATTGCCCTCCTGTTATATTCAATTATAAAAAACAACAAGATCGGGTTCCACCGTTATAAGCCGAATTTTTAGTACAGAATCACTTCTGCAGCACCCCAATATGTTAAGGTGCCAAACTTGGTCGTCGATATGAACTCTTGGACCAAATAAGCCTGTTATCCCCGGGGTAGCTTTTATCCGTTGAGTGCTGGCAATGCCACATTCTACCAGCAGATCACTAGTTCCTGCTTTCGCACCTGCTCGGGATGTCTCCCTTGCAGTTAAGCCGGCTTCTGAACTTGCTCTCGCTAGTCCGATTTCTATTCGGATTGAGCCGACCTTTGAACGCCTCCGTTACCATTTAGGCATTTTTGTTTCCTTTCAACTGGAATTTTGTAACGCATTGATAAAAGAATATAGGGATCAACAATCTCACGAAATCTTTCATAGGACTTTCCTGAAATGTAGATTTGCCATCCATCCTTTTGTTTTCGTTCCTTTGCTAAAAGAGCAAATTGTAAACGCAAAACATTAATCAATCGCTTTACATCACTCCTTAAAAAACAATGAGTATTAAATAATATCCCTTTAGAATCTCGAGATTTAATAGAACCATCATCCATAAACCAATATGCGATGCTGCGCGCAGTTAATAATTTATGAATTATTTTAGGCACACATTTTTTTCGCTCAGTGTAAAACTGCTGAGCATAAAACCGAAACGCTGGATGACTCACCGTCTGAAACCAAATATTGTTATGAGAAATATCTTGCTTCAGTTGAGGTTGAGTTAACACCCAATCTTTAAAAAGTTCATACAAATGTTTTGCATATTCATATTGTTCAGAAGAATATTCAAATTTCAATCTGTATGTTCTTCCATAATTTTGCGTTTCAAGATGCGCATCTCCTAACAACAATCCGATCAGTGTTTCGCACTGGGTGTCAGATAATTTTAAGGATGCCTTCATTGTTTCTATTTTTCGGGAGTTCATTGTTTTTAGTTGACTTGGATCCCAAATTTCTTTTGGGACTTCGCATTGCTGCGAAGATCAGACTATATCATATCCCAACTAAAGTTGGGATTCCGGCGTATAGTCGTTGAGGGGTCAATCCCAACCTAAGTTGGAACGACTTCCCTGCTGATTGTCCGCACTAGAAGATTTTTTACTACCCTAACTTTTAGATTAGGATGAGTCTCTCTAGATTCTGCATTGTCTATGATTTCTGAACGGAGATCCAAAAATACATTAACAAACGGATGTTCCAGCATACAGCCAGATGTGGATTCGCGTGTTACCACGCGAAAGCCCCTTAATTTATAATTGGCGGTCGAGGCGACCGCCCCAGTCAAACTGCCCACTTAACAATGTCCAAGGTCTTGATATAAAGAACCTTGTTAGAACGGCAGAATTAAAAGGGTGGTATTTCACTGTTCCCTCTGCCCCAGCCAAAACCAGGACTTCAAAGGGTCCCACCTATTCTACGCATCCGATTCCATCATTCAATGTTAAGATACAGTAAAGCTCCACGGGGTCTTTTCGTCTAACCGTGGTTAAAAAGCGTCTTCACTTCTACCTCAATTTCGCCGAGCCTCTCGTTGAGACAGCGCTCTCTTCGTTACTCCATTCGTGCAGGTCGGAACTTACCCGACAAGGAATTTCGCTACCTTAGGACCGTTATAGTTACGGCCGCCGTTTACTGGGGCTTAAGTTCAAAGCTTCGCAAGGCTTGCGCCCCACTAACCTCTCCCCTTGACCTTCCAGCACCGGGCAGGAGTCAGTCCCTATACATCATCTTGTGATTTCAGCAGAGACCTGTGTTTTTGTTAAACAGTCGCGAGAGCCCTTTCACTGCGGCCCCTGATAAATCAGGGGTATCCCTTCTTCCGAAGTTACGGGACAATTTTGCCTAGTTCCTTAACGAGAGTTCGCTCGCGCGCCTTAGGATTTTCACCCCACCTACCTGTGTCGGTTTGCGGTACGGTTTGAATAATCACTCCCTACGAGGATTTTCTTGGCGCAAAGGTCTGGTCACTTCCCTCTGATTTCTCAAAGGTCGCTTTTGTTTCTCGAGATAACTCCCGGGTGGATTTACCTGCCCAAGACCCAAAAAACAATCAACCTACACATCCAATCGTAGGCTGACCTTACTCTACGCGTCCCCCCTTAGGTGCAAACGCAATTATCCAAGTACAGGAATATTAACCTGTTGTCCTTCATCTACGCCTTTCGGCCTCGACTTAGGGCCGACTAACCCTGAGCTGACGAACATTGCTCAAGGAAACCTTAGGTTTACGGCGCACCGGATTCTCACCGGTGTTATCGCTACTTATTCCGACATCCTCACTTCAAAGCGCTCCAGCACTCCTTACGGTATGCCTTTATGGCACTTTGAACGCTCCCCTACCCCTTAACAATAGACGAATCTATTATTAAAGCCGTGATTGCGGTATCATGCTTGAGCCCCGAGTTGTTTTCGGCGCAAGAACACTTAGCCAGTGAGCTGTTACGCACTCTTTAAAGGGTGGCTGCTTCTAAGCCAACCTCCTAGATGTCTTAGTATTCTCACATCCTTTACCACTTAGCATGAATTTTGGGACCTAGATCGACGGTCTGGGCTGTTTCCCTCTTGCACACCGGGCTTATCCTCGATGTACTGACTCCTGTGACAATGGGCAAAGAATTCGGAGTTTGGTTAAATTCGGAACCTGGGTTGCAGGTCCTACATTATCCAGTGCTCTACCTCTTTGCTTAGACTCACAAGGCTAGTCCTAAAACTATTTCGGGGAGAACCAGCTATCTCCAAGTTAGATTGGCCTTTCGCCCCTAACCCCACCTCATGTAGGAATTTTTCAACATTCAACACTCCGAGCCTCCATCTCGTATTACCGAGACTTCACTCTGGACAGGGTTAGATCACTTGGTTTCGGGTCTGATAAATCGAACTGTATCGCCCTTTCGGACTTGCTTTCGCTTCGGCTCCCAGGATGCTTGCACATCAAGGTTAACCTTGCTCGACTCATCAACTCGCCGGATCATTCTTCAACAGGCACGCAGTTGACCATTGTCTCCGATAAATCGGAAACCATAGGTCTTCCACAGCTTGTAAACGCACAGTTTCAGGTTCTATTTCACTCCCGTTTCCGGGTTCTTTTCGCCTTTCCCTCACGGTACTAGTACACTATCGGTCGAAAGCTCGTATTTAGCCTTGGGGGGTGGGCCCCCCGGATTCCCGCCGGATACCACGTGTCCGACGGTACTTAGGTGTCCATCATAAGCCAAATTCTTTTCACCTACAGGACTGTCACCTTCTATGGTGAGCCTTTCCAGGCTCTTCGATTAAGAATTTGGTTGATCACTCATCCCAATTAAATGGAGATGGATCCTGCAACCCCTTTTCTGATTACTCAAAAAAGGTTTAGGCTGTTGCGCGTTCGCTCGCCACTACTAACGCAATCTCAATTGATTTCTATTCCTCCAGGTACTAAGATGTTTCAATTCCCTGGGTTATATCAATACGACTATGAATTCATCGTACTGTATCCTGATTCTCATCAGGATGGGTTTCCCCATTCGGAGTCCCACGGATCAAAGGTTCTTTGCACCTCCCCGTGGATTATCGCAGCTTAGCACGTCCTTCTTCTTGCGGCTTTCGCCAAGGCATCCACTATGCGCTCTTACTTTACTTAACCGCATCACACGATCTTCTTTAGAAAATGGCCAATCCGTCGGCAAACATTTTCTTTAAAAAATGAGTGATGCTATATTTTTTTATCACATTTCCTAAATTGAGCGAACTGTGAACTCTAGCTTTTTAACATTTTGTTCAATACAAACCCCGGTTCTGAGCCGAAGAAATTGCACCAAACGATTGAATTTTCTTAAAAATCAAGAAAATCCTATGAGTCAAAGACCATCGCAAAGATGAACTATTAAAAAATCTGCGCTTAAAAAAAGTGGAGATAGGGGGATTTGAACCCCCGACCTTCCCGTTGCAAACGGGACGCTCTCCCAGCTGAGCTATATCCCCAATGAAAACTCTTAAACCTATAATCCTTGCAGAATTAAATGGTTTGGGATGCTCAAAAATTTTTCCATATTTTTTATAAATTCTTTAAAGTCCATGTGGACGCACGTGGACTCGAACCACGGACCTTTCGCTTATCAAGCGAATGCTCTAACCAACTGAGCTATGCGTCCGAAAATAGCTCAAAAATACTTTATAAAAAGAGGAGATCAATCAACGCCCCATTTAGAATCGAGAGATCGACCTAAAATCCCGGATTAAAGACAAGCTCTAATCTTAAAGATTTATCTCCTTTGAAAGGAGGTGATCCAGCCGCACCTTCCGATACGGCTACCTTGTTACGACTTCACCCCAATCACCAACCACAACTTTGGTCCCGATAAATCGGGCAACTTCTGTTGCAGCGGGCTTTCGTGGTGTGACGGGCGGTGTGTACAAGACCCGGGAACGTATTCACCGCGACCTTCTGATTCGCGATTACTAGCGATTCCTCCTTCATGTGGACGAATTTCAGCCCACAATCTGAACTGGGGCCAGTTTTTGGGATTGGCTCCACCTTACGGTATTGCGACCCTCTGTACTGGCCATTGTAGTACGTGTGTAGCCCTGGACATAAAGGCCATGGGGATTTGACGTCGTCCTCACCTTCCTCCCACTCATCGTGGGCAGTTTCTCCATAGTGCACCCTGATTGCTCAAGGTTAGCAAAAGGAGATGAGGGTTGCGCTCGTTGCGGGACTTAACCCAACATCTCACGACACGAGCTGACGACAACCATGCAGCACCTCGGCTAGTTCCTGACTTTACAGGTCATCTCTAGTTTCCTAGATTTTACTTCTAGTCGTTCGAGCCCAGGTAAGGTTTTTCGCGTTGCGTCGAATTAAACCACATACTCCACCGCTTGTGCGGGTCCCCGTCAATTCCTTTGAGTTTCAACCTTGCGGCCGTACTCCCCAGGCGGTAGACTTAATGCGTTAGCGTCGACACGGAGGGGGTCGATACCCCCCACATCTAGTCTACATCGTTTACAGCTAGGACTACCAGGGTATCTAATCCTGTTTGCTCCCCTAGCTTTCGCAGCTCAGTGTCAGTATTGGGCCAGTAACCTGCTTTCGCCATTGGTGTTCCTCCCGATATCTACGCATTTCACCGCTACACCGGGAATTCCAGTTACCTCTCCCACACTCGTAGTTAAACAGTATCTATAAGCCCCTCCCAGTTAAGCCGGGAGATTTCATTACAGACTTATTCAACCACCTACCTGCGCTTTACGCCTAGTAATTCCGAGTAACGCTTGCCACCTACGTATTACCGCGGCTGCTGGCACGTAGTTAGCCGTGGCTTATTCATAGAGTACTGTCAGTTCCATCTCTTCAATGGCTGTTTCGTCCCCTATAAAAGAAGTTTACAATCCGAAAACCTTCATCCTTCACGCGGCGTTGCTGGATCAGGGTTGCCCCCATTGTCCAAAATTCCCCACTGCTGCCTCCCGTAGGAGTCTGGACCGTGTCTCAGTTCCAGTGTGGCCGTTCACCCTTTCAGGTCGGCTACCCGTCTTTGCCTTGGTGGGCTATTATCTCACCAACTAGCTGATAGGCCACGGGCTCATCTTTAAGTGTTCCTTACGAAACTTTTACCCCTTTCTTTTATTGAAAAGATTGTGGTCTTATGGAACATTAGTCCCGCTTTCGCGGGATTATTTTCCTCTTAAAGGCAGATCACCCATGTATTACTCACCCGTTTGCCACTAGTGTTTGACTGTATTACTACAGCCAAACACCCGTTCGACTTGCATGTGTTAGGCACGCCGCCAGCGTTCACTCTGAGCCAGGATCAAACCCTCCACATAAAATGAACTGATTAAAAATTCTTTAAAGAAATTCGAAAATTCGAACCCTATAAATATTTTTATCAGTTATTATAATAGAGGTTTTAAATGACTCTAATTACATTTGATTAATTGTGAATTGACTTATTGTCTCTCGATTCTAATGGATCTTTTTGAAAGATCCTTATTAGGGCGTTGATTGATCTCCCTATCAACTGTTCCGTTATTTTCAGTTGACAGGAATTTTCTTTCTCATTAAAACAGCCCCGAGATTTTGAACAAATTTCGCGCTCAAAACCACGAAGCCAATTTCCATGAAACAAAGAAATTTTATTGCGATGTCAAAGAACAAATTCTTTTCGGTAACTTCAAATAATAGCAAACAAAAAAAAATGTGTCAATAGTTTTTTAAAATTTTTAAATATTTTTTAAAGAAAATTCTTTAGGATACCTCTGGAAGGAAATTAAAAAAAGAAAACTTTAAAAACTTACACAGCTTCTACAGCTCTAATTCCTGGAACTTGCTCTAAAATAATTCTTTCAATTCCTGCCTTTAGGGTCATGGTGCTGGAAGGGCAAGAGCCGCAAGCGCCGCGCATCTCTACATAAACAACCCCATCCACAATATCATTCACTTCCACAAAACCCCCATCCATTTCAATTGCAGGACGAATTTGGTCTAAGGCTTGCTCCACCTTTTGGCGCAGCGCATCGTTTTGAGAAGGCTCTAAGGGAAGTTTACTATTTTCAATTTTATTTTCACTCATGGTTATTTCCTATAACACCAAAGTACAACCATTCCTTCCTAAAGGACGAGAGTGTGACTTCGTCACCTCCAGTCGCTGAAGCTCAGTCATTTGATTTTAGTATAGCAGACAAGCCTAGAAAATACAAGGCAATTTTTATAGAATAGACCCCTATGCTTGACCTAAAAAAGTTAAGAGAAAACCCGCAAGAGTTAAAAGAGCTGCTTGCAAAAAGAGGAATTGAAAATCCTTGGGGAAAAGATTCTAACGGGCTTTCTCTTGAAAAATTTTTTGAACTAGATCAAACTCATAAAACTTTGCTGCAAGAACTGGAAAAATTAAGAGCGCGTAAAAAGAAGCTAGCGGAAGAATTTCAGTCTCTTAAAAAAAATGGCAAAGAAACTGCCCAATGTGTTCAAGAAACAGAAATCCTAAAAAAAGAGCTGGGGAGTATAGAAGAGCAATTCGAACAAAAAGATCATCTTATTTCAGATGCGCTTTTAAGGATTCCTAATTTTGTAGATGCATCCGTGCCTTTTGGAAAAAGCAGTGAAGAAAATGTTTTAGTCCGTCAAACCAGTAAAACAACAGAGTTTTCTTTTCCCCCAAAGGCTCATTGGGAGATTGGAGAAAAATTAAACATCCTAGATTTTGAAACCGCTGGAAAAATTTCCGGTTCAAGATTCGCGCTTTTAAAAGGAGCTGGGGCTGCTTTAGAACGCGCCCTCATCTCCTTTATGTTAGACCTGCATGTAAAAAAACATGGCTATACTGAAATTTTAGCGCCATACCTGGTGCTGCCAAAAGCGATGCAGGGCACAGGGCAGCTTCCAAAATTTGAAGAAGAGATGTTCAAAATAGAGCGGGACAATCTTTATTTAATTCCTACCGCGGAAGTCTCTATCACCAATATCCATCGGGATGAGTTGTTAAATGAGATGGAGCTTCCTAAAAAATATGTTTCTTATTCAGCCTGTTTTAGGAGAGAAGCTGGTTCTTACGGCAAAGATACCAAAGGGCTGATCCGCAATCATCAATTTAACAAAGTGGAGCTGGTTTGGTTTACTAAACCAGAAACCTCTTTCCAAGATTTAGAAAGATTAACTCAAGACGCGGAAGATGTGTTAAAAGAAATTGGCATTCCTTATAGAGTCATGGCTTTATGCAGCGGAGATGTTGGTTTTGCTTCCGCAAAAACTTATGATTTGGAAGTTTGGATGCCCGGAGAAAAAAGATGGAGAGAGATCTCTTCTTGCTCTTCATTTACAGATTTTCAAGCAAGACGAATGAACATTAAAATTAAAACGTCCTTAGGAAAAAAAGAGGTTGCCCATACTTTAAATGGCTCTGGGGTTGCTGTAGGAAGATTGTTTGCCGCGATTTTGGAAAACTTTCAACAGGCAGATGGAACGATACTGGTTCCTCCAGTTTTAAAACCCTACTTAGGAATGGAGTGTATTACAAAATGAAAGCGCCAACAAAACATAAAAAATTAATTG
>C687J26845_10002021_pt1 | contig 11992 bp, 9 predicted proteins | sample RifCSPlowO2_12_FD_26845 | JGI IMG/M metagenome (IMG submission 26845) | reverse complement strand
TAGCCGGGGGCGCCGCCGATCACCCACTTTTTCTGGTCGTCGGTCAGCTTGTACCAGGGCGTGTCGCGCGGGATGCCTGCGGCCTCGGCGTGGCGCATCAGGTCGTCCTGCGCTTCTTTCCACGCGGGGGTCTGGATGGTCTTGATGGCGCCCGCGCGCAGCGTGAGCTTGTCGTTGGGAATGACGAGGCCGTAGTCCACGCCGATCACGCGGCCAAAGCCCCGGCAGCTGTCGCACGCACCCACGGCGGAGTTGAACGAAAAGGCGGACGGAATGGGGTCGCTGTAGCGCAGGTCGCTGTCGGGGCAGTGCAGGCCCGTCGAAAACCTCCACAGCTCTGGTTCGCTCTCGTCCACGAGCCGATAGACATTCAAGCGCCCCGTGCCGCGCTTGAGCGCGACCTCGATGGCCTCGATCACCCGCGCCTTCTCGGCATTGCCCAGACGGAACCGGTCGGCCACCACATCCAGCACCTTGCGCGGGCCGGTGGGCGTGGCCACCTCGCGCTCGGCCTGCACCTTGGTGAAGCCACTGGCGGACAGCCATTGCTCGACCTGCTCGGCCGATGTATTGGCGGGGAGTTCGACCGGGAAAGTCAGCACGATGCGTGGATCACTGGCGGCAGCGCAGCGCGCGGCCAGCTCGGCGTAGATGGTCTCGGGCGAGTCATGGCGCACTGGCTGCGCCGTCTGCTTGTCGAACAACTGGCCTGCGCGCGCGAACAGCAGCTTCAGGTGGTCGTTCAGCTCCGTCATCGTGCCCACGGTGGAGCGGCTGGAGCGCACGGGGTTGGTCTGGTCGATGGCAATGGCCGGCGGCACGCCCTCGACCTTGTCCACAGCGGGCTTGTCCATGCGGTCGAGGAACTGGCGGGCGTAGGCGCTGAAGGTCTCCACGTAGCGGCGCTGGCCCTCGGCATAGAGCGTGTCAAACNCCAGGCTGGATTTGCCCGAGCCGCTGGGCCCCGTGACCACCGTGAGTTCGCCGGTGCGGATGTCCAGATCCAGGTTCTTGAGGTTGTGCTGGCGTGCGCCGCGGATACGGATCAGTCCCTGGGTCATGGAGGCAGTCTTTTTCGAGGGTGAGGCGGAACATTCTAGGCACCGCAGTGGCGCCCGTCCGGCCTTGCCGCAATACCCTTTGATTGCGGGTCTGCTGACAGGTGCTGTCACAACATCGGGTTATGCCGGTTCGCAAACAGGGCACATTTGTCTAGAGTAGCCAGTCAATCCAAGGAGACGACCATGTACAAATGGACACAATGGGGAGCCGCAGTCGCCCTGGCCGCCGCGCTGTGCGGCGCTGGCCATGCCCAGATCCTGATCGGGCAAACCGCCGGCTTCTCCGGGCAGGTGGCGGCAGGCGTTAAGGAAACTACCGATGGTGCCCTGCTCTATATCGATGCGATCAACGCCAAGGGCGGCGTCAACGGCCAGAAGATCGAACTGACCTCGCTGGACGACAAGTTCGACCCCAAGCTGGCCGCAGAAAACGCGCGCAAGCTGATCGAGGAAAATAATGTGTCAGCGCTGTTCCTCACACGCGGCACGCCCCACACCGAGGCCATCGTCCCCCTGCTGGAAAAGCACGGCGTGGCACTGGTCGGCCCTTCCACGGGCGCCATGGTGCTGCACCAGCCCGTGCGCAAATACATCTTCAACGTGCGCGCCACCTACCAGCGCGAGGCAGAAAAGGCCATGACCCACCTGGCCTCCATGGGCATTACCCGCATTGCCGTGGTGTATGCCGACGACAGCTTTGGTGCCGATGGCGTGGCGGGGGCACAAAAGGGCCTGGCGGCGGCCAAACTCACACCCGTGGTGCTGGAGAAGTTTGACCGTGCCAAGCCTGATTTCGCCCCGGTTGCGGCCAAAGTGGCCAAGGCAGACACCCAGGCCGTGCTGATGATTGCCTCCGGCTCTGCCGTGGTCGATGGCAGCAATGCGCTGCGCGCCGCAGGCTCTGCCGCACAGATCGTGACGCTGTCCAACAATGCCTCGGGCGGCTTCATCAAGAGCCTGGGCAACAACGCGCGCGGCGTGATCGTGACCCAGGTGTACCCCAATGAGCGCGCGGTGACCTACGCCATGGTCAAGGAAGCCCAGGAGCTGGCCCGGGCCAAGGGCTTGCAGGAGATCAGCCCCGCCATGCTCGAAGGTTTTGCAGCCGCCAAGGTGCTGGTGGAAGGGCTCAAGCGCGCCGGCCCCAAACCCAGCCGCGACAAGATCCACGCGGCCCTGGAAGGCATCAAGAAATTCGACCTGGGCGGGCTGGAGGTGAGCTACGGCCCAGACGACCACACGGGCCTGGACTTTGCCGACCTCTCCATCATCGGTACGGACGGCAGGTTCCGTCGCTAAGAGCCTGTTTACGATCTCGCAGGGGATCGCAAACAGGCTCTAGGGATCCTCTGCACGAATCGAGCGGCAAGTGTGCGCTGCGGATCGGGATGGACTGCAAGGCGCAAAACGCAGCAATAGCCGTAGCTATTGCGAGGTTTTGCAACGCCGCAGACCGCCCGAGACCGCAGATGCACACGGCGCGGTGATTTGTGCAGAGGGTCCCTAGGAGCCATCTCCCGGATGGCCATAGGTTGCGCAGGCCCGGCTCCGTCCGGGCCTACGTATTTCTACAGTTTATTTGTCACCGTTTGTATCTATATTGACGCCTCCAACAAACAGGCATCTTGGGACAAACATGAGATTGACACACTGGCTTCGCGGGGGCGCTACCCTGGCCGCCATCTTCGCAATGGTGGGCGCAGCCCACGGACAGATTCTCATTGGACAGACGGTGGGCATCACGGGCTCGGCAGCGGCCACGGTGGCCGAATCCATGCAGGGCGCGGCGCTCTACATTGATCACATCAACGCCCGGGGCGGTATCGCAGGGCAGAAGGTGGAGGTCATATCCCTGGACGACAAATTCGACCCCAAGCTGACCCTGGAAAACACCCGCATCCTGATTGAGGAAAAAGGCGTGATCGGGCTGTTCATGACACGGGGCACGCCCCACACCCAGGGCATCATGCCGCTGCTGGAGCAGCACGGCGTGCCGTTGGTCGGCCCCTCCACCGGCGCCATGGTGCTCCACCAGCCGGTACACAGGTTCATCTTCAACGTGCGCGCGCCCTACCAGCGCGAGGTGGAAAAGGCCATCACCCACCTCAACACCCTGGGCATCAAGCGCATTGGCGTGGTGCATGTGGACGACACCTTTGGCGCAGATGGCCTGGCAGGTGCACAGCTGGGCTTCAAGGCCAACCAGCTGGAAGCCCTCTTTGTCGAGAAATTTGACCGTGCCAAGCCCGACTACAGCGCGATTGCACCGCGTGTGGCGCAAAAGCAGCCCCAGGCCGTGGTCTTCATCGGCACGGGCGCGGCGGTGGTGGACGGCATCAAGGCGCTGCGCGCTGCAGGGGTCACGGGGCAGATCGTGACACTGTCCAACAATGCCTCGGGCGGCTTTGTCAAACTGCTGGGCGACCAGGCCCGGGGGGTTGTGGTCACGCAGGTCTTTCCCTCCGAGCGGTCGGTGAACTACCCGGTGGTCAAGGAAGCCATGGAGCTGGCCCGCGCCAAGAACATTTCCGATCTCACGCCCGCGATGGTGGAGGGCTTCGTCAGCGCCAAGGTGCTGCTGGAAGGTATCAAACGCGCGGGCCCCAAGCCGGACCGCGCCAAACTGCACGCAGGCCTGGAGAGCATCAAGAAGTGGGACCTGGGTGGCGTGGAGCTGAGCTACAGCCCCACGGACCACAGCGGTCTGGTGTTCGCCGACCTTTCCATCATCGGGAGTGACGGGCGCTTCAAGCGATGAAACCCTAAGAAACTGAGGCGCTGTGCGGGCTCTTGCCCTGCGCCGCGCCAGGAGCGGTAGGGGCGTGGAGTGTGCGGCCCACCGTGACGGCCCCGAACAAAACAAAAGCCTGCGGCCTTTCGGCTGCAGGTTTTTTTTGATGACTTGGGATGGGACCCGGCGGCTTACTGCGCGCTGGCCGCAGATGCAGGCGCCGACGCAGGCGCCGCTGCGGGTGCACTGGCAGCGGGTTCGGGCGCATGCACGGCATCTGCGCCGTGTTTTTCACCACCCATGTCGGCCTTGTCGCCCGCCGTGATGATCACGTACATCGACAACGCAGCAAACAAGACGAAGCCAACAACAATCTTCCACATATCAATATCTCCTGGGATGGGTTTGTTCAATCAAAGGGCCTGGCTAGGGGTGCTGTGCACGATTCGTCGCGCCGTATGCATCTGCGGGCTCGGGCGGTCTGCGGTGTTGCAAAACCTCGCAATAGCTACAGCTATTGCTGCGTTTTGCGCCTTGCAGCCCATACCGATCCGCAGCGCACACTTACCGCTCGAATCATGCACAGCATCCCCAGGGTTATGGGTTGTACTGGTGCGCGGACAAGCCCCTTGATGGAACACAGGGCCCGACCCTTGCGGGGCGGGCCCTGTTCACCGGTCAGAACCGATCAGTCGTTGGCGTAGATGTCCACGTCCTTGGTTTCCTTGATGAACAAGCCACCGATCACCACCGTGGCACCGGCAATGATGATGGGGTACCACAGGCCGTTGTACATGTTGCCGGTCTGGGCCACGATGGCGAACGCCGTGGTGGGCAGCAGACCGCCGAACCAGCCGTTACCGATGTGGTACGGCAGGGACATCGACGTGTAGCGGATGCGGGTTGGGAACATTTCGACCAGCATGGCGGCAATAGGGCCGTACACCATGGTCACCAGCAGCACCAGGTAGGTCAGGATCACGGTGACCATGACCTTGTCGATGCGGGCAGGATCTGCCTTGGTGGGGTAGCCCGCAGCCTTCAGTGCATCGGCCACAGCCTTCTTGAACTCGCCATCTTTCTTCTTGGCTTCGTCAGCGGGCAGGCCCTTGCTGGTGTACGAGGCGATGACCGTGTCACCGATCTTGATCGTGGCGGGCGTACCAGCGGCAGCGACGGCGTTGTCATAGCTCACCGAAGCGCCAGCCAGCACCTGCTTGGCGATGTCGCACGAGCTGGTGAACTTGGAAGTGCCGGTGGGGTTGAACTGGAACGAGCATTCCTTGGGGTCTGCCGTCACGATCACTTGGTTCTTGGCCTGGGCTTCAGCCAGGGCAGGGTTGGCCGCCTTGGTCAGTGCGCCGAACACAGGGAAGTACGTCAGCGCGGCCAGCAGACAGCCTGCCAGGATGATGGGCTTGCGGCCAATCTTGTCCGACAGCGAACCGAACACGATGAAGAACGGCGTGCCGATCAGCAGCGAGACGGCCACAAAGATGTTGGCGGTGGCGCCATCGACCTTCAGGGCTTGTGTCAGGAAGAACAGCGCATAGAACTGGCCCGAGTACCACACCACGGCCTGACCGGCGGNCAAGCCTACCAGTGCCAGGATCACGATCTTCAGGTTCTTCCACTGGCCGAAAGACTCGGTCAATGGAGCCTTGGAGGTCTTGCCCTCGGCCTTCATCTTCTGGAAGGCAGGCGATTCATTCATCGACAGACGGATCCAGACCGAGATGGCCAGCAGCAGGATCGACACGATGAACGGAACACGCCAGCCCCAGTCCGCAAAGGCTTCTTCGCCCAGCATGGTACGGGTGCCCAGAATCACCATCAGCGACAGAAACAGACCCAGCGTGGCCGTGGTCTGGATCCAGGCGGTGTAGGCGCCGCGTTTGCCGTGCGGAGCATGCTCGGCCACATAGGTGGCTGCGCCGCCGTACTCACCACCCAGCGCCAGGCCTTGCAGCAGGCGCAGGATGATCAGGATGACGGGGGCCGCCACACCGATGGAGGCATAGGTCGGCAAGATACCCACGATGAAGGTGGACAGACCCATGATCAGGATGGTGACCAGGAACGTGTACTTGCGACCGATCATGTCGCCCAGGCGGCCGAAGAAAANCGCGCCGAACGGACGGACGATGAAGCCCGCTGCGAAGGCCAGCAGCGCGAAGATGAACGCCGATCCGGCATCCAGCCCGCTGAAGAACTGCTTGGCGATGATGGCTGCGAGCGAGCCGTACAGGTAAAAGTCGTACCACTCGAAAACGGTGCCGAGCGACGATGCGAAGATGACCTTGCGCTCTTCGGGCGACATCGGCCGCGGTGCGGGATGGATGGTTGCCATGGTGTCTATGTCTCCTGGTGATTTTTAAGACCGCACAGTGGCGGGCAAGGTCATTCTTCGGGAAGGCACTGACTCTGCTCTGACGCCAAACCAACAGAGGCTTGCGTTAAACTGAACCGATACTTACAAAGTGCCTGCCGTCCTTATGAGCGGGCGTTCAAGCGCACTGGAGCGACTGGACCTTGGGCAGGGAAAACCCCGATCAGGGCCTGAGCGCCCATGCAGTCCACCGGGCTCCGTGCACACCAAGCGCCTGAGCGTGCGCTGCCAGCCCGCTTGTGGAGACAACCGTCAACTTTTGCAGGGGCCCCATGCACGCGCACACCGTCCTAAAAAAGACAGATCAAGGGATCGAGGCGATCAAGCACCGCGACCGGGCACTCCCTCCCCGTGAACGTACCACCCTGATCCTGGTGGACGGCAGCAAACGGCTGCAGGACCTGGCCCAGGCCTGTGGCAGCCTCGATGAGGCCTTGCGCATTGGCCAGGCGCTGGTCGACCTGGGGCTGGCATCGGTGGTTTCCGGGGCTGTGGCGCCGCCCTCGCCCACGCACGCCACAACGGGCAACACCCCGGCCACCGCGGCCGCACCGGTTCAGGATCTGCGCACCAGCGCCCGGCGCGCCACCAAGGTCCTTGAAGACCTGCTGGGCCCGGCATGCGAGCCTCTGGCGCTGCAGCTCGAAAAATGCAAATCGGTGGCCGAATTGGAGGCCAAGATCCAGGAGTTGCGCCCCGTGGTGGCCTCCATGCGCTCAGAGAAAAAGGCCGAGGAATTCGTGGCCGCAGCGCTGGGCCGCTGAACCCCAACAACACGCAAAGACCGGCCGATAAAAAAACCCCGCCACGGCCTGGCGGGGNTTTTTATGAACGCTCAGGGCGCCCTCAGGCGCCCGTCCCGTCAGTGTGCAGCACTCGCTGCCGAGGTCTTGCCATCCAGGCTGGGGTAGCGCACATGCTCCACCAGTTCCTGGATTTCCTTGCCCGGGGCCTTGGTGAGCAGCGAGACGATGATGATCACCGCAAAGCCCAGCGGCACACCGAACAGACCTGCCGAGATGGGCGCGATATCCCACCAAGTGTTGGCTTTGACGATTTCCGGCGTGATCGCCGTTCCGTGCGTGAGCTTGTACAGCCAGGGCTGGGTGGTCACCATGTAATAGAAGGTGATGCCCAGACCGGCCAACATCCCCAGCGACGCCCCCCACTTGTTGGCACGTTTCCAGAAGATGCCCAGCGTCAGCGCCGGGAAGAACGCCGCCGCCGCAAACGAGAAGGCCGCCGACACCAGGAACAGGATGTCCGCTGGTTTCTGCGCCGCCACGTAGGCTGCTGCCAGAGCCACCAGCAGGAGCAGCAGCTTCGACACCATCACGCGGCGTGCCGTGGAGGCATTGGGGTCCAGCACCTTGTAGTACAGGTCATGCGACAGCGCGTTGGCGATGGTCAGCAGCAGGCCGTCTGCGGTAGACAGCGCCGCTGCCAGCCCCCCCGCCGCCACCATGCCCGACACCACGTACGGCAGGCCAGCAATTTCAGGCGTGGCCAGCACGATGATGTCGCCACCGATGGAGATCTCCGCCAGCTGCAGGATGCCGTCGTTGTTGATGTCCACCACCGACAGCAGCGATTTGTCGACCGCCGACCAGCGCGCGATCCACTCCGGAAGGCTGGCGAACGGTGTGTTCACCAGCACGGTGTAGACCTCGTACTTGGCCAGCACTGCCAGCGCAGGCGCCGTGAAGTACAGCAGGAAGATAAAGAACAGCGACCAGCTCACCGATTCCCGCGCCTCGCGCACCGAGGGCACGGTGTAGTAGCGCATGAGGATGTGCGGCAGCGCGGCCGTGCCGATCATCAGGCAGAACACCAGCGCGAGGAAGTTCTTGCGTGCAACGTTCTGCGCGGCCTCATCCTTGCCGGGGAACGGCTCGGCATGGCGGATGGGCGGCGCCGACTTGGCTGCATTCGAGGTGCGCGCCGCCGTGTACGCAGTGCGGGCATCCGCTTCATTCTTGGGCACTGCGGCCAGCGCGGCGGCAGCGGCGGCGATGTCGGGAGCGGGCGCATTGGCAGCCTTCAGGTCATCCAGCTTCTTCTGCGCTGCCGCCCGGTCGGCCGCCAGCGAAGCATTCACGTCCTTGAGCTTTTCCACGGCCGCATCCGAGCGTGCCTTGTAGATGCCACGCACCTCCATTTCTTTGGGGTCCTTGATCAGCTCGGCCTCTTTGGCGGTCACCTTTTCCAGGGTGTAGCCATACACCGCCTGCGGCACAGGCACGCCCGTGTGTTTGACCGACAGCCACACCACGGGCAGCATGTACGCAATGATCAGGATGATGTACTGCGCCACCTGCGTCCAGGTCACGGCACGCATGCCACCGAGGAACGAGCAGACCAGGATGCCGGCAAGCCCGGCAAAAATACCGATCTCGAAAGCCAGGCCCGTAAGGCGCGAAGTGATCAGGCCCACACCATAGATCTGTGCCACCACATAGGTGAACGAGCACAGGATGGCGGCCCCCACCCCGATCAGCCGGGGAAGGTTGCCCTCAAACCGCGCCCCCAGAAAGTCGGGAATGGTGAACTGGCCGAACTTGCGCAGGTAAGGGGCGAGGAACAGCGCCACAAGGCAGTAACCGCCCGTCCACCCCAGAATGAACGCCAACCCCCCATAACCTGACAGGTACAAGGTGCCCGCCATGCCAATGAAGGAGGCCGCCGACATCCAGTCCGCCCCTGTGGCCATGCCGTTGTAGATGGCCGGCACGCGGCGCCCGGCCACGTAATACTCCGCCGCGTCGTTGGTGCGGCTCATGATGCCGATACCGGCATACAGCAACACGGTGGCCGCCAGGAAAAGGTAGCCGATCCAGTTCTTGGGCAGGCCCATCTGTTCGAGCACCGCCAGCACCAACACAAAGCCGATGAAGCCACCGGTGTACCAGGTGTAGACCTTGTTCAGGCCCTTCTTGAAGTCGCCTTGCGACTGTCCGTCTCCGCCGAAGAGTCCCATCATTCTTCTCCTTCGGCAACGCCGTATTCGATGTCGAGCTTGTTCATGTGGCGGGCGTAGTACCAGATGATCAGGCAGTACACCACCAGGGCGCCCTGGGCAGCCACCCAGAACGAGAACGGCCAGCCGAAGAAGCTGAACGTGAGGTCGCGGGCGAAAAACACCACGACAAAAGTGACAAAGAACCATATGCCCAATAAAAGGGCCGTTATCTGCAGATTTTTGCGCCAGTATTCTTGGTGCTTGGCCGTCAGTTTCATTGCTTGCTCCTCCATGTCGTTAAAAGAACACTCACTCGGACTTCAGCGCTAAAAATCTGCACGCAAACCGGTCTCCCGCTCCAGTTGCGCGGCCACCTTGGGCTCGAATCCTTTCAAATGCCGTATTACGGCGCGTGCCTCCTCGGGCTGGTGCAGATCGACGTGCACACGCGCCATCTGGTACCAGCCAAAGGGGCTCATGGGCTGCAGGCGGGTGTTGCGATCCAGGGCCTGCAAGGCCTCCTGAAGCCGCCCCTGCCGCACCAGCACCAAGCCCAGGCCGTACCAGGCCCGGTCCATTTTTTCGTCGATCTGCAGGGCCGCCCGGAACCCCTCTTCGGCCAGTGCCAGCTGGTCCAGCTGCTCGGCCACATAGGCATGGTTGAAGTGGGCATTGCACACCTGGGGCTGCAAGGCCAATGCCTGGGCGTAGTACTGCAGAGCCTGTGTCTTGTGGTCGCTGAGCAGCGCGTCGTAGGCGAGGCTGTTGATCGCCAGAACGTCCTGGGGCCAGCGCTCCAGAATCCGCTCAAACACGGCCTTGGCCGCAGCCTTGCGGCCCACAAACAGCAAGGCTTTGGCACGCCAGACCAGCGCCTGACGCTCCAGCCGCTGCGACCAGCGGACGGGGGGAAGGGGAAGGCTCTGGGTCACTGGCATGCCTGTGCTCCCAGCTCCAGACAGAGGTCGATCTTGAGCTTGACGACCAGCACCCAGGCCATGAGCAACCAGCTGGCAGTGGCCAGCGGGATGTGCTGGTCCAGCACCTGGCGCGGGCTGACCTTGCGCGTCAGCCACAGGCAGGGCTTGGCGGCCACGTCCAGCATCTGCCAGAACACATTGGTGTGCCGCTTCGCCCCCGCCAACAGTCCCAGCAGAAACCGTCCCACGATGAACATCAGGGACAACTCGATCAGGCTTTTCAGAATGACAACGGTCAGGAGCATGGTGAACTCGATGCCTCGCTGTAAGGAAAAGGAAAGGTGGCCGCACTCTGCGCAGGGTGTCTGACCGCTGGCTGACACAGGGCTTATCGCTAACTTACAAATCCCGCAAAAACCCTGCATCTTTTTTTTGTGATGCGATAAATCGGTGGAATCTGAGACGCTCTTGCGGGAAAACACCAAGGGCTCCAAAACCCTTGATCGAGGTCAAGGCGAGGCACATGGAAGGACTTCCCGCGTCGCCGGGCCGGGCATAGACTGCCGCCATGGAAAAGCCGCCCAGTCCGCCACCAGCTGCCAGCGCACAGGCGCCGCTACAGCCATCGCACCACCTGCTGGCCAACTTCCGCCAGGACCTCCGGCAGCACGCCCCTTTTGCCCAGATGCAGGATGCCGAGGTGGATGATTTCCTGTCGCATTGCGAGCAGCAGTATTTCGCCCCCGGCGAGCTGGTGATTGGCCCGGAGAGCGGAACGGTGCAGTCGCTGTATTACGTGCGCCAGGGCGCCGTCACGGGCACCCGGGGGCTGGCCGAGGCGGTGGGCGCTTTCGAGTACGAGGCGGGCGACCTGTTCCCCGTCAGCGCCGCCTGCGCAGGCCGTGCTGTTACGGCCACGTACCGCGCCAACACCGACACCTTTGTGCTGGTGCTGGCCGTAGCCCACATGCACCGGCTGGCCAGCCGCAGCACGGCGTTTGCGCAGTACCTGGGCCAGCGCACGGTGCAGTTCCTCGCGCTTTCGCGCCAGGCACTGCAAGCCGCCTATGCCACCCACGCCGCGGCCGAGCAGTCGCTCGAAACCCCCTTGGGCACACTCATCGGCAAGAAGCTGGTGACCTGCGATGCCAGCACACCGCTGCACACCGCGCTGCAGACCATGCACCAGCAGCGCCTGGGCTCGATGCTGGTGGTGGATGGGGCCCGGCACCCTGTGGGCATCCTCACGCGGTATGACGTGCTGGGCCGCGTGGCGCTGGCCCAGCTGCCGCTGCACACGCCCATTGCGGAGGTCATGGTGCGGCCGGTGCGCACGCTCACCAGTGAACACTCGGCGCAAGACGCAGCGCTGCTGATGTCGCGCCACGGCATCCGCCACGTGCCGATCACCCGCGATGGAGTGGCGATTGGCATGGTGTCAGAGCGCGACCTGTTCGCCATGCAGCGGCAAAGCCTCAAAAGCGTGAGCACCGCGCTGCGCTCGGCCACCGACGTGGAGGCATTGCAGGCCTCAGCCCAGGACATCCGCCGCCTGGCACGCAGCCTGCTCGCGCAGGGCGTGCATGCGCGGCAGCTCACATCGATGATCAGCCACCTCAACGATGTGCTGACCGAACGACTGGTGCAGCTCAAGGCCGAAGAATTTGGCATCGATCTGAAATGGCTGTGCTGGCTGTGCCTGGGTTCCGAGGGGCGGGCGGAACAGACCATTGCCACCGACCAGGACAACGCGATCATTCTGAACAACGAGGTGTCCGACGAGTCGCGCGAAGCGATTCGGCACTTTGCGCATGCCGTCAACCTGGCGCTGGACGCCTGCGGCTACCCGCTGTGCCGAGGCGGCATCATGGCGGGCGAAAGCGCGTGCTGCCTCAAGCTCGACGAGTGGCGCGAGCGCTTCGGGCACTGGGT
>C687J26845_10002018_pt1 | contig 12000 bp, 8 predicted proteins | sample RifCSPlowO2_12_FD_26845 | JGI IMG/M metagenome (IMG submission 26845) | reverse complement strand
GCTGGTGAATACTTAAGTTCTGTAGTCGATAAACTAAGAAATGGTGGAATTGTAAAACGTCCTATTCTCTCGCGTATTGTTAAAGGATTAAACAGAATTTTTACTGGAATGTTGGTTAATAGTGACCGAGAGATCTTTCTTGCGACAAGCGGAAACTACTCTCAAGCAAAAATTAGTCGAATTTTTGTTGATNNAATTTCGGTCGATCCAAATCAAGGTGAAAAAATTATTCTCAAATATGACTCATCAACGGGTCGAGTAATTTTAGCAGTTTATCTTTCTCCTAGTATCATTGAAGAACTAGTCCTCGATCTTATAAAATATGAATTTCTTTCACGGATTGCATTGGAAGGCGCGCTTCCTACAAGTTTTTCTAAGGAATGNTATGAAGGTATTTTNGCTTTTAAGAGTAAACTGCTTGCAGCCTATGAGAGACGTCAGATTCAGGATGGAGCTTCCATGAGTGCTAATCTGGAATTAAAAATTCTTACACTCTCAGAAGAAGGATTTCCGATGGAACGCTTTATTGAGGTAATCCAATGAATCCGTTGCCCAATCCTTTACCTCCCTTGCCTAATCCTGACACATCAATGTGGATTGATGAAGCCATTTGGGGACATCGCCTTCACGATGAGCAATCTCCTTGGTTAGTTTTCTTGGAGTTTCTGAATGTGTTTCATCACGAATACAGTAAAGATCGTGCCTTTATAGAACCAGACGGATTTAATACCCTATGCTACTATCCAGACAAGAGATTATGCTTGCGGAATATCCTCTTCAATAATCCCAAATTAGACGAAATTCGCCTTAGGTATACAAGCGATTCCAATAGATGGGGTGAGTGGCTAAACCATATGAGGACTACGGCACAAGGAATTCATAATCCTACCTTTGATTATCTAAAAAAGCATTTTCATTCTTTTGAAGATTTTTGTGAGGTAGTTTCCCTTGCTCGTTCAACTAGTCTTGAGATGAACAGTAATAAGCGTTGGACATCCAAGTTTGTGTTTCCTTATGGAAAAGATTGTTTATATGAAGACTTAGATAAAAATGCCGGTTCGAACGATCGGCGTTTCTTTGGTAGGACAGGTGAGATACTTTATCTAATGCTTTGCCGTAGTCAACTAAAACAGGAGTTACTGTCTGCACTTAAAGAAAAAACGCTTCAAGCCAATCCGATTTGGAATATGATTATGAAGTGTATACAACCAGAGGATGATTCTGATCGATCTAAAAGGGCGAACGCATTTTTACCTTATGAGAAGCATTCATCTTTTGATGATCTTGCTAAAGATTGGCTAGCTATTCTCAAATTGGATATACCCGGATTTGATGTACTGCCACATATTGTGAATTTAACAGGATTGCATCTNCTGAAATATCAACTTACTATTTCACAACAAATTCTTGGTTCGCAAAAGCCAACAAAAATTGTTTGTGAAGTTGTTGCACCCAAAAAAACGCTAGTACGTGAGATTTCCTGTGAGCTTTACCAAGNAAATAATCTCTTATCTGAGCAAGCGGTTGCATCTTATATTTCACAAATTGAAAATTCTGAAGAATGGCAACGNGCAATCACAGAAAGTGGGGCTTTTGTTAAATGTCGTCAAATATTAAAAAATAAAGTTCTTTGGGGTGAGGACGAGGACTATGAAGGACCAAATGATCCTGTAAATTTAATTAAAGAACTTCGTTCAGCAGCACTAAAACGACATCGTCAGCACGTTGGCAATATTCATCGTAATTACGGTCGTGAGGTAGGTCTTGTTTCAAAACGAGGAACAATTAAGTTAAGATATGCTCCAAATGATAGTCTTTTGAAAAGCCTTATATTTGCCAGTGTGGAAAAGAGAGTAGAATTAAATCAATTTCTTAACCAATTGTATCAACGATACGATATCATTTTTGGTGACAAAGAGGCGGAACAATTTTTATCAAAGGATGAATTTGATAAAAAAGCTTTCCAATCAAATTCACATCGTCTTGAACAACGACTTGGTAGCTTAGGGTTGTTACAACGCCTTTCAGATGGTTGTGCCTATATCATCAACCCTTATTNTAAGAAATAAGAAATTTTATGACAAGTGATGAACTTATCGGCAAAGTGGCTGTTGAGTATCTTCGGGACCGACTTTCTGAAGACGATACTGGTGGAACAGCACGCTATCTTCTCGATTGTTTAACAGCCGATCAAACAGCGGCAATTGCAAAAGCGGTTTTAGTTGATCCTTATCTTTTAGGATTAATTGATGTTAAACTGCCAGTTCACTTTGTTGGTAAGTACGATTTACCAAAATCAGCCCTAACAGAATATAGTGCTACCTATTTTAGAAGTGCATCATGTCAAAAGGCTGCCTATTTACTAGCAAATGTAGGAGATGATCAGCAACAGAGCTTAAAAGAACTAATTCCGGTAGGGACCGATCAATTACGAGCTCATCCAGACCTATGGGTAAATGTTGCTTCCGTTGGGCTACCTCTAAATGATCAGCATAAGACATGGTGGACAAAGGCCTTGAAAGGGTTGCTTGAAGTTCGTTCTTTTGCCTTGGACCAATTTGCTGAATATATATTACAAACCCAAAAGGCCATTATGGATGGACAACCTATTTTGTGTGCTTTAGGAGTTGCATTTCACGCACTTCGTATTCCTAANGATACCAATTATTTTAAAAGTCTTAATACAATAACTGCAAATCACTTATCAAAATGGAAGGGGCTTTACAGCCANGCAATAAAAAAGCGTGCCTGCTATCTGGTTAAACAGACACCAACTCAAGCTTTACTTACAGAAGATAATCTTTTGGATGCATTTGAAAAGGTAAAAAATACTATTCCAGAAGTTATTCATCCTCAGATAGAAAGTTTTATTAGGGAAGATAGTGGATGGAATAAAACAGCAGAATCACTAGCACATTGTGAATGGGAATGGGTTAAACCTCTTTTCGATGGCCTTAAAAGAGAAAGGTTCAATTTGGGTCAGGCAACTTTAGATTTTTACGATGAGCGTGAGGATGAACTAATTACTGATGCAGAACGTGACTATCTAAATCGTTTAATTGATCGGAAAACGACGGAAGCTCAAGAAGAAGACGAACAGTTTTACAGGGATCATAGGACTGAACTTAAAGAAAAGCCTTCTTTAAAAGCAAAATGGGATCACTTTATTTACGGATCTCCTGTTGAAATTGATGATTTCCTTGTTGGAATTGCTATCTGCCTGGAAGCTTTATTTGATCAGGATATACAAAATTCTAAACGAAAACTACGAATTCAATGTGATCGTAAAACTCAAAAGGATCTTAAAGATCTAAACGTAGATGCTGGATTATTTTTTGTTCGACGCTATAAAGGATTACAAAGATTATTTGGAAATAGCGGAACATGGGATGTTGGAAAGTTGTTCGACTTTGAGCAACTTACTCAAACCTGGAGATTGGCAAGAAAGCCTTTAAATCGATCTGTTGCTAAATCATCTCTTCAACTTAAGTTTTTTTTAGAACTCGATGTTATTCTCTCAAATGGAGAAGCCGATACTTATTCTAAACAACTTATTTGGGTTTTTAATCCAAATGCAGTTCCTAGCGAATTNTATGGAGATTGGTCACGCCTAGTTGATCATCCTCTTGTTTATTGTCGTGCTAATCGNGAACCTGTTAGTGGTAAAGGATGTTTTCAATCACTCGATCTGAAGAATGTAAAAACCTTGATTCCTACTTACGATAANGATAGGGGATCCTTTATTTCTNTTTACAAGAAGGATAATGATATTTCGCTTCTCTGGCCTANAAATTTAAATAAAGCTCAAGAATTAGGTATTATTCATGAACAAACTGCGAGCAAGCTTCTCAGTTTATTTCAAACATTTCAGACAAGCTATTCTGCTGCAATAAAGGAATTTGCATGCGAAGGATTGGTTAGTGAATTTCTTCTTAAACAGCTTACTGATTATGGCATACTTCTATATATAATTTGTAAGGAAGCGAAAGGGGATCGTAATCGAGATTTACTCCTTCGACCTCTCCTATCGATCGGGACAGTTGCTGTTGAAGGTGGCAGAGTAACTGCGATTGTAACACCTTGGCATCCATTAAGACTTGCGGCAATAGCTATCAAAGCTCATCAGGTTGCATCTTTAGTTAAGCATTTACTAACAGCTGAAGAAATATATTTTGGTGATACACGGCTATTTTTTAAAGAACTCAAGGAGGAATTTAAACATCCTTACTATCCTGAAATCGTATTGGGTTGGAGCGAGAATAAGCCAGAGATCCTTTCACTAACAGACTATTATCTTGATTACAGCCTACATGAGTTACCAATAGTAACAAATGAAGGATTTGATGATACAAATGAGAGTCCATCTGAAAGTTCATCCCTTATTTTAGAGCTTATTAAAAAATATCTTTCTCTATATCCTCACGAGCAAGCAAACTTTACAGTTGTGCTCTACAACTGTGATTCGGCTAGACTACCACAGGCCATTGTAGATAAAATCCACGAAATTCACGAAGACAAAGAGGACATGCGTTGTCAGGTTATTTTACGGCATAGAGATAGGCAAAAATTACGCGACCTTTATGAAAAAATTATTGAGTCTTCTGAAAATGATGCTGATTCGTTCGTGGCTAGTGAAGCTACCAGGGATTTTATGGCTAGGTTGAGGATTGGTATTATGGTTGATCAGGCACCTGTACCCGATCCTAAAGACGGGCCACCTGCTGATATTGTTTTTTTACAGGATGTCATCGCACGTCATGCAAAGCTAGAGTGGTATCCTGAAATTGCTAGACCGGCGGAAAATGAATCACTTATTCCTGCGCGATGGTCACGTCGTAGACCTTCAGCTGTTGATGATATGAAATCGGTTGTTTACCTTTGCTGCCCTGTTCAGAGTTGTGAAGGATGGGCTTTTATAACGGCTATTACAACTTTTTTCAAAGGAGATTGGGATGGGATTGAAGAAAGGCGTTTGTTACCTGCCCGCCAATTAGATTTTATTGATCCCGAGACAGCAAGCATTTTTAAGGAAATTCATAATCTAGGAAATTGGGTAGTTAATTACGATGAATTACTGGATCGTCGTCAATTGTTAAATCAAAATGTTAAAGTTATCCGCTACAAACAAGCAACAACGCAAGGGAGGAATATACTTATCTCTTCAAAAGCTTCACTTGGGCTTCTACGATCTATGGTATTTAGTCGCATTAAAGATTTGAATCTTGAATTGAGTGATGAGGATTGTTACTCCCTAACAGAAAAGTTCATTAATGATGCGAACGAAATCTCCGGTGATATTGTTCTGCGGGCTGCTAAAAGAGGACGCAATGCAAGTGAATTAATGGGTATTGTCTTGAGTCGTTACATGATACACTCGGAATTGGGTATGAATCGATATTTTGGTTGGTATTTCCTTGATGATTATGCAGATTGGTTAGGACAGAGAGAACAACGTATTGCTGATATTTTAGTTTTAAGTCCTGAAATGACAAAAGAGGAGAATTTAAGGCTTGCAGTAGTGATCTCGGAAGCTAAGTACATAGATGCTGCTAATCTATTATCAAAACGTAAAGAGTCACAAAAACAACTTCGCGACACTTTAGGAATGATAGGAAATGCGTTATTCGGAGATCCGAAAAGACTAGATCGTGATTTGTGGCTTTCACGTTTTTCTGATTTGGTACTTAATGGGATTCAATTTCCNGCTTACGCACCCATAAACTTAGCAAATTGGCGACATGCAATTCGTGATGGAGAATGCGAAATTTACCTTCGTGGATATTCACATATTTTTGTTTCCGGACCTACTGATACTCCTGAATGTTCTGATTTTACTAAGGTAGCTGGATTGGAAGATTCGTATCAGGAAGTTTTTTCTCGTGACAAACTTCGTGAATTGGTCTTAANTTACTGGAAAAATCTAGATCCATTACCTATTCGGCAAAAAAATGCAGGAGAAAACGTNTGGGAAGAGAAATCTTACCGTATACCCACAGAAAGATTCAAAAATATATTAAAACGAACAGATCAAAACAAGCAAAATGTAGATAATTTAAATCTGATTGAATCAGNAAAATTGAAACCAGCACAAACTGTATCACAAACAAAGTTTGATGAAATTAATATACCCATGNATTCTCAAACATCTATTCCAAAAGATTCTGAAGTTTTATCTGCATGTTGGCCCTATTCTGGTATTAAAAAACTAATTATTGAATATAAAGGAGTACAGGAAGATAGTNCTGCAGATGCAGAATGGATGAAACAAATTGAGAATCTATGTAAAGGAGCTTTGCAACAATTTCAACTACAAGCAAAGCTTATTAGCAGCACACTTACTCCTAATGCAGCGCTTTTAAAGTTCCAGGGGAGTACTAACCTTACAGTAGAGCAGGTGCTCAAGCGACGCTCAGAATTTCTTACTACACACAGACTAAATGTGATTTCAGTTAGAGCCGAACCCGGAGTTGTGGCTATTTCTATTGCTCGTCCTCGTCGTCGGGTACTTCAACTTCTTGAGTTATGGAAAAAATGGAATCCAGATTGTTTAAACGGGAATTCAGAGTTACTTATTGGCCTTAAAGAAGAAGATGGAAATTTGTTGTTTCTTTCACCTAAAAAGAACGCTCCTCATACGCTCATTGCCGGTTCTACTGGTAGTGGTAAATCAGTTTTAATGCAGAACATCATCTTAGCTATTGCCTGCACAAATACTCCAAGTCAATCTCAAATCGTATTAATCGATCCGAAACATGGTGTTGATTATTTTGCATTTGAAAAATTGCCGCATTTGCAGGGTGGTATCATTGATAGCCAACAGNATGCTATTTTAACTCTAAANAGACTAATTGATGAGATGGATATTCGCTATACTATTCTTAAACAAAANAAAGTGGCAAATATATTTGATTTAAATAATAAAAAGAATGNGACAGAACATCTTCCATTTATGTGGATTGTTCATGATGAATTCGCAGAATGGATGATGATAAATGAATATCGTGAAGCCGTTACAAATATTGTATCACGTCTTGGAATTAAGGCACGAGCAGCAGGAATTTTCTTAGTATTTGCGGCTCAACGTCCAGATGCTAATGTAATGCCAATGCAGTTACGTGCGAACCTGGGCAACAGATTAATTCTCAGAGTAGATAGTGAAGGAACTTCTGAAATTGCACTTGGAGAGAAAGGAGCTGAACGGTTATTAGGCAAGGGGCATCTCGCAGCTAAACTGGAAGGAGAAGATAACCTAATTATTGCACAGGTTCCATTTATCAAACCAGAGGAATTGGAAAATATTGTATTAGATATAAGTTCATGAAGAATTCAAATCAATCTAGGGATTACAACAAGTTTTTTCAGCAGTTGCGAAATAATGACCTTGATCTATACATGCCTTTGGTGATTACCCTGAAAAGTTTCATCCACACATTCACGCTATTGTGGCTGATGGATTATTTCGAAAAACGGCACATTTTACGTAATCCCGGGATCGAGTACTAAGATGGCATCTGTAGAACCTTCCGATCCACATTCATACAAAACCAAGTATAATAATTTCGCTAAATTTCGCAAACAGGCTTTGAGTTTTCAACATAAGACGTATATATTAGTGGTAGTTTGTATCAACTCCCAGGAATAGCTACCGGTTGAAAATTAATGGGATAAAGATTGCAACCCGAAAAGCCGTGACCTTGGCGGCTCCCCTTAATTCCACTTTCAAAAGTTACTCAATAAAAAAGTTTCGACATGATCAAAGTCGGCACATCAGGCTTTTCCTTTCCAGATTGGGTAGGCAACATTTATCCTACCGATATTAAAAAAGGGGAGATGCTCCCATATTACGAACAGAAACTTGGCTTTAAGATAACCGAGATTAACTCCACGTATTATACAATACCCTCCCCAAAATCATTTGAAGGCATGCTAAAAAAGACTTCTCCCGATTTTGAATTTACTGTCAAGTCACATAAATCAATGACCCATGAAATAAGGGATAAAGAAACAGGAAATTTAATCGATAATAATGACGCCTTTGACCGTTTTTTATATGCCGTTGAACCTTTGAGAAAAGAGGGCAGGTTAACTGCAATTCTCGCTCAATTCCCTTATAGTTTTCATGCAATAAAGGACAACTATAACTATCTTCTGGCATTCAAAGAGAAATTAAAAGATATTCCCTTGGTTGTAGAGTTTAGAAATTACTATTGGCACAGCGAAAGAAGTTTAACGTTTCTGAAAGAAAACCATATCGGATACTGTATCGTAGATGAACCCAAACTCAAAGGTCTCATGCCTTATAATCCAAATGCAACAACCGACCTGGGGTACTTCAGGTTTCATGGCAGGAATACGAATTGGTTTAACGCATCACTAGCAGAAAGGTATGACTATCTTTACACGCCCGAAGAGTTGAAGTCTTTTTTACCAGGTATAAAGAATATATCCAGCATCACCGGGAAGACCATAGTTATGTTCAATAATTGCCATGCAGGAAAGTCGGTTAAAAATGCAATTGAGATGTTAAACTTAATTGGGCTAGGATGACGATCTGAAAACCCTGACCTTGACGGCCTGCCCTTAATTCGTTTTTAAAAGGGTTACAGAAAAGGGGGTAACAAAATGGATAAAAAACTGAATGAAATTGTAAAAGAAATATGTGATATACGCAATTACATGCCAAAAAAGTTACTTGAACGACTAAAGAATGATGATTTTGATTTAGACGATTTGTCAGATGAGGAGTTTTTAGAAATACGCAAATCAGCAGCCCCATTGTTCAAACAATTAAAAAAAGCAATTAAACCAAATATAATTAAACAAATTGAAGATTCAGACTGTAATCCTGGTATATTGCTTATAGGTGGTGACGGTTATTTACAATTGGGGATTGCCCTATATGTTCACTATATTCGAAAAATAAAATATTTTGAACCTATACCTTGTAATGGACTTAATGAGGACGAGATAAAGAAAGAATTGTACCCGACTGGTTTTCAAGAGAAATTGGAAATTAAGCTATTTACGACAACATTATTTATACGAGATTTGAATAACCGAAACATATTAGAAAATATAATGAAATCAGTAGAAGCTTGGGAAATACATGGTTCAAAATATGAGGGTAAGTGTGGTGCAATAGTTATTAGCACAGATGATTTAGATAGCTTGCCAGAGGATTTTGAAAAATATTTTGCAGTTATATACTTAAAAACTAAAATATCCTTTGATGATAATACACTAACAGTATCGATCAATGGTAAGGAATATACAGACCTTCAAGATGCGGAGTATAAACTATTTAAATTGCTATATAACAAAATAGGCGAGATTGTTACTTATAAAAATATGCAAACTAAAGAAGTGCTTGGTAGCTCAGCTTCCATGCAGCGAATTCAAAATATAAAATGCAGTATTGAAAATAAATTTAAAGGTTATGTAAACATTCAACCTAAAAGGGGCGTGGGCTACAAGATGACTGTTTAGAGTAATAATTAGACTCCTGTTAGAATTCTTTTCGACTTCTTAAAAGGCTGTAATGCCTGATATATCAGGTGTTACAGCCTTTTTTGTTTGAATTATTTTAGAAAATGCAGGTTAGCGTACAGTTAGTGAATAATAGAAAATCCATGATAAACTTGTTTCACCAATTGATTGATTTAATGTAACTTTTCAAATGGAGGTTGTGATGAAACAGGCGCACAGGTTATTTAATTTGCTGATACCTTTCAATATATATAGAGAACTAAAGAATATGAGTGACAAAACAGAACAACCCTTAGCAGAGATTGTAAGGCGCGGAATTACAATGATTTTGAAAGGTGAAAAAAACAGAGAGGGGTACAAGATGAAATACAATCCAACAGAGGTTGAAAATCAATTATATGTCGGAATCGAAAAGCATGTAACACCAGCACTACTTTTCGATTTGATGGGTTGGGAGCAAAAAGGGGAAAATCACTCACAATATGTTTATTGTAAGAAATTTTTATCTGTAGAATTGAGGCCGTTGCTTTCGCAGGTGTGTCTGTGTTAGCAACGGCCTGAATTATTTATAGGCGTAAAGAATAACACGGCACATTCAACATTGAAGTGCAACACTTGGGAAAATGACTTCATATGAAAAATATTAAAATGGAAATACATCCATTTTTATCATGGAGAACAATATTGAAATTCATGGGTGAAATTGAAAGTTATGGCTGGGTCTCAGCCCAGGATTTTCAGAAATATTTTATGTGCGAATAAAAAAGGTATATTATCACTTGAAAAACCTTGTTGCATGGGGATACGTGAAAAGACGAAAACGAATACGTCCTGGACAAAGGGGCTTCGTTTACGAATATAAGATTACACTCAATGGAGTCGAAAAATTGGATTATTTCAAAATTAAAAAAATAGAAAGCAGCTATTCTGAATATCGATTCTGAACTAAGTTAGGAATCCAATTCCAAGACAAAGCGAACAAGGTATGTGAAAAAATCAAGGATACCCTGCGATAAGACATTATTTCAGAACGGTATAGCAGTCTGTGTGATTTCCTTTGCGGCAAGAGATGGCTTAGATGTCCTTGATGAAGAAGCTGTAATGAAGTGTTGGAATGAAGCACAAAAACATTTGAAAAGAGAAACACGTGGTAAAGCCAAAGACTATAGAATCTCAAAGATAAATAACAAAAAAAAGAAATATAACAAGGCATCAGGTAAGACAACATGAAGATAGTAACTATAAAAGAGGTCTCGGAATTCCTTAAAGTCAAACAATCGACCCTCTATTCCTGGGTAAATCAAAAGAGAATACCGTCTTTTAAGCTCAACGGACTCTGGCGTTTTGATATGGAAAAGATAGAAGCGTGGATAAATCAATCAAATCGTGTCGATGATACACCAGGAAGGATAACAAAGAAGAAAATAAACCATCTGGATATTGACAGGATTGTTAAACATGCAGTAGAGGAAGTAAAGGGAATGTAAGCGATAAATGATAGTGTTTCCCAAGATGCATGATAAAGCACAAGACCCCAAAACCTTTCAAGAAGCGGTAAACGAGTGGGGAGAAATACACAAGAAATGTATTAAGGTGTATTGCGCCAAAAATGGTATTGATACCATTCTGGATGATGTATATAATGCATCCAACGGGAAACCAGGCCCAAGTCAAGGTCTCGGAAAGGAGAAAGAAGAACATGGGACTTTATAAAAGAGGTCTGGTCTGGTGGATGAGGTTTACTTACAAGGGCCAACAGGTAAGAAAATCGACAGAGACAACGGATAAGAAGCTAGCAGAAAAAATTTACTGTAAGGTTAAACACGACATCGTTGAGGGAAAATGGTTTGAAGCTGATGAGGGAAGCCATCGGACATTTCTTGAGCTAGCCGAAAAATACGAATATCAGGTTTTCAGGGAACTCAAGAGCTGGCGTTGTTCGATAAGTTATTTGAACCAACTTAAAGACTTTTTTGGTAAATACAAGCTCAACGAAATTACCCCTGCATTGATAGACGACTTTCGGCAAATGAGAAAAAAACAGGGGGTAAAACCAGCAACCATTAATCGGCAGTTTAAAATACTCAGAAGGATGCTTAACCTTGCCAGGAAGCGTTGGCAATGGATAAAAGAGACTCCAACAATAGAAATGGAGCAAAATGCGGACACCAAAAGGGTAAGGCATCTTTCTTTTGAAGAGTTCAATAAACTTCTTAACTGCTGTGAAAGCTGGCTTAGGGATATAGTGATTATTGCAGCCTGGACAGGTCTAAGGCAGGGCAATATCTTAAATCTCAAATGGTATCAAGTTGATTTACTGGCAAGGATAATTTTATTGAACGGTGAAGAAACAAAGAATAATGAAGATTTGAGAATTCCGATTGCTAGTCATGCCTACCATGTTTTAGAAGTAACAATGAAGAAAAATGATTCTAAAAGCCCCTATGTCTTTTATGATAATAACGGAATGCCTTTTAAAGCCGGGCGTATTCAACTAAACTTTAAAAAAGCTTT
>C687J26845_10002013_pt1 | contig 12034 bp, 6 predicted proteins | sample RifCSPlowO2_12_FD_26845 | JGI IMG/M metagenome (IMG submission 26845) | reverse complement strand
TTTGAATAGTTTATTCCACATTTTCAATTAATCTAATATATTGATTTCTCAATTCTTACAGCCAAATAATACAGTAGATTGTTTTTCCCCCTTTGCGGTATATTATTTGTGAAGCTTTTGTATTTAAAGTTTTAGATTATTACCTTGAGCAATTTTGTATCTTCTGTTTGATCATCCAAAGGTTAATCTATTGTGCGACTTAAAATATTTATATGTTTTGCTTGACGTAAGCTAAAAAAACTGTTATTTAAGCGATAAGTTAAAATACATTAGCGATAAAGGCAAACCTTGAGCAATCAAGGGACGCAAAGTAAAGGGTCTTTGGTAGGGGGAGTATTGCAATACTCCCCCACAACTAATAAAAAGATAGCCTTACTGCCGAAGAATGTTCGATATTGAATGTCTTCACAGTAAGGCTTTTTTGTTTAAAAGACTTGGAATATGGAGCACTCATAGAAAATGCTACGTGTTGTTTGAGAATAATCTCTGAGCATTAATTTGTTGTAATAAGCGTTTTTAATTTGATTTGCACATATCGTTAGATTGATTTTTATGTCGTTAGAAGTTCAAAAATAAAAAAGTCCTGTGATATTTTGTTCAGCGGTGGGAAGGGAGGTGACGTAAAGGATTACTTAAATTGCATAGGAATTTCAGAGTTGCGGCTGTAGAGCGAAGAGTATCTTCGCTCTACATTGAAAAATCGCCGAAGGCCTAACTTAAAAAAAACGTAACAGTTCACCCTCTGTACAGACTTGTGCTGGTTGTGAAAGAGTAGATTCGTCATATACTGAAAGGTGGAACCATTCCCCCGTTTTCACGAGGACAAGCATTGATTGGTGTATGAGATTTCAAATCAGACAGAGAATTACAAATTGGGTCTTGTGCATTTCTGGTAAAGAGCATGTGTTGGGTCTCCTAAAAGTTCTTGGTAAAAAATACTGGTACGTATTATACCAGAACATAGGGAGGATTTGAAAAAGAAAAATAGCCGAAATACGGTTATTTGCAAGGCTTTACAAGCCTTGCAAGACACTCTATTAAGAAATAGGAGGTAATGCATATGAAACTAGAAGCAAATATTAAAGTTCAAGTTTTTGATTTCAACGGCAAAAGGATTCAGGATGCCAAGATTGAATTAATTGATCGAGAAAAAGAGTCAATATCCATTCCATTTAACGACAGAACCGGTTTCTATGAAGCTAAAAAGATTACCCCTGGTAGTTATATCTTAAAGACCTCACGCAAAGAGTACGACACCGAATCCAGGGAAATGCGTATTAACCACGGTGAAAATGAAGCATTATTTATTTTGGGGCGGAAGGACATGCCATTCTTTTACCGAGGGGATGTTAAAGTACCCTTTGAGCCGTTGCCAAACTATTTAGGAATTGTATTAAAAGATATAGACAATATGGATAACTTACAGAAGTACAAAGATAGATTAAATGAAATCGCAAAAAAACATAATCTTAAACCAGTTAAAACTGGAGAGAATATTCAAAAAAATGGTTTGTTCGTTTATGAGTTTAAGTCTGATGTTTCTGAAAAAGGACGGCAAGAAATTCAGGAATCAATCAAAAGAAATGAATTTGTTTTTCTTTGCTCGCCCATACTGAAACTGTTTGAGCAAAACGCCACACTTCTTACGGACAGCATTATTGTCAGGTTTAAAGGTCATGTCTCTAAAGATGAAGTCTCGGCAATAGCCAAAAAATACAGTTTATCTCCCTTGAGAAACATTCCTTATGCTGGAAACGCTTATCAATTTGTAGTTAAAGGACCAATATCATATGGAATATTGGACATCTGCGAGAGTCTTGTCAGAACGGGTAAGGTTGAATATGCTGAACCGGACCTCTGGCATACCACCGAAGATGACCAGATAAATCCAACTGACTGGTTATTTCCCGAACAGTGGGACCATCCTATCATTAATACTCCTGACGCCTGGCAGGTATTATCAGATATTAATGTAAACAGAACTTTTGGAGACCCTGATGTAATAATTGCTGTGGTTGATAGCGGTGTGGACGCTGCACATCCGGCATTTTCAGGCAACTTGACAAACGGCAACCCAAAAATTTATCAGTTATTTGACTTTGCTAATATGGTGGCCAATAATAATAATTTCCCTGTTAACGGTGATGGTGGCCCTGCGGATCACGGAACCTGTTGTGCTGGTGCTGCAACCGGGCGTACAAATGAACCATCAGCAGTAGCTGGTGTTAATGAAGGAACTGCTGGTATTGCAGGCAATTGTCGGCTAATTGGTATTAGGAGAAGCGGGCCTGAATCAAGATATGCAGACATGTATATCTGGGTAAGCGGATTTAATCCCAATAGTGCAATAGTGGGTTTCCCCGCAGCGATAAATCCCGGCGCGGATGTTATTACGAATAGTTTCGGTTACAGCACTGGAATTCCTATTTCTGGATTGATGCGTGATACATTTGACTTCCTCACTACCTACGGTAGAGGAGGTAAAGGTGTGTTGCTTTGCTTTTCTGCTGGGAATCAAGGTGGTGGTGGTTGTAATGGTGCAGATGGCACTTTATTAAGACCGTGGGGAATGTATAGAAAATGTCATTCCATTACTGCTTCGACCCTTGATAATGCTGGAGCGGAGGTTAAGGCATCTTACAGCAATTTCGGACCTAATGTTTCATTTTGTGCACCCAGCAATAGTAATTGTACTGGAATACATAACCCTCCCAGTGATTATGGAGCATTCACACCTACAATACAAAATAGAATCAACAGAAACACCCCAGGCCGTCCTACTGTACAAATCACATTGAATGGTAATGCTATAGCTGGGAGTAATATGATAACCGTCAACAATGTTGCCGGGTTGGTCGTTGGGCAAGCAATTTTAGTCGGTAATCCTGGTAATGCCGGAACAGAGGCTAAAATTATTAATGCAATTAATGCTGTAACCAATCAAGTCACACTAAGCCAAAACCTGTTTAACAATCATCCAAACGGAACAAATGTTTTTGCATCAACACGTGATTATAGAAATAATTTCGGTGGAACTTCCTATGCAACACCCGTTTGTGCAGGATTATCTGCATTGATGCTTTCAGCAAATCGCAATCTCACATGGATAGAAGTACGGGAATTAATCAGAAGTCAAGCTGTCAAAATTGACCCAAATAATGCTGACCCGGTTGGTAGATGGCGGGATGTGAATGGACGAATATCAACCGACATAGGCTATGCAGGTCCTTTCTTTAGCCAGTGGTATGGGTACGGAAGGATTAATGCTACCGCTGCTGTTCAGGACGCAAGGGATTATACTTTCCAACGAGATATTCTCATCCGGGACAATTTAGCCGACAATGGACTCGTTCCTTCAGTAGGTACATTCTGGGAAGGGGTAGATATCTGGGTCAGAAATGCTAATGATAATGTGGTTCCAGCCAATTATAATACCCATGCAAATACCGTTCACCAAAACCCAATTTTTGGTCAAAACAACTGGGTATATGTTAGGTTTAAAAATATTGGCAACTTACCTTCATTTAATTTCTTCGTTAGAGTTTATCTTACGCATTGGGCTGGGCCACAATTTATTTACCCTGATAACTTTATTCCAACGTTTCGCCCCAATGACCCAATTCCTGCCCCTCTGATTCCAGGTACATACTTGATTGGCGAAACAATGGTAAACTCACTTGCTGCAGCAGCAGATGGATATGTTTCTGTTCAGTGGAATGCCAACTTAATCCCTCCACAAACAGTTAATGTTGGTGGAACCGATGTTACTTGGCATCCTTGTTTTTTAGTTGAAATATCTCCCCATGATGGATTTACACCTCCAGGTAATCATGTTTGGGAAAACAATAACCTTGCTCAAAAAAACATTTCAATCACTTACCCAGATGATGCAGGAGATTTTGCTCTTGCTGGCGTCGTAGGAAATTTGAAGAATAGATCAAAGTTTCTGGGTTTTGAAATTAAAGTTAAATGGCCAATTCCCCGCTCAATAAGTGTTTATATCAGAATTTTGAACCGATATATTGAAAAATACCTTGAGACCGAAATTAAGAACAAGAGGCAAAAGGACTTAAAAGTGGGAAAGGTAAAGGACAAAACAGTATTCCTTTTAAGCAAGAAAAAAACGATAAAATGCAAATTGCCTAATATTGGATTACTGCCTTTCATAATTGGCGGAAAAGTTGGGAAATTGCCAAAAAAAGACATAGTAGTTATAGAAGTTCAACAATTTGACGACAATGGCAGACCAAGCGGAGGATTGACATTTGAGATTAAGGGCAAAGCAGAATAAAAAATAGCACACAATATTTTAAAAATCCCTATCCGCAACGGCAGATAACAGAGTGCTTGAGATTAACACCCAAAGGCTTCGCCCTTCTCAAGCACTCGAACCGTTATCTGCTCATTGCGGGCATGGAAAAGAGGTTAACAATGCAAATAGAATCGCCTACTTTTACATTTTTTACATTTAGCGTACTAAAATCAAAAGGAGATTTGCTATGAAAAAATCGGACCATCAAAGCGTGGTAATTTCTGTTTTCGATTATTCAAAAAGAATAATTAATAATGCAAAAGTAACACTTAAACTGCTGTTAAAGAACGAGAAAAAAATTATTTCTCTGAAATTTGACAAACAGTGGCAATCATATCGTGCCGAACAGGTAAAACGGGGCATTTATTTGCTTCGGGTAGAAGCATCAGGTTATGAACCGGATGAACGAAAAGTGCGGGTGGGAGCAGATGGATTGAAAGAAATATTTATTCTTGGCAAAAAAGGAATGCCATTTTATTACAGAGGTAAGGTAAAGGTACCTTTTGAACCCAAGTTCAATCTTTTAGGCGTATCGGTCAAACCCGGTCTGATAGAAAAAGAAGATCAAGAGTTGACCAAACAGGCTGCCAAATTGAAGCTTAAGCCAGAAAAGGTCGGTAAATCAATTCTTGAAGACAATGTTCGGGTATTTAAATTTCCGGTTAATGCAAGCGAAGCCGCCCGTCAAAGAATTCAGCAGCGTCTTTCTGAACACCAATTGGTTCGTATTGTAGGCCCAGTAGTCCATATAGAGAAGGAGAGTGTTTCATTTCTGACCAATGAGCTTATCGTGAAATTCAAGGTTGAGATTAGCAAGGAAGAAGCATACAAAATTGCCAAACGGTATGCTCTAAATATAATCAGATCCATTCCATATTCCGGAAACACTTACCTTATGCGATCTGCTACAGCGAGCTACGATATTTTAAAGATTTGTGATGAAATTATTAAAACCGATCTGATTGATTATGCTGAACCAAACCTTGTAATAACTGCGATCGATTTACAAATAAATCCAACAGACTTTCTATACGCACAACAGTGGCATATACCATTGATTGACTTACCGCTAGCTTGGGATATTTTAAGAAATGCTAATCCAGCAGGGATAATGCCTGGAGATCCTGGTGATCTTACCTTCGGCAGTGAGGACATCATAATAGCTGTAATGGACAGGGGTATTCAATCGCAAACTGTAGGTGGGATAACCACAGCTTCACACCCTGATTTTAATGGACCTGTAACAAGCGCTAACAATAAAGTTTATCAGTTTTATGACTTTGCCAATATGGTTTCTAATAATGATGCACCCCCTAACGATCATGGTATGGGATGTGCGGGTGTTGCTGCGTCACTTGCCAACAACCCATCCGTAGTTGCAGGAGAAGAAGAAGGTGTAGTTGGCGCAGCACCAAATTGCAGGGTGATGGGATTAATAAGACCAGCAGGAGGTACCACTGTTCAATATGCAGATGCATATACTTGGATAGCAGGATTTGACCCCGGTTGGACGGCAGACGGTGTTAACTACCCTGTAGGCACGGTTTTTCCTGCAAAAATCACCCCTGGTGCAGATATCATTACAAACAGTTTTCTTATGCCATCCGGTGGTTTGATGGAAGATTGTTTCGACTTCCTTACAACATTTGGACGGGATGGGAAAGGTATTCCAATATTCGTTGCTGCAGGGAATGGGAACATTAATGTAGCGATTGAAAATCCCATGGCAGCATACGAGAAAGCTATTGCAATCGCAGCATCAACCGATGGTGAAGTTAAAGCAGGCTATAGTTCTTTTGGAGACGCTATTGACATATGCGCTCCAAGTAACGGCGGTATAGCAGGAATCACTAGTTGTGACTTAGTTGGAGGAGGAAATATTGCCGGCCATACGGGGGGCGGAAATGATTATAGGGATAACTTTGGAGGCACTTCTTCCGCAACACCACTATCAGCAGGAGTTGCGGCTTTAATACTTTCTATGAATCCTGATCTTACTTGGATTCAGGCGCGTCAGATCCTTTGTAATACCGCAGTAAAAATTGATGCAGCTAATACCGACCCGACTGGTCAGTGGATTGATACAGATGGTGATGGTAATATCGACTTTAGCCAGTGGTACGGCTTTGGCCGTATAAGCGCGCAAGCCGCGGTACAGGCGGCCCAAGATCTAATTGGGATTGACCCGCTGACACATATAGATACCTGGATAAAAGAAAACTCCACGGATATTGGCAATGTGCCGTGCCTGCCACCATATTCTCCAGATGTGTGGGTACGTAATACCGACCCGAACTTGGATAATCCGGCTGAAGTAAACATACATCAGAGCCCAATTCGGGGACAAGATAACTGGGTCTACGCAAATATCCGCAACCGCGGCGCTGTGGATTCTCTTGACGTATTCGTTCGTATTTCAATTACACGATGGGCTGGAACCCAGTATGTGTACCCCGATGACTTTATACCAACTGGCTCACCAAGCACATACCCACCTGTTACAATGGCACCCGGCACATACCTTATTGGAGAAGAACATATAGCATCTATACCTGCAGGCGGATTCGTTACAATAAACATGCAATGGCCGGCAGACATTATACCACCGGTTACAGTTGTGATTGATGGAGTAACCTACTCTTGGGCAGACTCCTGCCTACTTGTAGAAGTCTCGCCTCATGATGGTCCTGCTCCTACGGGAAATCATTCCTGGGATAATAATAATCTGTGTCAAAGGAATATTTCTATAGTCGATCCTGAAGATACAGATGACATGGCAATTGCATTTGTAGTAGGTAATCGAATAAACGAAGCCAATATGATTAATCTAAGGATCGAAAGAAAAAATCTCCCGGCAGGCGTTAACCTATTTTTCGATTATATAGATAGAGGAACTGCAAAGGAGGTTGCAAAGTTTCTCGCTGAAGCCGATGAAGAGACACAAGTGCTGGATACGTGTGACTTGACTATCCTGTCCGAAACAAGGGGGAAATTGTATTGTCATAATACTGATGAGACTTCTTTAGTATTGATTCCTCCAAAGACTCGCCTTTCGTTTCCTTGTTGTAACAGGCGAGGAAAAGCTGCCAACTATAAAATAAAACCTATAGACAAGGATAAGAGACTGATTTTTGCATTACCGACAGCACAGAAAGCGAGGGTTCCTATTTTAAGGAAACGGCGCGAATATCAGGTAGTGGCCCTTCTTGGCAAAGGGTTGAGGAACCTCAAAAAAGGCGAATATCAAATCGACGTCTATCAGGAAGACTTGAAAGGAAATATCGAGGGCGGAGTAAATTTCATTATTCGGAAAAAATAACTGAAACAATTAGAGTAAAGGAGGTAAAGTTATGATCATTTTCAGAATCAAAGGCGTCGTTAAAGAAAAAGAGACAGGCATTCCATTGCCTGGACTTTTTGTGAAATCCTACGACAAGGATTTACTTTTTGACGACCTGCTCGGATCAGCAATGACTGATAAACAAGGGAAATCCGACATCATATGTGAACTCACGGACTTTCGTGAATTCTTTGATGTAAAACCAGATATTTATTTCAAGGTGTTTGGCAGCAACCGCACGTCTCTAATTCACAGCACGAAAAATGCCGTAAAATGGAACATGGGGAAGACATCGGAACATGAAATCCTCATTCCGTGGAAAGAACTGCATGAACATGTAACTACTGAAGTGATTCTGACTGGTGATAATGGAAAACCAGCGGAAGATTTTTCCGTGGGAGAATCCCTTACAATCCAGGTAAAAGGATTGAGACCCGGATATGCACACAATTTCATGCTCACCATGGACGGCAAAAAGCTTTTCACAAGTACACTAATGACTAACCGCCACGGAGAGATTGAGCCAACCGTTCTATGGCCGCAGATGGGGCTTGACGATCCCAATGGTGTTGCTCGTTTTACCCCGGAGGAAGCCGGAAAAAGATGGAACGGTAAAAGCTTCAAACTGGAAATCTCAACGGGAAAGGAAGTCATTTCACACGCGACCTTCAGAACTATCGATACAGTCCGCACGCCTATTGTGATCAGTTCGGAGAAAGACGGAAGACTGCTTAATGGATTCGAAGTTGGCACAAAATCTCTCTTCCTCACATTGTACAACTTACCATTTAGCGGCGATGCTCGTATTTATATGGTGCCGCGCCAGCACGATTGGCGCACGGGTGATCCCTTCCAGCCTGTGACATTCCGCAACGGCAAACCTGCCGTGTGCGAAATATCCGTCCGCGAGGGTGGAATGCAACAAACAATAGAGTTTGCTGCTGCGGAATTATTGATGCCAGGCGCATATGATTTTATCGTGCGTCCTGTGCGGTATGGATATGAAGAAGATGATCTTCTCGCTATCCTTCCCAATGATATTTTAGGATCGAGACGTGCTACTGGTGTGGTAATACGCGAACCGTTCTGGAAAGCCAAACCTGTGCTGGGCGGATGCGTGAACAAAATTCCTGTGAGTGGTCACTCGGTAGCAGGGGCACCGTATTTCCGCTACGCTGATACCGCCACTATTGGTGAAGATGTGTGGGCAGGGCTTGATCCTGGGATTGTAGATCCAGGCAACATCAGCAAAATGTGCGCGCTGTATGTTATCCAGAGCAAGGATGAAGCCGATTGGCTTGCAAATAACAGCCTGAACCACCTCCCTGTCTTGGGCGGCAATGCGAATACTACAAAACACAAGCTCCAGTCCGGGTGCATGAACGCAAACAAGATTCTCGTGTGGCCAAACGCTCTGCAAAAGGGTGAATATGACATTGTTGCGGATTTCGGCAACAACACACCTGACGCAAATCTTTTTGTGCAAAATGATCAATATAATACTCCGCTGGATATCATCGACGGATATTTTGTCGCGGGTTTCCGCGTAGTGGACGATCCCGGCACAATGGTGGAGAGCAACATCCCGAATTACGGGAACTGGAATTACACGGAGGCGGATATGGCGGGACTTGGGCTGGTGGGAACAGTAAATGTACAGGATTCCAGTAATCAGTATCACTCTTCCGGTACCCCGATTCTCGTGAACAGGCAACTCAGGCTCAAGGCACATGTATTTTTTCCGGCGGATATGCCCGGTGTGGTCGATCCGGCGCAAATCAGCGTGGTACAACCTAATTATCCGCTCATCGTGATAATCCACGGCAACGGTCACAACTATACTGCATATGACACGATGATGCAGCATTTTGCGAGAAACGGTTTTATCGCGGCCAGCATTGATGTCAAATACTTCAATGGTATGTCGGATGTGCATGGCATGGGCGCCCAAGGGCGTGCGGAAGCGCTGTTTCATCACATATTGGTCCTCAACACAAAATTTGGTGCAAAGGTACAGAACAACATCGGCATCATGGGTCACAGCCGGGGTGGAGAAGCGGTGATTAAAGCCTCGAGGATCAACCAGCAGCAGGGACTCGGGCACAATATCAACGCGGTGATTTCCCTCGCTCCAACTGATCAATACGGAACGGAATCATTGGCAGGTGCATGGTCCAAACCTTACTTTGTGCTATATGGTTCTCGCGATGGCGACATTGACGGGGGCATTTGGGTACCCGGCTATACCGTTCCGATGACGGGTTTTGCGCAGTATGACCGCGCGAATGGTTCGAAGAAGATCATGTGTTTTGTGTACAAAGCCACACACAACGGCTTCGTCACCTCCAATTCAGATTCAGGTGATCCTGATCTCCTCAGTCCTAATTTGCAAAAGCCTTTCACTGCGGCTTATATGAATGCGTTCTTCCGCTGGAACCTGAAAAACGAGCAATACTGGGAAAGTATGTTTGCAGGAGAATGGACACCCAGTTCGGTGGAAGCAACCGGCGCAACTTTCCAGATGCAATTCCATCACACAAATATCAAGACTGTCGACAACTTTGAGGGTCCTGTCAACTGGCAGGCCAGCACGATTGGGGGGGCGGTGAGCCACAACAACACACTGCCGGTTGATCCGGGCGAGGACAAGATGAGCGCAGCCGTGATCACTGGTCTTGATCCTAAATCGCCACACGACACGCAGGGTATGAAGATCCACTGGGATAATTTAAATGATAAGCTGGTGTTTTCGATTCCTCCATTGGAGAAGGATGTTTCCGTCTATTCTTTCCTGAGCTTCCGCGTAACGCAGAAAGTTGACAGTGCGGATAATCTGCCGAATCAATCTCAGAACTTCCGCGTGGCGCTCAAGGACGGCACTAACAACGAGCGGGCCGTTAGAGTGAGCGCGTTTTATGATATTCCGTTCCCGGAATACCGTCCGGATCATGCACTCAGCAAGTCAGCGATGGAAACTGTGCGAATTCCGCTCAAATCTTACAGAATCGTGTGCGCGGGACAGGTTCAGGTAAATTTACAGGATGTTACAACTCTCACATTCCTGTTCTCTGAAAAGGGTACTGGAGAGATTGAAATTGACGAAGTTGAATTTTCAAATTAAGGAGGTATCAAATGGATATCAAATTCAGAGCCAGGAAGTTACCGGAATACAAGGCACAGGCTAAGGAAATAGTAAAAATATTGAACGATCTACCACATCTGCTAGTGCGCGTAGAAGTGAGCGGTGAATATTTTCCACATCGTGCTCCCCACCCTTTTATTCGGATAAAGGTCGGAAAGGAGGAATACTTTAATGATTTGTTCACGGAAGTATCACCGGACAACCAGAAACTAAGCGGTTATTTGCCAGTGAATATTCCGGTGCGTGGCATCATTGAGTTCGGATATGGTGCAGAAATATGGGGCAATGTCCCCGCTGAATTCAGCGCCGAATCTGTGACTCGATTAGACCGGAAAAGACTCCCTAAGGACATTGTGATTGTCGATAATGAGTTTTTGCTGCACAGAAAGAAATGAAGCAGCAACATTATGAGCGATTTGATAGCTAAGACATTAAAATCATGGTGGTAAATGGGCCGGTTCTATAAAAATGCCCGCAACGGCAGATAACATGCTAAAATAGTCAAAAGAGGTAACATTGAAAAAGATAAAGTATTACCTTGATACAACAATTTTTAATTTTGTATTTGCAGAAGGCGATACTGGAAAGAAGGACATCACCGTAAAGTTATTTAAAGACCTGCCTTCAATATCTAATGGCATCTATATTTCAGATGAAGTAATTAATGGAATAAATAGGCTATTAGGCTATTACGAGATAGAGATATGTTCACCTGAGGAGGTGATTGAATTATGAAAAGACTTAAAGGCTTAGACGAAATTCATAAAGTAATGAAGAAGATTTATGAGGAAGAAAAAAATTTGACACCTGAACAAAGGATAAAAAAACTTCGTGAAGAATCTGAGAAGTTCTTATTAGAAAGACAGTTAAATTTAAAGAGAGCCAATCCTAAAGAATTAAAACATGTTGCAGTATAATTGCCCGTAACAGCAGATAACAGAGTGTTTGGGGGTAAAACTCAAAGGCTTTGCCTTTCTCAAACACTCGAAACGTTATCTGCTCATTGCGGGCATGGAAAAGAGGTTAACAATGCAAATAGAATCGCCTACTTTTCCATTTTTTACATTTAGCGTACTAAAATTGAGAAAGGAGATTCAATGAAAGCAAGTATAACTTTGATTTTACTCATTATACTTTTCCCATCATTTGCTTATTCAGGTGAGATCTACGGATGTATCAAAAAGGAAAATAAATTTATTAGGGAAGGGGTGAAGATAGAAATTACACCCGAGAGCAAGAC
>C687J26845_10002010_pt1 | contig 12043 bp, 8 predicted proteins | sample RifCSPlowO2_12_FD_26845 | JGI IMG/M metagenome (IMG submission 26845) | reverse complement strand
ATAACCAGCCCGTACCGCGCAGGCTATTTGAGTCAGATTTTTAGATGAGGCAACGAAACACATTTCGGTCAGATTTTTAAATGAGGCAACACGTCGAGCCGCGATCGCGATTCGCCGAGCCGAGGCGCCGGGAGCAGGCGCCGATGAGGTCGCCAACTGCGCATAACACCCGTTGCCCGCGACTGCTTGCGCGCAAGACTTGCGGCGGCGCTAAGCTCATTAGTGCGGCTGAATCCCGGCTGCTTTCAGCAGTTTCGCCATGGGCGGGCCTTCTGCCTTCACCACCTCCAACATGCGCTCGGGCGTGGTGTGCTCCGCAAATATCCCCAGGCTGTTAAAGCGCTCGACCACGTCGGGCATCCGGACGATATTGCCGAGATCGGCATTGACGCGAGCGATGACCGCGCTCGGCGCACCCTTGGGGGCAGCCNCCCCCCACCACTGCGAAGGAAACGACTCTTGCAAACCCGCCTGGGCCATCGTCGGCGTATCCGGCAGCGCCGCCGAACGCTTTTCGGATGTGACCGCAAGCGCCCGCAACCGGCCCGAACGCACATGCGGAACGGCGGGGACCATGTCGCCGAATTGCAGGTCGGTCTGTCCGGCCACCAGATCGAGCATCGCCACCGCACCGCCTTTATAGGGGACGTGCACAAGTTTTGCGCCCGTGATCACCTGAAAAAATTCGCCGACGATATGCGCTGTCGTGCCGAGACCGCCGGAGCCATAGTTGAGCTGTCCGGGGCGCGACTTGGCCAGTGCGATCAGCTCCTTCACATTACGCGCCGGGACGCTCGGATGGACCACGAGCACGGGTCCCGCCGAAACAACGATCGAGATGAACGCAAAATCGTTCAACGGATCGTAGGGTATTCTTGTGTATAGCAACGGGTTGACGACGAGCGCGGCCTTGGCGGTGAGCAGCAGCGTATAACCGTCGGCCGGTGCTTTCGCGGCGACTTCATGACCGATGCTGCCGCCGGCTCCGGGACGGTTATCGACAATCACTTGCCGGCCGAAGGATGCCGTGAGCTTCTGCGCGATTAGCCGACAAAGTACATCGCTAGAGCCTCCGGGCGGAAATGGCGCGATCATACGCACGGGTTTCGTCGGATAAGCGTCCTGTGCCGCCGCCGGTACAGCAGCGACCGCGAGAAACATCGCGCAGGCGAAGTGCAGTGTATCGCGGGAGCGAATCATCGCGTCTCTCTTCCTATGATGTGTGGCGGGCATATATACGATCAAACGCTGCATGATTACTCGGCCTTGATGTTGGCCAATTTCACGACGTCGCCCCACTTCCTGAGTTCCGACTTCATGTAGGCGCTAAATTCCTCCGGGCTGGAGGGGGAAGGCACGGCGCCATCCGCCAGCATCCGATCGACGGTGTCCTTTTGCTTCAGCGTGTCGACGATTGCCTTGTTGAGCCGCTGCACGACGTCCCCGGGCATGTTCGCAGGGCCCACCATGCCGGCCCACCCGAAGGCTTCAAACCCCGGCAGGCCGGCTTCGGCGACCGTCGGAAACTCGGGGAGCGACGGGATGCGTTGGGCACTGGCCACTCCCAGCGCCCTGACCCGGCCGGCGCGCACGTGAGGGAGTATCGACGGGATGCTGCTGTGGGTGAAATGGGCTTCACCGGACAACACGGCCACCACGGACGGCGCGTTTCCCTTGTACGGAATGTGAAGTATCTGCACCTTCGCCATCGAAACGAACAGTGCCGTGGCGAGGTGCTGCCCGTTGCCTGTTCCGGGCGAGGAGTAGGTGATCTCGCCGGGTCTCGCCTTGGCGAGCGCGATCAACTCCTTCACGTTCTTGACCGGCAGCGACGGGTGCGTGACCAGCAGGTACGGGAAAGTCGACATGTTGGCGATATGCGTAAGCTCCCGCAGGCTGTCGTACGGCAGCTTCGCGAAAATATGAGGGTTGATCACCAGCGGTCCCGCGGAGGCGGCTGCGATGGTGTAACCGTCAGGCGCCGCCGCCACCAGAGCCTGCAGGCCGATGATGCCGTTGGCGCCGGCGCGGTTATCGATCGCGACCTGCTGGCCGAGGCGATCTGACAGACCCTTGCCGACGATGCGCCCGATGTAGTCCACCCCGCCGCCGGCCGGAAACGGCACGATCATGCGGATCGTTCTGCTCGGCCAAGCCTGCGCGAGCGCTGCCGCCGGCCACAAAGTCAGAGCGCCGAATGCCAGCGCGACGGTTCGGGATATCGTCCTGGTAGTCATAGACTCCTCCTAGCAGCCTGTCGGGCTTAGCTGCCCAACAGGCTGCTATAAGCAAAACCGCCTGCGAATTCAGAATGAAACCCAGCATGACGACCCTTCTTGGCCGCCAATGGACACGCCCAGCATGAGAGAAATGAGTCTTTCACTGCATTTTGTTCCGTTTTCGCATAGGCGGTTTTGCATCAGGAGTTTGTCGGGGCTAAGTCCGACAAACTCCTAGTGTCTTGAGCGATCACTCACCGAGCCGGCGCGCCCGGAGCGAGTGTGCAGGCGGATCCGGACTGCGCCTACCGAGTTCTGCGTAAATGGTTGACAAGCCATTTATGCCTCGAACCTCCCTTCTCCGCTCGGGAGAAGGGTCGGGGATGAGGGCTGAGCATTGTCATGTATTTCTGCAATGCTCAGTAATGGGCCTTCTGTTCACGCCGGGTTCCTCCTCCTCGGGAGAGGACCGCAATCGGAGCGGGTATTGAGCGGGATCAGCGGTCAATGACCGATCAATCTATTCCAACCACGAGAGCAAGGCAAGCTTCTTCCCGCACCGCGGCTGTTGGACAGAAGTAGCGGGGCTTGCACGAGTAGGCAAGCAGGTAGTCGTGCCTGCAGGCGTCGCAGTAAATGCGGGCAAAGCCGTGGTGTGGATCGCCGCACTCGATGAAGCGCTCGATGACCTGTTCCTCGACGGCGCGCCGCAGCCGACCCGCTTCGCGAAGCTCCTTGCCATGCCGGGTCGCGCACTGCCACAGCGGGCTCGCGCACGGGTTGCGCGGCCGGTATCAGCCGATATCGTCAGAGGCTGCGGGGATCAAGCCGCAGTGACGAAGCGCGGACCGCCGCTGTGGGGGATTGCGTTCAGCCTAATTCTTCGCCAGACCCAGATCGACGAGCAGTTCCTTGATCTCGATGTGCTGCTCATCGAGGTATTTCCGGAACTCGGCCGTCGTGATGAACTCGTCCATGAGGAGGAACTGCTGAAGCTCTTTCTTCCAGGCTTCGGTCGCCACCGCCTTGCGCAATGCGCCTTCCCAGAACGCGACATGCTCGGGGTCCATGTTGCGCGGCCCGACGATTCCGCGCCAGTTCGAGACCACCGCGTTGACGCCCTGTTCGCGCCAGGTCGGGATTGCGGCCATCAGGCCCGGCAATCGCATAGGCGCCGCCACGGCCACCAACCTCACATTGGAGCCGCTCTGTAGGTGCGGCACCCAAAGTCCGACCGAGCCGGGAACGATGTCCACGTGTCCGCCCAGCATCGCGACAATGGCGTTGGCGCCCGAATTGAAAACGACGGCCTTTGCCTTGCGCACGTCGATGCCCGAAACCCTGAGCGCGCGCGCCACGCCCTGATGATTGGAGTTTCCCAGGCTGGTAGCGACTCCAATGCTCAGCGCGCCGGGATCCTTCTTCAGCACCTCGATCAGATCGCGACCACTCTTGATCGGAGAGTCCGCCCGCACCGCCACCGCGATGTATTCCCCGAACAGCCGGGCCAGCGGTGTGAGCTCGTTGTGGCTCGGTCCCAGGCCCACGATGTGGTTGGTGATCAGGCTGCCCGAAGCGATTGCAATCATCTGGCCGTCCGCTCTTTGGTTGAGCTGGTTGTATAGAATAATGCCGCCGCCCCCGGGGCGATTGCCAACCGTGATCGCGGCATCGAACATGCGGCCTTCCTGCCAGATCTTTTGAAAGGTGCGCGCGGTACGATCCGGGCCGCAGCCCGGCGCGCAGTTGGACGCGATCTCTACGGCGCCTCTGGGCGTCCAGCCGGTTTGCGCAGTCGCCGGCGGGTTCGCGCCCAGCCAGAGCGCAGCGAGCGTCACCCACGCAGCACAATTACGCATGCCTTTGCCCTTCGCTTTCATCTTTCTTCCTCCTCTTCTCATTTTGCCGGAACGATAGGAAATTCAATCCAGCCTTGATTCGTGTTCGCCGAGCCGAGGCACTGGGAGCAGGTGCGGAAGAAGTTCCGGAATGCGCGTAACGAACCGTATGTTCGTGCTTGCCTCCTCCTCCCCGGGAGACGACCGCAATCCGAGCGGGTCTTGAACGGGATTATCGGTCAATTACTGCGCAATCTATTCCAACCACCAGAGCGCGGCAAGCTCTTTCCCGCATCCCGGCTGTTTCGAGGGGGTCTTTTCCGTACGGCAGGTCAGGCGATGTCGGGAACCGGGTGAGCAGATAATGAAACGAAAACGCAAAGTCCGTGGCACATCCCTTTCGCTACGCGTCTTCGGGCCCTTGCGCACCCTGACCCGTTCTGCAATGCTAATCAGACCATCCCACAAGGAGGGACCGCCATGAACAAGAACTGGATCCTTGCGCTCGTCTTCGCCGCCTCGGTCACCGCGTCCGCTGCCGATCTCGTCATCGCGCTCGGCGCGGACGTGACTTCGGTGGATCCGCACGTGCTCAACGCCGCGCCCAACAACAGCATCGGCGAGCAGGTGTTCGACACGCTGGTGCGGCGCGATGCGCGGCAGCGCTTCACACCCGGTCTCGCGGAATCGTGGCGCACGGTGGGCGACACTACCTGGGAATTCAAGCTGCGCCGCGGCGTGAAATTCCACGACGGCTCCGAGCTCACCGCCGAAGACGTCGCTTTCTCGATCGACCGGCCCGCGACCCTCAAGGGCGTCCCCGGCGGCTTTACCGTATTCACCCGGCCGATCACGCAAAAAGTGATCGTCGATTCCCACACCATCCAGCTCAAGACCGCCACGTCCTATCCGAACATGCCGTCCGACATGGCGAGCATCATCATCGTTTCGAAGCGCGCGGCGCAGAATGCCGCCAGCGCCGATTTCGATTCCGGCAAGGCGGCCGTCGGCACCGGCCCCTACAAGCTGGTGCGCTTCGTCAAGGGCGACCGCATCGAACTCGCGCGGCATGAAGGATACTGGGGGCCGAAGCCGGCATGGGACCGCGTGCTGTTCCGCCTCATCACCAATGACGCAGCGCGGATTGCGGCGCTGCTTGCCGGCGACGTGCACCTGATCGAGGTCATCCCGCCCACCGACTACGCGAAGCTGCGCACCAACAATGCACTCAAGATTTTCACCTCGCCATCCAACCGCATGATTTTTTTCCACCTCGACTCGGACCGCGACAGGACGCCGTTCGCCTTCGACAAGTCCGGCAAACCGCTCGACAAAAACCCCTTCAAGGATGCGCGCGTCAGGAAGGCTTTCTCGAAAGCGCTTAACCGGCAGGCGATCGTCGAGCGCGTGATGGAAGGGCTCGCCATCCCGGCCGGCCAGTTCGTCCCGGAGGGCTTTTTCGGGTATACGTCCAGCCTGAAGGTGGAGCCTTACGACCCGGAAGGCGCGAAGAAGCTTCTCGCCGAAGCGGGCTATCCCGACGGCTTCGCGCTGACGCTGCACGGCCCCAATAACCGCTACGTGAACGACGAGCAGGTCGTCCAGGCCGTGGCGCAGATGCTGAGCCGGGTCGGCATCGCGACCAAGGTCGAGGTCCTGCCCTTTTCGATCTACGTCTCGCGCGCCCGCAAGTTCGATTTCACGGCCGCTCTGCTCGGCTGGGGCGTTTCCACCGGCGAGGCCTCCTATCCGTTGCGGTCGCTGGTGGCGACCTTCAACGCCGAAAAAGGCACGGGGCCGTGGAACTGGTCGCGTTACTCGAATCCCAGGATGGATCAACTCCTCGAGCAGGCGCTCGCCACGGTGGACAACGCGAACCGCGAACGGCTGCTGCGGGAGGCGACCGAGCTCGTGATCAACGACCAGGCGGTGGTGCCGCTGCACTATCAGGTCAACACCTGGGCCTCGCGCAAGGGGTACGCCTACACACCGCGCACCGATGAGCGCACGTATGCGCATGAAGTCAAGCCCCAGTGACAGGATCGAGGATCAAGGATCGAGGATCGAGGATCAAGGATCAAGGATCAAGGATCAAGGATCAAGGATCAAGGATCAAGGATCAAGGATCAAGGATTGAGAGTACCATTCTCGCATTCGTTCAATCATCCGAAGTTCCGCACCACGCATGATCGGCCCTTCGGCGTCGCCGCACGCCTCGATCCTGAATCCTAAATCCTGAATCCTGAAGTAAGTAATGCTTTCCTACATCACCCGCCGCCTCGCGCAGAGTCTGCTCGCGCTGTTCGTGATGTCGCTGCTGGTGTTCGTCGGCGTCTATGCCATCGGCAACCCGGTCGACATTCTGATCAACCCGCAAGCCGATCAGGCGGAGATAGCGCGTGCCACCGCTGCGCTCGGGCTCGATCAGCCGCTGTGGCTGCAATACTGGAATTTCCTGATTGGGGCGCTTGCCGGCGACCTCGGCAAATCATTCATTTCGAACGTGCCCGCGGTCGAGCTCATCCTCACGCGCATGCCGGCCACCGTCGAGCTCGCGCTCTCCGCCATGGTGATAGCGGTCGTGCTCGGCATCCCGTTGGGGCTGCTCGCCGGGCTCAAGCCGGAGTCGTGGATCGGAAAAACCATCATGGCCGGCTCCATCGTCGGTTTTTCGCTGCCGACGTTCTGGGTGGGGCTCATGCTGATCATGGTGTTTTCGGTCTACCTCGGCTGGTTGCCCACTACCGGGCGCGGCGCGACAATCGACGTGCTCGGGGTCGCGGTCAGCATCCTCACCTGGGACGGCGTGAGACACATCCTGTTGCCCGCGACCAATCTCGCGCTGTTCAAGCTCTCGCTGCTGATCCGGCTCACCCGCGCCGGCGCCCGCGAGGCGATGGTGCAGGATTACGTGCGTTTCGCGCGCGCCAAGGGCGTTCCCCAGAACCGCGTCGTGCGCATTCACGTGCTCAAGAACATCATGATCCCGATTGTGACCGTGGCGGGGCTCGAGTTCGGCTCGGTGATCGCCTTCGCCATCGTCACCGAGACCATTTTCGCGTGGCCGGGCATGGGCAAACTCCTGATCGACTCGATCAACGTGCTCGACCGGCCGGTGATCGTCGCCTACCTGCTGATCATCGTCTTCATTTTCATTCTGCTCAATCTGGCGGTCGACTTGATCTATACCGCGCTCGACCCGCGGGTGCGCATCAGCGGGACGAAAACATGAGCAGCGCACTGACCACACCGTCACCGCTGCGAGAATTCGCAGCGCGTTTTGCGGAGGACCGGATCGCGCTCGGGGCGTTTATCCTTTTCTGCCTGATCCTCGCTACCGCGGTGTTCGCGCCGCTCGTCTCGCCGCAGAACCCCTACAACCTCGCACAACTCGATATCCTGGACTCCAAGCTCGAGCCGGGGGCCAGGGGCCTCGACGGCATGACGTTCTGGCTCGGCACCGACGACCAGGGGCGCGACATGCTCTCGGCCATACTCTATGGGCTGCGCATCAGTCTCGGCGTCGGCGCCGTTTCCACGCTCGCCGCGCTCGCGATCGGCATGGCGGTCGGCCTTATCGCGGGCTACGCGGGCGGCTGGCTCGATGCCCTGATCATGCGCATCGTCGACTTGCAGCTCTCATTCCCCTCGATCCTGATCGCTCTGGTGCTGCTGGCCGTGCTGGGACAGGGGGTGGACAAGATCGTTGTCGCGCTCATCACGGTGCAGTGGGCCTATTACGCGCGCACCGTGAGGAGCAGCGCGCTGGTGGAGATGAGAAAGGAATACGTGGATGCGGCGCGCTGCCTCGCATTCGGCACGGCGCGGATCATTTTTCGTCACATCCTGCCCAATTGCCTGCCGCCGCTCATCGTGGTCGCGACGGTGCAGGTCGCGCACGCGATCGCGCTCGAAGCCACGCTCTCCTTTCTGGGTCTGGGCATGCCGATCACCTCGCCCTCGCTGGGCCTTTTGATCGCCAACGGCTTCACCCACCTGCTCTCGGGAAAATACTGGATCAGCTTCTTCCCGGGCGCCGCGCTCCTGGTCACCATCGTGACCATCAATCTCGTGGGCGATCAACTGCGCGACGTATTGAATCCCCGGTTCCACTGAGCGCGGAATCGTTGACCGCCGCCAGCCGCGCGGCATTGAGCTTGTCGATTTACACCACTGCGCCCTGCCGCTGCCTCGGCAATAAGCTGGCAGCGGTAACACGAAAATTGGCCGTGAGCCGCCCGCACCATGTTGGCGCCTGCCGCGTCACGGCCATTGGCGCGTCATGTCACCGGCCCCGCATCGAGGAATACGCGCGGTGGGTCGCCTTCTGGCTGCCGGATCCGCGCCTGGAATCCCAGCGCGCCGGCGCGCCGTTATTGCCTCGGCGCGCGCCCTGGTCACGTTCGGACGAACCGCCGCGTGATACCGGCTTCGGTTCCATTCCGGGCACGACGTGCGTTTCGATTTTCCGCCCGGTGAAACGCTCGATTTGCTTGAGCTGGCGCGTGTCGTCCGGGGACGCGAACGAAATCGCGATACCGGCCGCGCCCGCGCGCCCGGTGCGCCCGATGCGGTGCACGTAGTCTTCGGCAACCTTGGGAAGATCGTAGTTGATCACGTGCGTGATGCTCAGCACGTCGATGCCGCGCGCCGCGACGTCGGTCGCGACCAGCACGCGCACGTTGCCGCTGCGCACCTTGTCGAGAGTACGGTTGCGCTGCGACTGATTCATGTTGCCGTGAAGTGCGGCGGCGGCATGCCCCTTGTCGTAAAGCGTCTCGGCCAACCGGTCGGCGCCGCGTTTGGTCGCCGTAAAAACGATGGCCTGTCCCATTTCAGTATCGCGCAGCAGATGATCGAGCAGCCGATGCTTGTGGCCGCCGTCATCGACATGGTGCAGACGCTGCTCGATCTGCGCATGTTGCGACTGTGGCGCGGAGACTTCGATCAGCTTCGGTTGTCGCAGCAGGCGTTGTCCGAGCTTGGCGATGCCGCCGTCGAGCGTCGCCGAAAACAGCAGCGTCTGGCGCGTGGCGGGCGTCGCCATAGCGATTCTCTCCACGGGCTGGATGAAACCCATGTCGAGCATACGATCGGCTTCGTCGAGCACCAGCATCTCGATACGCGAGAAATCGACCTTGCCCTGGTCGATGAAGTCGATGAGCCGCCCGGGCGTTGCCACCAGAATGTCGAGCGACTGCTCGAGGAGCCGCCGCTGTTTCGGATACGGCATGCCCCCCAACACGGTGCCGGTGCGCATATGGCGCATGAACTTGCAGTACTTGTCCACCGCGCTCGTGACCTGCAGCGCGAGCTCGCGCGTCGGCGTCAGCACCAGCACGCGCGGACCGCGGCCGGGCTTGGCGGAAGGCTGCGCCAGGCGTTGCAGCGCAGTCCACACGAATACGGCGGTCTTGCCGGTGCCGGTCGGCGCCGAGACCATCAGATCGTGGCCCGCCATCGCATCGGGTATCGCCTGCGCCTGCACCGGAGTGGGCTCGGTATAACCGGCCGCAGTCAGCGCCTGCAGAATGGCGGGGTTCAAATTCAAAGATTCGAATGACATCAGGAAGCTTCCTTAAAGGTGAGGCACAACAAAAACGCGCAGGCATGACTGCTGCCGCAAAGCAGGCGAACGCTGCCGGCGCACGGGTATCGTCGCTAACCGTGCAGTCGCAGCGATTCAGGGAATCAGGCTGAAAACAGGAGGGGTCAGGGACAGATGCGACTCGAATTTACGCAACCCAAGTTGCTTCGAGGTGCGCGCACTATACAGGTAACCCGAAGAAATAGCGAACGTTTTCGATGGCCGCGCGACTAACTACTGTGTGCCACGCAAGACGCCGGCTGCACTACCCCTGTGCTATACTCGCGCCCTTTTCCTGGAACCCCGCCCCAGCGCAAAATGCGCGCCATACGCAACATCGCGATCATCGCCCACGTCGACCACGGCAAAACCACGCTGGTCGACAAGCTGCTGCGCCAGTCCGGCACGTTCGCCGCGCATCAGCATCTGGTCGAGCGCGTGATGGACTCGAACGACCTCGAGCGCGAGCGCGGCATTACCATCCTCGCCAAGAACTGCGCCGTCAACTACCAGGGCACGCATATCAATATCGTCGACACCCCTGGCCACGCCGACTTCGGCGGCGAGGTCGAGCGCGTGCTGTCGATGGTGGACGGCGTGCTGCTGCTGGTCGACGCGGTCGAAGGCCCGATGCCGCAGACGCGCTTTGTCACGCGCAAGGCGCTGGCGCTGGGCCTGAAGCCGATCGTCGTCATCAACAAGATCGACCGCCCGGGCGCGCGCATCGACTGGGTGGTGAGCCACACCCTCGATCTGTTCGACAAGCTGGGCGCCACCGAAGAGCAGCTCGACTTTCCGATTGTTTACGCGTCCGCGCTGCAAGGCTGGGCAACGACGGATCTGCACAGCGTCGGCCCCCTCACCCCCGGCCCCTCCCGCCAAGAGGATGAGGGGACTAAATTGGACATGCGCCCGCTGTTCGAGGCGATCATTGCAAACGTGCCGGCGCGCGCCGACGATCCGAATGGTCCTCTGCAGCTTCAAATCTGCTCGCTGGATTATTCCAGCTACGTCGGCCGCATCGGCATCGGCCGCGTCAACCGCGGCCGCATCCGGCCGGGACAGAACATCGTCGTCCTCAACGGCGACAAGCCGCCGGTCAGCGCCACTGTCAATCAGGTGCTGGTGTTCAAAGGACTCGAACGTGTCGTCACCGAAGAGGCGCAAGCGGGTGACATCGTGCTCGTCAACGGCATCGAAGAAGTTGGCGTCGGGGTGACGCTCGCCGATCCCGATCATCCAGAAGCGCTGCCGCTGCTGACGGTTGACGAGCCCACGCTCACCATGAACTTCCAGGTCAACACTTCGCCGTTCGCCGGGCGTGAAGGCAAGTTCGTCACCAGCCGGCAGTTGCGCGAGCGCCTGCAGCGCGAAGTCATGAGCAACGTCGCGCTGCGCGTCGAAGACACCGCGGACGCCGACGTGTTCACGGTTTCGGGCCGCGGCGAGCTGCATCTCACCATCCTGCTCGAGAACATGCGGCGCGAAGGCTACGAGCTCGCGGTATCGCGCCCCCGCGTCGTGCTCAAGGAAATCGGCGGCGTCAAATGCGAGCCGTTCGAAGCGCTGACAGTCGACGTAGAGGACACGAACCAGGGCGCCGTGATGGAAGCACTGGGCGCGCGCCGCGGCGACCTGCAGGACATGCAGCCCGACGGCAGGGGGCGAGTGCGGCTCGACTACCGCATCCCGGCGCGCGGGCTGATCGGCTTTCAGGCGGAATTCCTGACGCTTACGCGCGGCACCGGCATCATGAGCCACGTGTTCGACGATTACGCGCCGATGAAGCCGGAAATTCCGGAGCGCCGCAACGGCGTACTGGTCTCGGCGGAAAACGGGGAGGCGGTAGCGTATGCGCTGTGGAAACTGCAGGAACGCGGCCGCATGTTCGTGAGTCCCGGCGACCCACTCTACGAAGGCATCATCATCGGCATCCACAGCCGCGACAACGACCTCGTCGTCAACCCGATCAAGGGCAAGCAGCTCACCAACGTCCGCGCCTCGGGTACCGACGAAGCGGTGCGCCTGGTGCCGCCGATCCAGATCACGCTTGAATCGGCGATCGAGTTCATCGCCGACGACGAACTGGTCGAAATCACGCCGAAATCGATCCGCATCCGCAAGCGTCTGCTGCTGGAACACGACAGGAAGCGCACGCGGAGGGCGGAGCAGGCTCACGCGGCTTAAGCCGCGGGATGCGACCCCGGAGCGTGCGACAGCGCGCCTGTTCGATGTGGTTCAATTGAGGTACTCGACACCAATCAAGCAGGCCATGAACCATTCGGCTATGCGTCCGGCGCGCACGCGGAGGGCGGAGCAGGCTCACGCGGCTTAAGCCGCGGGATGCGACCCCGGAGCGTGCGACAGCGCGCCTGTTCGATGTGGTTCAATTGAGGTAC
>C687J26845_10001993_pt1 | contig 12092 bp, 7 predicted proteins | sample RifCSPlowO2_12_FD_26845 | JGI IMG/M metagenome (IMG submission 26845) | reverse complement strand
GCCATGGCGAAGGCGAAGTTTGAGCGGACGAAGCCGCACGTGAACGTGGGGACGATCGGGCACGTGGACCATGGGAAGACGACGCTGACGGCGGCGATCACGAAGCGATTGGCGGAGAAGGGGCGGGCGAAGTTTGTGCCCTTTGACGAGATAGACAAGGCGCCCGAGGAGCGGGAGCGGGGGATCACGATAGCGACGGCGCACGTCGAGTACGAGACCGAGAAGCGCCACTACGCGCACGTGGACTGTCCGGGGCACGCCGACTACATCAAGAACATGATCACGGGGGCGGCGCAGATGGATGGTGCCATCCTCGTGGTATCGGCGGCGGACGGGCCGATGCCCCAGACGCGGGAGCACATTCTGCTGGCGCGGCAGGTGGGGGTACCCTCGGTGGTGGTGTTTTTGAACAAGGTGGACATGGTGGACGACGCCGAGCTCCTGGACCTGGTGGAGCTGGAGGTTCGGGAGTTGCTCTCGAAGTACGAGTTTCCTGGGGACGACGTGCCGGTGGTGCGGGGCTCGGCGCTGAAGGCCCTGGAGGGGACGGCGCCCGAGTGCATTGACGAGCTGATGGCGGCGGTGGACGGGCACGTTCCCGAGCCGGTGCGCGCCACGGACAAGCCCTTCCTGATGCCGGTGGAGGACGTTTTTTCGATCTCGGGGCGTGGGACGGTGGCGACGGGGCGTGTGGAGCGCGGGATCGTCAAGGTGGGGGACGAGGTTGAGATCGTGGGCCTCACCGACACCAAGAAGACGGTGGCGACGGGGGTTGAGATGTTCCGCAAGCTCCTGGACCAGGGGCAGGCGGGGGACAACATCGGGGTGCTGCTGCGGGGGACCAAGAAGGACGAGATCGAGCGGGGGCAGGTATTGGCGGCGCCGGGCTCGATCACCCCGCACCGCAAGTTCAAGTGCGAGGTTTACATCCTGACGAAGGAAGAGGGCGGGCGCCACACGCCGTTTTTTCCGGGGTACCGGCCGCAGTTTTACTTCCGGACCACGGACGTGACGGGGATCGTGACGCTGCCGGCGGGGCGGGAGATGGTGATGCCTGGGGACAACGTGGCGCTGGACGTGGAGCTGATCACGCCGATCGCGATGGAGAAGGAGCTTCGGTTCGCCATCCGCGAGGGCGGCCGCACGGTGGGCGCCGGCGTCGTCGCCGAGGTGATCGAGTAGGGGCAAGAGGCAGGGCGAGGGAGAGATTCGCAGGCCAGTGGCTCAATTGGTAGAGCACCGGACTCCAAATCCGGCGGTTGGGGGTTCGAGTCCCTCCTGGCCTGCCAGCCTTCATAATGCGGCGGGCGGACGATGACGGCGAAGGTGATGGATTGGGTCCGGCAGGCGAGGTTGTTCCTGCTGGACGTCCAGGCCGAGTTCAAGCGGGTGACCTGGCTCGACCGGAAGCAGACGGCGGCGCAGACGGTGCTGGCCCTCATCTTCGTGTTCTTCGTGGCTATCTACCTGGGGATCGTGGACCTGGCGCTCTCGCGCTTCATCACCTATTTCCTCAAGTTCGGTCTGTAGGCGGGGGCGGGGATGGCCGATAAAAAGTGGTACGTCGTTCACACCTACTCGGGGTTCGAGAACAAGGTGAGGCTCAGCGTGCAGGAGCAGTTCCGCGCCTCCAGGCTGGAGGAGAAGCTGGGGGACATCGTCGTCCCCACCGAGCAGGTAGTCGAGGTGAAGGGCGGGAAGAAGCGCACCAGCACCCGCAAGTTCTTCCCCGGCTACATCCTCATCGAGATGGAGTGCGACGAGAACACCTGGTACCTCGTGAAGAACACCCCCAAAGTGACTGGCTTCCTGGGGGGAAACACGCCCTCGGCGCTCTCCGACTCGGAGGTGCAGAACGTCGTCAAGCAGATGCGGGGTGAGGTCGAGAAGCCCAAGCCCAAGGTCGAGTTCGAGAAGGGGGAGAACATCCGCGTCATCGACGGCCCCTTCGTGAACTTCACGGGGACGATCGACGAGGTGCACCCCGACCGCGGCAAGCTCAAGGTGATGGTGAGCATCTTCGGGCGGACCACGCCGGTGGAGCTCGAGATGCTCCAGGTGGAGAAGGTCTAGGGCGCCCCCCCCGGCGGGGCGGCTCCCCTGCGAGGAACCGAGATGGCGAGCAAGAAGGAAGCCGTGGCCAGGGTGAAGCTCCAGATCCCGGCGGGCCAGGCCAACCCGGCCCCGCCCGTGGGGCCGGCCCTGGGCCAGCACGGCGTCAACATCATGGAGTTCTGCAAGTCCTTCAACGCCCAGACCCAGGGGCAGGAGGGCACCATCATCCCCGTCGAGATCACCATCTTCGGGGACCGGAGCTTCACCTTCATCATGAAGAGCCCGCCGGCCGCCGTCCTCCTCAAGAAGGCGGCCAGCCTGGCGAAGGGCTCCGGCGAGCCGGGGCGCACCCTGGTGGGCTCGGTCACGCGCAAGCAGGTCGAGGAGATCGCCGGGATCAAGAAAGCCGACCTCAACTGCGCCGACCTGGAGGCCGCCGTCAAGATCATCGCGGGCACCGCCCGCAGCATGGGCATCGAGGTGAAGGACTAGTTCTCATTCAGTGGGAGGCGCCCCCCGCGGGCGCCGCCGGGACCACGGAGGATTCGGCATGGTGCAGCACGGCAAACGGTACCGGGAGGCCCTGAAGAAGGTCGACCGGGCCAAGCTCTACGCCCTCGACGAGGCGGTGGGCATGGTGAAGGAGTTCGCCAAGGCGAAGTTCGACGAGACGGTCGAGATCTCGGCCAGGCTCGGGGTGGACCCCCGGCACGCGGACCAGATGGTGCGAGGCAGCGTGCCCCTCCCCCACGGGCTGGGCAAGACAGAGCGCGTCGTCGCCTTCGCCAAGGGCGAGAAGGTGCGCGAAGCGAAGGAAGCCGGCGCCGACTTCGTGGGCGCCGAGGACCTGGTCGAGAAGATCCAGGGCGGCTGGCTCGACTTCGAGCGGGTGGTGGCCACTCCGGACGTGATGGGGTTGGTGGGGCGCCTGGGGCGGGTGCTCGGGCCCCGGGGGCTGATGCCCAATCCCAAGTCGGGGACGGTTTCGCTCGACATCGGCCGGGTGGTCCGGGAGATCAAGGCGGGCAAGGTGGAGTACCGCACCGAGAAGGCTGGGCTCGTCCACGCCCCGGTCGGGAAGGCCAGCTTCGAGGCCAAGGCGCTCGCCGAGAACGTCTCGGCCGTGGTGGACGCCCTGATGCGGGCCAAGCCCTCCTCCAGCAAGGGCGTCTACTTCAAGGGGCTGACCCTTTCGAGCACCATGGGGCCCGGGGTGAAGGTGGATCATCAGGCCCTGCTGGCCTCGCTGAAGTGAAGGAGCGCCTCCGATGGCAACCGCAGTGAAAAAGGGAAGAGCGGCCGATGGCCTGAAGCCCCGGCCCGAGAAGGTCGGGAAGCTCGAGGTGCTCCGGGCCCAGCTCAAGAACTGCTCCTCGATGGTCCTCTTAGACTTCCGGGGGCTCACCGTCGCTCAGATGACCGACCTCCGCCGCCGCACGCGGGAGGCGGGGGTGAAGCTCTCCGTCATCAAGAACACCCTCCTCCACCGGGCGGTCGAGGGGACCCCCTTTGAGGCGGTCCGCCCCCAGCTGAGCGGGCCGGTTTCCATTGCCACCACCACGGGGGACCCGGCGATTCCCGCCAAGGTCCTCAAGACCTTCCTCAAGGGTCTCTCCCAGGGGCAGATCCGGGGCGGGGCGATGCTGGACGGGAAGTTCCTGGAAGTCGCTGAAATTCAAGCGATCGCGGACCTCCCCTCCCGCGAGGTGCTGCTGGCTCAGCTGCTCGGGGCCCTCAACGGGGTGGTGGCGGGGCTGCCGAGGCTTTTGAACGCTCTGCTGCAAAAACCGCTCTTTGCCTTGCAGGCTATTGCAAAATCCAAGGGAACGGAGTAAATATAGTAGTTTGCCCCGGGTGGGGCTTTCGCCGGATTGCGTCCGTTGGGTGGCTCCCCGGAGCCGATGTGCAACCCGAATGTCATAAAGAAAGGGCAGAATGGTGGCGACTAAAGAAGAGGTGATCTCTTTCATCGAGAACATGACGGTGCTCGAGCTCAGCAACTTCGTCAAAGAGCTGGAGGAAAAGTTCGGGGTTTCGGCGGCCGCTCCCATGATGATGGCGGGACCCGGCATGGCCGGCGGCGGGGCCGCGCCGGCGGCGGAGGAGAAGACGGAGTTCTCCGTCATCCTCAAGGCGTTCGGCGCCGAAAAGATCAAGGTCATCAAGGTGGTGCGCGAGCTCACGAACCTCGGCCTCAAGGAGGCCAAGGATCTCGTCGAGGGTGCTCCCAAGCCCGTGCGCGAGGGGATTTCCAAGGATGATGCAGCCGCTGCCGCCAAGAAGCTCAAGGAGGTCGGCGCTGAAGTGGAGGTCGCCTAGGCTCACCCGAGAGTGCTGATCCGAAGCGGCTCCGGAGCGGTTTCCGGCGCCGTGGCAACGCTGGAATCGCCCTCAAGGAGGTGAGCCATCATGGCCTTGACGAACGGTTCGAATGGCCGCCGCGTCCGCGAGGATTTCGCCAAAATCCCCGCGGTGATCGATATTCCCAATCTCATCGACATTCAGCTGGCCTCCTACGAGCGCTTCCTGCAGTGGGAGGTGAAGCCCTCCGAGCGCCACCCGGACGAGGGGCTCGAGGGGGTCTTCCGCAGCGTCTTCCCGATCACCGACTCCTCCGAGACCCTCGTGCTCGAGTATCTCGGCTACGAGATCGGCATCTGGGAAACCGCGGGCAACGAGTACACCGGCCTCGGCGGCCCCGGCGTGAAGGATGAGCAGGGCAACGAGATCTTCTGCCGCCAGAAGCACGAGGCGGACGAGTGCCGCCAGCGCGGCATGACCTTCGTCGCCCCGCTGCGGGTGATGCTGCGGCTAACCACCTACGAGAAGGACGAGATCACCAAGGAACGCCGGGTCAGGGAAGTGAAGGAGCAGAAGGTCTACCTGGGCGAAGTGCCCCTGATGACCGAGAACGGCACCTTCATCATCAACGGCACCGAGCGCGTCGTGGTGAGCCAGATGCACCGCTCGCCCGGCGCCTTCTTCAGCGCCGACAAGTCCAAGCCCTCGGCCAAGTCGGCCTACACGGCGCGCCTCATCCCCTACCGGGGCAGCTGGCTGGACTTCGAGTTCGACAGCAAGGACCTGCTCTATGTCCGCATCGACCGGCGGCGGAAGCTGCCGGTCACGGTCCTCCTGCGCGCCTTCGGGCTCTCCAAGGACGACATCCTCAACTCCTTCTACCAGAGCGAGGACATCCTCTACGACGCCAAGCGGGGGGTCTTCTACAAGAAGCTCTCCGAGCTCATGGTGAACCAGCGCATCTTCGATGACATCGTCATCCCCAAGACCGGCGAGCTCGTCCTCAAGGCCGGGCGCAAGTTCACCCGCGCCGCCCTGCGCAAGATTCAGGCGGCCGGCATCGAGAACCTGGACCTGAAGGACGAGGAGGTCGTCGGCAGCATCATCGCCCAGCCCATCCCCGACCCCGGCACGGGCGAGGTGCTCCTCGACACCAACACCGAGGTCACCGCCGAGGTGCTGGGCATCCTGCGCGAGAAGAAGCTGGCCCGCGTCCCGACGCTCTTCGTCTCGGGGGTGGGCACCGACCGCNCCATCCGCGACACCCTCACGACCGACAAGTGCGAGGCCCCCGAGGACGCGCTCGTCGAGATCTACAAGCGCCTCCGCCCCGGCGACCCGCCTACGCGCGAGACGGCGCGCAACCTCTTCGAGAACCTCTTCTTCAACGCCAAGCGCTACGACCTCTCGCGCATCGGCCGCCTCAAGCTCAACACCAAGCTGGGGCTCAACCTGCCCCTCGACCAGCGCACCCTCACGGTGGACGATGTGATCGCCGTCGTGCGCTACCTCATCGAGCTGCGCCACGGCCAGGGGACGGTAGACGACATCGACCACCTGGGCAACCGCCGCGTGCGCTCGGTGGGCGAGCTCCTGGAGAGCCAGTTCCGCGTGGGCCTCGTGCGCATGGAGCGGGCCATCCGCGAGCGCCTCAGCATCCAGGACATCGAGGCCGTCTCGGTCCGCGACCTCATCAACTCCAAGATGATCACCGCGGCCATCAAGGAGTTCTTCGGCTCCAGCCAGCTCAGCCAGTTCATGGACCAGACGAACCCCTTGTCCGAGATCACCCACAAGCGCCGCCTCTCGGCCCTGGGCCCCGGCGGCCTCACGCGCGACCGGGCGGGGTTCGAGGTGCGCGACGTCCACCCGACCCACTACGGGCGCATCTGCCCCATCGAGACGCCGGAGGGGCCGAACATCGGCCTCATCGCCAGCCTCTCCACCTACGCCCGGGTGAACACCTACGGCTTCATCGAGACGCCCTGCCGCAAGGTGGTGAACGGCCGGGCGACCGAGACGGTGGAGTGGCTCTCGGCCATCGACGAGGACAAGTACAAGATCGCCCAGGCGAACGTCGAGGTGGACGCGGGCGGGATGCTGGTGAACGAGTTCGTCTCGGCCCGCACGAGCGGGGAGTTCCTCATGGTCCCCCGGGACCAGGTGGACTACATGGACGTCTCGCCCAAGCAGCTCGTGAGCGTCGCCACCTCCCTGATTCCCTTCCTGGAGAACGACGACGCCAACCGGGCCCTCATGGGCTCGAACATGCAGCGCCAGGCGGTGCCCCTCCTGCGGCCCGAGGCCCCCTACGTGGGCACGGGCATGGAGGCCGTCGCCGCGCGCGACTCGGGCGCCGTCATCCTCGCCCGCTGCGACGGCGAGGTGGTGAGCGTCGAGGCGAGCCGGGNGGTCGTCCGGGCCGAGAATCCGGAGGCGGACCGCCGCTCCCCCGGCGTCTACATCCACAACCTGGTCAAGTACCGCCGCTCCAACCAGAACACCTGCATCAACCAGAAGCCCATCGTGAAGGTGGGCCAGCGGGTGAAGAAGGGCGAGGTCATCGCCGACGGCTTCTCGACGGACCAGGGCGAGCTGGCGCTCGGGCGCAACATGCTCGTCGCCTTCATGCCCTGGAACGGCTACAACTTCGAGGACGCCATCGTCATCTCCGAGAAGGTGGTGAAGGAGGACATCTACACCTCCATCCACATCGAGGAGTTCGAGATCGAGGCCCGCGACACCAAGCAGGGCCCCGAGGAGATCACCCGCGACATCCCGAACCAGAGCGAGGACGCGCTCCGCAACCTCGACGAGAGCGGCATCATCCGCATCGGCGCGCGCGTGAACGCGGGCGACATCCTGGTCGGGCGCATCACCCCCAAGGGCGAGACCCAGCTCAGCCCCGAGGAGAAGCTCCTGCGGGCCATCTTCGGCGAGAAGGCGGGCGACGTGCGCGACTCCTCGCTCCGGGTGCCCCCGGGCATCGAGGGCACCGTGGTCGAGGTGCGGGTCTTCTCGCGCCGGGGGACCTCCAAGGACTCCCGCGCCCTGGCCATCGAGGAAGCTGAGATCGCCAAGATCGAGAAGGACTACGGCGACGAGATCCGCATCCTCCGCGAGGAGGCCGACAACCGCCTCCGCGCCCTCTTCCTCGGGAAGACGGCGGCCGGGCGGGTGATCCACCCCAAGACGGGCGAGACCCTCGTCTCGAAGGGCGCCGCCTTCGACGCGGCCGCCCTCGCCGCCCTGAGCGGGCAGGACCTCCAGAAGGCGGCCGTCTCGAAGGAGCTGGCCGGCCAGGCGGCCGACACCGTGGCCCGCATCGAGGAGCAGGTGCGCCTCCTGGAGAGCATCCGCGAGGAGAAGATCGCCAAGCTCCAGCGCGGCGACGAGCTGCCCCCGGGCGTGCTCAAGATGGTGAAGATCTACGTGGCCATGAAGCGCAAGCTCCAGGTCGGCGACAAGATGGCCGGCCGCCACGGGAACAAGGGCGTCGTCTCGATCATCGTGCCCGAGGAAGACATGCCCTACCTCGACGACGGCACGCCGATCGAGATCGTGCTGAACCCGCTGGGCGTGCCCTCGCGCATGAACGTGGGCCAGATCCTCGAGACCAACCTCGGCTGGGCGGCCCACGTCCTGGGCAAGTACTTCGCGACTCCCGTCTTCGACGGGGCCACGGAGGAGGACATCACCCGCCTCATGCGGGAGGCCGGGGTGCCCGCCTACGGGCGCACCGCGCTCTGCGACGGGCGCACGGGGCTCCCCTTCGAGCAGCAGGTGACGGTTGGCTACATCTACATGCTGAAGCTCCACCACCTGGTGGACGACAAGATCCACGCCCGCTCGACGGGCCCCTACTCCCTCGTCACCCAGCAGCCACTGGGCGGCAAGGCGCAGTTCGGCGGCCAGCGGCTGGGCGAGATGGAGGTGTGGGCGCTCGAGGCCTACGGCGCCGCCAAGACCCTCCAGGAGATCCTCACGGTCAAGAGCGACGACGTGACCGGCCGCACCCGGATGTACGAGTCCATCGTGAAGGGCGAGAACCTGCTCGAGGCGAACCTGCCCGAGTCGTTCAACGTGATGATGAAGGAGCTGCAGAGCCTTTGCCTCGATGTCGAGCTTATCGAGAGCGGCGAGGCGCCCCGCTAGGGGCTGGTCGGGCGGACCTCGGCCGCCTCGGGTTCAATCCCGCCCCCACGGGATGACCCCCACGGAGGGATTGCATTGGACAGCGTCCTGAACCTTTTCGAGAAGCCCAAGGATCCCGTTTCGTTCGACGCCATCCGGATCCGCATCGCATCCCCCCACACCATCCGGGCGTGGTCCTCGGGCGAGGTGAAGAAGCCGGAGACCATCAACTACCGCACCTTCAAGCCGGAGCGGGACGGCCTCTTCTGCGCCGTCATCTTCGGCCCGGTGAAGGACTATGAGTGCCTCTGCGGGAAGTACAAGCGCATGAAGTACCGCGGGGTCGTCTGCGAGAAGTGCGGCGTCGAGGTCATCTCCTCCAAGGTCCGCCGGGAGCGCCTGGGCCACATCGAGCTGGCCAGCCCGGTCTCCCACGTGTGGTTCTTCAAGGGCCTGCCCAGCCGCATCGGCAACCTGCTCGACATGACGCTGCGCGAGCTCGAGCGCATCCTCTACTTCGAGAACTACGTGGTCATCGACCCCGGCAAGACCGGCCTCAAGAAGCTGAGCCTGCTGACCGAGGAGCAGTACCGGAAGATCCAGCAGGATTTCGACGAGGGGGACTACAAGGTCGGCATCGGCGCCGAGTCCATCCGGGAGCTCCTGGTGAGCCTCGACATCGACGCCCTCTCGGTCATGCTGAAGGAGGAGATCCGCGAGACCTCCAACCTCCAGAAGCGCCGCAAGCTGATCAAGCGCCTCAAGGTGGCGGACGCCTTCCGCACCTCGGGCAACCGGCCCGAGTGGATGATCCTCGAGGTCGTCCCGGTGCTGCCGCCCGAGCTGCGCCCGCTCGTCCCCCTGGACGGCGGCCGCTTCGCCACGAGCGACCTGAACGACCTCTANCGCCGGGTCATCAACCGGAACAACCGGCTCATGCGGCTCCAGGAGCTCAAGGCGCCCGACATCATCATCCGCAACGAGAAGCGCATGCTCCAGGAGGCGGTGGACGCGCTCTTCGACAACGGGCGCCGGGGCCGCCTGCTCCGGGGGCCGAACCGCCGGCCGCTCAAGAGCCTCTCGGACATGCTCAAGGGCAAGCAGGGCCGCTTCCGCCAGAACCTCCTCGGCAAGCGCGTGGACTACTCGGGCCGCTCGGTCATCGTCATCGGGCCCGAGCTCAAGTTCGACCAGTGCGGCCTGCCCAAGAAGATGGCCCTTGAGCTCTTCAAGCCCTTCATCTACAACCGGCTCGAGGAGAAGGGCCTCTGCGCCACCATCAAGGCGGCCAAGAAGCTGGTCGAGGAGGAGCGCCCCGAGGTCTGGGACGTGCTCGAGGAGGTGGTGAAGAACCACCCCGTCATCCTCAACCGCGCCCCCACCCTGCACCGGCTGGGCATGCAGGCCTTCATGCCGCTCCTCGTCGAGGGCAAGGCCATCCGCATCCACCCGCTCGTCTGCGCGGCCTTCAACGCCGACTTCGACGGGGACCAGATGGCCGTCCACGTGCCTCTCTCGGTCGAGGCGGTCGAGGAGGCCCGGGTGCTCATGCTCTCGGCCAACAACATCCTCTCGCCCGCGAACGGCATGCCCCTCTCGGTTCCGAGCCAGGACATCATCCTGGGCTGCTACTACCTCACCAAGCCCCGCGCGGGCTCGAAGGGGGAGGGCCGGGTCTTCAGCGGCCCCTCCGAGGTCCGCGTCGCCTACGACCAGGGCGAGGTCGGGCTCCAGGCCCGCGTCCGGGTGCGGCTGAACGGCGGCCTCGAGGAGACCACGGTCGGCCGGATCATCCTGCACGAGATCCTGCCAGAGAACGTGCCCTTCGAGGCGCTCAACCGGGTGATGGACAAGAAGGCCCTCACCCGCCTCGTGGCCGTCTGCTACGAGAACGCGGGCCGGGCCCGGACGGTGCGCTTCCTGGACGACCTCAAGAACCTCGGCTTCAGCCAGGCCACCCAGGCCGGCATCTCCATCTCCATCGACGACATGAGGGTCCCCGAGCGCAAGCGCGACCTCATCGAGGGGGCGCGCAAGGAGGTCCTGGGCGTCGAGAGCGAGTACCGCGATGGCCTGATCACCGACGGCGAGCGCTACAACAAGATCATCGACATCTGGTCCCACGTGACGGAGGAAGTCTCGACCGAGATGTTCCGGGTGCTCGAGACCGAGGACGAGGCCGCCATGAACGGGACGGGGGCCCCATCCTCCCAGCCCGGCCAGTTCAACCCCATCTACATCATGGCCGACTCCGGCGCCCGCGGCTCGACCGCCCAGCTCCGCCAGCTCGGCGGCATGCGCGGCCTCATGGCCAAGCCATCGGGCGAGATCATCGAGACCCCCATCACCGCGAACTTCCGCGAGGGCCTCTCGGTGCTCCAGTACTTCATCTCGACCCACGGCGCGCGCAAGGGCCTGGCCGACACCGCCTTGAAGACGGCGAACAGCGGCTACCTCACCCGCCGCCTCGTGGACGTGGCCCAGGACATCATCATCACCGAGGACGACTGCGGCACCCTCAACGGCATCGAGATGAGCGCCCTGGTCGAGGGCGGCGAGATCATCCAGACCCTCGGCGAGCGCGCGGTGGGCCGCATCGCCCTCCACGACATCAAGGACCCCTTCAACGGGGAGGTGCTCTGCGCCTCCGGCCAGGAGATCAACGAGGATCGGGTGCGCGGCATCGAGAACGCGGGCGTCGAGAAGGTCACCATGCGCAGCGTCCTCACCTGCGACGCCCGGACGGGCGTGTGCGCCAAGTGCTACGGCCGCAGCCTCGCCACCGGCAACTTGGTGGAGGTGGGCGAGGCGGTGGGCGTCGTCGCCGCCCAGTCCATCGGCGAGCCGGGCACCCAGCTCACCATGCGCACCTTCCACATCGGCGGCACGGCCACCCGCGCCTCCGAGCAGAGCACGGTCGAGGCCAAGCGGGCGGGCTTCGTGAAGTACCACGGCCTCAAGGTCATCCAGAGCAAGAAGGGCGATCTGATCAACATGAACCGCAACAGCCAGATCGCCATCTGCGACGAGACGGGCCGCGAGCGCGAGCGCTACCCCGTGGTGTACGGCGCCGTGGTGAAGGCCCGCGACAACTCCAAGGTGAGCGAGGGGGAGAAACTGCTCGAGTGGGACCCCTACACCTTCTCCGTCATGACCGAGCGGGCGGGCCGCGTCTCCCTGATGGACGTCATCGAGGGCGTCACCATGCAGGAGGAGATCGACGAGGTCACGGGCCTCTCACGCCGGGTCATCATCGACCACGCGGACGAGAAGCGGCAGCCCCGCGCGGTGCTCTACGGCGAGGGGGGCGAGCAGCTCTCGGTCTTCCCGCTCCCGGCGGGCGCCCACATGAACGTCCAGGAGGATGACGCCATCCAGCCCGGCGACATCATCTTCAAGATCACCCGGGAGACCTCAAAGACGAAGGACATCACGGGCGGCCTGCCGCGCGTGGCCGAGCTCTTCGAGGCGCGCAAGCCCAAGGAGAACGCCGTCATCTCCGAGATCAACGGCACCGTGAAGTTCGCCGGCACCGTCCGCGGCATGCGGCGCGTGCTCGTGGTCTCGGACACGGGCGACGAGCGCGAGTACCTCATCCCCCG
>C687J26845_10001974_pt1 | contig 12183 bp, 9 predicted proteins | sample RifCSPlowO2_12_FD_26845 | JGI IMG/M metagenome (IMG submission 26845) | reverse complement strand
GGCCGGTGACGAACATGTAGCTTGAATCCTTCACCATGAAGATGAAGTCGGTCATGGCGGGCGAATACACGGCGCCACCGGCGCAGGGGCCCATGATCATGCTGATCTGCGGCACCACGCCGGACGCCAGCACGTTTTTCTGGAACACGTCGGCATAGCCACCCAGCGAGGCCACACCCTCCTGGATGCGCGCGCCGCCCGAGTCGTTGAGGCCGATCACGGGGGCGCCCACCTTCATCGCCTGGTCCATCACCTTGCAGATCTTCTCGGCGTGCGTTTCGGAGAGCGCGCCACCGAACACGGTGAAGTCCTGGCTGAACACGAACACCAGCCGACCGTTGATCATGCCGTAGCCGGTGACCACGCCGTCGCCGGGGATCTTGTTGCCTTCCATGCCGAAGTCGGTGCAGCGGTGCTCGACGAACATGTCCCATTCCTCGAACGTGCCGTCATCAAGCAGCAGCTCGATGCGCTCGCGCGCCGTCAGCTTGCCCTTGGCGTGCTGCGCGTCGATGCGCTTTTGCCCGCCGCCCAGGCGGGCCAGCTCGCGCTTTTTCTCCAGTTGGTCCAGGATGTCTTGCATGGTTCGTCCTTTGTGTGAACTTGTGGTGGTGTTGTTTGCTATTTAATTCATAGCTGCCAGCGCAGGTCCGTATTGCGCTGAGAGCAGATTTCTTGCTGCAGTCGAGGGAGCGATGCGCCCCGCTGCCACATCCTGCTGCAGCAGCGGCAGCAGGTGCTGCACCTGCGGGTGCTGGCGAAACGCCTGCTTGAGCCCCGCGTCGATGCGCTCCCACATCCAGGACAGTGCCTGCTTCTCGCGCCGCGCGGCCAGGCGGCCGTTGGCCGTCTGCAACTGGCGGTATTGCTGCACGGCAGACCAGAACGCATCCACCCCCTGGCCCAGCAGGGCGCTGATCTGCACCACCTTCGGGTGCCATTGCGTCTGGTCGTGGTGGGCGTGCTCGGGGTTGCCGTGCTGGCTCAGAAGGCGCAGGCTCGACGCAATCTGCGCCTCGGCGCGCGTGGCGGCGTTCTTGTCGATGTCGGCCTTGTTGATGACCACGAGGTCGGCGATCTCCATCACGCCCTTCTTGATGGCCTGCAGGTCGTCACCCGCGTTGGGCAGCTGCAGCAGCACGAACATGTCGGTCATGTTGGCCACGGCCGTCTCGCTCTGGCCCACGCCCACGGTCTCGACGATGACCACGTCGTAGCCCGCCGCCTCGCAGACCAGCATGCTCTCGCGCGTCTTCTCGGCCACGCCGCCCAGCGTGCCGCTGCTGGGACTGGGGCGGATGTAGGCGCGCTCGTTCATCGAGAGGTGCTCCATGCGCGTCTTGTCGCCCAGGATGGAGCCGCCCGAGACGCTGCTCGACGGGTCCACCGCCAGCACGGCCACGCGCAGGCCTTGCCCTATCAGGTACAGGCCCAGCGCCTCGATGAAGGTGGACTTGCCCACGCCGGGCACGCCGCTGATGCCGAGGCGAAACGACTTGCCGGTGTGCGGCAGCAAAGCGGTGAGCAGTGCGTCGCCCTGCGCGCGGTGGTCCGCGCGGGTCGATTCGAGCAGCGTGATGGCCTTGGCCATGGCACGCCGCTGCACGCCGGCGCTGCCATGCACGATGCCATCGAGCAGGGCTTCAGGGGTCACGCCTGGGCCTTGCGGATCTGCTCCAGCACGTCCTTGGCGCTGGCGGGGATCGGCGTGCCGGGGCCGTAGATGCCCTTCACGCCGGCTTCATACAGATAGTCGTAGTCCTGTACCGGAATCACGCCGCCGACGAACACGATGATGTCGTCCGCGCCCTGCTCTTTCAGGGCCTGGATGATGGCCGGCACCAGCGTCTTGTGGCCGGCGGCCAGGGTCGAGACCCCGACCGCGTGCACGTCGTTCTCGATGGCCTGGCGGGCGCACTCCTCGGGGGTCTGGAACAGCGGGCCGATGTCCACATCGAAACCCAGGTCGGCAAAAGCGGTGGACACCACCTTGGCGCCCCGGTCGTGGCCATCCTGGCCCAGTTTGGCGATCATCACGCGCGGGCGGCGGCCCTGGCTCTGGGCAAACTCGTTGATTTCGGCCTTGAGCTTGTCCCAGCCTTCTGCGGAGTCGTAGGCAGCAGCGTACACACCGGTCACCTTTTGCGTATCGGCGCGGTGGCGCCCGTAAACCTTTTCCAGCGCATCGCTCACCTCGCCCACGGTGGCACGCAGGCGCATGGCATTGATGGACAGCTCCAGCAGGTTGCCTTCACCCGTCTGCGCTGCGGAAGTGAGAGCATCCAGCGCTTGCTGCACCTGGGCTGCATCGCGTTTTGCCCGGATATTTTTCAGGCGCTCAATCTGGCCGTCGCGCACCTTCATGTTGTCGATCTGCAGGATCTCGACCGGGTCTTCCTTCGCCAGCTTGTACTTGTTCACGCCGACGATGACGTCCTTGCCCGAGTCGATGCGCGCCTGCTTCTCGGCGGCGGCGGCCTCGATCTTGAGCTTGGCCCAGCCGCTGTCCACGGCCTGCGTCATGCCGCCCATGGCTTCGACTTCTTCGATGATCTTCCAGGCGGCATCCATCATGTCCTGCGTCAGCTTCTCCATCATGTAGCTGCCAGCCCAGGGGTCCACCACGTTGGTGATGTGCGTTTCTTCCTGGATGATGAGCTGCGTGTTGCGCGCGATGCGCGACGAGAACTCGGTGGGCAGCGCGATGGCTTCGTCCAGCGCGTTGGTGTGCAGGCTCTGCGTGCCGCCAAACACGGCCGCCATGGCCTCGATGGTGGTGCGCACGATGTTGTTGTAGGGGTCCTGCTCCGTCAGGCTCCAGCCCGAGGTCTGGCAGTGCGTGCGCAGCATCAGGCTCTTGGGGTTCTTGGCGCCGGTTTCCTTCATGATGCGGCACCACAGCAGGCGCGCGGCGCGCATCTTGGCCACTTCGAGGTAGAAGTTCATGCCGATCGCCCAGAAGAAGCTCAGGCGCCCGGCGAAGTCGTCCACGTCCAGGCCCGAGGCAATAGCGGTCTTGACGTATTCCTTGCCGTCGGCCAGCGTGAAGGCGAGTTCCAGCGCCTGGTTGGCCCCGGCTTCCTGCATGTGGTAACCCGAGATCGAGATCGAGTTGAACTTCGGCATATTTTTGGCCGTGTAGCCAATGATGTCGCCGATGATGCGCATCGAGGGCTTGGGCGGGTAGATGTAGGTGTTGCGCACCATGAACTCTTTCAGAATGTCGTTCTGAATCGTTCCGGAGAGCTTGTCCTGGCTCACGCCCTGCTCTTCTGCCGCCACCACGTAGCCTGCCAGCACGGGCAGCACGGCACCGTTCATGGTCATCGACACGCTCACCTTGTCCAGCGGAATCTGGTCGAACAGGATCTTCATGTCCTCGACCGAGTCGATGGCCACGCCAGCCTTGCCCACGTCGCCGGTCACGCGCGGGTGGTCGCTGTCATAGCCGCGGTGCGTGGCCAGGTCGAACGCAACGCTCACGCCCTGCCCGCCGGCGGCCAGCGCCTTGCGGTAGAAGGCGTTGGATTCTTCCGCCGTGGAGAAGCCCGCGTACTGGCGAATCGTCCAGGGGCGCACCGCGTACATGGTGGCCTGCGGGCCGCGCAGGTAGGGCTCGAAGCCCGGCAAGGTATTGGTGTGCGCCAGCTGGGCCGTGTCTTGCGCGGTGTAGAGCGGCTTGACGGTGATGCCGTCGGGGGTGACCCAGTTCAGGGCATTCACATCCCCGCCCGGTGCCGATTTGGCGGCGGCTTTGGCCCAGGCATCGAGGCTGGCGGGGGCAAATTCGGGCGCGGTTTGGTTGGGGTGGTCACTCATGGCGCGGGGTTCTCCGACAGTTGGCTTTGTACGTCTTCAGGGCATTCCCTGTTGTAACGGCGAGTTTACATCATTCATAATTATTCATTCAAAATATTCTTTGCAGCTTACAATCGCTCCCATGTCAGCCCTCACCCTCACGCCCCGCGCACTGTATGAAGAAGTGGCCGAGCAGTTGCGCCAACGCATCTTCCGCCGTGAACTGGAGCCCGGAAGCTGGGTGGACGAGCTGAAGATTGCGGAAGAATTCGGCATCAGCCGCACCCCGCTGCGCGAGGCGCTCAAGGTGCTGGCCGCCGAGGGACTGGTCACGATGAAGGTGCGGCGCGGCGCCTATGTGACCGAAATGTCTGAAAAAGACCTGCGCGACGTGTACCACCTGCTGAGCCTGCTGGAGAGCGACGCCGCCGGCGTGGTGGCGCGCACCGCCACGGCTGAGGAGCTGCGCAGTCTGCAAGAGCTGCACGCCGAGCTGGAAGCCGCCACGGGCGAGCGCGACCGCTTTTTTGCCATCAACGAGCGTTTCCACATGCGGCTGCTGGAGCTGTCCGACAACCGCTGGCGCAGCCAGATGGTGGCCGATCTGCGCAAGGTGATGAAGCTCAACCGCCACAACTCGCTGCTCAAGCAGGGGCGCATCGAGGACTCCCTGAACGAACACCGCGCCGTCATGGCTGCCTTGCTGGCCCGCGACGCCGATGCCACGGCCTGCGCCATGCAGGCGCATTTTGCGCAGGGGCTGGAGGCGGCGGCCTGATAGTCAGCGCATCTGGAACAGTTCCTGGTGAAAGCGCAACGCAGGCAGCCCCAGCGCCACCAGGTCTTTCTTGAGTGACTGCCCAAAAGGCGCGGGGCCGCAAAACCAGACATCTGCATCCCGCCAGTCGGGTACCTGATCGGCGATCCGCGCCGCATTCAGCAGGCCGTCGCGCTCGCTCCAGAGTACATGCAGGCGAACGCCCGCGGCATTCGCATCGCGGCTCATCAGGCCGATGGCGTGCTCGTCATACACCGCTGTCGGATGAAACAGATCGATGGTTTTGCCATCGGGCGCACCCGCCAGCGCCTTCATGCGGGCAATGAACGGCGTGATGCCGATGCCGGCACCCACCCAGATCTGCCGCCTTTGCGCGCCCTGGAAATTGAACCGGCCGTAGGGGCCTTCGATCTTGACCACATCGCCGATGCGCAGGCGCTCGCTCAGGGTGCGGGTGTAATCGCCCAGCGCCTTGATGATGAAGAGGATGTGCCCGTCGCCCGTCCAGGCCGAAGAGATGGTGTAGGGGTGCGGCCCCTCGTCCTCATGCAGGGTGACAAAGGCGAACTGGCCTGGCTCGTGTCCCGACCAGCGGCCTTTGCACAGAACGTCCACCTCCATCACATCGAGTGAGGCATGGTGCCGAAGGGCCGCCACCTCACCCACCACCTGCCGCCCCACCGCCACGCGCCGGAAAAGCACCATGAGTGCCGCCACCGTGCCGGCGCCCATCAGCACCCCCATCACCGGGCCCAGCAGGCCGCTCCAGTAATCAAACTTGAGCAACACCACCGAGTGCCACACCAACGCCAGATAGGCCACGGCCAGCAGGTGGTGCGTCTTGAAAAAATGCCGGTAGGGAAAGCGCTTGACCAGCGCCAGCACCATCAGCAGCGCGGCGGCATAAAACGCCCATTCACCCACGCCCTCGGCCAGGCCGCGCTGGCCCAGAAAGAACTGCTGCACCGGAGCGTCGAGCAATTCAGGGCGCGGGCCCCGGGCCGGGCGCTGCAGCCACCCCCAGCCCACCATCCATTTGGGGCCCTGCGCCAGCAGCCAGTGGCTGACAGAAATCACCAGGCCGGAGATGCCCAGCCATTTGTGCAGGCGGTACATCTTGTCGAGCCCGCCCAGATACGGCTCGAACATCACCGGGCGCACGGCCAGCACCATCGCCGCGCTCATGACACCGATGCCCAGCACCCCGCTGTATTGCATGCCCACCTGGCGCCATGCAAAAAAGTTTGCGTGCGCCGACCACGCCACCATTTCGGCAAGCAGCCACAAGCCCGTGAGCGTGCCAAGATAGACCCCATAAAACCGTTTGATGTTGTGCATTTCATCCTCCCGAAGAACATGGGTTCACTGTAGGCAATCTTCGTGAAACGACATGGTTGCCAAGGTGTCTGCACGGTAAACGTGCCGTTGCCCGGGCCGCCCTTGCACCGGCATCCACAGACCGTGCCACACCGGCATGGAGCACTGTGCCCGTTATCGCTGTCGGTATGATCTTACGGGTTTACCCTAGTACACGCCCTTATTGCCTGCGCGCCTCGCTTCCCTTTCCATTGATCCGATGACCTCTGCTCCCGCCGACCTCGCCAACGTGCACACCCTGCCCCAGCTGCTGGCCTACCGCGCCACCAGCACCCCCGACGCAGAGGCCTACCGCGCCTACGACAACGCCGCGCAGGCGTGGATCAGCCTCACCTGGGCACAGGCGCGCGAGCGCGTCGGCCTCTGGACCCGCGCCCTGGCTGCCATGGGCCTGCCCACGGGCGCGCGCGTGGCCATCCTGCTGCCCAACGGGCTCGACGCCCTGAGCATCGACCAGGCCACGCTGGCCCACGCCTGTGTGCCGGTGCCGCTGCACGCCATCGACAACCCGGGCAGCATCGCCTACATCCTGTCCGACTGCGAAGCCTCGCTGCTCGTGCTGGAAGACACCGAGCAGTGGCAGCGCATCCAGGCCGTGGGCACGCCCCTGCCGCAGCTCAAGGGCGTGGTGCTCACCCGCCCCGGCGCCCGCAGCGAGGCCACGGCCCCGGTGCCCGTGATCGCGCTGACCGACTGGCTGGCCCGGGCCACGCGCCACGCGCCACTGCAGACGCCGCCCTGCGCAGCCGACCTGGCGGCCATCGTCTACACCTCGGGCACCACGGGAAAGCCCAAGGGCGTGATGCTGACGCACCGCAACGTGGTGTCCGATGTCAAGGCGGTGCTGCAGCGCATCCAGCCCACGGTGGAGGACGTGTTTCTGTCCTTCCTGCCGCTGTCGCACACCTTCGAGCGCACGGCGGGCTACTACCTGCCCATGGCGGCGGGCAGTTGCGTGGCCTATGCGCGCTCGGTGGCACTGCTGGCCGAAGACCTGCGCACCGTGCGGCCCACGGTGCTGATCTCGGTGCCGCGCATCTATGAGCGCGTACACGCCAAGGTGCTGGAACGTCTAGCGCCGTCGCGCCTGAAGACGCGCCTGTTCGAGGCCGCTGTGGCCGTGGGCTGGCAGCGCTTCTGCGCGGTGCACGGCCTGCCCGCACCCGGTGCCGATGAAGCCCGCACCGCCGGAGCATTGGCCAAGCTGCCGTGGATCGTCCTTGAACCCCTGGTGGCACGCCCGCTGCTGGAGCAGTTTGGCGGCCGCGTGCGCGTGGCCGTGAGCGGCGGCGCGCCGCTCTCACCCGCCATCGCACGCTGCTTTCTGGGCCTGGGCCTGCCGCTGCTGCAGGGCTACGGCATGACCGAGACCGCGCCCGTGGTGTCGGTCAACACGCCCAGGGACAACCGCCCCGCCAGCGTGGGCCGCGCCCTGCCCGGCGTGGAAGTGCGGATCGGCGAGAACCGCGAGCTGCAGGTGCGCGGCCCCATCGTCATGAAAGGCTACTGGAACCGCCCCGAGGACACGGCGCGCATTCTTTCCAGCGATGGCTGGCTGGGCACGGGCGATCAGGCCGAGATCATCGACGGGCGCATCTACATCCGGGGTCGTATCAAGGAAATCATCGTCACCTCGACCGGCGAGAAAGTGCCCCCCGCCGACCTGGAACTGGCTATCACCTCCGACCCGCTGTTCGAGCAGGCCTTTGTGGTGGGCGAGAACCTGCCCTTAACCTGCCCTTCATCGCCTGCGTGGCCGTGCTGCACCGCGAGGAGTGGCTGCGCCTGGCGCGCGATACGGGCCTGGACGCCAAAGACCCGGCCAGCCTGAACCACCCCGCAGTGCACAAGGCGGCACTCGACCGCATCGCTGGGCAGACCGCCAGCTTCGCGCGCTATGCCGTGCCGCGCGCGGTGCACTTCACGCTGGAGCCGTGGACCATCGAGAACACCTTCATGACGCCCACCCTCAAGCTCAAGCGCAGCAATCTCATGGGGCATTTCGCCGAGGCCATCGAGGCGATGTACCAGCGCCCCGGAGCGCGGTAAGGGCCGCAGCGTGGCGCAAAAGGCGCGTTCACACGGAAACATGTCGAAACAACTGGTCGACTGCAGCGCCGTGCCCTATGCTACGCAGACGATCATTTTCCGCACGCGACCCGGCCCATGAAGAACCCAGAAGAACCCGTCGTTTTCGGCACCGAAGACCTCTTGACCAGCCTGTGCAACTCGGTCACCCGTGTGCTGACCGTGGCCACACAGAGCCAGATCCGCTACTCCGGCATGATCCAGCGCATCACGCGCACCTGCCTCAAGCCCGACATCGGCTGCTTCGTCCTGTTCGACGGCGGCTTCTCGGGCCTGGTCATCATCAACTTCTCGGCCCAGGCGGCGATGGAGCTGTACTCCAATTACCTGCTGAACATGGGCATGTCCAAGAGCGACCTGGCCAGCTCCTACACGGCTGACGAGGTCAGCAACGTGATGGGCGAGCTGATGAACCAGGTGGTGGGCGACTTCACCGGCAAGGTGCACCGCGAGCTGCACACCCACATCACCCAGAACCAGCCCAAGATGCTGGTGCTGAACAAGCAGGTGATGCTCAGCGTGGACGCCAACCTCGACCAGCCCGAAGCCCGGCGCGTGACCTTCTACACCGGCGCCAACAACATTTTTTACCTGGAGCTGGCCATCGACAAGACGGAGTTCGTCAAGCTCTACGACTTCGAAGCCCAGGACATCCCCGACCCCGACGCGCTGATCGCCCAGGCGCACCAGCAGGCCGCCGCGCCGGCCCCGGCGCCCGCGGCCTCCTCGTCGGACACCGACGACCTGCTCCGGTCGCTCGGCATGTAATCAAACGCAGCCCACGTCGCACACCAGTGCGTTCTCGTGGGGCTGCGCGCCGTACACGCAGCCAAAGCGGTTGCCCAGGAAGTCGGCCAGCGCCACCTGCTCCTGCCCCACAAAACCCGCCTGCGGCAGCCGGCCGTGCGCTACCAAGTCCAGCGCCGTGCAGATGCCCGCCGCCGTGGTGAGCTGGATGGCGCTGAGCCGGTGCCCCGCCACCTCGGTGCCCACGATGCGGGCCGAATACGAGTCCTGCACCAGATGCCCGTCGCGCAGGCCCGTGCTGCTGGCGAACACGACGATCACGTCCTGCTCGGTGGTCGGAATGGCGGCCTCGAAGATGTCCTTGAGCAGGTCGCGCCGGTCACGCAGGCGCAGGTCGTTGAGCAGCAACTTCAAGATGGCGCAGTGGCCCGGGTAGCGGATCGACTTGTAGTCCACCTGCCGGGCCTTGCCCGCCAGCGTTTCAGTGAGCGTGCCCAGGCCGCCCGACGTGTTGAAGGCCTCGTACTCCACACCGTCGAGCGCGAAAGTCTCCAGCCCTTCGAGCGCTGGCACCGTGGTCTTCGCACCGTCCACGATGGCCTCGCAGGGGTTGCAGTATTCGTTGATCAGGCCCTCGGTGCTCCACGTCAGGTTGTAGCGCAGGGCGCCTTGCGGGTAGCGCGGCAGCGCCCCCACGCGCATGCGCAGGCTGTGCAGTTCGTCGAAGCGGCGTGCCAGGTCGTTCCCCACGATGCCGATGAAGCCCGGGGCGAGGCCGCACTGCGGCATGAGCACGCTGCGCGCGCCATCGGCCAGCGCGCGGATGGCCTGGGTGCTCTGCACGTCCTCGGTCAGGTCGAAATAGTGCACGCCAGCCCGGGCGCACAGCGTGGCCACGCCCACAGCGCAGTGGAACGGCAGCGCATTCAGCACGGCGAAGCGCCCTTCGATGGCCGGGTGCAGCGAAGCATCGTCGGTGGTGACGAGGGTGGTCAGGCCCAGCGCCGCCACGGCGGACAGGCGCTGCGGGTCGCGGTCGGCCACCAGGATGTCGTAGTCGCCGCTGCGGGCAAGCAGCAGGGCCATGGCAAAGCCGATGTGGCCGGCGCCCAGGATGGTGATGGAACGGCGGGGGGTGGTCATGGTGTGTCTCCTCGTTGTCGTTGGGTTCGGCCGTCATGCGGCCCATGAAAATGTTAGGCCGTTGCCGTGTCAATGTGTAGCGTGCAAATCGACGAATACCGCACTAATATCCGTCATTTCGGCGAAACTGATGGACGCACCATGATCCACACCCTGGACGACACCGACCGCCAGCTCCTGAGCCTGCTGCAGGCCAACGCGCGCGAGAGCACCGCCACCCTGGCACGGCGCCTGGGACTGGCGCGCACCACCGTGGTCTCGCGCATCGCAAGGCTGGAGCGCGACGGCGTGGTGGCCGGCTACGGCGTGCGCCTGGGCACGCGCATGGACAGCGCCGCCGTGCGCGCCTGGTGCAGCCTGAGCGTGCTGCCACAGACGGCGCCTGCCGTGCTGCGCGCGCTGGGCGCCATGCCCGAAGTGGAGGAAGTGTCGGCCGTGAGCGGGCAGTTCGACTACCTGGTGTTCCTGCGCTGCCCGAGCCACGAACGGCTCGACACCCTGCTCGACCAGATCGGCCAGATGGACGGCGTGCACCGCACGCAGACCAGCATCGTGCTCAGCCGCAAGATCGACCGCCGCAGTGTGGGGGCGTGAGCCTCCATTTACTCTGTTTTTGATAGCTGCTTGCTCTTGCTGCATAAGCGCTAGAGGCCAAAAAGTCTTGAACCGATGAAGCACCTCAAGTGGTGGCTATCGCGCAGCCAATCGAACGACCACAGGGCGATGGTCAGAGCCCAAGTCTGGACCGTGGCCAGAGTCCACAAGCTGCCACCCGCTGGATGCCAGAACATGGTCGAGCGGCAAAACCGACAACCAGCCGAATGCATTGGGCCAGCTCCCTGCCAAACCATTGGCGCGCTTGAGCTGCGAATCAATGGCAAACAAGCCTTTGGCCCAGGGCGTGGTGTTGAAATCCCCCGCCATCAAAGCCAGCCCGCCCGATTGCGACAAATGGCGTGCCTCCTCGACCAAGGCTTGGTCCCGAAGTTGAGCGTAGGTTGCATTCAGAGGCGGCATGGGGTGAATCGCACTAAGGCGAACGGGGCCGCCTGCCCAAGTCACCGTGGCCCGCAGCCGCAGGGTGGCTTGCATGTCTGCAGGCTCCACCTTCTGCACATCTGACAACGGGTAGCGCGACAGAATGGCCAGCCCAAACGGGTCTGGTTGGGGTGCCTCCACGCGATGCGGGTAGCGCTGGGCAACTTCAGGCGATTGAAGGGCTTGCTGAGCCAGCCCCGTGAACTCCTGCAGAAAAACCACATCCGGCGCTTCGCCCGACACCAGCCAACCCACCAAGGCGCTGAAATCCGTGGTGTCAAAGTTCAGATTGGCGGTGGCCACCTGCAGTACAGGCTTGGAACCCACGGGTTCGGTACTGCGGTCCAGCGTGCCTGATTGAACAAAGAACGAAGCGCCCAGAGCAAGCAACGGTATCAGCGGCCACCAAGCGCGCTTGACAATGACCAGCACCGCCAAACAGGCAATCCCCACGACCAGATAAACCCACTGCCAATGGGAAACCAGCTCCAGCGCCCATTGCACATCTTCCAATCCAGTGGGGGGGATTATTCGGAGAATGGGTGCGCTCAGGCTGAAAATTGCGCACAGCCAGATGATCCACTGTGTTCTGGGAATAATAAAACGTGCGATTGGAGAGTGAGGCATGACTCGGGCAACCCGCCTAAGGCGGATCGGGTTGACTGCACATTTAAACCCAGACACCAAAACAGAAACTACTGAATTGACGACGGGCGCAAACCGCGAAGAAGCACCGCCCTACGGAGGCGACGCGATGCTTGAAAAATGATAGCTAGTGGCGCTTGCTGGGCAATGGCTAGAGGCCAAAAAGGCTTGAAATCAGCGCAGCACCCCAAGGCGAAGCTAGGCACACGGCAAAAACCCAAACGGTTAACCGCTTGAGAATCTAAATACCGCTGGATATTGCATGGCCTGCATGATGAGGGTTTTTCGCAGACTAATGTAGACAGTGAGCGCCTGCCGAAGGTGGGGCAGCTTGACTGTACAGTTAGGTTACCGCTCCCGTATTAGCGCCACCGCTCAGGAATTAAAATGGAGTTAACCACTAGTCGGAAGGTTGTGCCTGATAGCCGCCTGAACTTCGCCAACGCCTCGTCCGCTTCTGTGGCACCAGCCCCACACAGTACGCCGATAACACGATCTTTGTAGAGGATTTGATATAGCAAGAAGGGATAAAATCCGCGACCGTCCCTCGTCACGTCCGGCATTACCTC
>C687J26845_10001971_pt1 | contig 12193 bp, 11 predicted proteins | sample RifCSPlowO2_12_FD_26845 | JGI IMG/M metagenome (IMG submission 26845) | reverse complement strand
GCCCTGGCCATGCACTGCATGCGCGCCAACCTGGAACAGGTGATGACCCAGGCCGCCTACGACCATATGTTGCCGCTGGCCAAGCGCCTGGCCGATGGTTTTCGTAGTTTGATCAGGAAATACGAACTCAAGTGGTCGGTGACCGAACTGGGCGCGCGCAGCGAGTTTCAGTTCTGCCCGCAACCACCGAAGACCGGCGCCCAGGCCGAAGCGGCGTTTCACGATGAGCTGCAAATGGCCTTGCACCTGTACCTGATCAACCGCGGCATTTTGATCACGCCGTTCCACAACATGACCCTGTGCTGCCCGAGCACCTCGGCGGCGGATGTGGACAAGCTGATCGCCACTTTGGATCAGGCGCTCGAAGAGCTGCTGGCCATCCCCGGCGCACGGGAATAACGGCTCGACCGTAGGGTGGGCTTCAGCCCACCAAAATGCGTGCACATCGGTGGTGGGCTAAAGCCCACCCTACAACCCGTGAACAGGTACAGATCAATGCAATTTGCCCAGATCCAAGAAGCCCGCGACTTCCTCGAACAACACCCGGAAGTACGCTTGATTGAACTGTTTTTGATCGACGCCAACGGCGTGCCGCGCGGCAAGTTGCTGCACCGCGCCGAGCTGCTGGCCATCTACGAGAGCGGCCGGCCGCTGCCCAGCTCGATTCTGGCGCTGACCATCAACGGCGAAGACGTCGAAGACACCGGCCTGGTCTGGGAAGTGGCGGATGCCGACTGCTGGACCTATCCGCTGCCCGGCAGCCTGACGCTGCAACCTTGGCGCGCCCAGCCGACCGGTCAGCTGCAGGTCAGCATGCACCCGACCCAGGGCCTGCCGGCCAGCCCGGCCGACCCACGGCATGCGCTGATCCGGGTGATCGACCGTTTGCAGGCCGACGGCTACCACCCGGTGATGGCGGTGGAGTTGGAGTTCTATTTGCTGGATCAGCAGCGCGATGCCAACGGCCGCCCGCAACCGGCGCGGCAAGCCAACGGCGTGCGCCCGCAAGCGCCACAGGTGTATGGCGTGGCCGAACTGGAGCAGGTCGAGGCGTTTCTCAATGACCTGTATGCCGCCTGCGAAGTGCAGGGTTTGCCGGTGCGCACGGCGATTTCCGAGTACGCCCCCGGCCAGCTGGAGCTGACCCTGGAGCACCGTTTCGACGCGTTGCAGGCGATTGATGAAGGCGTGCGTTACAAGCGCCTGGTCAAGGGCGTGGCCCACCAGCACGGGCTGCAGGCCTGCTTTATGGCCAAGCCATTTGGCGATCAGGCCGGCAGCGGCATGCATATGCACGTCAGCCTGGCCGATGCCGAGGGCAATAATCTGTATGCCTCGGAGCTTGCCGACCTTGAAGGCGGGCCCGGCACGCTTTTAAGACATTCCATCGGCGGGATGATGAGCACCTTGCTGGATTCCCTGGCGATCTTCTGCCCGAATGCCAACTCGTTCCGCCGTTTTCAGGCCAACAGCTATGCGCCGCTGGCCAAGAGCTGGGGCGTCAACAACCGCACCGTGTCCTTTCGCGTGCCTGGCGGCCCGGCCAACAGCCGGCATATCGAACACCGCATCTGCGGCGCCGACGCCAACCCCTATCTGGCGGCGGCGGCGATCCTCGCCGGCATCCATCAAGGCATCCAACAGCAGATCGATCCGGGCCCGGCGATCACCGGCAACGGCTATGCCCAGGCCAAGGAATTTCTGCCCACCGACTGGCTCACCGCCCTGCGTGCCCTGGAGCAATCGGACTGGGCCAAGGAGCAGTTCAGCAGCGAATTTCTCAAGGTGTTTCTGGCCATCAAACACACCGAGTACCGCGAGTTTATGGGCGAAGTCGGCGAGCAGGATTGGCGCTGGTACCTGACCCACGCCTGATTGCCGGAACTTGATTGCCGGAACTAAAGCCGGCGGTGGATGGACAATAAATAGAGGGCGTACTCGCCGCAGTCGTAGGGTGGGCTTCAGCCCACCGTTTGCGCCGCCCTCTGGTGGGCTGAAGCCCACCCTACACACCGGAGAAGCCCATGACCCAACCCGTAGTGTTAATTACCGGTGCCGCCGGTGGTCTCGGCAGTGCTCTGGCCCGGCGTTTTGCCGCCGGTGGCTGGCGCGTGGCGGCCAGCGATATCAACAGCGACGGTCTGCATACATTGGCCAATAGCCTGCCGCTGGCCGCCAGCGAGGTCATCGACCTGCGCCGCCCGGCCAACTGTGCAGAGCTGCTCAGCCGAGTGCTGGCCAGTACCGGTCGCCTGGATGCGCTGGTGAACGCCGCCGGGGTATGGCGCGAAGGGCCGGTGGAATCCTGCAGCGAGGCCGATTTCGACCTGGTGATGGACGTCAATCTCAAGGCCGCGTTCTTTATGTGCGCCGCCGCCATCCCGGCGCTGCGCGACAGCCGTGGCGGCATAGTCAATATCGCCAGCGACGCCGGCCATCAGGGCAATCGCAACGCCGCCCTGTATTGCGCCAGCAAGGGCGCGCTGACCCTGCTGAGCAAAACCCTGGCGCTGGATCTGGCCCCGGACGGCGTGCGGGTCAACTGCGTGTCGCCCGGCGATATCGCCACGCCGATGCTCGACTTTCAGGCCGAGCAGTATGGCGATGGCGACCCGATCGCCTACAAACGCGAGCTGCTGGCGCTCTATCCCCAGGGCCGCAACGCACGTTTTATCCGCCCGGAGGAAGTCGCCGAACTGGTCTGGTTCCTCTGCCAGCCCTGTGCCGAGGCCATCAGCGGGGCCAACCTGGCCATCGACTTCGGCCTGTCGGCCGGTAAATAAGCGCCGCCGTCCTTTGCACCAATAGGGCACAGCCATCCGGTGCAGCGCTGTGGCCGTGCACCAAAAACCCACAACAGCGCAAAGAACCCGCCGGCGCCGCTGCGGGTCGCGCTCGAAACTGGCCGCGCCAGTGCGCTAAAACACGGCACTGGGCAGATTTGTGCAGCCGTACCGGGCGGGCTGGCGTTATCCTTGCAGGCCTGCGCACTGCATTCTTCGCTCAGCGAAGATCCCCCGCCCAACTGAAGAGCCTGTTGTTATGGATTCCGCGAACGCCCAGCTGTCGATGACGGTGTTAATGACCCCGACCATGGCCAATTTTTCCGGCAAGGTCCACGGTGGCACCCTGCTCAAATACATCGATGAAGTCGCCTACGCCTGCGCCAGCCGCTATGCCGGCTGCTACGCCGTGACCCTGTCGGTCGACCAGGTGACCTTTCGCCAACCGATCAATGTCGGCGAGCTGGTGACCTTTCTCGCCAAGGTCAACTACACCGGCCGCACCTCCATGGAGATCGGCATCAAGGTGATTACCGAAAACATTCGCGAACGTTCCGTGCGCCACACCAATAGCTGCTTCGTGACCATGGTGGCGGTGGGCGACGACGGCAAACCTATCCCGGTGCAGCCGCTGGAACTGACCACCGCCGACGACAAACGGCGCTTTCTGCATGCCCAGCAACGCCGGCAAATCCGCCAGGAGCTGGAGTTGCGCTACAAAGCCCTGCACGACGAAATCTACGCACCGCCCGCCACCCTCTAAGCGGCAATTGCGGCCAATCGGTTAAGCTGAACTCATAGCCCGAGGAGCCGCCATGCTGGATCTAACCGACCTATCGATTTTGCTGCTGTTTGCCGCCTGCGCCGCCTGGTTGTGGCGCGGCCACGGCATACGGGAGCGCGCCCTGGCGTTGGTGCGCCGCCATTGCGAGAAAGTCGAGGTGATCCTGCTGGATGACAATGTCGCCCTGCAGCGCTTGCGGTTCCTGCGTGACGGCCGTGGCCAGCGACGTTTGGCGCGGGTCTACGGCTTCGAGTTCACCGTCACCGGCGAGCAACGTCATATCGGCAGCATCAGCATGTTTGGTCAGCACCTGGGACAGATCGAACTGGCCGCTCACCCCTTCAGGGTCAAAGCTGATAGCGAGGCGCCGGTGGCCGAGTTGTTCAATGCCAAGACCTATGGTGATACGCCGGCGGCCGTACTGTTCAACCCGCAACCCCCAACTGACGCGCCACCGGCCGAGCCGTTACGCGAAAAAGCCGCCAGCGCTGCAGCGGGGGCGCAAATCATTCAGCTGAGCGACTGGCGCCAACGCCATTCGGGGGCCGACAAGCGGCATTAGGGCAGCAACTGCTTGGCTGCCCTCTCAGCGCCCGCCGACTGGCCCAGGTACTGCTAGGCCGGCAAGGTCATCGAGTGCTTGAGCACAAAGGCGCGCAACAGCTGGTTCAGCTGCTCCGGCTGGTCCAGGGGCGTGGCGTGGCCCGAGTCTTCAATCACCACCAGCTCGGCATTGCTCAGTTGCTCGACATAGCTCTGCTTGTAGGCCACCGGGGTGTAGTCGCGATCACCGGTCACCACCAGCAAAGGTGTCTTCAGCTCACGCACGGCGGCCAATGCCGACCAGCCGGGAATGGCGCGCATGGCATGCAGGTACGAGCACCGATCATTGGCTCCGATGCGCTGGGCCAACAGCTCCCGCAGGGCCTGCTGCTCGGGTTTGGGAAACAGCCGCCCAGCCAGCACCCGGCCGAAACGCTCCAGCCCCAGCCAGCGCACCATCGCCAGACGCAACCAGAGCTGGCCGCGGATCCGCCAACCCACCAGCGGAAAGCTTGGGGCGGTGTTGATCAGCACCGCGGCGCGCACCAGGTGCGGCTGCTCGGCCAGCAACTGAAAGGTCAGCATGCCGCCCATCGACACCCCCACCAGGATGCACGGCCCGATGCCCATGGCCTGAATAAACTCCGCCACATCGGCGGCCAGCGCCGCCATGCTGGTGGGCGCCCGCAACGGCTCGCTTAGGCCATGGCCGCGCAAGTCGAGGGCATAGACTTGGCAGAACGTCGCCAAATGATCAATTTGTGGCTGCCAGTCAAACAATGAAGAACCCAGCCCATGTATTAACAACACCGGCGTACCGCGACCTTGGCAAATATAAGCAAAACGTCCGCTCGACAACTTTAAATAGGCCATTGATTAATCCTTAATTAATATAAATAAAATCCAGCGTTTAATAGTATTAAGCCGCTGCCCATAATCATCGGCCAATAGCCGTTATTCATGGCTTGGCAGTTATTTGCCTTAGCCCGGCAAAAAACCTAGAATCAGCCTTCATCGCTTCGAGAGTCGATCATGTTCAGCATCGCCAGCCCAACCCAAGCACGCAGCAAGCAAGCGCTGGAGCGTTTTCTTAATGTGGCCGCCGAGCAGTTGGCGAATAACAGTTTCGAAGAAACCGGCATCGCCCAACTGGCGCAATTGGCCGAGTCTTCGGTGGGCACTTTTTACCGCTTGCTCGGCGATAAAGATGTGCTGCTGTATGCCGTGCACTCACGCTTTGTCGAGCAAGCCCAGGGCATTGTCGACGGCCTAAGCGAGGAGCTTAAGCACAGCGAACTGCCGCTTAACCAGCAGATCGAACGCTTTATCAGCAGCGTCATTGCGCAATTTGAAGGCAATGAAGGCCTGCTTCGGGCACTGATTCGGCGCAGCTCGGTTGACCTGCAATTTCGCCAGCGCTTCCACCATATCAACGCCTATATCAGCCAGGCCTTTTGTCAGCTGGTGTTGGCCCATGCCGCCGAGTTGCAACATCCACAGCCGGAACAAGCCGCCGATCTCGCCGCCCATCTGCTGCTGGCCGGGATGAACTACTTCACCATGGTCGGAACTTTCGGCAGTACCCCGCCGAAAGTTATTCCCCATGAACTTGCCCGCCTTATCTGCAGTTATTTGCAAGCCGCCTGATTATTAGCGCACCCCATCGCGGCGTAATTGTGCCGGAGTAAATTCAGTTGGCTTCAGGGCCAGATTGAATTGGGTGGCCGGTTCTTCATTGGACAATATGCCAATCACATAACGGCCGCCCATCAAGTCATATACCGCGTCGCCTTTGCTCCAGACTAACGGCTGATCGTAATAGTTGACGGTATAGGACTCGCCCAGGCGCCAGAGTTTGTCTTGACCGTCGAAATGGTCGGCCACCAGGATCTGGTAGCTGTCCTCATCAAAGTACAGATCGCGCTGTTTGTACTGGTGGCGCTGCCCTTCTTTGAGCGTGGCGCGCACATGCCAGACCCGGTGCAGCTCGTAACGCAGCAGTTCCGGATTGACGTGGCCAACCTTGACTATGTCGCTGTACTTGTTGGTTTTCGCGGCGAGGCGGTAGTTGTTGTAGGGCACATACATTTCCTGCTTGCCCAGCAGCTGCCAGTCGTATTTATCCGGCGCACCGGAAAACATGTCGAAGTTGTCGGTGGTGCGCATGCCCTCGGACGCTGTGCCCGGTGAGTCGTAGGCCACATTCGGCGCGCGCCGCACGCGCCGCTGACCCGAGGCATAGAGCCAGGACAGGCGCGGTTCCTTGACCTGATTGAGCGTCTCATGCACCAGCAACTCGGTGCCGGCCAGGCGCGCCGGGGCCAATACCGACTGGCGGAAGTAGAAGAGGATATTGCCGTTGTCCTTGCTGTAGTCGCCGGCATCCTGGTTGAACAGAAACTGATCTTCGATCTGGGTCATAAAATAGGCCCCACCGCTTTGCGGCACCGCCTGGGCGTAATGCCGCTTGGCGCTGTCGCCACGGTAGCGCGCCAGGTGATTCCACAGCACTTCCAGCGCCGACTGGGGGATAGGGAAAGGCGTCGCCAGCTTGAAGTCGGCAATCCCATTGCCACCCTCGACCAGCTTGGCGCTGCCCGCATTGGCCTTGGCCGCCGCGTAGACCTTGGCGGGATAAGAGGCCGAGCGCCGGCTCGGATAGACCTGCAACTTCCAGCTCTGCGGATAACGCTCCAGCATGGCGATCTGCCCTGGGCTTAACAGCTTTCGATGCTGCTCAAGATTGGCGCGGCTGATGCTGAACAAAGGCTTATCGGCCGCGAAGGGGTCGAGGTAACTACCGCTGGCGTCCAGGGCATCGCTGCGCGGGGCCAGACCACCAGTCCAGGCCGGAATGCTGCCGGCGGCGTTGCCGGCCATCTCCGCGCCCATCGGCGTGAGGTCTTTACCCAGGCGCGCGGCTTGCTCGCTCGGCACCTGGGCTTGCAGTAACGGGCTGGCCAGCAAGCTAGCCACGAGCAAGCCGCCGGGCAAAAATTTGAGTGTGCGCATGACGTTCGATCCTCTCTCAGAAACTGTATTTGACGTTGAAGCTCAGGAAGTCGCGGTCGCTGCGTTTGTTCAGCAAACCGCCGCCGCTGTAGCCCACGTACTTGGCGCCCACCGTCAGGGATTCCTGGTAGATCGCATCGACACCCACCGAGTAGCTCTTGGCATCCTCAACCAGGCCATTGGTCAGCTGCGGCGCCACCCCATGGATGCCGTACTGATAGCCGACACTGGGCACCAGGGTGAGCAGGTTGAAGACGTTGCTGTAGGTCAGTTGCAGGTTGGTTTGCGCGCCATAGGCACTGCGGGTGGCGGAGTAGTAGTCGGTCTCCGAGCCCAGGCCTTGCACCCGGCTGCCGACCAACTCCGAAGACAGCAACGCCGAGTTGGCACCGAGCAAATCGGTAAAGTTGTAGAGCGCCACCAGCGAGGCCTGGTACATGTCCTTCTCGTGGTAACCGTCTAACCGGCTGCCCACCGCCAGGCCCTGGCGGCTGCCGAGCAAGGCGCTGGGCAGGTATTCGTTGAGGCCCAGGGCAATCGGCGTGTCGGGTCGGTAACTCAGCTCCCCAGCCAGCGACAAGCCATTGAAAATGCTGTCGCCGCCAATCGAGGTGTTGAAGCTGATGCCGAGCAGATCGCGCTTCTCCAAGTACTCGGCGTAGTAGCTGGCGCTACTGGCGTTGGGCAGCACGCCGACCACCGGCAGGGTGACGGTGTCGCCCACGGTCAAGCCGAGCATCGGCACCTGCATGTTGTAACGCAGGTAGTAGAGGCCCAACTCGGTCTCATTCAGCTGCGGCACGTACCAGCGCAAGGCGGCGCCGTACTGCGCAGCATGATCGGCATCGAGATCCTCACCACGGGGCATAAAGGTGGTCGGCAGGTAGCTCTTGCGCAGGTTATTGACGAAGCCGGCCGGCAGACCGTCGACATAGGCCTGGGCCATGCCCGGGCTGTCGAAGGCATTGCCGCCCGCCAGCGGCTCTTGCAGCGGCGGCACCGACAGGTAGTTGCAACCTTCGCCGAGCACATCGAGGGTCGAGTAGTAGGTGCCGCACGGGTCGATTTTGGACTTTTCCCAGGCCCAGCCCGGTTGCCAATAACCCTCGACGCTGAGGTTGTCGCGCAGCTCCAGGGAGCCATAGGCCATGAAGGTCGGCATATAGGCTTCTTTGACTTCCGAGCCCGGCGCGCGCAAGGCATTGATGTCCACCGGGTTGGTGGCGCCAATACCGTTTTGGTAGAACAGCGACTCGCCCCAGTTGATCACCTGGCGGCCCAGGCGTGCATTCAGGGCGCGCTCGTCCAGCTCCCAGCTGCCGTAGACAAAGGCATCCAGCAAGTCGACGCTGGAGCCGGCCTCGTCCCGAGCCTGATTGCTGATCTGCCGATGCGGCAGGGTCTCGTCCTCCAGCACATAGTCGTAAAAGGCCCGACCACGGACGAACACCCCGTACTTGTCCTGAAAGCGCAGGTCCAGCTCCGACACGCCCTTGACCACTTCCGAGAACAGGTCGTGCTTGCTGAAGTTCAGGTCACCGTCATCCGAGTTGATCAGCCCGGCATTGCTGCCCCGGCCGCCATTGGCGCGGGCAATCAACTTGGCATCGCGGGCCTCCATGCGGTAACTCACGCCGTAGGACAGGGTGGTGTCCAGGGACATAGTCCAGTCGTCCTCGCGCAGTTGAAACGCCTGGGCAACGCCCAGCGGCAAGGCGCTGAAGACCGCCAGACCGGCTAACGCCAAGGCCTTTACTTGATAGGTCACGGTGACCTCCTGTTGTTGTTTTTATCGGAATCGGAACACTTGTTCCCAATCAATCTAAACGCCAACAAGCGGAATTGGCAACCCCATTCCGAATTTTTTCTTGCGGCGCCGATCGCGCCCAACACTTTGTGACCGTCCGTCGCCACAGCTGTCGACGATCACGGCTCAGGCCGTGGCTCTAGCCTGCCCCTTTGCCCGTCAGGCGCGCAGGCCGGCCAGGCAAAGTCCGAGGAAAAGCGAATTTCAGGCATTGACGGAATCGGAATATCAGTTTCATATTTAATGGGCAAGCCCCTAATAAAAACGGAGACACCGCCATGCCCACTGCCCTAACCGCCCGTCTTAGACTCTGCCTAGCGCTGCTGCTGAGCAGCCTGCTGTGTACCTCAGCCTGGGCGACCTCGCCCTGTAGCGAGCGCCAACCCTCCTTGCTGATCCCCGGCAAAATCAGCTGCAGCAGCCAAACCACCTGGGTGAGCTCCGGCGCGTTAAGCACCCGCAAGGTGATTTACCAAGTGCCCGCCGGCACCCCGCCCGCCGGCGGTTGGCCGGTGGTGTTCTTCTATCAGGGGTCATTTTTTGCGCTGGACAGCTTCGTCTACTACAGCAACGAGTGGGCCGGGAAGCTCTACAACGAGGGCAAGACCATCAAGTCCCTGCTCGAACATGGCTATGCGGTGATTGCCCCGAGCGCGCCGGCCGACCTGTTCTGGCAAACCAACATCCCCGGCATGTCGGGAGTGCTGTACGAAACCGGCACCGACTTCACCTTCATCACCAACCTGCTGACCGGTGTGCGCGAAGGGCGCTTCGGCCCGCTGAACGCGCAGCGCCAATACGCCACCGGGATTTCCAGCGGCGGCTATAACACCAGCCGAATGGCGGTGTCCTTCCCCGGCCAGTTCAAAGCCCTGGCGATCCAGTCCGGCTCCTATGCCACCTGCTCCGGGCCACTGTGCGTGGTGCCCGACACCCTGCCGGCCGATCACCCGCCGACCACCTTCCTGCATGGCTTCGTCGACACTGTAGTGCCGTGGTGGAGCATGGACCTGTACTACGACCGCCTGCTGCAGCAGGGCATCGAAACCACCCGTTACACCGAGCCCCTGGGCAACCATGAGTGGTTTGCCGCCTCCCCCGGCATCATCCTCGCTTGGTTCAACGCCCACCCTTGAATCATCCGCCGCCGCTCAAGGGCAAATAGTCCTTGAGCGGCGCGCGCAACCACCCCCTGCAACTCCCCAGGAGTGCCACATGATCCACCGCTTATTGGTCTTGGCGCTGGCGCTCTGCGCGCTGTTTTGCGCCAGCCTGAACGCCGCAGAACCCGTGAATGAACGCTATCGACTGCAACAGATACGGCTGCTCAGCCAAGCCACCCTGAGTGATTTTTACCTGCTCTACGGTGTGGATCAGGACCCGGCGCAGGTCAACGCCATGCAACAGCGTATGCAGGCAGTGAGTGCTTTATTCGCGGCCCTTAACCCGCCAGCGGCGCGCGACTCCCAGACCCAGCTTGCCCAGCTCGAGGCCCATTGGCGGGCTTATGCGCAACGCCTGACCGAGCTCAACGAAGCCCTGCAGCGGCACGTCAGTATCAGCCCCCGGGACATCACCGAGCTGCTCGGCCTCAATCAGCAGCTGCTGGAACGCTGCGACGCGCTCACCCGTCAATTGCCGGCCACTGACCACGACCCGCTCAACCAGCAGCTAAGCCTGCAGCTGCAAAATTTAAGCAGCCACTACATCGCCTACAGCATCGGCGCCAACAGCCTCGGTGGCGACACTATCGAGATTGATCAACTGACCCGCGCCTTCAGCGCACAGTTGCACGAGTTACAGACCCTGGCCGGCAGCCGCCCGCACAACCGAGCCATCCTGGCCAATATCCAGCGCAAATGGCGTTTTATCGAAGCGCCCCTGCAGCACTACAACCGCCAGGCGAACGTGCCTTTTCTGGTCAACCAATATGCCGGGCGCATCATCGAGCTGCTGGCGCAACTGCAAAGCCCGGTCGCGGACAGCAACCCGGTGCAGCTGTAGGGTGGGTTAGCGGCGCTACGCAAGCGCAAAACCTCTGCTCGCAGTCAGGGCGCCGCGTAACCCACCGAGCGGTTTCAGACTCTTTGCGAAATTTGCGTGGCCTAGCGAAGCCCGCCAGCCCTCAGTGCAACAAAAAGGCCGCAACCCGCTGGGCCGAATCCTCGGGATCTTGCTGCATAAAGCAGTGACCGCCGGCCACGGTTTGCCCGCTGACATGGGCATTCAGCGCCGACCAGCGCGCCACGGCGGTGGCGATAAAGGGGTAGGTGTGCAGGCCGTAAACCACCTGGGTGGGGGTTTGTATCTTGGCCAATGACGACCACAGGCGCTTGGGGAAAGAGCCGAAGATATCCGCCTCGCGACTCGGCCGGCATTTCAGTTCGACGCCCGCCTCCATCGATTTGAGGCCGTGCTCCACATAGGCCTGCAAGGCCTCATCCGTCCAGCCCTTAAACATGCCGCGGCCCTGCAAGGCGTCGAACGCCGCCTGCCGCGAAGGCCATTGCCGGCGACGGGTGCGCGCCTTGCTGGCCATGCTGTTACGGCGGTACAGGCCGACCACATCGGACAACGCCATCACGCCGATCATCGCAGGGGTAAAGAGCACCGGATCGAGCAACACCGCGCGGCTAAACAGCCCCGGTTGCTTGGCCAGCATCAGGCTGGTCAGCACCCCGCCAAAGCTATGGCCGACGGCGTAAGTGGGCACCGCGCCGTAAATCCCCCGGCCGGCATTGAAGGCTTCCAGGGCCAGGGCGGCGCTGCGGTTCCAACCATGGAAGCGGCCGCCGTGGTCACTGTCGCCATGACCCTGGACGTCGCACAGCCAAAGGTCAAAATCCACCGCCAGCAGGCGCAGCAAAGGCTCATAGGTGCGCCCGCAAAAACCGTTGCCGTGCAGAAAATGCAGCAGCGGTTTGCCCGAGGGCGGCGTATGCCAGCCACGCAGCGTAAAGCCCGCCGAGCAGGCGTGTGACCACGGCAGTAACAACATGAAAAACCCCATTGCAGACAGTTTAGGGTCTGTTGCCGTTTCATTCGCGGCAGCGCCGGAGCCTGTTTTTGCGCGAGGCAAGGCACGAGGAGCGCGGTTTGGTTGTTCCAAATGAGCGACGAGAAACGCCGCCTCGCGCAAAAATAGGCCCGGCCCTTCGGGTTACGCGGGAAATGGCCCCCGCTGTTGTTGCAGGACTTGGCAAGGGAATAACCATTACCTGCGTCCTGCGCCTAACCGGGGGCCATTTCTCGCGGCAACGCGGC
>C687J26845_10001959_pt1 | contig 12238 bp, 11 predicted proteins | sample RifCSPlowO2_12_FD_26845 | JGI IMG/M metagenome (IMG submission 26845) | reverse complement strand
TAACAATATTACCTCTTGCGTCTCAAGTCAAGCACCACCCCGCGCCGCCAATCCTTCACCATACGCTCAAACTGAAAGTTACCTTTTGCGTTCGGGGCGTGCTGTCGCCGGTGCTTGCCAACGTGGTGTTGGATGAACTGGACTGGGAACTGGACCGGCGCGGCCACCGCTTTGCCCGTTATGCGGATGACTGCAACATCGTGGTCGGCAGCGCACGCGCGGGCGTGCGGGTGATGGCAAGCGTGAAGCGCTTTATCGAAGGCTCACTGCGGCTCACAGTGAATACGAGAAAAAGCGCGGTGGATCACCCGTGGAACCGCAAGTTCCTGGGCTTCACGGTCAGTCGCAACGAAGCCAAGCTCAAGGTGGCCGATCAGGCCATCGAAAAGCTCAAGGCGCGAGTACGCGAGCTGACCCGTCGTACGAGAGGCCACCGTTTGGTGGATATCGTGGCAGAGCTAAGAGAAACCCTGCTTGGTTGGAAAGCGTATTTCGGCGTGGCCGACGTGCTGAGTCCTCTACGCGATATCGACAAATGGATACGACGCAAGTTACGCTGTTACCACTGGAAGCAATGGGGACGGGCGGGATACCGGGAACTGCGACGACGCGGGGTGAGCGTGCGCGAAGCATGGCACACCAGCAAGTCGGCGCACGGACCGTGGCGCCTGTCGAAGACCCCGGCGCTGGCCTTACCGGCGCGGTACTTTAGCAACTTGGGGCTGCCGAGTTTGGCAGCGCGTTAAGGAATTCAATTCATCGAACCGCCGTGTACGTGACCCGTATGCCCGGTGGTGTGGGAGGGAGGGGCCGTGAGGCTTCTTCCTATCCCGATTAAGCTTTTCGACCTTGGAATTCCTTGGCGCACCCCTCAAGGGGGTATTGAAAAGAATCTTGGCGGTTGATTCTTGCTTCGCTTTTCCTCCGTGTCCTTGACGGCGAGGCTTCAAGGGTCCAGCGTTGTTACTTGCGCCGCATGCTGCCGGAGACCAGACGGTACTCGAACAGCCGGCATTCCAGCGCGCCGTTGTAGAGCGGGGTGCGCTTCGAGGCCGCGAGGCCGATCAGCTTGGGCAGGCGCATATCGGCGGAGAGGATGTAAGCAGTCCAGCCGGCGTAGCGTTTTTTGAGGGTATCGCCGAGTTTGGGATAGAAGGCGGCGAGTTCTTCCTGCCCTGCGAGCCGCTCCCCGTAAGGCGGGTTCATTACCATGATGCCCGAGCTGGCCGGCGGGCTCGATTCCAAGACGTCCACCTGCTTCAACTGCGCCGCGTCCTTGAATCCCGCCGCCTCGAGGTTCTCGCGCGCGAGCTTCAACATGTTTCCCGATTTGTCGCCGCCGTAAATCGGCAGCGGCCGCACGGGCCTCCGCCGCGCCTGGGCTTTTTCGTGCAGCATCCGCCACTTCCCTGCGTCAAAGTTCTCCAGCTTTTCGAAGCCGAACGGGCGGTACAATCCCGGGGCGACGTCGAGCGCTGTCATCGCCGCTTCGACGAGAAACGTCCCGCTGCCGCACATGGGATCGAGCAGCGGCGTGGGCGTGGCCCACCCGGCGAGCCTGAGGATGCCGGCCGCGAGGTTCTCGCGCAGCGGCGCCTCGCCCCCCGCCACGCGCCAGCCGCGTTTGAACAGCGCCTCGCCCGAGGTGTCGAGATAGAACGTCGCTTCGTCGCGGGTGAGAAAAGCGTGGATGCGCACATCGGGCGCGGCGGTGTCCACGTCGGGGCGCCTGCCGCCTGCGGCGCGGAAGGCATCGCACGCCGCATCCTTGATTCTGAGCGTCGCGAAGTCGAGGCTCTTGAGTGGCGACTTGATCGCGGCGACGTTGACGCGGATCGAGCGGCGCACGTCGAACCAGCGCGGCCAGGACAGCGCCCGCGCCGCGTCGTAGATGTCTTGCTCATCGCGGTATTTCGCCTGCCCGACCTGCCACAGCACACGGCTCGCGACGCGGCTTTCGAGATTCGCGCAGTAGCACAGCTCATGATCGCCGGCGAAGGCGACGCCGCCGTCAATGGTTTTTACGTCATGCGCTCCGAGCGTTCCGAGCTCTGCGGCGAGGACCTGTTCCAACCCTTTCGGGCAGGTGGCGAAGAATTTCTCCATCAAGAACCCGTGAACGAGTGAACGGGTGAACGAGTGAACGAGTGAAAACGTGAATCCCCTCTCCCCGTACCCGGGGAGAGGGTTGGGGTGAGGGGGCTCACCCGTTCACTCGTTCACCCCGGCGCGCGCCTACGCCTTCGCGCGGACGACGGGATTGCGCAGCACGCCGATCTGGTCGTTGCAGATCTCGACTACGTCGCCGTCCTTGAGATCGGGTTCCGTCGCGCCGTCGGTGCCGAGCCAGACCACGTCGCCGGGGTGAAGCGTCATGTAGCGCGAGATCCGGGAGATGAAATGCTGCGCCGAGAACAGCATCTTGCTGGTGCTGTATTCCGATGCGGTCTTGCCGTTCACGCGCACCGAGATCGTCAAGTTCATCGGATCGAGACCGGAGACGATGAACGGCCCCATCGGCTTGAAGGCGTCGCAGTTCTTCGCGCGCCAGAGGGTACGGTCTTCCTTTTGCCACGTGCGCTCGCTCAAGTCGTTGCCGAGCGTGTAACCGAGCACGCACGACAGCGCGTCGGCCTCGGACAGTTTGCGCGCTTTCTTGCCGATGACCGCAACCAACTCGCCCTCGAACTGCACCGGGCCCGGAGAATCGGCGGGGATCACGATCGTTTCGCCCGCGGCGATGAGCGCGTTGGGGGAACGGTAGCCCACGTCCGCCTTTTCCGGCAGCTTCCGGTTGCCGCCGGTGCGTTTGTTGGCCCACTCGATGTGCGCGGCATAGTTGAGCCCGGCGCAATAGAAGTTGTAAGGCATGCACGGCACCAGAGTCTTGAGTGCGGCCAGCGCATGACGCCGGTCGGTCTTGAGGTGGTTGTCGAACGGCGAGCCGTCAAGCTCATGCACTGCGTCGCCCTCGACGATGCCGTAGAATATTTTGCCGTGGTGCTCGAAACGCCCGAATTTCATTTGCCCCCCCTAGCAGCCTGTCGGACTTAACAGCCCGAACAGGCTGCTAAAAGCAAAACCGGCTGACAATTCCAAAAAAAACCCGTCGAACGGGTCGAACGTGAAGAAAACTGAGGGTGAATTCGCATATCTATCATGTTCTTTTGCAATTTTCCTGGCGCCGGTTTTGCATTAGGAGTTTGTCGGCGCCAAGCCTGCCGGCGGTAGGCAGGTCCGACAAACTCCGGTTAGCGGATTGCGTGGTTATTTCAGCGCCACGGAAATTTCGTAGCTTACACGGTTGCGGCCGTTGCGGTACTTATGCAGCTCCATAATGCGTCCCTCCACCGCCGCGCCGCGGTCCATCTGACGCGCGAGATGGGCATTTTCACGGCGCGGGACATAACCGAGTTTGCGGCCGTTCCACTCGATGCGCACGGCGTTTCCGTCATGCGGATTGTCGGGCTCGCGCACCAGGGCGAGCGGATCGCCGACTTTGATCTCCTGCCACAACGACTTGCCGTCGTAATACCGGAAGCCGGCGAGAGGCGAGTGCTGCACGATGATGCGAGCCACGCTCTCGGCCAGGGCGGAGCCGCCGGCAAGGACGAGGCAGCAACAGAGGACACAACGGGCGAGGGTCATACCGCCTAAAACGGTTTGACCACCGTCAGGATGACGACCACGATCAGGATGACGGTCGGGAACTCGTTGAACCAGCGATACCAGACGTGGCTGCGGGTGTTGCGGTCGTGCTTGAAATCACTCAGCAATTTTCCGCTCCACAGGTGGTAGGCGATGAGGATCGCGACCAGCGCCAGCTTGGCGTGCAGCCATGTCCCCGTGATGCCGTAGCCCAGCCACAGCCCTATTCCAAAGATGACGGTGAGCACTGCGCCGGGCGCCATGATGCCGTAGTAGAGCCTGCGTTCCATCACCTTGAAGCGCTCGTTGCCGGCCTGGTCTTCGCACATGGCGTGATAGACAAACAGCCGCGGAAGGTAGAACAACCCGGCGAACCAGGTGATCGTGAAAACGATGTGGAATGCCTTGATCCACAACATGCGGCGGGTTTCCGGGTTTAAAGCTGCGCGCCGATGCGCCGGTAGAACGCCATTTTAACCAGTTCGACCAGTACCAAGTAGGCGACCGCCATGCCAATCAGGATGTAATAGAAGGTTGCCGGGGGCGGGACAAATCCGAAATACGCGCCGAGCGGCGTGAACGGCAGGCACGCGGCGGCAGCGACCACCGTGAGCGAGGTGACTACCAGCAGCGGATGCGGAGTGCTTCGGAGCGGATTGCCGCGGGTGCGGATCACGAAGATCACCAGAACCTGAGTGGCGAGCGACTCGACGAACCAGCCGGTTTGAAACAGCGCCTGGTCCGCGTGCAGCACCGCGAGCAGCACATAAAAGGTGAGAAAGTCGAACAACGAGCTCACCGGGCCCACCACCAGCATGAAATCGCGCACGAAGGTCATATCCCAGTGCCGCGGCCGGCGCACTTCCTCCTCGTCGACATGGTCGAGCGGGATCGGCACTTCCGACACGTCGTAGAGCATGTTATTGAGCAGGATCTGCGTCGGCAGCATCGGCAGAAACGGCAGGAACAGCGATGCGCCGGCCATGCTGAACATGTTGCCGAAGTTGGAGCTCGTTCCCATCATGATGTATTTCATGATGTTGCCGAACGTGCGCCGGCCTTCGAGCACGCCCTCGTGCACCACGCCGAGATCGTGCTCGAGCAGGATCATGTCCGCCGCTTCCTTCGCCACATCCACCGCGGAGTCGACGGACAACCCGACATCAGCCGAGTGCAGCGACGGCGCATCATTGATGCCGTCACCGAGATAGCCGGCTACATGCCCGCGGCTCTTGAGCGCCATGATCACGCGGTTCTTCTGCGCCGGATTCACGCGGCAGAACAGATTCACCAACTCGGCGCGCACGGCGAGCGAATGATCGTCGAGCGCGGCAACGTCGTTTCCGGTGAGGACGCCCTGCACCGGAATGTCGAGCTGTCGGCAGATATGCTGCGTCACGAGCTCGTTGTCGCCGGTGACGACTTACACCGCGCCGCCGCTCGCGGCGAGGCTCGCGAGCGCCGCTGCGGCGCTGTCCTTGGGCGGATCGAGAAACGCCGCGAATCCCGCGAACGTGAGCTCGGTCTCATCGTCCACTACCGCGTGCGGGTGGTCCGCGGCAACCTTACGCCACGCGATCGCGAGCACGCGAAAGCCGTCGTTACCGAGCGTATCGTAATGGCGGTTGATGTCCCCGAGCGCTGCGCCATCAAGCGCGCGCAGCGCCTGCGGACCGTCGTACTCGTACTGTGTCGCCAGGCGCAGAATATCCTCGGGGGCGCCTTTCACCACCAACAATCGGCTGTCGCCGTCGTCGACCAGCACCGAGACGCGCCGGCGCTCGAAATCGAACGGCACCTCGTCCAACTTGCGCCACGCCGAGACATCGAGGTGGCCGTGATTGAGGATCGCCTCATCGAGCGGGCTCCTGAGCCCGGATTCAAAGAAACTGTTGAGGTAGGCGAGCCACAGCACGCGCTCGCTATCGCGCCCCCGCGCATCGAGATGGCGCTCGAGACGAATGCGCGCTTCGGTGAGGGTGCCGGTCTTGTCGGTGCACAGCACGTCCATGCTGCCGAGGTTGTGGATCGCCGGCAGGCGTTTCACGATCACGCGCTTTTCCGCCATGCGCAGCGCGCCGCGCGCCAGCGTGATCGACACCACCATCGGCAACAGTTCGGGAGTGAGCCCGACCGCAAGCGCCACCGCGAACAGGAAGGACTCCAGCCACGGCCGGTCGAACAGCGTGTTCACCAGCAGCACGAACAGCACCATCAGCATCGCCAGGCGCATGATCAGCAGGCCGAACTGTCGCGTGCCGAGTTCGAAAGCCGTCGGCGGCGCCTCGCGCATCACGCTGTCGGCGATCTCTCCGATCTGGGTTTGATCGCCGGTTCTGCACACCAGTATCGTTGCGCTGCCGCTGATTACCGCAGTGCCCATGAACACTGCATTGCCGGCGTCCAGCAGCTCAGTCGTCGGGGCGGGCAAGTCGAGCGCGCGCTTTTCGACTGGGTACGGTTCGCCGGTCAGCAGCGCCTGCTTGACGAAGAAATCCTTCGCCTCGAGCACCCGCCCGTCGGCGGGTACCAGGTCACCCGCGGCGAGCTGCACCACGTCGCCGGGCACGATTTTGACGATGGGAATTTCTCTGACCGCATCGTCGCGCAAAACCGCAACCCTTACGAGCACCGATTGCCGCAGCTCCTCGGCGGACTGGCCGGCACGGTACTCCTGGGTGAAATCGAGCGTCACGCTGAACACGATGACAATACTGATGATGACAGAGCTCGTCGCGTCGCCCGTCAACGCAGCGACGGTGCTCGCCGCGAGCAGGATGATGACCAGCGGGTTCTTGAAGCGCGCGAGGAACTGGACGAGCAGCGGCCGTTGCGGCCGGTCGCGAAAGCGGTTTGCGCCAAAGCGCGCAAGCCGCGCGCCGGCTTCCGCGCTGGCCAGGCCGTGAGGGGCGGCGTTGAGCGCGGCAAACGTTGCGGCAAGCGATTGCGCCCACCAGTTCTGATCGTTGTCGCGGACGCTCATACCGCGTCGGCCTGCGCGTCAGGTGAGGAGCCGGCGCCGCGTCAGCACCAGCGCAATGTAAAAACCCGCACCGGCATAGGCGGCGATCGCGAGCAGGTGCGGCAGCGCGGCGGTAGGCGTCAGTCCGTTCATCATTGGGCGCGCGAGGCTGACCGCGTGGGCGAGCGGCAGCGCCTGCGCCACGCCCTGCAGCCAGGCGGGCAGCTGGTCGAGCGGGAAGAATACGCCGGACACCAGCATCATGGGGGTGATGGCAAGCGTGAAGTAGTACATGAAAAAGTCGTAGCTGGGGGACAGTGCCGTCATGATGAGGCCGAGGCTCGCGAAAGCGAGCCCGGTCAGGAACACGAGCGGAATCACCAGCAGCGCAAGCGGGGAGGCAACGAGTCCGAGCGCCCACGCCACGACGAGCACCGCCATGCCCGAGAGCAAACTCTTGCTCGCCGCCCACACCGCTTCGCCGAGCAGCACGTCGTCGAGCGTGACCGGCGTATTCATGATCGCATCCCAGGTCTTCTGCACGTGCATGCGAGAGAAGCCGGAGTACATGGTTTCGAACGACGCGCTCATCATGGTGCTCGAACACACCGTGCCCGCCGCGAGGAAGGCGATGTAGGGCATGCCGCCCACCTCGGGCAGCATCGCCCCGAGACCGTAGCCCAGCCCCAGCATGTAGAGCATGGGGTCGGCGAGGTTGCCGAGCATGGAGGGAATCGCGAGCTTGCTCCACACCAGCCGGTTGCGGCGCCAGATGTGGATGAAACGCAGGCTGAACGCGGGCAGCCGGAAAACCTTGGCCCTCATGCGCTCGATCCTTTCAGGACAACGGAGCAAGCCGCAGATACGCGTGAATTTCGGGGGTAATGAGTGATGGGTAATGGGTGATGGGTGAACAATGAGCGGTGGACATGCTTCCCATTACCCATTACCCATTGCCCATTACCTGTTTTGTCCGTGTTCATCGGCTGGTCTAGTCCCTGAGCTCCCGTCCCGTGAGCTTGAGGAACACGTCCTCGAGGTTGGCCGGGCGGTGCAGATAGCGCAGCCCCTCGCGGCGGTCGAGATCGTGCACCAGGGGATCGGCGTCGTGTGCGTAGCAGAAAATGGTTTCGCCGGTTCTTTCGCAGCGCTCGCTCGATTGCCTGCCGAAAACTTCCGCCCAACGCTCCGCTGCGTCACCGTAGACTTCGACAACCTGCGGCTCGATATGGCGCGAGATCAGCTCGCGCGGCGTGCCACCCGCAATCATACGCCCGTGGTCCATGATGGCGAGGCGATGGCACAGGCGCTCCGCCTCGTCCATGAAATGGGTCGTCAGGAAAATCGTCTTGCCCTGGTTGAGCAGCTGGCGCAGCCGCTCCCAGATCAGGTGCCGTGCCTGCGGATCGAGGCCGGTGGTCGGTTCGTCGAGGAAAATCAGGTCGGGATCGTTCACCAGCGCGCGCGCCAGCGTCAGCCGCCGCTTCATGCCGCCCGAGAGGGTTTGAATCTTGGCGTCGGTTCGCGCAGCGAGCCCCGCGAAGTCGAGCAGCGCCGGGATGCGCCGGCGGATCTCGTCTACGGACAATCCGAAGTAGCGGCCGTAGACGAGCAGGTTCTCGTATACCGTGAAGTCGGGATCGAGGTTATCTGCTTGCGGCACGACGCCGACGCGGCGGCGCGCCTCGCGCGCGCGGCCCGGCACCGGCAGGCCGAACATGGCGATCGCGCCGCCGTCGGGGTCGGTGAGGCCGAGACAGAGCCGGAGGGTCGTGGTTTTACCCGCGCCGTTGGGGCCGAGGAGGCCAAAGCATTCGCCGGGCTTCAGTTCGAGGTCGATGCCGGCGACGACTTCGTGGTTTCCGTACGACTTGCGCAAGTTGGTGACGCGCAGGTATTGCATCGGTGACCTATTGAGTTTCGTGCAAATGCGCAATAGCGCGTTTGCACCTAGTGTGGTGAGTCATTATTTCGATGCAGAATTCTTCAAGCCGCTCGCATTGAGAAAGTGTAGGTCAGGTTGCCGCATCGGTGGCTACCTGACGCTGCGCGGATGTCGGGGAACGCTGCGCGTACCCCAACCTACGCCCAAGATTGTGCAACGAATTAACGACTCGGGACACTAGAATCACCCTTCTCCTTCCGGGAGAAGGGCGGGGATGAGGGATGAGCATCGTCACACATTCTTAAGATGCTCAGCAGTGACAGTAGGCGAGGACGATCTGTGACAGGAGCCTCAAGGTCTTGGCGAGCGTGGTCACCACCTTGTTGTCCTTGGTCCCGCCCTGCACCGGATTGGGATGCGCGATCAGCGCAATGCCGCGGCGCGCTGCGCCGGGGTCGTTGATGTCGATTTCGATTTTCCCGGCCGGACCGTCGATCAGCACGCGCTCCAGCGTCGACGGATGCATAGGGCGCACTTCGGTGGAGGACATGTAATCAGTGAATGAGTGATTCGGTGATTGAGTGACCAGCAATTCGTGAAACGTGAAACGAAGCCCCCCTCTCCCCCATCTACTGGGGGAGAGGGTTCGGGTGAGGGGGATCACTTTTCACGCTTCACTATTCACCGCATTAAATGCGCAGCCGTTTGACGACACGGCCATTCTGCAGGTGCTCGCTGATGATCTCGTCGATGTCTTCCTTGTCGACGTAGGTGTACCACACCGCTTCGGGGTAGACCACCAATACCGGACCCTGCTCGCAGCGGTCAAGACAACCCGACTGGTTGATGCGGACTTTGCCCGGCCCATCGAGCTTGAGTTGCTTGACCCGATCCTTGGCGTACTCACGCATCTTTTGTGAGCCGTGATTGTTGCAGCACTGCGCACCGGCTTCGCGCTGGTTGCAGCAGAAGAACACGTGTCGCTCGTAATAGCTCACATCTTTTCCTGGATGGCGGCCGAATTGAGGGGCGCGGCATCGCCGCGCCCTCTCGAATTCGGTATGACGCGGGTGTTCCGCGCGGTATGGTGGCTGACAATTATAAACGATCGTGTTGGCTGGCCTGCGCCCCGCTGCCGGCGGCGGCGATGAGATAGCCGACCGTGAGAAACGGCCACAGCTCCGACAGCGCACGAACGATGCTGGAGAAACGCAGCAGGTGGGTCGTGCTGCCGGGGATGAGTTTGGGCGGGAGGGTCTGATAGGGATTGTCGGGCGCAAAGTTGATCACCGCCACCGCTGCGCCAAGACAAAGCAGGGCCGCGATCGAGCCGGGGATGCGCGGCATGCGGGCCAGCGGATAGAGCAGCGACATGCCCAGCACCAACCCGAGGGCTACGCCCGGGGTCAGCCACACCAACGGTCCCGGTGATTCGAACAGGGTGACCGCAGCGATCGTCTTCACGAGCAGCCCGGCGGCGACCACTGCGATGATCATCGAAAACCGGCGGTCCACGTTGCTTGTCAATGCCGTAATCAGCAATCCCAAACCGAGCAGGTTCAGGAAAACGATCGCGGCTTCGGCCGTGAACAGCAGATGCGGGGTGTGGGTGAAATAGACCGGCAGATCGACGGTGCCGCGCAGGTTGCCGGTGCCGAATAGCTGCGCGGTCGGATGCAGGTGGGTGAACAGCCACAGACAGACAATGACGAGCCCCGTGTCCGTGACGGTGCCGGGCGTGAACCGCCGCTGTCGCCACGCGGCGAGCCGCCGGCCCGGAAAACCCGACGGCGAGAGCAGCGGCGCCGCCATTGCGCCGAACAACCCGCCCGCGCCGTTGGTGAGCAAGTCGACGTTGGAAGCAATACGCGCCGGCAGGAACATTTGCGCGCTTTCCATGACGAGGCTGAGCAAGGCCGAGAGCATTGCCGCGAGCAACACGGCGGCTGGTGCGGTGATGCGGGCGCTTAGCGCGACCGCGAACAGGAAGCCGAGCGGCGCATACGCTGCGAGATTGATCAACACGTCCTCGAACGTGATGTAGCGCGGCCAGGGTGCGCCGAGAAAGCGCAGGATTTCAGCGGGAGGAAAACGCCAGCCATGAAACGGCTGCAGGCTGGCATAGACGATGAGCAGTGTGTAAGCTAGCGCCAGTATCCACGCCAGCCGCAATCCGCGTTGCGACCCGTGCGCGGGTCGTGTCTCTCGATCAGGTTCCGTGCCGCGCTCCATGACCGGCATCATAACCTCGAATCGGCGAATTGAGGCGCGCGCGCAAACGGGCGTCGCCCTCGAATTCGCGGTGGCGCGCAGATGCGGCAAGTCGCGTCATCGGCGCCATACGTGGACAGGATCGAGTTCACCTACCATGCAATTCTATGACATCTTCAACGGCGACGCCGACGGCATCTGTGCGTTGCAGCAACTCAGGCTCGAAGAGCCGCGCGCAAGCGTGCTCGTCACCGGGGTGAAGCGCGACATCGCGTTGGTGGAGCGTGTCGAGCCGGCAAGCGGCGACGAACTCACGGTACTCGATGTGTCCTTTAAGACCAATGCACGCGCCGTGATGCGCGCGCTGGAGCGCGGCGCCCGCTGCCGCTATTTCGATCATCACAGCGCCGGCGAGATTCCGCAGCATCCCAACCTCAGGACCTTCATCGACACGGCGCCTGATGTCTGCACGAGTCTCCTCGTGGACCGGTATCTGTCGGGGCGGCAGCGCATCTGGGCGGTGGTCGCGGCGTTTGGCGACAACCTCTTCAAGTCGGCGCGCCGCGCCGCCGAGCTGTTGCAGCTCGGGCCCGCCGAGATCGAACGGCTGCGCGAACTCGGGGAGTGCGTCAACTACAACGCTTACGGCGAAACCGTGGATGACCTGCACTATCATCCGGCGGATCTCTTTGAAACGCTGAGCCATTATCGCGATCCGCGCGAGTTCATGGACGACGAACCCGTTTTCGACGTGTTGAAAAACGCCTATCGGGACGATCTTTACCGGGTTGAAAGCGTCAAACCGGAAATGCAGAACGGGAAATGCGCAGTATTCGTCCTGCCCGATGCGGCGTGGAGCCGGCGCGTGAGCGGGCCCTTCAGCAACGACCTTGCGCAGCGGCACCCGGGGCGCGCGCACGCAGTGCTGGTGAAAAAGAGCGGCGGCTACCTCGTGAGCGTGCGCGCCGCGCAGGAGAAACCTTTTGGCGCGGACGATCTGTGCCAGAGATTCCGGAGCGGCGGCGGGCGCAAGGGCGCGGCGGGGATCAATCACCTGCCGGAATCGGAGCTCAGTCGCTTCGTCGCTGAGTTCCAGCGGCAATTCACGTCGTGAAAACGCCGTGCGGAAGTGATCGGAACAAACCTCGGGCTCGTGCCGCATCATGGCTTCGTCACAGCGACTTCAGGATATCGGCACCGGCGCCGGGATGTTGCACGCGGGAAATTTGCAGCACGTCGATTTCGATCGTCACAAACGCGATGAGCCACAACAGCGCATCATAAGCGTCGAACCATTCGCCCCGCCATGCCCACACCAGCGCCAGTGCACCCAGTCCCGCGTAGAGCGTTGTCGCGACACCCGCAAACCACGCCCGCTGCCGATCCACGGCGCGCGGGTATCGCACCTCGAACTCCAGGAGCACCACCACTCCGATCCACAACCCGCTGTTGACCGCATCAAGCCACTCGCCTTCATACACGTAGCCGAGTGCGGCCGCGCCGACCGCCGCAGCGGCGGCCAACCGGGCGCC
>C687J26845_10001954_pt1 | contig 12266 bp, 8 predicted proteins | sample RifCSPlowO2_12_FD_26845 | JGI IMG/M metagenome (IMG submission 26845) | reverse complement strand
CCTGGCTGGCCAACAGCTTCGTGGTGGATGCGCCATTCAACACCTTGCAGGCCTTGCGCCAACTGGCCGAGCGGCGCTGACACCATGGATGCAAAAAATCGCAGGGAGCGATTTTTAACGTCGCCCCGCGACGGCCCCGAAGGGGTGGCCGCCAGGGGTGGCAGGCCACAAAAAATTGCCTGGAGCAATTTTTAACGTCGCGCAGCGACGGCCCGCAGGGTGGTCGCCAGGGATGGCAGGCCATAAAAAAGGCTGCCCGAGGGCAGCCTTTTCGTTGCAGCGGGGCCTGAAACTTACTTGTTCAGGTCGCGCTGCGGGTAGCCGGTGTACAGCTGGCGCGGGCGGCCAATCTTGTACGGGCTGGAGAGCATTTCTTTCCAGTGGGCGATCCAGCCGACGGTCCGCGCCATGGCGAAGATCACGGTGAACATGCTGGTCGGAATGCCGATGGCCTTGAGGATGATGCCCGAATAGAAGTCGACGTTCGGGTACAGGTTGCGTTCCTTGAAGTACGGATCGGTGAGGGCGATCTCTTCCAGGCGCATGGCCAGTTGCAGCTGCGGGTCGTTCTTGATGCCCAGCTCGGCCAGCACTTCGTCGCAGGTCTTCTTCATCACGGTGGCGCGCGGGTCACGGTTCTTGTACACGCGGTGACCGAAGCCCATCAACTTGAACGGATCGTTCTTGTCCTTGGCTTTGGCGATGTACTTGTCGATGTTCTCGACGCTGCCGATCTCATCCAGCATGCTCAGCACGGCTTCGTTGGCACCGCCATGCGCCGGGCCCCAGAGGGCGGCGATACCGGCGGCGATACAGGCGAAGGGGTTGGCGCCCGAAGAGCCGGCCAGGCGTACGGTCGAGGTGGAGGCGTTCTGCTCGTGGTCGGCGTGCAGGATAAAGATCTTATCCATGGCCTTGGCCAACACCGGGCTGATCGGTTTGATCTCGCACGGGGTGTTGAACATCATGTGCAGGAAGTTTTCCGCGTAGTTCAGGTCGTTGCGCGGGTACATCATCGGCTGGCCCATGGAGTACTTGTAGGCCATGGCCGCGATGGTCGGCATCTTGGCGACCAGGCGCATGGCCGAGACTTCCCGATGCTGCGGGTTATTGATGTCCAGGGAATCGTGGTAGAAGGCCGAGAGGGCGCCCACTACACCGCACATGATGGCCATAGGGTGGGCATCGCGGCGGAAACCGTTGAAGAAGCTCTTCAGTTGTTCGTGAACCATGGTGTGGTTCTTGATGGTGCTGACGAACTGGGTCTTTTCTTCCGCGCTCGGCAGCTCGCCGTTGAGCAGCAGGAAGCAGGTTTCCAGGTAGTCAGACTTCTCGGCCAACTGCTCGATGGGGTAACCGCGGTGCAGCAAAATGCCCTGATCGCCGTCGATATAGGTGATCTTCGACTCGCACGAGGCGGTGGACATAAAGCCAGGATCAAAAGTGAAACGGCCCGTGGCGGTTAAGCCCCGCACGTCAATTACATCGGGACCAACGGTGCCGGTTAAAACGGGCAGCTCGACGGGGGCTGCGCCCTCGATGATCAACTGCGCTTTTTTGTCAGCCATGTGTGGCCTCCTAGTTATGCTTGAAATCATCTGACAGCCCCCCACGCAGGGCCCGCACCACTATAGTGGGATAAATTCTAATGTCAATTTGCGAAAACCCAGACGGCAGAAGGGTTTGCGGCTGGTTTTCGGCGAAAATACCGGGCTCTTTACGCCATTTATAAAGGCNGTGCAATGCGCTTTTAGGTAGGGGGCTTCGCATTGTCATTAGTAACCTAACTGTCTATACTCTGCGCCCAACTACCAAGGGCTATAGAGCCCGTATTCTGGTGGTTGTCACTCCTTGGGTGATGGGTACCTGACCAGTGCACTTCCCGACAACTTTGCCCTGATTGTTAGGGGCTCTCAGTGTGATAAAAAAGCCGTGAATAGCCAAAGACCTGTAAACCTAGACCTTAGGACTATCAAACTCCCAATCACTGCTTACACGTCCATTCTTCACCGTATCTCCGGTGTCATCCTTTTCGTTGGCATTGCCGTGCTGCTGTTCGGGCTCGACAAGTCGCTGGCGTCCGAGGAAGGCTTCGCTCAGGTGCAAGAATGCCTGACCAGTGCGCTGGCCAAGTTCGTGATTTGGGGATTGCTGTCCGCTCTGCTGTACCACCTGGTGGCCGGTGTACGCCACTTGATCATGGACATGGGCATCGGTGAGACGCTGGAAGGCGGCAAGCTGGGCTCGCAAATCGTTCTCGTCGTCTCGGCGATCGTGATCCTGCTGCTGGGGGTGTGGATATGGTAACCAACGTCACGAACTTCTCGCGTTCGGGTTTGTATGACTGGATGGCGCAGCGTGTATCGGCTGTCATTCTCGCGGCTTATGTGTTGTTTCTGCTGGGTTTCGTCGTGCTGCACCCGGGTCTGGGTTACGCCGAGTGGCAGGCGCTGTTCTCCAATAATGCAATGCGCATCTTCAGTCTGTTGACCCTGGTAGCGCTCAGCGCTCACGCCTGGATTGGCATGTGGACGATTTCCACCGACTACCTGACGCCGATGGCGCTGGGTAAGTACGCGACTGTCGTGCGTTTTCTGTTCCAGGCCGCGTGTGGCATCGCCATGTTCGCGTTCTTCGTCTGGGGCGTGCTGATTCTTTGGGGTATCTGATCCATGGCTAGCATTCCTACTCTTTCTTATGACGCCATCATCGTTGGCGGCGGCGGCGCGGGTATGCGCGCGGCCTTGCAGTTGGCCCAGGGTGGTCACAAAACTGCAGTGGTGACCAAGGTCTTCCCGACCCGCTCGCACACCGTCTCCGCTCAAGGCGGCATCACCTGCGCCATCGCTTCGGCCGACCCGAACGACGATTGGCGCTGGCACATGTACGACACCGTCAAGGGCTCCGACTATATCGGTGACCAGGACGCCATCGAATATATGTGCTCGGTGGGTCCCGAGGCCGTATTCGAGCTGGAGCATATGGGGCTGCCGTTCTCCCGTACTGAGCAGGGCCGCATCTATCAGCGTCCGTTCGGCGGTCAGTCCAAGGACTTCGGCAAGGGTGGCCAGGCCGCCCGTACCTGCGCCGCGGCCGACCGTACCGGTCACGCCCTGCTGCACACCCTGTACCAGGCCAACCTCAAGGCTGGCACCTCGTTCCTCAACGAGTGGTACGCGGTCGATCTGGTGAAGAACCAGGATGGCGCCATAGTCGGCATCATCGCCATCTGCATCGAAAACGGCGAAACCGTCTATATCCGTTCCAAGGCCGTGGTTCTGGCCACCGGCGGTGCCGGGCGTATCTACGCCTCCACCACCAATGCCCTGATCAACACCGGTGATGGCGTGGGCATGGCCCTGCGTGCCGGCGTGCCGGTGCAGGATATCGAGATGTGGCAATTCCACCCGACCGGTATCGCCGGCGCGGGCGTGCTGGTGACCGAAGGTTGCCGTGGTGAGGGTGGTTACCTGATCAACAAGCACGGCGAGCGTTTCATGGAGCGCTACGCGCCGAACGCCAAAGACCTGGCTGGCCGCGACGTGGTGGCACGCTCCATGGTCAAGGAAGTCATCGCCGGCAACGGTTGTGGCCCGGATGGCGACCATGTGCTGCTGAAACTCGATCACCTTGGCGAAGACGTGCTGCACAGCCGCCTGCCGGGCATCTGCGAACTGTCGAAGACCTTCGCCCATGTCGACCCGGTCGTCGCCCCGGTTCCGGTGATCCCGACCTGCCACTACATGATGGGCGGCGTGCCGACCAACATTCATGGCCAGGCCATCACTCAGGATGCCAACGGCAACGACAAGATCATCGACGGTCTGTTCGCCGTGGGTGAAGTCGCCTGCGTATCGGTGCACGGTGCCAACCGTCTGGGCGGCAACTCGCTGCTNGATNTGGTGGTATTCGGCCGCGCGGCTGGTCTGCACCTGGAAAAAGCGCTGAAAGAGGGCGTGGAAGTCCGTGGCGCCAGCGCAACCGACATCGANCTGTCGCTCAAGCGTCTGTCCGGGGTTAACGAGCGCACCACTGGCGAAGACGTGGCNCCGCTGCGTAAAGAGCTGCAACAGTGCATGCAGAACTACTTCGGTGTATTCCGTACCGGNGAATACATGCAGAAGGGTATTGCCCAACTGGCTGACCTGCGTGAGCGTATCGCGACCGTCAAGATCGCGGACAAGAGCCAGGCCTTCAACACGGCGCGTATCGAAGCGCTGGAACTGCAAAACCTTCTCGAAGTGGCCGAGGCGACCGCTATCGCCGCCGAGGTTCGTAAAGAGTCCCGTGGTGCCCACGCCCGCGAAGACTTCGAAGAACGTGATGACGAGAACTGGCTGTGTCACTCCCTGTACTCCCCAGGTGAGAAGCGCGTAACCAAGCGTGCCGTCAATTTCTCGCCGAAGACAGTTCCGACCTTTGAACCCATGGTTCGGACTTATTAAGGGTGGCTGATATGTTGCAAGTCAGTGTTTATCGCTACAACCCGGAGCAGGATGCTGCACCTTTTATGCAGGACTTCCAGGTCGACACCGGCGGCAAGGACATCATGGTCCTCGACGTACTGGCGCTGATCAAGGAACAGGACGAAGGCTTCTCCTACCGTCGTTCCTGCCGTGAAGGCGTCTGTGGTTCCGACGGCATGAATATCAACGGCAAGAATGGCCTGGCCTGCATCACGCCGATCTCGGCGGCTGGCCTGAAGGGCGGCAAGCTGGTGATTCGCCCGTTGCCAGGGCTGCCGGTCATTCGTGACCTGGCTGTGGATATGAGCATCTTCTACAAGCAATACGAGAAGGTGCAGCCGTTCCTGCAGAACGATACCCCGGCTCCGGCCATCGAACGCCTGCAATCGCCGGAAGAGCGCGAGAAGCTGGACGGTCTGTACGAGTGCATCCTGTGCGCTTGCTGCTCGACCAGCTGCCCGTCCTTCTGGTGGAACCCTGACAAGTTCCTCGGCCCGGCGGCGTTGCTGCAGGCCTACCGTTTCCTGGCGGACAGCCGCGATACCAAGACCGAAGAGCGTCTGGCAGCGTTGGATGACCCGTTCAGTGTGTTCCGTTGCCGCGGCATCATGAACTGTGTGAACGTTTGCCCCAAGGGTCTCAATCCGACCAAGGCAATCGGCCACGTGCGCAATATGTTGCTGCAAAGCGGTACCTGATCCACCTGTTTTACCTGTGATACCTGCGGCGCCACCGGCGCCGTAGCTTTAGCTAGAACCGCAGCTCACAAAGTCGCGGTGCTTAATTCGAAAAATTTGACGACCAGCAGGGGCATCCGGGCTGGTGCCCGGACTATCTGCGGGAGCCAAAATGGCTTGGCCGAGTCGCTGTTCAGGACTCTGTCAGTCATGCGGTTTCTACGCCGGTGGTGTCCCCTTACCGAGGGTGACCAAGCATGCAAGAAAGCGTGATGCAGCGCATGTGGGACAGTGCCCACCTATCCGGTGGTAACGCTGCCTATGTGGAAGAGCTCTATGAGCTTTACCTGCACGATCCCAACGCTGTGCCAGAAGAGTGGCGCACCTACTTCCAGAAGTTGCCGGCTGACGGCAGCGCCGCCACAGACGTATCGCATTCAACGATTCGCGATCATTTCGTCCTGCTCGCTAAAAACCAGCGGCGCGCCCAACCGGTGTCCGCCGGCAGCGTCAGCAGTGAGCACGAGAAGAAGCAAGTCGAAGTCCTGCGTCTGATTCAGGCTTATCGCATGCGTGGCCATCAGGCCGCCCAGCTCGATCCGCTTGGCCTCTGGAAACGTCCGGCTCCGGCCGACTTGGCGATCAACCACTACGGCCTGACCGACGCCGACCTGGACACCACCTTCCGTACCGGTGGTCTGTTTATCGGCAAGGAAGAGGCTACTCTGCGCGAAATTCGCGATGCGTTGCAGCAGACATATTGCCGCACCATCGGTGCCGAGTTCACCCACATAGTCGATTCCGAGCAGCGCAGCTGGTTCCAGCAGCGCCTGGAAAGCGTGCGCGGCCGCCCGCAATTTTCCGTCGAAGTGCAGAGCCACCTGCTCGAGCGCCTGACGGCGGCCGAAGGCCTGGAAAAGTACCTGGGCACCAAGTACCCGGGCACCAAGCGTTTCGGTCTGGAGGGCGGTGAGAGCCTGATTCCGCTGCTCGACGAAGTGATCCAGCGTTCCGGCTCCTACGGCACCAAGGAAATCGTCATCGGCATGGCCCACCGTGGCCGCCTCAACGTCCTGGTCAACACCTTCGGCAAGAACCCGCGCGACCTGTTCGACGAGTTCGAAGGCAAGAAGACCGATGGCCTGTCTTCCGGCGACGTGAAATACCACCAGGGTTTCTCCTCCAACGTGATGACTGCGGGCGGCGAAGTGCACCTGGCCATGGCGTTCAACCCCTCGCACCTGGAGATCGTTTCGCCGGTGGTCGAGGGTTCGGTACGCGCTCGTCAGGATCGTCGCAGCGATGCGATTGGCGAGAAGGTCCTGCCGGTTTCCCTGCACGGCGACGCGGCGTTCGCCGGTCAAGGTGTGGTCATGGAAACCTTCCAGATGTCGCAGACCCGCGGCTTCAAGACCGGCGGCACCATCCATATCGTGATCAACAACCAGGTCGGCTTCACCATCAGCAACCCGCTGGACTCGCGTTCCACCGAGTACTGCACCGATGTGGCGAAGATGATCCAGGCGCCGATCCTGCACGTGAATGGCGATGATCCGGAAGCGGTGCTGTTCGTCACCCAGCTGGCCGTCGACTACCGCATGCAGTACAAGCGCGACGTGGTCATCGACCTGGTCTGCTACCGCCGTCGCGGCCACAACGAGGCCGACGAACCCAGCGGCACCCAGCCGATCATGTACCAGCAAATCGGCAAGCAGCGCACCACCCGCGAGCTGTATGCCGATGCCCTGACCACTGCCGTCAGCCATTCGGTGGACGACGTGCAGGCCAAGATCGACGACTACCGCACGGCACTGGATAACGGCCAGCACGTGGTCAAGAGCCTGGTCAAGGAGCCGAACAAGGAGCTGTTCGTCGACTGGCGTCCGTACCTGGGCCATGCCTGGACCGCGCGTCACGACACCCGCTTCGAGCTGAAAACCCTGCAGGAGCTGTCGAACAAGCTGCTGGAAATCCCGGAAGGTTTCGTCGTTCAGCGTCAGGTCGCGAAGATTCTCGAAGACCGCCAGAAGATGAGCGCCGGCGCGCTGCCGATCAACTGGGGCTACGCCGAAACCATGGCCTACGCCACCCTGTTGTTCGAAGGCCACCCGATCCGCATGACCGGCCAGGACATCGGCCGCGGTACCTTCTCGCACCGCCATGCGGTGTTGCACAACCAGAAGGACGCCGCCGCCCACCTGCCGCTGCAGAACCTCTATGAGGGTCAGCCGCGCTTCGACCTGTACGACTCCTTCCTCTCGGAGGAAGCCGTGCTGGCGTTCGAATACGGCTATGCCACCACCCAGCCACAGTCGCTGGTGATCTGGGAAGCCCAGTTCGGCGACTTCGCCAACGGTGCCCAGGTGGTGTTCGACCAGTTCATCTCCAGTGGCGAGCACAAGTGGGGCCGCCTGTGCGGTCTGACCATGCTGCTGCCGCACGGCTATGAAGGGCAGGGGCCTGAGCACAGCTCGGCGCGTCTGGAGCGTTACCTGCAACTGTGCGCCGAGCACAATATGCAGGTCTGCGTGCCGACCACCCCGGCGCAGATCTACCATCTGCTGCGTCGTCAGGTCATCCGCCCGCTGCGCAAGCCATTGGTCGTATTGACTCCGAAGTCGCTGCTGCGCCACAAATTGGCCATCTCGACCCTGGAAGATCTGGCCGAAGGTTCGTTCCAGACCGTCATTCCGGAGGTCGATCCGATCGATCCGAAGAAGGTCGAGCGCCTGGTCCTGTGCAGCGGCAAGGTCTATTACGACTTGCTGGAGAAGCGCCGCAGCGAAGGCCGCGACGATATCGCCATAGTGCGTATCGAGCAGCTCTATCCGTTCCCGGAAGAGGATCTGGCCGAGGCTCTGGCTGGGTACAAGAACCTCAAGCATATCGTCTGGTGTCAGGAAGAGCCGATGAACCAGGGGGCTTGGTATTGCAGCCAGCACCACATGCGTCGCGTGGCGACAGCGCACAAGAAGGCGCTGTTCCTCGAGTACGCCGGTCGTGAAGGCTCTGCCGCTCCGGCCTGTGGTTATGCCTCGATGCATGCGGAACAGCAGGAAAAACTCCTGCAGGACGCCTTTACTGTTTAACGCCTTCGCGTAATAGGCAGCCCACAGGGGCTGCCTCGTAGAAGAAACCGAATTTAAGGAATCACGAACAATGGCTATCGAGATCAAAGCCCCTACTTTCCCGGAATCGGTTGCCGACGGCACCGTGGCCACCTGGCACAAGAAGCCGGGCGATGCGGTCAAGCGCGACGAGCTGATCGTCGACATCGAAACCGACAAGGTAGTGATCGAAGTTCTGGCCGAGGCCGACGGCGTCCTGGCGCAAATCATCAAGAACGAAGGCGACACCGTACTCAGCAATGAGCTGCTGGGCACCCTGAGTGAAGGCGCTGCTGCACCTGCGCCGGCTGTTGCCGCTCAGGCCGCTGCACCTACCGCGGCTGCTCCGGCTGTTGCCGCTGGCGACGAGCAGATTCTTTCGCCGGCTGCGCGCAAGATTGCCGAAGAGAACGGTATCGACGCCAACAGCATCGCCGGCACCGGTAAAGGTGGCCGAGTGACCAAGGAAGACGTGGTCGCCGCCGTGGAAGCCAAGAAGAACGCCCCGGCCGCTGCGCCTGTTGCCAAGCCTGCTGCGCCGGCTGCTGCCGCGCCGCTGTTCGCCGCCGGCGACCGCGTCGAGAAGCGCGTGCCTATGACCCGTCTGCGCGCCAAGGTGGCCGAGCGTCTGGTTGAAGCCCAGTCGAACATGGCGATGCTGACCACCTTCAACGAAGTCGACATGACCGAAGTCATGGCCCTGCGTTCGAAATACAAAGACCTGTTCGAGAAGAAGCACAACGGCGTGCGCCTGGGCTTTATGTCGTTCTTCGTCAAGGCGGCCACCGAAGCGCTGAAGCGTTTCCCGGCGGTCAACGCCTCGATCGACGGCTCCGACATCGTCTACCACGGCTACTCCGACATCGGTGTTGCCGTGTCCAGCGACCGTGGCCTGGTGGTACCGGTACTGCGCAATGCCGAGCTGATGAGCCTGGCTGAAATCGAAAGCGGCATCGCCACCTTCGGCAAGAAAGCCAAAGATGGCAAGTTGTCGATCGATGATATGACTGGTGGCACCTTCACTATCACCAACGGCGGCACTTTCGGTTCTATGATGTCGACCCCGATCGTCAACCCACCGCAAGCAGCCATCCTGGGTATGCACAACATCCTGCAGCGCCCGATGGCGATCAACGGTCAGGTTGTTATCCGCCCGATGATGTATCTGGCGTTGTCCTACGACCACCGCCTGATTGATGGTAAGGAAGCCGTGACCTTCCTGGTGACCATCAAAAACTTGCTTGAAGACCCGGCGCGCCTGTTGCTGGACATCTAAAAGCCAGTCTCTCCCACGGCGGCCCGGACAGGGCCGTCCGGTTTATTCGAGAAGGAATACGTTATGACCCAGAAATTCGACGTGGTAGTCATCGGTGCCGGCCCTGGTGGCTATGTAGCCGCCATCAAAGCAGCTCAGCTCGGCCTGAAGACTGCCTGCATCGAGAAGTACCAGGACAAAGAGGGCAAGATCGCCCTCGGCGGTACTTGCCTGAACGTCGGTTGCATTCCGTCCAAGGCGCTGCTCGACAGCTCCTGGAAATACCACGAAGCGCACGAAGGCTTTGCCATCCACGGCATCGAAGCCAAGGGCGTGACCATCGACGTGCCGGCCATGGTGGCGCGCAAGTCGAACATCGTGAAGAACCTCACCGGCGGTGTCAGCACCCTGTTCAAGGCCAACGGCGTGACCCTGCTGGAAGGCCACGGCAAGCTGCTGGCGGGCAAGCAGGTGGAAGTCACCGCGCTGGATGGCACCACCCAGATCATCGACGCCGCGCACGTGATCCTGGCTTCCGGCTCCAAGCCGGTGGACATTCCGCCGGCTCCGGTCGATCAGGACGTGATAGTCGATTCCACCGGTGCCCTGGAATTCCAGGCCGTGCCGAAGAAGCTGGGCGTGATCGGTGCCGGCGTGATCGGCCTTGAGCTGGGCTCGGTCTGGGCCCGTCTGGGTGCCGACGTCACAGTGATCGAGGCCCTGGACAAGTTCCTCCCGGCCGCCGACGAGCAGATCGCCAAGGAAGCGCTGAAGACCCTGACCAAGCAAGGCCTGAAGATCCGTCTGGGCGCTCGCGTCACCGGTTCGGAAGTGAAGAAGAAGCAGGTCACCGTCAACTTCACCGACGCCGATGGCGAGCAGAAGCTGACCTTCGACAAGCTGATCGTTGCGGTCGGCCGCCGCCCGGTAACCACCGATCTGCTGGCAGCCGACAGCGGCGTGGATATGGACGAGCGCGGCTTCATCTTCGTCGACGACCAGTGCGCGACCAGCGTGCCGGGCGTCTATGCCATTGGTGACGTGGTGCGTGGCGCCATGCTGGCGCACAAGGCCTCGGAAGAGGGCATCATGGTCGCCGAGCGCATCGCCGGCCACAAAGCCCAGATGAACTACGACCTGATCCCGTCGGTGATCTACACCCACCCGGAAATCGCCTGGGTCGGCAAGACCGAACAGCAACTGAAGGCCGAGGGCGTTGCGGTCAACGTCGGCACCTTCCCGTTCGCCGCCAGCGGCCGTGCCATGGCGGCCAACGATACCGGCGGCATGGTCAAGGTGATTGCCGATGCCGCGAGCGACCGCGTACTGGGTGTCCACGTGATTGGCCCGAGCGCTGCCGAGCTGGTTCAGCAAGGCGCGATCGGCATGGAGTTCGGCACCAGTGCCGAGGATCTGGGGATGATGGTGTTCTCCCATCCGACCCTGTCCGAAGCGCTGCATGAAGCTGCGCTGGCGGTGAATGGCCATGCCATTCATATCGCCAACCGTAAAAAACGTTAAGTAGTTGTTTGTTTGAGCCGCAGCCTTCACTGGAGCTAGTGTGCCAGCGAAGGCCAGGGCTTATGCAGGAAGAACCACGGCAGACCGCCCGCGTACGGCTTAGGTTGCTGCGCGGAACGTCAGTCGGATTGCTGGAAAGGCAATCACAGGTGGTGCGGCACCATAAGTGCAGCACCGTATGCGCAATACCTAAACGAAGACGGTAGACAAGCATGAATCTCCACGAGTATCAGGGTAAGCAGCTGTTCGCTGAATACGGCCTGCCCGTATCCAAGGGCTTCGCCGTAGACACCCCAGAAGAAGCCGCAGCAGCATGCGAAAAAATCGGTGGCAGCGAGTGGGTCGTCAAGGCTCAAGTGCACGCCGGTGGCCGCGGTAAAGCGGGCGGCGTCAAACTGGTTCGCAACAAGGAAGACGCCAAAGCCTTCGCCGCCAACTGGCTGGGCAAGCGTCTGGTGACTTACCAGACTGACGCCAACGGTCAGCCTGTGACCAAGATTCTGGTCGAGTCCTGCACCGATATCGCCAAGGAACTNTACCTGGGCGCGGTAGTCGACCGTTCCAGCCGTCGCATCGTGTTTATGGCTTCCACCGAAGGTGGCGTGGACATCGAGAAAGTGGCGCATGACACCCCTGAGAAGATCCTCAAGGCCACTATCGATCCGCTGGTCGGCGCGCAGCCGTTCCAGGGCCGCGAGCTGGCGTTCCAGCTGGGTCTGGAAGGCAAGCAGGTCGCTCAGTTCGCCAAGATCTTCGTGGGCCTGGCCAAGCTGTTCCAGGACCATGACCTGGCGCTGCTGGAAGTGAATCCGCTGGTGATCAAGGCCGACGGCGATCTGCACTGCCTGGATGCCAAGATCAACATCGACGCCAACGCCATGTACCGTCAGCCCAAGCTGAAGACCTTCCACGATCCGTCCCAGGACGATCCGCGCGAAGCCCACGCGGCCAAGTTCGAACTGAACTACGTGGCCCTGGAAGGCAATATCGGTTGCATGGTCAACGGTGCCGGCCTGGCCATGGGCACCATGGACATAGTCAACCTGCACGGCGGCAAGCCGGCCAACTTCCTCGACGTGGGCGGTGGTGCGACCAAGGAGCGCGTGACCGAAGCGTTCAAGATCATCCTGTCCGACAGCAACGTCGCGGCCGTACTGGTCAACATCTTCGGCGGCATCGTGCGTTGCGACATGATTGCCGAAGGCATCATCGGTGCAGTGAAAGAAGTCGGCGTGAAAAT
>C687J26845_10001953_pt1 | contig 12273 bp, 6 predicted proteins | sample RifCSPlowO2_12_FD_26845 | JGI IMG/M metagenome (IMG submission 26845) | reverse complement strand
TCAGCTTGCCATGCCGGCGCGCGAGGGGTACCTGTTCGACCCTGAGCGCTTTCCGTTCCTGGAAGGACACGGAAGAAACCGCGACTATCCCACCCACCCAACGACCAGCGCTCCGCCCAGAGCCGACTTTGTCCCCGCTCTCGCAACCGTCGTTGAGGTCGGAACCGCGGCATCGCTCGCAGCCGCTGCGCCCGCAGCGGGCCTGCCGCTTGTCTCCGACGGTGTGATCTGGCGCGTGCTGCAGAAGCTGTTGATGCTTGGAGGCGAGCGTCTGTCCTACCGCACGCTCGACGTGGAACAGATCGGCAGTGTGTATGAAACCATGATGGGGTTCCGTCTTGAGGTCGCCCGTGGCGCCACCATCGCGCTCAAACCCGCGAAGAAAAATGGCGCGCCGCCGGCGGTGAACCTCGACGCGCTGCTCGTGGTGAAGCCCGCGGACCGCGCGAAATGGCTGCGCGAACAGGCCGATCAGAAGCTGGAACCGGTAGCGGCCGAGGCGTTGAAGCGGGCCGACAGCATCGACGCCGCGCTCGCGGCGCTGGAGCGGCGCGTTGCCCGCAACGCCACGCCACACCTTGCGCCGAAAGGCGCGATGGTGCTGCAACCGTCGGATGAGCGACGCCGCAGCGGCTCGCACTTCACGCCACGCGTGCTCACCGAGCCCATCGTCAGCCGCACGCTTAAGCCTATCCTGGATCGACTCGGGGATAAGCCGAAGCCCGCACAGATACTCGATCTCAAGGTGTGCGACCTGGCAGCGGGTTCCGGCGCTTTCCTCGTCGCCGCCTGCCGCGAGCTGGGCGATGCGCTGGTCAAGGCGTGGCACGCGCACGGCGAGGTGCCGGTGATTCCGCCGGACGAGGACGAGGTGCTGCACGCGCGCCGGCTGGTGGCGCAGCGCTGTCTGTACGGGGTGGACAAGAATCCGATGGCCGTGGACCTCGCCAAGCTTTCGCTGTGGCTCGCCACGTTGGCCCGCGACCATCCGTTCACCTTCCTCGACCATAACATCCGCTGCGGCGATTCGCTCGTGGGGCTGACACGCAAACAGATTGAGGATTTTCATTGGAAGCCGGTGCGCCAGCACGCGTTCGATCAGGATATCCTGCTTCGCCGCATTGCCGCCGCTACCAAGGGGCGGAAAGAGATTCTTGAAGCCGGTGATGAGATGTCGCCGCTGCTCAAGCGGCAGAAACTCGCGCTCGCCGACGATGCGCTCGATCTGGTGCGGCTTGCGGGCGACTTGGTGATCGCGGCGTTCTTTTCAGCAGAGAAAGATGGCGCGAGAGAAAACCAGCGAGATACGCTGCTGGCGAAGCTGGTGACGCACATTCGGGAGGCGGATTTTTCGAACACGCCCGACCAAGCCGCGGAGGATTTGCGTCAGGGTGAAAGGCCGCTGCCACCGTTCCATTGGGAGATTGAGTTTCCCGAGGTATTCCAACGGGAGAATCCGGGGTTCGACGCAATGGTGGGCAATCCCCCGTTCATGGGGGGCACACGAATCTCAGAGGTCGAGGGGATGCGGTATTTTCAATGGTTGGTGCAGATGTACCCGCCAGCCGGGCACCATTGCGACTTGGTGGCCTACTTCTTCCGGCAAGCGCACAGTTGCCTGCGAATCGGTGGGTCCTTCGGTCTTATTGCCACCAACACGATTAGCCAAGGAGATACCCGCGAGGGAGGATTGGTCGCCATTGTCAAACAAGGTGGCGAAATTGTATCCGCCGTGCGCCGGTTCCGTTGGCCGGGCCTGGCGGCCGTGGTGGTAAGTATCGTGCATGTATCGAAGGGTCCAGTTTCTTTTCCCAGATTCTTGGACGATCATCCCGTGTCGAGGATTAGCGCGTATCTCATAAAGGGAAATGTGGACGAAAGCCCAGCACGTTTGGCTGCGAATCCTTACTTCTCTCTCGGCAGCAAGATCTACGGGCAAGGCTTTCTCTTCGACGACCTTAGCTCTGAATGTACGCCGCTCGCAGAAATGCGAAGGATTATTGACATTCAGCCCAGTGCTGCGAATCGAGTCCGACCGTACATCGGCGGGGAAGAAATAAATGCAAGTCCGACGCAACAGCCTCACCGATTCGCAATCTACTTCAGCGACATCGACTCAGAGGAAGAACTAAACGCTTGGCCAGCGCTACGTGAAATCGTCGACCGAACGGTGAGGCCTGAGAGGCAACAGCTCGGCGACAACCCGAACAACGTGCCTTTGCGTCGACGTTGGTGGGCATATCAAGCGCACCGACCAGAACTCTACGCTCGTCTCTGGAAAATGGATCGAACTCTTGTCAGCTCCCAAGTGACGTCGCATTTCGCGTTTGCACTTGTCCCGACCACATGGATCTTCTCTCATGCTGTAAATGTCTTCTGTCTCAGCAACTATGGGGGATTTTGTGCAGTTCAGTGTCGGGTTCATGAGGTCTGGGCTCGTCTCTTGGGCTCCTCGATGAAGGACGACCTCAGATACACCCCTTCCGACTGTTTCGAAACGTTTCCGTTCCCTAAAGAGTTCGAAAGCAATCGTGTGCTCGAACAAGCAGGAAATGCCTATTACGATGTTCGCGCGGCTCTAATGGGCAAGAACAACGAAGGCCTCACCAAAACCTACAACCACTTCCACGACCCGGACGAGACCTCGCCTGACATTCTAAAGCTGCGCGAACTGCACGCTGCCATGGACCGCGCCGTGCTCGACGCCTACGGCTGGACCGACATCCCCACCGACTGCGAATTCCTCCTCGACTGGGAGGACGAGGACGATGAAGAGGATACCGGCCGCCGCCGCAAAAAGCCCTGGCGCTTGCGCTGGCCAGACGACGTGCGCGATGAAGTCCTTGCGCGTCTGCTCGCCCTCAACGTCGAACGCGCCGCCGAGGAGGTGCGTGCCGGCGTCGCTGCAGCCGCCGCCGACAAGACTTCGAGTGCCAAACCACGCCGGGGCCGCAAACCCAAAGCCCTCGGCGGCACGGATCTGTTCGATGATCTGTGATGGAGATTAAGAGACGATACTGCGAAGAAGAATGATTAGATCGCAACACTTGACACGCGCACAGCTCGATGCTTGGTTGGTGGCCCAACAAGTTCCGAATCCGCATCGGCGGTATCGTCTCAGGGTTTGGCGGGAAGACCAAGGTGCTCTGGCGGAAATACAGGCCGAGCTCGATATCTACCTAGATGAAGCTTTCGCCGATGTCCGCCAAACGCTACGCCGCGGCTTCGCTGACAGTCTCTCGCCATTTAATGATCGCGCACATGACCCCGCGGCAAGCTACCCGGAGCTTCTCCATCGGATAACGCTTCAAGGATATTTTGGCGAGGTGTTGGGCGTAGTGGCTGTCGAGCATTGGGGCGCACACGGTCACACGGACTGGGTCGTGCCGGCGTTCTTGTTCCGCTTCCATAATCAAGAATTTCAACACCTCGAGTTGATTAACGAGCGGCTTCGGGCTGGCCAGGCACATAATCCAGACGCCCAGGCGGAAATCCGGCCGGGCCGTACGGGCGATGACGGCCTCGCGTTCCGGATGAATGCCGAGAATGTGATTACGGACGTATTGACCTTAGAGGCCAAATGTGTCGGCCAGAACCGCCCTGAAAAGATTGCTGAGGCCCACGAGAAACTGAACGCAGGCGGCCAACGTCCACCAGGAGTTCGGGAACTTGTCAATTTGCTATCCGAATATGACACGCCGAGCGCGAATCTTTGGCATGAAGCGCTTCTGAGGCTATGGCACGACGGCTATCGCGCGATCACGCGCTATGACGGCATCGCCTACGCCTGCGGACAGATCCCGAGGCAACGCCGGCGAATTAGCTGGATGGCAAGTGACGGCCCTCATCCCGTCTACACGGTTACGCGACACCTTGAGGGTATGGAATTCCAGTTTGGCGATCTCGACGCCGTGATTGATACCCTGTTCCGGCGATAAAGCCATGCCGACCGCCGAGACCCTCCAGATTGCAGAAGACGTGCGTGAGACGTTGGGCCGAAGGGCCCTGACAGAGCGACAAGCTAAGCTGTATAGCCAGCGCTCGCGGCGAGACATGGGTCGGGAGGGACTCAGATCCTTTGCGCCCGGTGACGTCCCTGTGTACCTCGACGAGGCGATGCTGCTTCTCCACTGTGCCTTGATCGAACGTGAAGCCGACCTCAGTGGGCCGTGGCCGCAGAGCGTTAGACGTGCCGCAGAAATCCTCGAGTGGCTGTCGCAACCTGATCTTAGGCCAGCCGGGGTTCCTGTGCATCTGCTTGCTGCTGCTGCGTATCAGCTCGCCGGCTACCCGGCCATGGCTCTCGGACACCTGCGGCGCATGCCGGACAACGAACCGTTCTCAGTGATATTGCGCGAATTTTTGCGGGCCGACTTTCCTGCTGCGCTTGAGGGTGTCCGGGTCTTTTGGAACGAACAGCGTGCCATCGAGGCAGCCGACCCAATAGCGCCGTCCGACTTGGCCGTTGCGGCTATCCGACACACGGTCATGTGCATCGGGACAGTCTGCGCTTATTTCCGTTCTGGCGGCGACACCATGGTGGAGCGCGCGCTACTCAAGCTCGATGATCTTGCGGCGAGTTTCCGGTATAGCCGCGATCCGTACTCGTACCTCCTCGCCCGTCTCACGGCGGCTACTTGTCATTGCTACGTGGAGACGTGCTTATGGCCGCATATTGCTGGGCTACAAGACGTTTCATCTCCTCGAGCCGGAGATGCTTTGGTTCAATTCGGGCGAGCTGCATTCGTCAACCGTCGTATGCTTGTCTGGCCCGCACAGTCAGCTGGTATCGCGCGTCTACGCGAAAACACTTCTTTCGTCCTCTGCACGCCGACCGGCTCGGGTAAGACTGCGGTGGCGACGCTCGCGGTTATACAAGGACTGTTCGCGGAGCCGGTCAGGCAAATACCTGGATTAGAAGGCATTGACTTTGGCAGCATCATCCTCTACCTCGTGCCGTCACGCGCACTTGCGGCGGAGGTTGAGGGGCGGCTCGCTCAAGATTTGGTCGGTATCGCGGCCGAGCCCGTGGTCGTCACTGGACTCTACGGCGGCGTGGATTGGGGTCCAACGGATGCCTGGATCCAAACTGGGCGTCCGACGATAGTAATTTGTACATTCGAGAAGGCCGACGCGCTGCTCCGTTATCTCGGGGTTTTGTTCCTCGATCGGGTCCGTTTGATCGTGATCGACGAAGCACATATGGTCGAGCAAAACGCATCTCAGCTCGAAAACCTGCAGGATGCGTCGTCGCGTGCGTATCGGCTTGAGCAACTCGGGACCAGATTACTGCACGCCCAGGGCACTTTCGGGTTTCGCCTCGTGGCCCTCTCCGCTGTGGCGGCTCGTGCCGCGCCTGCATTGGCCCGATGGATTGGCGCGGATGTAGATGCATCGCCGGCGACATCTGATTATCGCAGCACTCGTCAAATGCTCGGTCGCCTCGAGGTGAGTGCCGCCGGGCAGTTCAGCATTGGTTATGACCTAATGGATGGCCGATCCCTCCAATTCGAAGACGAAGAGAGGCCGGCAAGCCCTTATGTCCCATTACCGTTCCCTCCCGTCCCAGGTGGGATCGCCCCGGATACTGGACCAGAGATTGCGATGCGCGCTCCTACATTATGGGCTGCAATGCACCTTGCGGCGGAACGTTCCGACGGATCTCGTCCATCAGTGCTGATTTCCCTCACGCAAAACATCGGGACCTTTGCGACCAGCTGTGCAGATCAGCTTGACGCCTGGCCTGCTGAACAATTGCCTAATTATCGCGCCGTAGACGAAACGGACGAGAAGTGGACACGGTGCCTCGCGGTCGCTGCAGATTACTTCACTACGGAGTCGGTCGAATACCGACTACTGGCCCGAGGCATCGCCGTGCACCACGGAAAAATGCCCGGACTGCTGGCAAGGCGTCTCAAAACAGTTATTGATTGTGGCTTCGTTCGCGTAGTAATTGCGACGTCCACTTTGTCTGAGGGCGTCAATATCCCTGTTAATTATGTCCTCATTCCGAATGTATGCCGCGGCGCGACCACCTTAAGTCTTCAAGAGTTCACAAACCTGATTGGACGCGCTGGCCGGCCAGGTGTGGCCACTGAGGGTCACGCCTTTGTCGTACTCCCAGAGGGCGCGAGGCGCGGCCGTCAATGGGAGGGATATCGAAGTCTTGTGGCAGCGATGAAGGCGGCCACAGAAGCAGCGGGCGAGGGCATGCCTGAGGATGCGGCGTCGAGTTCCCTCATACACCTTCTAGGTGCCCTGGAGGGTGCGTGGCGCGAACTCACAGGAGGCGGCACGGCGCAGGAGTTCACGAATTGGCTGGAACGTACCGCTGTGACTGAGGGACCGGATGAGCCCCCGCTAGCAATACGCTATCTGGATTCGCTCGACACCTTTCTTCTTGCAGCGATCCAGGAGGTTGAGGAACTGCGTGGGCGCGAGTTACCTCCACAATTGGTGGAAGAGGAGCTGATCCGAATCTGGCAACGCACCTATGCATTCGCTGCGTCGCGCGATGAAAATCGTTTGCAGCGCATTTGGCTAGGGCGTGGCCGAGCCATAAAGGAGCGTTATCCTGACCCCGCGCAGCGTCGCAAAATATACAAAACCAGTCTTTCACCGCGCTCCGCCGTTGCACTTGTCGATCAAGTGGAGATCGTTAAGGCCAAGCTGCTGGAAGGCACGGCGTACGCCGCCTGGGAAACGGAGGAACGCCTCGCCTTCGTTCGCGATGTGCTCCTTCAATTGTCCGGCGTGCCATCCTTCCGGATTTCAACGCAGTTTCGACGACGCAGAAATTTCACCGATTGGCCGAGACTGCTGCGATGGTGGCTCGCAAAACAGACGCTTGTGCGTCAGCCTGACCCCGGCGACATCTCGAGCTGGTACGATTTTGTAGCCCAGAATTTCATCTATCGCGGAGCATGGGGTCTTGGCAGCGTCCTCGGACTACTCCTGGATCTTGGCGACGACGATCAGCCGATCCGTGCGCTGGAGATTGCGGATTGGCCTCGTAGCGGACTTCCTTGGATCGCATTCTGGTTAAAGGAGCTCATTACCTGGGGCACGTTAGATCCGGTAGCGGCATTCTTGCTCGCCCGTGGTAACGCAATTGATCGTCCTCAGGCCGAAGCGGAAGCCCACGCATACTATGCGGCCCTACCGGCCAATATGGACGCTAATGATATGCTTGATCCCAGGAGTATCCGTGATTGGATCAACGCGCAACGCGTACGACCCGATCAGGCATTCCGGCTTTATGGACTTGCCATCGATGTAGATTTGGAGCGCGATGTCGCCGCCTATGCGACGGAGCAGCTTACCGTAGTGCCTACCGAGGTGGACAATCGTTTGATCTGGATCGATCCCGCGGGGTACACCGTCGCGCAAAGCGCGAAACCCGCGGATTGGCCCGCCGCGCCCTCCAACTATGAGTTTACCCTCAATGTGCGTGACGCAGCAGTGTCTGGTGTGCCCTATCTTCCATACGCGTAACCGCGAGCGCATGAGTCAGATCGGCAGGGTGATGCCATCGCGATTCTCAAGGCGGTCTAGGGCCAATTAATTATGGGGCGATTTACACATCCTGAAGGCAGCCGCCTTCCCGCCCTCGAACGCAACATTCTCAAGTATAGGGCGATGGAGATGGTTCTTGTGCTTTTCTACGCGGAAGAGCTACAGAACTTCGTAATCACGTCCATCCGCGAGTCTGACAAAATGCGCGGAGCATCAAGGGAGAACGGTAAGACGCCAGCCAAGCGCATTCCGGAGGGCGCGAAAAAGCCATTTCAAATGGGTCTCAAGAGTTTTGTGGCCGATGGAATTCTGAAAGAGTCGGAGAAGGACGAGATAGAGCGACTAATCGATTACCGGAATCACATTGCACACAGAATATACGAATTAACTGGCGACATTGGACGCACTAATCTTACAAGAGATTTTGTCAGATTTCGGCGAAAGGGTGGCGGACAGTATGATTACAACGCACTAACGCGGCTGCGGTTCTACCGCAGAGAACTTGTCGCGCGGCGTGCGCGGTCACACGTCGTTTTGGTTTCCCTCTCCCCGCTATTCTTCGAACCAGCACAACATACCTTTGAGCAGGAACTCAAGCGACTCCGCCGCACAATCGACGGTCAACTCGCTAAACGAAAGCAGAAGAACGCCAAGCTTCAAGGAGAGCTTTCCTTGGACGGGACCGACCTCACCGGCGATTTTCAGCCCTACCACCCGGCCAATCAGTACAAATCCGGCAGGCTCACAAAACGCGGAGTGGAAATCTGCTTTCGACTTTACGACCTGGGAAAGTCTCCGCTCGCGGTAGCACATTTGATGCAGATGTCATATAAGGCGGCGACCAAGCGAAAAGAGCTTTGGCGCGCGGCGGGTGGGCAGGGTCGTGAAAAGATGAACCTCGAAATATTCGATACCTAGACCGCTGGTGATATCCGAAAGGCTGGGGTGGAGCGAAGAAACGGTTCGCCCAGGATACCCCGCTGCGGCAGCTACGTTGGCTCCGTAGCTGGTCCCGCTTTGGAATCCACCAGACGCTCCGAAAATAGAACGCCAAGACGGTCGTCACGGGTGTTCAAACCGAGTTCCAGTCGCGTTAGCATGTACTCGATCTCTGGCCTTACCTTCTCATCCAGGCACGACAATACGTATCCTATGAAATCATCGATAACGGCCAGTTCCTCAAATACTTTGTCGACGCCGACGGCTTGGCGTTCAATACCGATGGACCGTTGCCAAATTGATCGATATTCATTAAACACCGGAACCGTCCCATGAAAGTAGACCTCGTTGAATTGTAGTTTTTTGGGATCAACGTTTCCATGTAGAAGATCGTTCCGCTCGTTCACGACCGAGTGATAGCGACCACATACTTGGTTCGAGTAGTCAACAGGCTGCCTAAACCCGGTGCAATTGATGGAAAGGCTTTTTACTCGAACGTCTATTTGCTGTTTGAAGGCGTTTTCCTTTAATCGGTGGTCAGTCTTGAGTTCCGGGCGCATCAATACGAAAAGGATCAGATTTACGAAGGCCTCGGCCATGATTGGGAGCATTGCCCGAATACCAAAGCAAAGGCCAAATCCGCGAGTAGATTTACTGACCGCGTCCTGCCAACTTTGTAGTGCGCTGTCTCGGTCCTGTTGGTCGAGAATGTTCGGAAGGTCACCCAGTTGGTCCAATTGAAGTGACCTTAGTTCCTCGGCGAGCTTTGAAACCGACCGGCGGAGGCGCTGGTATGGGTTGATGAACTCAATCCAATGCTCCAAGGACTTCCGACACTTGGCCATTTCCGCCCCACACATTGCGAAATCGGCTTTGACCTGCCGAACAAAATCCTCGCAATCACCCGACTTAAGCTCTAAGGGACCAATCAACCAGACGTCCGTGCGGTAATTCGTTCCTTGAATATCAACCAAGCCAAGGCCGTAACGGAAGGTCCAATTCCAATGAACAAGATTATTCGAGTGGTTCTGGCGTAACCAATTCTGAATACCATTTGGCGATCCAAAGCGGGCACTCAAATAGCAGTAGAGGTCTACTGGTTTGATCTCATTCGTGATGGTCCAGTACAGACTACCCGTTGGCCTGTCCACAGCACGTATTGCGGCCAGAACCTGCTGTGGTTGCAGGTACTGCAGGGATGCCAGGAAATCGGATGGAAGCGCCATGTAATAATCTAACCTTCAATTCATAGTACTCGTCCAGACAAACCCACGTCGGTCTCGAAAGGCAGCCGCGCCGAAAAGTGGCAAGAAATGTTTGAATGTGACGCCGTCCACCCGAACGACGGCCACATGGTGTTCATCGAAGGAGCGCTTCAGTATTCGCGCAAGCGCTGGGACGACAAGCTGTTCCGTGAGCCCCTCCACGAAGACAGCCCCCTTCGCGAAAAGAATGGCCGATTACTACTTGCGATACTCGTCAAGTGCATTTCTGACGATCCCAGTCTGACGCCCGCTGATGTCATCAGTGCTGAGCGCGCACTCCATCAATTCGATTGTGATCGGGTCCGGTAACTCGCCAATACGGTTCACGTCTCCCGAAAAGTGGCGCTGCAGGAGTTCGCTATCCTTGAATTCGTAGTACTCGTCCAGACAAACCCACGTTGGTTTGGAAAGGCAGCAGCAACCCTGTACGAGATGGAAATTCGGGAATCGGTGAGAGGCTTGGCAACCGTAGTCGTTGAGATAACGTGCGCCGCGGGAGGTTGTCTTGACCACGATCGTGACGCCGTGGTTGGTGCCGAGGGCAACGAGGATTTTCTGGGCTTCTTCGCCGTCGTGAAATCGGAAGTGTTTGTCGACGAAAAACGTCCCGGGCGTCATGTGCCACCGAAATGTTTGACAAGCTCAACACGCTCGCCAATCACTTGGAGCATCTCCTCCGCTTCCTGTTTCCGCAGCGCCAGCTCATAGGGGATCATTTGCTGCCGCTTGCCTTCCTCAACGTAGATCTTGTGCCAGGGCTGGTTCTCAAGGTGCGTCGCCTCGATCATGTCCTCGGCGAGGGTATCGCAGTACTCTTCGGCAAGGCTTTGCATGATTCGCATTTCCCGTTTGGAGAATAGCGATTCATCGATCGCTGCCAATGGCCTTACGGTCAGCATTGGCCCACGTCTGGTCGGCTGCTGGACGAACTCTATCTTGTCGGCCATGTCAGGCTCGGGCGCTTCCACTTCTTCGAAAAGTTCCACGGGCACCGGACCCATCTTCCAGGCGTAGTAATCCATGCCCGTCACCGAACGCCCGGTTACCTTGAAATGCTCGAAATCAAGGAAATAGAGCAGTTTGCAGAGCTTGGTCTTGCCGAGAAAATGCGTATTGTTAGCGAAAAAAATGATCGCGTTGATCAGTTTCTCGCGTTCGTGACTGAGCAGCATGTGATTTTCTGACGTTGCCGTCGCGATTGGCCTGTAAATGCGGCGCTGGAACATGCGCATCATACATCGTTCCGTCTCCGCACTACAGGTTAGACTGGTGTGTGGTAGCCTTTTTTGATGGTCTTGGCGCTACTGCATTTATCCGGAGGTCAATAGCCGATGGCCGCATCCAGCGTCACGGTAAGAGCGGAGCTGTGCGAGGCACTGCGCCTGGACCTCGTCGGCCCCGACAACAATCACGCCTTCGCGCGCGAACTCCTTCCCGAGGCGCCGTCGCGCTGGTATCTGACCGGTTTTCTGGTGCCGCGCTACGCGCCTGAGGACCAGCGCGTTGATGCGCAGGCGGACGACGAACTGGATGCCGGCGGCGATGCGGACGGCGACGATGCCTCGCCGCCCGACCGCACCGCCGCGCGCAAGAGCTATATACCGTCCTCGCTCGGCCTGTCGGTGCTTGTGGCGCCCGGCGTCATGACCCTGAACGCGCGTGCCGTCTGGGGAGACTACGAATACCAGGAACACCACTCCAGAAAGAATGAGTCCGCTGCGGCGGAGGAGGAAACCAAAACCACCGACCGCAACGGCAGCGTGCCCGCGCGGCGCGGTTACCGTCGTGTCCCTCACGACGAATCGGTCACCATCGATCTTTCGAGCGCCGGAGACAAGCCCATTGAAATCGATGTGCCGGCAAGTCGTGGCCTGACGGTCGTGGTGACCTGCCGCGCGGTGATCGCCTCGGCGAGCCTGCCCGCGGGAACGCGATCGGTTGCCGCTTTCCTCGTCAACAATCGAAAGCCGGACCCCGACCATGGTTACCGCGCCTTTGCCTTTCAGGCGGGGCTGATCCTTGCCTCTCCCGAACCCTTTGTCGCGCGGCCGGACCCGCGCGGAGAAAGCGCCAGCACGTTGACGGACGAGTGGGACGAGCAGGTCGCCGACCTCCAGTACCGGGACGTGTTCGAATTCTCCGTCGGCCACGGCGTGGCGGCGACAGCGACGCTGCAGCCGGATGGAACCTGTAAACAGGTGCAATCCGTCTGGATCCCGAGCGCCGAGGTCGAACGGGTGGAGCCCGCCAGGATCGGCGAGGTTACGCTGAACATGGAGGCGCTCGGTGCACTCGTGGACGGTGCGGATGCCGCGACAAAGCTGTCGCCACTGGTGAAGCAATACCGCGATTGGATTGCGGTCCAGCGCACGAAGTATCCCGGGCTGACTCCCAGGCGCGCCACCACCGCGAGCGAATTCCTGAACGATGCCGAACATGCGGCCGGCCGGATCGAAGCAGGTATCGCGCTGCTGTCGAATCCGGAAGTGCTTGAGGCTTTCCGGATCGCCAATCGCGCGATGGCGGCGGCGGCCCGCCGTCGGGAAGCGCAGCG
>C687J26845_10001944_pt1 | contig 12301 bp, 11 predicted proteins | sample RifCSPlowO2_12_FD_26845 | JGI IMG/M metagenome (IMG submission 26845) | reverse complement strand
CCCAAGCGGGTGCTGACCTTCGTCTGCGACAGCGGCAACAAGTACCTGTCGAAGATGTTCAACGACTACTGGATGATCGACCAGGGCCTGATCGAACGGCCCAAGCAAGGCAACCTGCGCGACCTGATCGCCCGGCGTTACGAGGAAGGTACCACCGTCACCTGCAAGCCCGACGAGACCCTGGCGGCGGTATACGGGCGCATGCGCTTCCACGACATCGACCAGGTGCCGGTGATGGACGGCGACCATGTGGTCGGCCTGATCGACGAGTGGGACCTGCTGCGCGCGGTNAAGGATGCCCCCGAGCATTTCCAGCTGCCGGTGCGCGAGGCGATGGTCAGCAATCTGCAGACCCTCGACCCGGATGTGCCGCTGGAGCGCTTGCTGCAGACCTTTGACGAGGGCCATGTGGCGTTGATCGTCGAGCAGGGCCGTTTTCTCGGCCTGATCACCAAGAGCGATGTGCTCAACCTCTGGCGTCGCACCCTGCGTTAGGAGGGCTTGGCGAGCCCTCTGTAGGANCCAGGGGGAGACGCCCAGTCCTTGCTGGCGATTAGCTCGTAGGATGGGTCGGGCCGCGTAGGTTGAGCGNAGCGATACCCATGCTGTTGGTGGGGCAGACACGGATGCCAAGGCAATTGACGCACCGCTGCGTGGCGAACCGCTCTATGAGCAAGCTGGCCGAAGCACCGCCAGTGGGCCGGCAGAACCTCTACGGGAGTCGCAACATGAGCGAATTCGAAACCCTCACCGTGCACGCCGGTTACGAGCCGGACTGGACCGGCGCGGTGATGCCGCCGATCTATGCCACCTCGACCTTCCGTCAGCAGTCGCCGGGGGTGCACGCCGGCTACGAATACGGGCGCAGCCAGAACCCCACGCGCCAGGCGCTGGAACGGGCCATTGCCGAGTTGGAGGGTGGCGCCCACGGCTATGCNTTTTCATCCGGCCTGGCGGCCTGCGCCACGGTNCTGGAACTGCTACCGGCGAACAGCCACATAGTCGCGGTGGACGACCTCTACGGCGGCACCTATCGCCTGTTCGAGCGGGTGCGCAAGCCCAGCGCCGGCCTGCAGGTCAGCTATGTGCCGGCGGACGCCGACGCCGCCAGCCTGGCCGCCGCACTCAGGCCCGAGACGCGGATGATCTGGGTCGAGACCCCGACCAATCCCACGCTGAAACTCTGCGACCTGGCCCAGGTCGGCCGGCTCGGTCGCGCCCGCGGCATCCTCACCGTGGCCGACAACACCTTCGCCTCGCCCTATCTGCAACGGCCGCTGGAACACGGTTTCGACATCGTCGTGCATTCGGCGACCAAGTACCTCAACGGTCATTCCGACGTGATCGCCGGGTTGGTGGCCATTGCCGACCGCGCCGAACTGGCCGAGCAGCTGAGCTTCCTGCAGAATTCGGTGGGCAGCATCCTCGATCCGTTCTCCAGCTTCCTCTGCCTGCGCGGCATGCGTACCCTGGCCCTGCGCCTGCAACGCCACGTCGTCAACGCCGGCGAACTGGCCGCCTGGCTGGAGCAACAACCGCAGGTGGCATCGGTGCTCTACCCTGGCCTGGGCAGCCATCCCCAGCATGAGCTGGCGGTACGGCAGATGCGTGGTTGCGGCGGCCTGATCAGCCTGTACCTGGCCGGCGACGGTGAAGCCGCCCGGCGTTTTCTCGAGGCCACCCAGCTGTTCACCCTGGCCGAGAGTCTGGGCGGGGTGGAAAGCCTGATCAGCCAACCGGCCAAGATGACCCACGCCTCGATTCCCGTCGAGCGCCGGGCGCAACTCGGCATCAGCGACAACCTGGTGCGCCTGTCGGTGGGTATCGAGCATGTCGAGGATCTGCGCCGCGATCTGCAGCAGGCGTTGCTGGCCATCGCGCCTTGAGCACGACCGCATGGCGCCTCGCGGCGCTGTCTGGTGTGCGGCTGACTATAGTTTTCTTAGGCTTTTCCTTAACCGGGCAGTGGCGCCAAGCGGGTGCCAAGGCCCGCTCGACAAGGAGTAACGGCCATGACATTGAAACTCAGTTCCGCCGCTTTTCCTGACCAAGGCGCGATACCGCGGCGTTATACCTGCGAGGGGGAGGATATTTCCCCGCCGCTGGCGTGGAGCGGCGTGCCGCCGGGCAGCGAGAGCCTGGTGCTGATCGTCGACGACCCGGACGCACCGGACCCGGCCGCGCCCAAGATCACCTGGGTGCACTGGCTGCTGTACAACCTGCCGCCGGCTACCGACGAGCTGGCGGAAGACCTGCACACGCTGCCGCCCGGCACCCTGCAGGGCCGCAACGACTGGCGCAAGACCGGCTACGGCGGGCCCTGTCCGCCGATCGGCAGCCACCGCTATTTCCATAAGCTCTACGCCCTGGACTGCGTCCTGCCGGATCTTGGTCGGCCGACCAAGGCCCAGCTCGAAAGCGCCATGCAGGGCCATGTCCTGGCCCAGGCCGAGTTGATCGGAACCTACCGCAAGAAGCGCGGCTGAGCCCTTGTGCAACTATTCCCGCCAGCTGCGACCGCCTGCAGACGCCCGCTGCTGATGGTCTCGCTACGGCGCTCAATATTTTCACAACTGCTGAACGCACGCCTGGCAGACCGCTTTGCCGGGCGCGTCAGCCCGCATCCTGCATTTGCAGGCAGTGTGTCAGCAGCGCCGCCGGGTCGCTCAGCGGAGCGCTGCAGGTTTGCCGGTGGCAGACATGGGCGCTGACCTGGGCGGCGGCGGGGCGGCCCGCACCGAGGGGCACGTCTGCGGCCAGGGCCAGGACGCGGGTCGGCAGGTAGTGGCGGCGTAGATCCTCGAGCAGGGTGTTGGCGGCGTCGCGTTCGCCGGCGACCATGACGCTCAGCGGGCCGCGTTGGGCGAACTCCTGCGCCGCCAACAGGTGGGCGAAGGCGAAGGGATCCGCGGCGGCCGCGCCGCGATACATCGCCAATACCTGTTCGGCGCGCTCGCGGTAGACCGCACGGCCATTCAGTTCGTACAGCCGCAGCAAGGCGAACACGCTGCTCGAAGTGCCCGAGGGCCAGGCGTTGTCGTGCGCCGCGCGCGGCCGCCGGATCAGCCGCTCGCCGCTGGCCGGGGTGTAGTAGAGGCCGCCGTCCCAGAACCGCGCGAGGATCAGCTCGACCAGTTGGCTGGCGCGCTCGAGGTAGCGCGGCTCGAGGCAGCTCTCGTAGAGGTCGAGAAGGGCGTTGGCGAGACCGGCGTAGTCGTCGAGAAAGCCCGCCACTTTGGCCGTGCCGTCGCGCCAGGCGCGGTACAGGCCGCCTTCGGCGCTGGTGAGGTGCTGCTGGAGGAAATCGGCGGCGCGCCGCGCGGCGTCCAGGTGGTCCGGGTTGCCGCTGGCCTGGTAGGCGGCGCAGAGGCCCTGGATCATCAGCGCGTTCCAGCTGGTGAGGATGTTCTCGTCGCGCGCCGGCCGCACGCGCCGCGCACGCGCCGCCAGCAGCCTGGCGCGCAGCGGTGCCAGGCGCGCCTGCTCCTCGGCATTGAGGCGGGCGGCGCGCCGCAGCACCGTGCGGCCCTGCTCGAAGTTGCCGGCCGCGCCGACGCCGTAGGCGCGGCAGGCCAGGGTGGCGTCCGCCGGGCCGAGCACGGCCTCGACCTGCGCCGGGGTCCACAGGTAGAACCTGCCTTCCTCGCCCTCGCTGTCGGCGTCTTCGCCGGCGTAGAAACCGCCCTCGGGATGGCTCAGGTCGCGGCGGACGTAGTCGATGGTCTCCTCGAACACCTGGCGCCAGGCGGGCTTGCCAGTGGCGCGATAGGCGTCGGCATAGAGTTTCACCAGCAGGCCGTTGTCGTAGAGCATCTTCTCGAAGTGCGGCACGCTCCAGCGCCGATCCACGCAGTAGCGGGCGAAGCCGCCGCCCAACTGGTCGTAGAGCCCGCCGGCCGCCATCTGCTCGAGGCTCAGGTCGAGGGCCTGTGCCAGGGCCGGCTCGTCCAGGCGCCGGGACAGGCGCAGGATCAGGTCGTAGCACAGCGGGTTGGGGAACTTCGGCGCCTCGCCCAGGCCGCCGTACAGCGGGTCGCTGTGCGCGGCGAACTGCCGTGCGGCCAGTGCCGGCAGGTCCTCCTGCGCTGGCGCCTGACCCGCCAGCAGGCGCGCCTCGAGGGTCTGATAACCCTGGAGAAACTGTCCGGCCTGGTGCCGCAACGCCGCGGGCTGCCGTTGCCAGGCCTCGCCCAACTCGCGCACGACTCGGGCCAGGCCGGGGCGGCCGTAGCCGTCCTCGGGCGGGAAGTAGGTGCCGGCGAAGAAGGGTTCGCCCTGCGGGGTGAGGAACACCGTCAACGGCCAGCCACCGCCCTGACCGAGCATCTGCAGCGCGCCTTGATAGAGTTCGTCGAGGTCGGGGCGCTCCTGGCGGTCGACCTTGATGTTGATGAAGTACTGGTTCATCAGGCGGGCGATGTCCGGGTTGGCGAACGACTCGTGGGCCATCACATGGCACCAGTGGCAGGTGGCATAGCCCACCGACAGCAGGATCGGCTTGTCCTCCTCGCGCGCCCGGCGCAGGGCCGGCTCGCCCCAGGAATACCAGTCGACCGGGTTCTCCGCGTGCTGGCGCAGATAGGGCGAGTTTTCCCCGGCCAGTCGATTGCTCATGACGGTTTCCTCATGCTTGGTTTTTCACAGCAGGCCGAGCTGCAGGCGCGCCGCCTCGGACATGCGGCTCTGGTCCCAGGGCGGCTCCCAGACCAGCTCGACCTCGACCTTGCTGACCCCGGGGAGCGTCTGCACCTTGGCCCGTGCCTCCTCCTTCAGCACGTCGCCCATGCCGCAGCCGGGCGCGGTCATCGACATCTGGATGCTCACCCGCTGGCTGCCGTCCTCGAGCGGCTGCGCCTGGCACTGGTAGATCAGCCCGAGNTCGACCACGTTGACCGGAATTTCCGGGTCGTAGACGCTGCGCAGCACGGCGAACACCTGGTCGAGGTCGAAGGCGCCGGCCGCCGCCGGCTCGCTCGCCGGCAGCGATTGCAGGCCGAGGGCGTCGGCATCCTCGGCGGCGATCCGGACCAGCTGGCCCTTGGCGGTCCGCACAGTGAAGCTGCCGCCGAGCGCCTGGGTCACCACCACGGCCTCGCCCTGTGCCAGCCGCAGCGGCTCGCCGCGCGGAATCAGGGTGGCCATGCAGTCGCGCTTGAGCAGGGTCTGCTCGACGTGCCCCGGCTGGTTGGGATTGTCGAAGCGCAAGCCGGCGCCGTGCAGGTCCCGGACGAAGTCGATGCTCAGGCCATCGGCGCGCTGCGCGCTCGGCGCATCGAGGAGCAGGGTGATGCCGTCCACCTCGACGGCGATATCGCCCTCGGCGCCGGGCTCGAACAGNAACTCATGGGCGAAGTGCTGGTCGATCTTCAGCCGCAGCCAACTACCGCCGCCCTGGGCCAGGGCGTCGGCCAAGGTGTGGCGGGCCGCCTCGCTGAGGCGAATGCACGGGATCGGGCGCTCGGTGGTCATGGCTTACTCCGTCGAGACGGGCGTGGTGTCGCCGGCGAGGGCGCTGCGCAGGGTGTGCCAGGCCAGGGTGGCGCACTTGACCCGCAGCGGGAACTCCCAGACCCCCGCGAGCACCACCAGTTTGCCGAGCGCCTCCGCGGGCACCTGACCGCTCGGCCCCTCGGTGAGCAGCGCATGCACGCGGGCGAACAGCTCGAGCGCCTGCTCCTGGCGCATGCCCTTGACCGCCAGGGTCAGCAACGAGGCCGAGGCCTGGGCAATGGCGCAGCCTTGTCCCTGGAAGGCGATGTCCTCGATCACCCCGTCGACCAGTTTCAGTTCGAGCCTGAGCTGGTCGCCGCACAGCGGGTTGAAGCCCTCGGCCGAGTGGCTGGGAGCCTCGAGCCGGTGGAAATTACGCGGCCGCTTGCCATGGTCGACGATGACCTCCTGGTACAGCTCGCGCAGTGNGTCGCTCATCGGAACACCTCCTGCACCTTGGCCAGGCCGGCCAGCAACGCATCGATGTCCTGCTCGCTGCTGTAGCAGCCGAGCGAGGCGCGGGCGGTGGCGGCCAGGCCGTAGCGTTGCATCAACGGCTGGGCGCAATGATGGCCGGTGCGAATGGCGATGCCCTCGCGGTCGAGGATGGTCCCGATATCGTGCGGATGGATGCCGTCGAGGACGAACGAGAGCACGCCGATCTTGTCCCGCGCGGTGCCAATAAGCCTGAGCCCGGGCAGCGCTGCCAGTGCCCGCTGGGCGTAGGTCAGCACGGCCTGTTCATGGGCGGCCAGGGCAATCGGGTCCAGGCCGGTGAGGAAGTCGACCGCCGCGCCCAGGCCGATCGCACCCACCATGTTCGGCGTGCCGGCCTCGAAGCGGTAAGGCGGCTTGTTGTAGAGGGTTTTCTCGAAGCTGACCGAGAGAATCATGTCGCCGCCGCCCTGGTAGGGCGGCATCGCCTCGAGCAGCTCGCGGCGACCGTAGAGCGCGCCGATGCCGGTAGGGCCNTACATCTTGTGCCCCGACAGGGCGTAGAAATCGCAGCCCAGGGCGCGCACGTCGAGCTTCAGGTGCGGGGCCGCCTGGGCGCCGTCGACCAGTACCGGCGTACCCCGGGCGTGGGCGAGCTGGACGATGCGGCGGATCGGGTTGACGGTGCCGAGCACGTTCGACACGTGGGTAATGGCCACCAGCTTGGTCCTCGGTCCGATCAGCCGTTCCAGCTCGTCGAGCAAGAGCTCGCCGGCGTCGTCGATCGGCGCCACCCGCAGCCGGGCGCCGCTCTGCTCGCAGAGCATCTGCCAGGGCACGATATTCGAGTGGTGCTCCATGGCGCTGATCAGCACCTCGTCGCCTGCGTGGACGTGGACCTTGCCATAGGTTTGCGCCACCAGATTGACCGCCTCGGTGGTGCCGCGGACGAAGACGATCTCCTCGACATGTTCGGCGTTGAGGAAACGCTGGACCTTGGCCCGCGCCTGCTCATAGGCCTCGGTGGCGCGCAGCGAGAGGTAGTGCACGCCACGGTGGACATTGGCGTTCTCCTCGAGGAAGAAGCGCGACATGGCGTCGATCACCGCCTGCGGCTTCTGGCTGGTGGCGGCGCTGTCGAGGTAGACCAGCGGCTTGCCGTAGATGCGCTGGGCGAGGATCGGGAAGGCCTGGCGCAAGCGCTCAACCTGGTACGGCTCGAAGCGCTTCGCCAGGGGCTGCAGGCGGCTCGCGCGCGGGTTCATGGCGTCACCTCCAGGCCGCGCAACTGCGCGGCGACCAGGCGTTCCACCTGGCTGCGCAGCGGCGCCAGGCGGATCGCTTCGAGCATCTCGCCGACGAAGGCATAGGTCAGCAGCGCCCGCGCTGCCGGCTCGTCCAGCCCGCGCGAGCGCAGGTAGAAGATCGCCTGTCGATCCAGTTGGCCGACGGCGGCGCCATGGGCGCACTTGACGTCATCGGCGAAGATCTCCAGGCGCGGCTGGGCGTTGGCCTGGGCCGTCGCCGACAGCAGCAGGTTCTTGATGGTCTGGCTGGCATCGGTCTTGATCGCGCCCGGGCGCACGATGATTCGGCCGTCGAAGACCCCGTGGCCGCGCCCGCCGATCACCCCCTTGTAGCGCTCGCGGCTGGTGCAGTACGGCGCCAGGTGCTCGATGCAGGTCTGGTTGTCCAGGTGCTGCTCGCCGCCGGGCAGGTACAGGCCGTCCAGGGCCACCTGGGCGCCGGGGCCCTCGAGCGCGACCCGCACCTCGTGGCGCGCGATGGCCCCGCCGCAGGCCGTCAGGTGCGCGCTGAAGCGGCTGTCCCGGGCCTGGCGCACGTCCAGGCGGGCGAGATGGAAGGCGCTGCGGCTGGCGTCCTGCAGGCTGTAGTGCTCAAGCTCTGCGCCGGCCTCGAGCACGACCTGGCTCAACGCGTTGCTCAGGTAGACCCCGGCGCCGATGGCCACATGGCTTTCGACCAGGCTTGCATGGCTGCCGGCGCCGAGCTGGATCAGGCTGCGCGGATGCGCCGCCAGCGGCGCGGCGCCCGGATCGGCGAGGAACACCAGGTGAATCGGCCGCTCAAGCGTGCAGTGGGCGGGGATCTGCAGTACGGCGCCGTCCTCGCCGAGGGCGGCATTGAGCGCGCCGAAGGCATGTGGCGCCACCTGCAGGGCACGCGCCAGCAGGGGTTCGAGGGCCGCGCGCTGTGCTTCCGGCAAGGCCGCCAGGTTGCTCAGGCGCACGCCCGCGGGCAGCCCCGCCAGCGCCGAGAGCCGCGCGGCGAAATGGCCATTGACGAACACCAGTCGCGGGCCGCCGTAGTCGCCGACCCATTGCCCCAGGCGGGCGGCGGACAGGCGCCGGCTCGGCGCCGCGACGGCCGGCTGGAACGGCACCGCCAGGATGGGCGCGACCCGGGTGTACTTCCAGGCTTCGTCCTTGGCCGTGGGAAAACCGTGGTCGGCCAGCCAGCACCAGGCCGCGTCGCGCACTTGCCGGCGCCAGGCGGGTTGGCGGGCCGGCTCGGCGGCCTGCAGGCCCGTCAGCAGGGGGATTCGGCTGGCACTGTTCATGACCCTTCCCCGGGCGCCGGCGGCGCTTCGAAGTGGGCGTAGCCGTGGCGCTCCAGTTCGACGGCCAGGGCCTTGTCGCCGGACTGCACGATCCGCCCGTTGGCCATGACGTGGACATAGTCGGGCACTATGTAGTCGAGCAGGCGCTGGTAGTGGGTGATCAGCAGCAGTGCGCGGTCCGCGCCGCGCAGGGCGTTGACCCCGGCGGCGACGCTGCGCAGGGCATCGATGTCGAGACCCGAGTCGGTTTCGTCGAGGATCGCCAGGCTGGGTTGCAGAATCGCCATCTGGAAGATCTCGTTGCGCTTCTTCTCGCCACCCGAGAAGCCCTCGTTGAGCGCGCGGTTCATCAGCTCCGGGTCCATCTCGACCAGTTGCATGCGTTCCTTGGCCAGGGCGAGGAAGTCCATCGCGTCCAGCTCCTCGAGCCCGCGCTGCTTGCGCACGGCGTTCAGGGCCGTGCGCAGGAAGTACAGGTTGCCGACCCCGGGGATCTCCACCGGGTACTGGAAGGCGAGAAAGATGCCGGCGACCGCGCGCGCTTCCGCCGGCATGGCGAGCAGATCCTCGCCCTGGTAGCGCACCACGCCGCTGACCTGGTAGCCCGGGTTACCGGCGAGCACCTGGGCCAGGGTGCTCTTGCCCGAGCCGTTCGGCCCCATGATCGCGTGCACCTCGCCGGCCTCGATGCGCAGGCTGATGCCGCGCAGGATTTCGTGCCCCTCGACGCTGGCGTGCAGGTCTTCGATCTCCAGCATGCGCCACCTCCGGTCTCAACCGACGCAGCCTTCCAGGCTGACGCCGAGCAGTTTCTGCGCCTCCACCGCGAACTCCATCGGCAGTTCCTTGAACACCTCGCGGCAGAAGCCGTTGACGATCATCGGCACTGCGTCCTCCTCGCGGATGCCGCGCTGGCGGCAGTAGAACAGCTGCTCGTCGCCAATCTTCGAGGTCGAGGCTTCGTGTTCGACCCGGGCGCTGGGGTTCTTCACCTCGACATAGGGGAAGGTGTGCGCGCCGCACTGGCTGCCCAGCAGCAGCGAGTCGCACTGGCTATGGTTGCGCGCGCCGCTCGCCGCCTTCTGCACCTTGACCAGGCCGCGGTAGGTGTTCTGCCCGTGGCCGGCGGAAATGCCCTTGGACAGGATGGTGCTGCGGGTGTTGCGGCCGATGTGGATCATCTTGGTGCCGGTGTCGGCCTGCTGGTAGTTGGCAGTCAGGGCGACCGAGTAGAACTCGCCGACCGAGTCGTCACCCTGCAGGATCACACCCGGGTACTTCCAGGTGATGGCCGAGCCGGTCTCGACCTGGGTCCAGGAGATCTTCGAGCGCGCGCCGGCACACTTGCCGCGCTTGGTGACGAAGTTGTAGATGCCGCCGCGCCCTTCGGCGTCGCCCGGGTACCAGTTCTGCACGGTGGCGTACTTGATCTGCGCGTCATCCAGGGCGATCAGCTCGACCACCGCCGCGTGCAGCTGGTTGTTGTCGCGCATCGGCGCGGTGCAACCCTCGAGGTAGCTGACGTAGGCGCCTTCCTCGGCGACGATCAGGGTGCGCTCGAACTGGCCGGTATCGGCGGCGTTGATGCGGAAGTAGGTCGACAGCTCCATAGGACAGCGCACGCCCTTGGGCACGTAGCAGAAGGAGCCGTCGGAAAACACCGCCGAGTTCAGGGTGGCGAAGAAGTTGTCGCTGTAGGGCACCACCGACCCCAGGTATCGGCGCACCAGCTCGGGATGCTGCTGCACCGCCTCGGCGAAGGAACAGAAGATCACACCGACCTCGGCCAGCTTGCGCTTGAAGGTGGTCGCCACCGAGACGGAATCGACCACCGCATCCACCGCAACGCCAGTCAGGCGCTCCTGCTCGGCCAGCGAGATACCGAGCTTGGCGAACATCGTGCGCAGCTCGGGGTCGACCTCGTCGAGGCTCTTGGGCCCCGGGGTTTTTGGCTTGGGCGCCGAGTAGTAGACGATGTCCTGGTAGTCGATGGGCGCGTAGTGGACGTTCTGCCAGGTCGGCTCGCGCATCGTCAGCCAGTGGCGGAAGGCCTTCAGGCGCCAGTCGAGCAGCCACTGCGGCTCGCTCTTCTTCGCCGAGATCAGGCGGATGACCTGCTCGTCGAGGCCGCGCGGGAGGGCGTCGCTCGGCAGGTCGCTGACGAACCCGTACTTGTACGCCCGGCGGCTGAGTTCGCGGATCTTGGCATTGTCGGTGTTCATCGTTGCCTCCTCNTGCTGCTGGCAACTGCCTTCAACTATACCCCTTCGGCCCATCCTCCTTAGACCGGTTTTGCAAGAATGTTCTTTACAAAGTATAGATACCCTGTCGTGCCTGAGCGGCCATCAAGGCTCGGGCCGGCGCAACAGGATGTCGCCGTCGTCCACGCGCACCTCGAAGCGCTCGACGCAATAGGCCGAATCGGTGAGGCACTCGCCACTGCAGACATCGAACTCGTAGGAGTGCACGGGGCAGGTCACCACGCTGCCGCACAGGCTGCCTTCGCCCAGCGGACCGTCCTCGTGCGGGCAGTCGTTGTGGATGGCGTAGTACTGGCCGTCGACGTTGAACAGGGCGACCGGCGTCGCCCCCAGGTACAGGGTCTTGCCGGTGCCGGGGGCGATGTCGCCCACCCGGGCGACCTTGACGAATTCACTCATGGCGTTCCTCCGCGTCGTGACCGCTCGGCGCACGCCGGCCCGGCGCGACCCTTGGCTGGACGAGCAAGTCTGGATTGCCAATAATTTACTGTACAAAGTTTACAAACTTGCAGGAAGGACGGCGCGATGGACGTTGCCAGTAGCAAGACCGAGCTGCCCGCTTCCGCACGGGAACGCGTTCTGTTCCTGCTCAAGCGGGACGGCCCGCAAGCCGTGGCACGGCTCGCCCTGCAGTTGGGCGTGAGTAGCATGGCGGTGCGCCAGCAGCTGGCCCTGCTGAGTGGCGAGGGCCTGGTCGCGTTCAGCGACGAGCCGCGCCGGATTGGCCGGCCGGCACGGGTCTGGCGGCTGACGGCCAAGGCCGATGCGCGTTTCCCCGATCGGCACGGCGCCCTNGCGGTCGACCTGCTGCAGGGCGTACAGANCGCCTTCGGCGAGGCCGGTTTGCAGCGCCTGACCGATGGCTGGACGCGCAAGCAGCTGGCGGCCTACCGCGCACAGATGCCCGCAACTGACCTGCCGCTGGCACAGCGGGTCGCCGCGCTGGTACGCATCCGCAGTGCGGAAGGCTTCATGGCCGAGTGCCGGCCGGCCGAGGATGGCGTGCTGGAGTTGGTGGAAAACCACTGCGCGATCGCCCAGGCGGCGACCTTGTGCCAGCGGCTCTGCGGCGGCGAGCTGGCGCTGTTTCGTGAGTTGCTCGGCGAGGGGGTCAGGGTCGAGCGCGGCGAACACCTGCTGGCGGGGGACCGGCGCTGCACCTACCGCATCTTCACTCGCAGCGNCACGCCCCCGTAGGCGCGGTTCCCCCGTCTTCGACGCAGCGCTGTCGCGCAGCAAACTGGAGGCAATCGTGTCTGTCGGCTTGTGGGTACCTGTAGGAGCGGCGGGGACGCCCAGTTCCATGGCCGCGATGGGTTTCGCGGGCATGGCCCGCTCCTACCTATGGAAAACGCCATAACCCATAAAATCAATGACATGCGGGTTGTTTTATAAGAGCCAGTTGACCTTGGGGAACTTGGCGCTGAACACCGTCGGCATCGCCACTACCTTGCCGAGCTTGTAGTTGAAGAACACGAAGCCCGACTTGGCCATCGCCACCAGGCTGCCATCGGCCGGGCGGGTGATGCGGAAG